>Ga0326597_10008907_pt1 | contig 13493 bp, 8 predicted proteins | sample RVTome_12_FD_203789 | JGI IMG/M metagenome (GOLD analysis project Ga0326597, IMG submission 203789) | Soil microbial communities from uranium-contaminated site in the Upper Colorado River Basin, Wyoming, United States - RVT100D185 | ecosystem: Environmental > Terrestrial > Soil > Contaminated >... | reverse complement strand
GGGGGGCCGCGTATCTCAGTTGGGTTTCATGTTCCCCACTCACGACTGCGTGCTTTGCCGGGGAACCTCCGACCACGGCTTCGGCTGCACCCGGCCTTCCATCACCCCGGCCCTTCTCGACTACAACCGACACCCCAACATCACGCTGATCACCTCCGCCGACCTGAAATCCTGCGACGGGGTTGCCGGCGATTTTCGTGTTGGCCTCGAGCAGCGGCCGCAGTACGTCGATCCCACCCTGTGCATCAACTGCGGGCGCTGCGCGCAGGTGTGCCCGGAGGAACGCCCAAGCGGTTTCCAGCTTGGGATGAGCACCCGCAAAGCCATCGACAAGTCGGCGCCGCGCTCGGTCCCCAATGCCTACTACCTGCTCGAGAAGACGCCGCACTGCGACGATTGTCGAAAATGCGTCGAGATCTGCCCGACAGGGGCAGTGAACCTCGACGTCGAGCCCGAGCGGTCCGAGATCCACGTCGGGGCGATCATCCTGGCCATGGGGTTCCAGCCCTTCGACGCAGCCGGCATGCCCGAACTGGGTTACGGTCGGATCGCCAACGTCATCACCTCGATGCAGTATGAACGGCTTGCCTCGAGGTCGGGCCCGACCGAAGGGGTCGTGCGCCGCGTTTCGGACAGCCAGGTCCCCAAACGGATCGCCTGGCTGCAATGCGTCGGATCGCGCGACCAGCAGAACCCGTACTGCTCATCGATCTGCTGCATGTATGCGACCAAGCAGGCCATGCTCGCCAAGCAGAGGATCGAAGATGTCGATTGCCACATCTTCACGATGGACGAGCGCGCTTTCAATAAGGAATACAACCAGTATTACCGCCAGGCGCGGGATGCATTCGGCATCCGCTATACCCGCTGCCGTATATCGGCCCTGGAAGAGGACCCGGCCACAAGCGAGGTCATCCTGCGTTACCCCGGCGGCCGCGAGCACTTATCTTCGGCTCCAGGCCAGGGGATGGTACGCGAAGAGCGGTTCGACCTCGTCGTCCTGGCCGTCGGGATCCGGCCGCCGTCGAAAGCGGTCGAGATCGCCCGCACGCTCGGCATCGAGCTGAATGAGTACGGTTTTTGCGAGACGGACAAGTTCAATCCGTTGACCTCCTCCCGGCCGGGGGTGTTCGTGTGCGGTGCTTTCGCCTCTCCCAAGGAGATCGCCGAGTCCATCATCGATGCCTCCGGGGCAGCGGCCGAAGTGATGCGCCTGATGCGGGATCAAATCGGACGCCGGACTTTCAGCCGGGCCCAACCGTTCGTGAGCGAGAACGGGTTCCCGTGCGAAATCCCCCTGGATGTCTCGAGCGACAAGGTCGCTGTAGCCTTGTGCAGTTGCGCAGGCGAGATCAGCGACGTCATCGACATGACCAGGGTCAAGGAGTACGTCTCAGGCCTTAAGGGTGTCGCCAACGCAGAGGTCGTACCGATCGCGTGTCTTCCGGCGGGTCTGGAGCGCCTGGCGGATCTGTTGCGGGAGGGCGGAGCGCGCCGCCTGGTGATCGGAGCATGCAGCCACCGGACTCATGAGCCGCTCTTCCAGCGTCTGCTGGCTGAGGCGGCGGTCAATCCCTATCTGGTTGAGATGGTCAATCTGCGCGAACACTGTGCCTGGGTCCATGCTTCCGATCCGGCCGGCGCGACGCGCAAAGCCTGCGAGCTGCTGCGCGTCGCCGTCAAGCGTGTGCAGGCTGCCCAACCGGTATTCAAAGAACAGCGTGAGCCGGCGCGTGCAGCGCTGGTGATCGGCGGGGGCGTTTCAGGCATGACCGCCGCTCTGGCGATCGCTGACGCCGGCTACGATGTACACCTGGTCGAGAAGACCGAGACGTTGGGCGGGAACCTGCACCACGTGTACTTCGTCGCCGAGGGCGACAACCCTCAACGTCTCCTGCGCGATCTAGTGAACCGGGTCGTAGCTCACGAGCGCATCCGTCTACTGCTCGGGAGTCAAGTCGTCCAACACACCGGAAGCGTCGGGGACTTCCGAGCAGTCATTCGGCGGCGCTCGAGTGACGGCCCGGGCCGGCTGGAAGAGGTCCGCCACGGCGTGACGATCATGGCCACAGGCGGGGCCGAGGCTTCGAACCCCAGGTATCTGCTTGGTCAGGATCCTCGGGTGATACGGCAGTCGGCACTCGAGGAGTTGTTGGCCCACCATCCCGAGCGAGCCGCGCGGCTACGGTCGGTCGTCATGATCCAATGCGTGCAGACGGAAGACGCGCCTGAATACTGCTCGAGAGTTTGTTGCCTCAACACAATCAAGAACGCGCTCCGGCTGAAGATGCTCAACCCTGAGTGCCAGGTGGTGATCCTTTACAAGAACATCATCAGCTACGGCTTCCGCGAGAAGTATCACGTGGAAGCTCGCCGGCGAGGGGTGCTTTTCGTGCGCTACACCGACGAAGAGCCTCCGCTGGTCCGCCTCGAGCCGCGCAGCGTCCGCCAGACGCTGGTCGTCAATATCAAAGAACACATCTTCGGCAGGGAGCTGGCCTTCGAGCCCGATCTCCTGGCCCTGAGCATGTCGATTGTCCCGTCGGAAGAAACGCCCGCTCTGGCGCAGCTTTTCGGCATGCCCCTCTCGGAGGAAGGGTTTCTCCAGGAGGCTCACCCCAAGATGCGTCCGATGGATTTCGCCGACGACGGGATCTACCTTGCCGGAATGGCCCATTACCCGAAGTTCATCGAGGAAAGCATCGCCCACTCGCTGGCATGCGCCGGGAGGGCGCTGACCGTCCTCAGCCGGCCGACGATCCAACTGGGCGGCGTCGTCGCCGTGGTTGACTCACAGGGCTGCACCGGATGCCTGACCTGCGTTCGGACTTGCCCGTTCGGGATCCCGGCGATGCGCTATGACCGCCAGGGTGTCGGCGGATTGGGCGGGGCGGCCTGGATCGATCCGGCGCGCTGCCATGGCTGCGGGACGTGCACGGCCGAGTGTCCGGCGCGGGCGATCCAGCTGCGCAACTATACGGACGAGCAGATCGATGTGGGGCTCGGGCGTTGGGAGGTCCCGGCGCTGTGTGCGGAGGACGACAGACGATAGACGATGGACGGTAGTCGGACGATGGACGATAGACGATGGACGACAGCCCGCGGACCGGAGACCGATGACGGGAGGCCGGCTGATCGCTCGGCGAGGCCGGTCTTCAGTCTCCCGTCTCCCGTCTATTCCGTCGTCCGCCGTCCGTCGTCCGTCGTCGGTGAAGGCGCATGAGCAAGTCACAAGACTTCCGCCCGGAGCTGACCGCCTTCACCTGCATCTACTGCGGCTACATGGCCGCCGACACCGCAGGTTCGCTGCGGCTTGAATACCCGGCCAACGTAAAGCTGGTCCGTCTGCCCTGCACTGGAAAGACGGACATTCAATACTTGTTGGATGCTTTCGATCAGGGAGCGGACGGGGTTTACGTCGTCGCCTGCAGCCTGGGTAATTGCCACCATGTGCGGGGGAATGAGCGCGGGAGAGCCAGAGTCGAACGCGCCAGGGAGATCCTTGAAAGCGTGGGGATCGAACCGGAACGGTTGGAGATGTTCTTCGTCTCAGGCGGGATGGGTGCTACATTTGCTGAGATCGCTCGAGGCATGACCGAGCGCGTCCGAAAACTCGGGCCGAGCCCCGTCAAGAACGCAAGGAGGGTTGCCGCCGAGCAAGCCGCCTGATCGCGCATACCTCTCGGTCGGACAGCAATCGGACCGGGCGCAAGTCGCCCGGTCCGATTGGGTTTTACGCGTTATGTAGTTGCATCCCGCCTCTTGTGTCTTATGTTTCACCCGTCGTCTCCATCCATTTTCCGACAGCGCGCTATTTCCCGATCAGCCGGTAGAACTCCTCTCGCAGTCGCGGCTCCTCGCGGAACTTCCCTCTCTGGGCCGTCGTAGTCATGTTCACCCCATGCTTCTTCACGCCTCTAAGCGAAGCGCAGCTGTGCTGGCCTTCGACCACGACCATCACACCGAGAGGGTTCAACACATCCTGTAGCGCGTCGGCGACCTGGTTGGTCAGACGTTCCTGCACCTGGAGGCGACGGGCATACATGTCCAGGATGCGCGGGATCTTGCTCAAGCCGATGATCTTGTCAGTCGGGACATAGGCAACATGGGCTTTCCCGGTGAAGGGGAGCATGTGATGCTCGCACATCGAACTGAACGGGATGTCGCCGACGACGACCATCTCGCCTTCGCCGTATTCAACGTCGAAAAGCGCCCCGTTCACAAGGGTGTTCGTGTCCTGTGCATAACCCTCAAGCATCTCGGCGTACATGCGCGCCACACGCTGCGGTGTCCCCTTGAGCCCATCGCGTTCCGGATCTTCGCCGAGGTTGGTCAGTATCTGGTATACCGCTTGTTCGACGGCGCCTTCGGGCGACATGCGGAGCCCTTCGTCCTCGATCGCCACATCGAACAAGACCTCGCGCAGGTCCGCGGCTGGCTTCGATCCGACCATTGAGTTGTCCATCCGCTTGTACCCCTTCCTTAGGTAGTCTTTCCTCGATCACCCTGGTAGCTCACCGCAACAACAGGCGACCGACCGGGCCCCGGAGCCGTCGTTCGGTTCCGTCGATCAGGACGAGACAGGGCCCGAGGTTCTTACCCGTTCTCTTGCTTGGGCCCGCGCACCGAGTGACTTTTCTCCGGACAGGCTAGCCTGGCGAATGCGGGAGATGCCATCCTGCGCTCGCGCCAGTACCGATCAAAAGGATGAAGTTTCTCTCCATCCCGTATGACATCCGGCACTGGGGCCGGCTCCTGCCCGAGCCCTATCATACATTTGAGCCCCACGCCGGGAGTGTCAGTCAATGGTGCGGCAGTGGGCGTCCTACCGGATCCATTGGGGTTGGCGGGTGGTGGAAGTCCTCCCAGGCTTCCACCGCGTGCCTCATTGGCATTTGTGATATGGCGCACAAACTGTGACCGACAGGAACCCTGGAATGGAACATGCGCTGACACGCCCGGAGGCCACTCCTCCGGATTCTTTCCCTGTCGGCGCCGTCCTGGTCGTCGGGGGCGGGATCGCCGGGATGCAGGCCAGCCTGGACCTGGCCGACCAGGGCTATCGGGTCCACTTGGTTGAGCGCAAGTCGGCCATCGGCGGTCACATGGCGCAGCTCGACAAGACCTTCCCCACCAACGATTGCGCCATGTGCACCATCAGCCCCAAACTGGTCGAAACCGGCCGGCACCTGAACATTGACCTCAGGGTCGACAGCGAAGTGGTCGCAATCGACGGCCAGGCCGGCGACTTCACGGTCACGCTGCGCCACCACCCGCGCTATATTGACCCCACGAAATGCGTCGGGTGTGGGGACTGCGCCGACGTTTGCCCGGTCGTCATTCCCGATCCGTTTAATGAAGGCTTGTCCAATCGACGGGCCGCCCATAAGCTCTACCCCCAGGCCGTTCCCAACGCTTACGCCATTGAGAAGCTGGGGATCTCACCTTGCCGAGACGCCTGCCCGGCCGGACAGCGAGCCCAGGGCTACATCGCCTTGATCCGCGAAGGGCGCTACGACGATGCCCTGCGGGTGATCAATGAGGACAACCCCTTCCCCGGCATCTGCGGCCGCATCTGCAATCACCGCTGCGAGGACGCCTGCAATCGCGGATTGGTCGATGAACCGATTAACATCCGCGCACTGAAGCGATTCGTCACCGATCGGGTCTACGAGAAACCTCGCCAACCGCGCCCGCCGGCCGAGCGGGTCTATTCACAGAGAGTAGCAATTATCGGTGCCGGGCCGTGCGGGCTGACCGCTGCCCAGGATTTGGCTCAGCTCGGCTACGGCGTAACGGTGTTCGAGAGCTTGCCCGTCGCCGGGGGCATGCTCAGGGTCGGTGTTCCTGAGTACCGACTGCCGACCGAGATCATCGAACGCGAGGTCGCAGACATCCTCGACCTGGGCATCGATCTGCGGCTCAACACGCGCATCGACGATTTGGACCGGCTTTTCGATGAGGGGTTCGAGAGTGTGCTCATCGCCGTCGGCGCCCACGAAGGAATACGCTTGCCCATCCCTGGTGCGGATCTGGACGGCGTTTGGATCAACACCCGGTTCTTGCGCGATGTGCGGCTCGATAACCCCCCGCCCCTCGGACGGCGAGTGCTTGTGCTTGGCGGCGGCAACGTCGCCATCGACTGTGCGCGAACCGCGGTCCGGCTCGGCGCCGAAGTCCACCTGGCTTGTTTGGAGCCGCGCCAGGCCATGCCCTGCCACCCCTGGGAGGCGGATGAAGCCGAGGCCGAAGGCGTCCTTATCCATCCGAGTCGCTCCTTCCTGCGCGTCGTAGCCAATGACGCCGGCCATGCGGCCGGCGTGGCCTGCGCCCGGGTGAGTCACTTCGCTTTCGACAACGAGGGGCGGCTGACGGTCGAAACGGCACCCGGGTCGGAGCACGTCCTCGAAGCCGACACGGTGATATTCTCCGTCGGGCAGCGAGCCGGTTTGGCTTTCATCCCTGACGACGCCGGGGTTGGCGTCACCCGGCAGCGAACCATCGCCGTAAACCCGAACACGATGGCCGCCACCCGGCCAGGCGTCTTCGCCGCCGGCGATAGTGTCTCCGGAACAGCCTTCGTCATCGAAGCCGTCGCTTCCGGGCACAAAGCCGCCGAGAGCATCCATCGTTATCTGCGAGGCGATGATCTCGAACCGCCCTCCCGGCCGGAACTGCCGGTCGTCAGTTTCACCCGCGCCGAACTTCAGGAGCGCGTCGCCCTTGGCCAGATCAAGCCCGCCGGACGCGTGCCGATGCCGGAACTCTCTGTCGGCCAGCGACTGGATGGCTTCCACGAGATCGAGTGCGGCTATACCGACGAACTGGCTCAGACCGAGGCGGCCCGTTGTCTGGCGTGCGCCATTTGCTCCGAGTGTCTCTCCTGCGAGTATGTTTGCGGCACTAAGGCCATCAATCACGACATGGTCGAGCAGATCGAACAGGTACAAGTCGGTGCGCTCGTGTTGGCCCCGGGGTATCAGGTATATAGGGCCGAGCTGTCGCAGGAGTACGGCCTGGGCCGCTATCCAAATGTGGTGACTTCGCTGCAACTCGAGCGGCTGCTGTCGGCTTCGGGCCCCACCAAAGGCCATGTCAACCGTCCCTCCGACGGTGGACCGGCGAAACGGATTGCGTTCCTGCAGTGTGTCGGATCGCGCGATCAGAGCCACGACTATTGCTCCGCCGTCTGCTGCATGTACGCCGCCAAAGAGGCGGTGATGATCCGCGAGCACGACCCGCAAGCGCAGGTCCACGTTTTCATGATGGATATGCGGGCTTTCAGCAAGGGATACGAGGCGTACTATCAACGGGCGCGCAATCGGTATGAGATCGAATACACACGCTGCCGGGTCTCACAACTCCGCGAGGATGAGGCAACCGGGGATCTTCTGGTCCGCTACGCGCGTGGCCTCAACGAGGCCGAAGGTCAAGACGTGAGCCAGGCGACCGTCTACGCCGAGGAGAAGTTCGACCTGGTTGTGCTTTCCGTCGGCATGGAAATCTCGGAGTCCGTCCGGGCGCTTGGGTCTCAGCTCGGGATAGAACTAGACGATTACGGTTTTTGTCACACGCCTCTCTTCAACCCGCTGCAGACTTCTCGCCCAGGGATCTACGCCGCAGGCCCTTTCCGTGAGCCAAAGGACATCCCGGAGTCGATCCTCGACGCTACTGGCGCTGCCGCCGGAGTCGCCGGCCTATTGGCGCCAGCACGACACAGCCTGACACGTATAGCCGAATACCCGCCCGAGCGGGATGTCAAGGCTGAGCCGCCTCGGGTCGGTGTGTTCGTCTGCCACTGCGGGTCGAACATCGGCGGGTACCTCGATGTCCCCGGTGTCGCCGAGGATGCTCTCCAGCTACCGGGCGTCGTGCATTCTGAACACAATCTGTACACCTGCTCCCAGGACAGCATTGCTCACATCACCGAGCAGGTCCGAGAGCTTGGGCTCAACCGGGTGGTCGTCGCCGCGTGCACACCGATGACCCACGCTCCGCTGTTTCAGGACAGCATTCGTGCCTCCGGCCTAAACCCAGGCTTGTTCGAGATGGCCAACATTCGCAACCAGTGCTCCTGGGTGCATTCGAACGATCGGCGTGCAGCCACGCAGAAGGCCGGCGAGCTCATCCGGATGGCCGTCGCCCGGGCGGGGACTCTCCGGCCGCTCACCACAACCCAAGTCGCCATCCAACAGCGGGCCCTCGTCGTCGGCGGCGGCGTGGCCGGGATGACGGCCGCCGTCTCCCTGGCGGACGCCGGATTTCCCGTCGAGCTCGTAGAGAAAACAGGCGCCCTGGGCGGCAATCTCCGGCACGTCTTCTCAACTGTGGAGGGCTCCGACCCGCAAGCCTTCCTGCGAGATTTGATCCAATGCGTCGACTCGGAACCGAGAATCGCCGTGCACCTCGGATGCCAGGTCGTCCGGACGAGCGGTTTCGTGGGCCGGTTCATCAGCACCCTGCGCACCAGCCTCGGCGATGAGATCGAGGTCAACCACGGCGCGACGATCTTGGCCACCGGCGGACGCGAATATCGCGGGGATGAGTACGCGTACGGCGTCAGTCCGAGGGTCGTAACCGGCCAGGAATTCGAGTCGCTCCTCGCCTTTGCCGGTGGGCAGAGCCCCGCGCTGGAGGGACAAACCGGCGCCACCTGGAAGGTAGTGGGTGAGGAACTGCCGAATGATGTGGTCATGCTGCTGTGCGTCGGGCCAGCCTCGAGCTTCTGCGGCCGAACCTGCTGCGCCACCGCCCTCAAGAACGCGCTTGCCCTCAAGCGTCTGAACCCCGAAGCTCGGGTGACAGTCCTGTACAAGGACATCCGTACCTACGGATTCAAGGAGCGACTGTACACCCAGGCACGCCAGGCAGGTGTGATCTTCGTCCGTTACGAAGACGAGTCGCCTCCGTCTGTCCATATGGAGGGCGACCGATTGGAGGTCGCCGTTCGCGACCTGACCCTGGGCGTTGAGATTCGGTTGCACCCGGACCTGCTGATGCTGAGCAATCCGATCGTGCCGCCGAAAGAAACGCACAAGATCGCCAGCCTCTTCAAGGTTCCGGTAGACGCCGACGGATTCTTCCTCGAGGCGCATGTCAAGCTACGGCCGGTGGATTTCGCCTCCGAAGGCCTTTTCATGGCCGGGCTGGCCCATTATCCGAAGTTTGTCGATGAAGTGATCGTCCAGGCGCAGGCTGCGGCGGCCCGCGCCGGTCGTCTCCTGACACACTCGAGTCTGACCGCCGGAGGGATTGTCGCCGAGGTGGATCCGGAGAAATGCGTCGGCTGCCTGACCTGCGTTCGGATCTGTCCGTTCGACGTGCCGAAGGTCGTCGGCGAAAGGGCCGGGGTGGGCGGCATCCTGGGAACAGCCTATATCGAGCCATCGGTGTGCCAGGGATGCGGCAATTGCGTCGCCGAATGTCCGGCCAAGGCCATTCACCTGGCGAACTACGACGACAACCAGATCATGGTCAAATTGGATGCCCTACTTGTGGAGGATCAGAGCGGATCACATGCCTGAGTACAACTCGCAGATCATCGCATTCTGCTGCACGCACTGCGCATACAACGCGGCCGATCTGGCCGGGAGTCTGCGGATTCAGTACCCGCCGGCGATCAAGATCGTCCAGGTGCCTTGCAGCGGCCGGGTGGACACACTCCACCTGCTGCATGCCTTCGAGGACGGCGCCGACGGCGTGCTGGTGGCCGGTTGACTGCCCGGCGACTGCCATTACCTGGAAGGTAATGTCAACGCCCAGCGCAGGGTGCAGCATGCGCGGGAATTGATTGAAGCCATCGGCCTGCAAGGTCAGCGCCTGCAGATGATTCATCTGTCATCGGCAATGGCCGGACAGTTCGCCTTTGCCGCCGCAGAAATCGCTGCGGAGGTGAGCCGCATGGGGCCGAGTCCACTGCGTGGCAACGGAGCCGGTGGGCAGGACCGCCCCAGCGAAGAAGAGCACCGACAGGAAGATGACGTCCTCAACTCTTGAGACCCTGGCGCGGTTCGAGCTATTCGTCGGCCTACCTGAGGAGGCCCTGGCGGAAGTCGCTCGCCTTGTGACCGAAGAGCGGCATTCCGAGGGTGAGTTGCTCTTCTCCGAAGATTCGCCGGCCAATAGACTGTATCTGATCCTTAGCGGCAGGGTCAGTCTCGAGAAGCTGGTTCAGTTGGGGCGCTCTGGAACCCCACGGCGAGCCACGATCGCCGTCCTTGGGCCATGGCAGGCTATCGGATGGTCAAGCATGGTCGCCCCTTACATCTATACCTCATCGGGCATCTGTCTCGAGGAGAGCCACATGCTGGCCATTCCCGGTGAGGATCTGCGTCGGCTGATGGCCAGTCGGCCGGATACCGGCTACGTGCTCATCGGCCGAGTGGCCACGATCATCCGCGCCCGGCTGGCAAGCACAACTGCCATGCACACATACTTCCTTTCGATCGTCTCGCATGAGCTCAAGCGGCCGATCGCCGCCGTAGAAAACTACATTCAGATCACCCTGGGTGGCTACGCAGGTGAGATCAGCGACAAGCAGCGGCGTCTACTCGAACGCAGCGCAATCCGCCTGAGCGATCTGCGCGCCCTGATAAGCGACATCCTGGATTTTGCCCGGATCCAGCCTGACCAGATTCGAGCCGATTTCGAATGGGTCGACCCACAGGAGATTGGGTCCGAGGCCATCGAAGAGGTTCGACTGGCTGCCTCTCAGAAGAACATTCGCCTGAAAGCGATCGGCCCCACGCAGTTCAAGCCGATCGTCGCCGCTAGGCGCCGCTTGAGACAAGTCATCTCGAACTTGCTGGCCAATGCGGTCAAGTTCTCGCCTGAAAACAGCACGGTGACCCTTTCGGCGTCCGACCAGCCCGAGGCCCTGTTGATCGAAGTGCTCGACGAAGGCATCGGGATCCCGACGGAGGACCAGGCACACATCTTCGATGACTTCTTTCGGGCCGCTAACGTCGGCGACAGCGGCGGTTCCGGTCTGGGTCTATCCATCGCCAAGAAGATCCTAGATGCCCATGAGGGAAGCATAGAGATAGAAAGCCCTTACCAGTCGGACAAGAGCGGCACAAAGGTCATGGTCAGGATCCCGCGTACGCTCACCTTGCCACAAGACCGGGAACCCCGGTCGGCCGAGCCAGTCTCCAACACGCAGGACCGGGTCGCACGAGTTGGGACCCAAGACGACGAAAGGCGACCAGCGTGAAGAAGCAACCTTTCATCTTGATCGTCGATGACGATCCGGACATCCTCGATGGGATCACGGCGGTGCTGGAAACTCGGCCCTACCGGCTGGCTACTGCTCGCGATGGGCTACAGTGCATGGAGCTGGTTCGTCAGGAGACCCCCGACCTGCTCATCCTGGACATGCTCATGCCTCGCATGGACGGATTCGCGGTGATCCGGAGCCTGCGCAGCGATCCAAAGTATGCCGGGGTACCGATCATCGTTTTGACAACGGTCATCGAAGACGCGGCCTACCGCCGCTACGAGCTTGAGACTGGCATAGCCATGGACATCCAGGGCTATCTCGAGAAGCCCGGAACGCCTGATGATCTTCTCCGCAAAGTAAGCAACATCGTTGACCAACCGTTCATCATTGTGGCCGATGATGACCCGGATATCCTGGAGGCTGTCACCACCGTCCTGGCAACACAGCCATACAGAGTGGCGACGGCCCAGGACGGCATGCAATGCCTTGAGATCGTCCGTAAGCAGACACCGGATCTGCTGATCCTGGATCTCCTGATGCCAAGGATGGATGGGTTTGGCGTGATTCGGGAACTTCGGAGCGATCCGGCGTTTTCCGGTTTGCCGATCCTTGTCCTCACGACGGTCGTGGAGGACGCAAGCCGCAGGCGCTACGAGCTCGAGACGGGCCAGGACCTGCGCGTGCGTTCCTACTTGCAGAAGCCAGTCTCGCCTCAGGAATTGCTACGCATTGTGGGCCAGGCTTTGGAGAGTGTCCATCCGTGATGTCAGACCGCAGCGTGGATCCTGTCACCGGCGCCGTCCTCGTCCTAGGAGGGGGTATCGCCGGCATGCAGGCCAGCCTCGACCTAGCCGATCAGGGCTTCCTTGTATACCTGGCCGAGAGCAAGTCCGCAATTGGCGGTCACATGGCTCAGCTCGACAAGACTTTCCCCACCAACGACTGCGCCATGTGCACGATCAGTCCCAAGCTGGTCGACGCCGGCCGTCATCACAATATCCGCGTATTGGTCGATACTGAGGTCCTTAATGTCGAAGGCCAGGCGGGAAACTTCACGGTTACCCTTCGCCGCAAGCCACGCTACGTCGATCCCCTCAAGTGTGTCGGCTGTGGCGACTGCGCCGAGGTTTGTCCCGTCTCGCTCCCGGATCTCTTCAATGAGGGGCTGGCGCAGCGCCGCGCCGCCTACAAGCTGTACCCTCAAGCAGTGCCGAACGCTTTTGCCATCGAGAAGCTCGGGGTCGCGCCATGTCGAAACGCTTGTCCTGCCGGACAACGGGCCCAGGGCTACATTGCCCTGATCAGCGAAGGCAGGTACCGAGAGGCGCTTCGGGTGATCAAGGAGGACAACCCCTTCCCCAGTGTTTGTGGCCGGACCTGCCACCACCCGTGCGAAGGCCACTGCGCGCGCGCCCTGGTTGACGAGCCGGTGAGCATCATGTCTCTTAAGCGGTTCGTCGTCGACTACGCTCTAGCCTATGGCCGAGAGAACGTGCAGCCTGTGGCCCGCACGCGCCCTGAGTGGGTCGCGGTCGTGGGCGCGGGACCAGCCGGACTGACGGCGGCCCACGACCTTGTCAAGTTGGGCTACGGCGTGACTGTATACGAGGCGCTGCCCGTTGCGGGGGGGATGATGCGAGTGGGTATCCCCGCCCACCGCCTGCCCAAAGGCGTGCTTCAGCAAGACATCGACGACATCCTCGCCATGGGCGTTATCCTCAAGACGAATTCTCCGGTTCGCGATCCTCGCCGGCTGCTAGAGGAGGGCTACAGCGCCGTCTGTCTGGCCACAGGCATCTCCTCGCGCGATCCCTCTCTCGGCCTGGAGGGGGAGGAAGCCGAAGGGGTGATCTCCGCCGCCACCTTCCTGCGCAAGATCAACCTGGGCGAACCGGTCGCGGTTGGAGACCATGTGGCCGTCGTGGGTGGGGGGATCACCGCCCTCGACGCTGCCGCTGTCGCTCGCCGACTGGGTGCACACGAAGTCATTCTGGCCCTCGACCGCCCTCGCGGTGAACTCCCCGCGTACAGCTGGGAGATGGACGCCCTTGAGGCGGAGGGCATCCGTGTGATGGAGCACACTACTGCCACCCGAATCCTCACCCAAGGTGGGCGGACAGTTGGCATTGAGCTAGCTCGCGTGGCGAAGGGCTTCGTCACAGACGATCGCGGCCGACGCCGACCCAAGCTCGAACCGGGCTCGGAACTCTCGCTCGACGTGGACACCGTCGTCGTCACGGTTGGGCAGCAATCGGACTTGTGTTTTCTCGACGCC
>Ga0326597_10008906_pt1 | contig 13495 bp, 12 predicted proteins | sample RVTome_12_FD_203789 | JGI IMG/M metagenome (GOLD analysis project Ga0326597, IMG submission 203789) | Soil microbial communities from uranium-contaminated site in the Upper Colorado River Basin, Wyoming, United States - RVT100D185 | ecosystem: Environmental > Terrestrial > Soil > Contaminated >... | reverse complement strand
CGGTGCCGCGTAGGTCCTGGGCGGCGGATCGGCTGGGGTCGGCGCATAGAGGTTTGCCAGCGCGAAGCTGTCGCGCGCCGGGCCAAGAAGAAGCCCAGTCAGAGCCGGTATGCGCAGATCCTCGCAACCAACCAGAACAGCTAGCGCACCGACCAGGCACAGCGCCCTGCCTCTCCGCCTGCCTGTGCATTCCTCCAACCGGCGAGCCTCCCGTCCCTAGAAACTATGCCGGAGCCCACTTCCCATCCGGTCCCCGGCACATTTTCAGGGGTGCAATGGCAGTGCTCGTTTTCCCGTCAAGATCAGCATCGGTTCCTGAAGCTGTGGTACATACCAGCTTCGTAGCCGGGTCCGCGTAGGTGGTCAACCGGTCCAACCGAACATTTTTACGATGGCCCTCCTGCGACCGGTACTCGACCTGCGTGTTAACCGAAAGCGATGCATAGCGCCTTCGCCTCGCTTGTTCCGCCAGAAGCGCTCCGTGCTCGGCCAGAGCCATTTCCATCGCGCGTTGTGCCGCGAGTTGTCGGCATTGCGCATCGACTTGCGCGCCCCCGACACCGCCCACCGCGGCACCAGCCAATCCGCCGAGCGCAGCCGACTCGACGCTGCCCCCAATTGCCGCGCCAGCCACGGCGCCGACCAAGCCCAGAAGGGCTGCACCTGCGGCGGCGTTGTTCCCCATGCAGTAGTCAGGCATCGGTCCATAGGCGGTTTGCGCCATCTGACCGGTCCCGCAACCGGCCAGCAGAAGGGCCGCGCAAGCACCAATTACCGGTTTGCTCCTCATCGTAAGGTCCTCCTCTTCCCTTGCTTCTTGGCTGCCGCAGCACGATTGCCAGGCTTCGCCTCCCAATGTTGAATTTACGGCGTGCCTTCCGACCGTTTGGCGATACGGTGCTTGAGCGCTACATCTGCGATGTCCGCATCATCCGCATAGCAACGATAGGTATTACCCGGCCGCAGATAGCAGACAACGTAGGTCTGGCCGCGGTGAAGATAGCCGCTCATCACCGCCTGATGCCGATTTAATTCCTCCGGCGTCTGGGCAATATCGTGGATTCCGTAAAGTTGTACCTTCTGCCCATTGACAGAAATCCACTCCGCCGAACCAAAATTGCTGACGACGCCCTCAAGCTGAGGTTTTCCCTCCGGGTAGCGGCGAATCGCCAGCGTCGGAGGCACTTGCACGATTGCAGGATCGAGTCGGCTGGGATTCGGTAGCTCTTGAGATGGCGGTGGCTTGCTGGCGAACTTCTGTTCCTCCGGCCGACCCGGTGAGGGTGTCGGCGGCTGCTGTCCGTCGGTCAGCTTCGGTTGCTCCGGCCGCTCCGAGGAGGGCGCCGGCTGCTGCTGTTCATCGGTCATCTTTGGTTGCTCCGGCCGAGCCGAGGAGGGCGCTGGCGGCCGCTGTTCGCCCGTCAGCTTCGGTTGCTCCGGCCGAGCCGAGGAGAGCGCCGGTGGCCGCTGTTCATCGGTCAACTTCGGTTGCACCGGCCGAGCCGAGGAGGGCGCCGGCGGCTGCTGTTCGCCCGTCAGTTTCGGTTGCTCTGGCCCGATCAAGGGAGGTGCCGGCTGCTGCTTGCCCGTCGCCTTCGGCGTCTCCGGCTTTTGCGGGGACGACGATTGGCGGTCGATAACCGGAATGGAACCGGTTGACGTCCAAACAACAAAGCCGATCCCGCAGAAAAGAGCGACGGTCGCAGCGCCGAGAACAATCAGGGGGCGCCGCATTGAGCTCGACGGCCGGGCGCCCGACGCAACCGCCTCGCGCCGCGGCTTGTCCGCCGACGTGCCTGGCGGGGTGGACGTATCCGTTGCCAAGCTGACGAGCCGGGTCTGATGTGATTCGGATACCCGGCGCAGCAAAGGCGTGAAATAGCCTTCGAGGATTTCGGTAGCGTTGCGGCGGATAGCGCCGACGCCGATCGCGTCCGCGAACGCCTCGACCGTCGCGAAGCGATCTTCGGGATGTTTGGCGAGACCGCGTAATATCCCCGCCTCGATGCGCGGGGCGAGGCCGAGCACCAGCGGTGCCAGGGGCGGTGGCGGCGTTTCCAATTGCGCCGCTCGCAGATCGGCGTCGTTATCCGCCATGAATGGGGGGTGGCCGGCAAGTATCTCGTAGGCAACAGCAGCCAGGCTATAAATATCGCTGCGCTCATCGACCTCGCCGCCGCGCAACTGTTCCGGCGAGGCATAAAGCAACGTTGCAAATACCTGGTCGGCACGGGTTAAACGCTGCGAACCGCGGACCCGGGCGATGCCGAAATCCATGATCTTGAGCAGACCGCTTTCGGTCACCATCAGGTTTGATGGCTTGATGTCCCGGTGGACCACGCCCTTCCGATGCGCCGCCGACAGGCCGGCGGTTACCTGGGCCACGACGGCAAGGCACTCGCGCGCCGCCAACGGTCCCCATTCGAGCAGTTCTTCGAGAGTGTGGCCCTCGACCAACTCCATGATCATGTGCGGGGGCTGGCCCGCGAGATCGAGATCGTAGAGCCCGGTAATGTTGGGGTGGCGAAGATCGCCGAAACTCTTGGCCTCATTGAGAAAGCGCTCAATGAAATCGCGATTTCGGCTCGCTTCGGGGCGCAATGTCTTGATCGCGACCCGCCGCCCGATAAGCGTATCGTGGGCGGCGTAAACCCGCCCGACGCCGCCCTCGCCAAGGAGGCGGTCGATCTCATAGCGGCCGATCCGGCGCGAGATCATCGCCCAGGTCCGGCTGTCGGCAGCGGACGAGTAGACCGCGCTTCCTCCAGCGGTGGCGGGTCGCCGCCGAGCGCAAAAATGCCGACCGAGATGTTGTCGGGGCCGCCAGCGGCGAGCGCCGCCTCGATCAACTGCCGGCACGCCTCATCCGGCGGAAGGCGGGCAACGACATCATGGATCGTGGCGTCGTCTACGACATCGGTCAGCCCGTCGGAGCAAAGGACAAACACATCTCCGGCGCGGAGCGGCATGCCCTCGCGGAAGAGATACGGATCGGTGGACTGATGCGTACCCAAAGCACGCAGGATCGAGCTGCGATCCGGGCTCTGCGCCGCTTCCTCGGGCGTAAGCTTTCCGCTCCTGACCAGGTGAGCCACCAGCGAATGATCTTCGCTGATCTGGTGCAATTGGCCTTGCCGCAGCAGGTAGGCCCGGCTGTCGCCGATGTGGGCGAGATACGCGAGGTCGTCCTGCAGCGCCAGAACCGTGCAGGTGGTGCCCATTCCGGCGCAGCTCGGATTGGCCTGAGCATGCGCGATGATCGCCTCGTTCGCCGCCGCCATGCAGGCGCGCAGCACTTCCGGCGGCGATCCCTTCAGCGCGTTGTAAAGGCGGACGACAGTACGCCCCGCGATCTCGCTCGCCACCTCGCCGGCGGCGTGGCCGCCCATGCCGTCGGCGACGAGCGCCATCATCCGGAATAGAGCCGCGCTGTCGGTCTCGTCCGACAGCACCCAGGCGACGAAATCTTCGTTCAGTTCGCGCACGATGCCGGGATTGGTCAGCATCGTACCGTTCACGCTGAGCCGCGGCTCCTTTACCTGGTCGAGTCCCAGCGATCGCATCGCCCTGTCCACATGAGCCTTCTGAGTTGCCGGCACCCCAGGGCCCACGCCGGTCGCCGCTGTCGACGCGAGCTTGGCGAGTTGCTCACGGACGTATACTACCGCTGATCGAACCATTTGCCACGCCATTGGTTACGCATCTTCCCGTTTCCCGGGCGCGCCAAAACCGTCCGCCGGGTCACCGGAGCCGAACGGCGCTCGTTCTGGCCACTCAAGGGGGCCACAAAATGCTGAGGGCAATGTGATCTCCGTTGCCCAACAGCACGCCGCGAGGCGATGCTGTGCTCAACGCAGCGACCCTCAGACCCACACTCATGCAACATCAGGGCATCATCGGGCTTGCAATCACGATTGCCGGCTTTGCCCTTCTTTTGTTCCCCTTCGTCTCCGCCAACGCGGATGCGATCAATTTCCTGCAATGCAAGCCGTTCACGATAGAGATGCTGCCCGCCCCGGTCCCTCGGCACGACGCCGAAGCGGTCGAGCGCCTTGCGGCGATCGAACGAGAGGTCAGTTCGGGGCCGCACCCCGTGATCTTCCTGGGCGACTCGCTCACTCAAAAATGGAGCCCGGTTGCGTGGCAGCATTATTTCGTCCCCCTCGCCGCATTGAATGCGGGCGTTAACGGCGATCGGACGGAGCACGTGCTGTGGCGACTGAAGAAGGGCACGCTCGATGGGCAGGAGCCGAGGGTGGTCGTACTCCTGATCGGCACCAACGATATTGGCCGCAACCGCCCGGCAGCTATCGTGGCCGAGGGCGTCCGCGACAATCTGATGCTCCTGCGCAAGCGCTTTCCCGCGGCGCGAATTCTTTTGCTTGGGGTCTTGCCGCGGGGCGAATCCCCGACGTTCCGGCGTCGTCGGCAAGTCGAAAACGTTAACAATCTCATCCGCCGCTGCGCCGACGGCCGGCACATCCACTACCTCGATCTCGCCGACGTGCTTCTGGATCCTCGCAGCGTGCTGACCCGGGCGATTTCGCCGGATGGGGTGCATTTGAGCGAGCAGGCCTATTCTCGGCTGGGAGCCCGTCTCGCGATCGAACTTGACCGAATACTCGCGAAGCAATGATTGCCTGGCTTCGGCCGGCTGCTTGAGTTGCGTTGTTTGAGACTGAGAATTCAATTGGGCCCGCCCCCGACCCGGATGAACTGCGCATTCAGCTCGGCCGTTCGATTCGAAAACCTCGCTTGGAGGATGTCCCCCACAAGAGTAAAGCTGAAGTCAGCTCCCTCGTCATCGACGAACGCAATTGTGTCATTTCCAATCCGTGCACCCGATAGATATTTCTTGTGGTTGAGCGCGGCTCCCCAACCGTAATAATATTCTGCCTCTACTCCGCCATTCTCGTGTACCGCCTTGACGATCAAATTGCCGCGGAGTCTGGTGCTGTTGTTCCACGTTCCGACCCAGGCGCCGAGGAAGGCGCTCCGCGGTTCCGGCGCCACGGTTCGAGGTCGAGCTGGCGTCCAGGGAGACGGACCCGGCGCAAGGGGTCGGGCGGGCGCGGGAGGCTCGTTGGGAAACGGGCTTGGGTTTGGCAGCGGCCCAGGCAGAGCGATCGGCGCCGCCGGCGGCGACGGTGCAGTCAGCACGCCGTCTGGTCCTGGACGGTGCGGTGAAGGCTGTGGGGCCGGCACCGAGGTTGGCGGTGGCGGCGCTGGTGGGGGTGCTGTTGTGATCGGCCAGGTGACGTAGCCGAGGCCGAGCACAAACGCGAGCACCGTGGCGCAGAGGACGGCGATAGGGCGCCGCAATGATGCTGCAAATTCGCCGCGGAACGCGCCCGATGCTCCGGAGATGTCAGGGCTGCTAGTGCCAGGACCGCGCAGCCGACGCCGCGGCACCGCCGTCGGTTCCGGAGGGCGCCGCGCAAAACCGAGCAAACGCGTCACCTGCGATCGAGCAACGCGCTGCTGAATCGGCGCGAGATACCCCTCCAGGATCTCGGTTGCGTCACCGCGAACGGTGCTGGCACCCACCGAGGCCGCGAATTCCTCGACCGTGCCGAAACGATCTCTCGGGCGTTTCGAGAGCGCCCGCAACACCCCCGCCTCGATGCCGGGATCGAGACCCGGAACGAGCGGCCGCAATGGCGGCGGCGGCATCTCCAACTGCGCCGCTCGCAGTTCTGCGTCGGTCGCCGCGACGAACGGCGGCGTGCCCGCGAGCATTTCGTAGGCCACAGCGCCGAGGCTGTAAACGTCGCTTCGCGCATCGACCTCTTGGCCGCGCAACTGTTCCGGCGAGGCGTAGAGCAAGGTCGCAAACACCTGATTGGTGCGGGTCAGTCGCTGCGACCCCTGGATGCGGGCAATGCCGAAATCCATGATCTTCAGCAGTCCGCTCTCGCTCACGATCAGGTTGGAGGGCTTGATGTCACGATGAATGACCCCTCTTCGATGCGCCGCTGTGAGGCCGGCAGCCGCTTGCGCGATCACCGCTAGACACACTCGCGCCGGCATCGGTCCCCATTCGAGCAGTTCTTCAAGCGTCCGCCCCTCGACGAGTTCCATCACCATGTGCGGGTGCTGGCCCGCGAGATCGAGGTCGTAAAGCGTCGCAATGTTGGGATGACGAAGATCTCCGAAGCTCTTCGCCTCGTTGACGAACCGGCCGACGAAATCCCGGTTGCGGCTCACCTCCGGACGCAGCACTTTGATCGCCACCTGGCGGCCGAGCAGCGTGTCGCGTGCGGCATAGACGCGGCCGACGCCTCCCTCCCCGAGCAATCGGTCGATCTCGTAACGTCCGAGCCGGTGCGAGATCACCGCCGGCCTCCGGACGCGGACGAGGCTCGGGCACGTCGCCCGCCGGCCCGGCGGGCGACGGGCCGCGGTCCTGGCTGCACCAACCGATGCATCGCCATTACCGCAGCCCGGTCGCGCCCGCCGCGGGCCCGTTCAGTGTTGAATCTGCATCAGCGAGGTGCCGTAGCTGATCGGGATGGCATAGGTGGCCCGCTCCGCTCCCTTGATTACCATGAAGGAGAACAGGCCGATGACCTTGCCCTTCGAGTTGAACACCGGACCGCCGCTGTTGCCCTGGCCGGTCGCGAGATCGCTCAGCTGATACGCGTAGCCCATATTGCTGCCGGTGACGGTTGTTCCGACCTGCTGCAACGGGCTCCCGATATTGGAGATCACCCCGTCGGTGACGGTCGTCTTGAGAATTTCCTCTTTGTACGCTCCGCGCCCGCCGGCATTGATCAGGTTGGTCACCCGATATTCCTGCTGCGAGATGCCTGGGTAGCCAAGGACGATGATGCGTTCGCCGAGCACCACGTTGTCGTCGGTCGCGGGATCGACCGGATGCAGCGGTTTCGGTGTCGCGATCTTTATGAGCGCGGTATCGGCGATCGAGGAACTTACCAGATCGGCGCGAAACCGGGTCGTGATGTTGCCGGCAAATTGCACTTCCAGCAGTTCGCTGCGGCCTTCGAGGGCGCGGCCTTGCGCTTCGATCGGCAGCGGAATCTTGTCATCGAAGACGATCCCGGTTCCTTCAGGGATCCAATCATGCAATTGCCGCGTGAAGCGCCCAGCCTGCATCTGGTTGAACCCGGCTGCGCTTTTGCTCAGAGCGTTCATCACCAGGCGCAGCTTGTAGCTGGTCTCGGGTCGCTTCATTATCGCCGGGACGACGATTGCCTTCCCCTGCTCGTAGGCGCCGAACTCGTATTTCGACTTCCACGGTGCGGCAACATGCTTGTTCGTCAGAATGAAGCCATCGGACTTGACGACGAACCCGCTGCCCCAGCTTTCGGATCCAATCGGCTCGTTGGTGCCCTGATCGTCTTCCGTCGTCAGCCAGCGCACGAGCGTCTCGTTCGTCATCAAAACGTAGACCGGTAAATATTGGCCGTCAGGGGTTTTAAAAGTTTTATGGTAGATTGGGCGGCCGCTGGCCTTGTCGAACAGCCGCCATTTCGTGTGTATCTTGACTGTCGCATCGCTGAACATCGCCGCGATTTTCTGTGGCGTTATGCCGACGTCCCTTTCCAAAGCTTCGCGCTGCCGGTCAGCTTCCCTTTTGGCATTTTCGACATCTTCTTGCAGTTGCTTTGTCCGCGCCTGCTCGGCGGTCGCCTGCTGGGCCAGCGCTTCCTGTTGCTCTCGCACCGATTTCTGGTTGATGTAATAGAGCGTCCCGCCGACCCCCAGGATGACCAATAGCAGGGCGGCCACCCCATAGATCGCCTTGCGCGCGACGGATTGGCGTTCTGCGGAGAGGAGGTGCATCACCGTGGTGCGGCCGATGCTCGGTCTGAGGGTTCGCCCGGAGGTCTCGGTGACCGGGGCGGTTATCGCGTCTGCGCTTGATGATGCTGCGCCGGTGCTGATGATTCGGGTTTGCGCCTGGTCCGCGGCCGAGAGGAGCCGAGTGCTGCCGACCAGGCCCGCGGGACGGGGATCCATGTCGAACACGAACTTGGGACCGCCGGCGCCGAGTTCGATCTCGTCGCCCGGCAGCAACTCGGACTCCTCGGTGATCGCTCTGCCGTTGCGCAGCGTGCCGTTGGCGCTGCCCAAATCGCTCAGCTTGAAAGTTGGCGGATCGCCGGGCGTGATCGTGATCAGGGCGTGTCGGCGGCTCACCTCGTCGTCATTGGTAGCATCGAACTGGATCGTCGAAGACGGGTTGCGGCCGATCGTGAGCTGGGGATAGGCATCGATCGGAAACTGCTCGATGCGGTTGGCCTTCGATCCGCTCAGATGGCGAATGATGATGCGCGCTGCCGTCATGTGCTCACTCCCTTTCATTCGATCTTGGGCCGATAATCGGCCGATCAGAAAACGCTGAAACTCTCCTCTACAGCCGTCTCCGGGCGCGGAGACTGATCGAGAATAGTCAGGCGCCTGGAAGTCTCGGGCCGGCGGAGTGTTAACAACTTCTTGTTGGCCGTGATTCAGGCTCTCTCGCCCAAACCCGATTGCGCAACCTGAGACTATGATATTGGCAAAAATGTTCCCGTATCGAGCAAATTTATACGCGGGCGGCTAGACACCTGCACCCGTCACTTCACAGTTTGCTGGATGATCCGGACGCCGAAGACAGCCTCCGGGCTCCCCGTCGCCGGGGTGGACTGTCGCCATTGCCCGATTTCCGGCAGCCGCTCTTCAAACAGCGCGCGCTCACTCGGCGGGAGCGAGACGTAAACCGTTGATTGCGCCGGTCGCGTCACCGGGTCGACGCGGCCTCCGAGCGAGCGCGCCAGGGCAGCCAACCGCTCTGTGCCGGTCGCTGTATTGTCGACGATCAGGTTCCCGACAACGGGCGGCGCCCCAGGTTCGGAAGCGGCAGAAGCGGCCGATATCGGGGCCGCTCGCTGCGGTAGCGCCTCTGGAGCAGCCGTAACGGGCGCGATCCCGTCCGTCACCTGCGATGAGCTTCCGGCGCGGTGGAAAAAAGGCAATCCGGTGCTGTCGCGCAACATGACGACAGCCAGAAAGGAGGCCACGGCCAGGCCAGAAAATGCCAGGCTGAACTGCGGCCAGAACATCCTGCGACCCGACGGCCAAAACCATCGCGGATGGTCGGTTCTGGCGCGCACTGATGCCATCGCCGCGTCCGTCAGCTCTGGCCGAGCTCGCGGCAGCGGCGCTTGCATCGCGATCCGTTGCAATTCACGAAACTGTCGAACGAGCCGCCGGCAGTCGCGACAGGATCGCAAATGCGCGTCAACCTCGGCGCGGCGACGCGGGGCCAACTCGCCGTCGAACCAGGCTGATACGTCTTCTTGCCATTGGCAGCTCATTCCCGATGCTCCACCAGCGATCTCCGCAGCTGCATCCGAGCGCGAAAGATCCGCGTTTTCACCGTATTGATAGGCACTCCGGTAACTTTGGCGATTTCATCGTAGGCGAGCCCTTCAATCTCGCGCAGATGAAAGGCGTTGCTCAGGTCGCGATCGATCGTTGCCATTGCCTTATTGAAGGCCGACCGTGCCTCGGCGCTGGCGATGAGCCGATCAGCTGAGGGAGCATCGCCAGCGAAATCGCCCGGATTTCTATTCTTTAAGGAAATCGCGTCGAGACTCGCCGGTCTATCGCGAGCGCCTGCTACCAAGTGAGTCATGCATAAATTGTAAGCAATCGTATGCAGCCATACCTTGAATGACGAGTCGCCGCGAAATCGCCCAATATGGGAGACCGCCCGCACGAATGTTTGCGAGCATACATCCTCGGCATCCGCCCGATTCCTGACCCTGCGCAGACAAGCGTACAAAATACCCGCGCGATACTCCCTCGTCACACGATTCCAGGCAGCGGCATCCATCCTGCGCAACCGTTCCACGAGATCCGATTCTTCTTCGCCTCGCGAATGTTCAGACTCTGTAGACATCAAAATGTTCCGCAAGAGGTGTCGATTTCGTTTCCCATCCGTGAACGCGGCGTGTTCCCTCCAATACCGCAGTTTCGGGGAAGCGCGTCCCGCCGCCTATCGCCAGAGGTCGGCGGCCATCAGCACTCCCAGCGTGAGCGCGTCCCGCCGCCTATCGCCAGAGGTCGGCGGCCATGCAATCTCGGGGAACGGCGGCAACAGGGAACGGCCCATAGCCGCACAACATAGGCGGGGGTCGGCTGGGCGAACAAGCCAGTCCGCCGGATATGCCCGCAGCAGCCCGGGCGCTGGGCGCCTGTAGCGCTGTTCCGATTTCGACGGCCCCGTAGCAGCCCACGGCGCCGGCGCGCATCTGTGAGCCTCTGAGGCGATTTCTGAAGGCAGGTCCGATTGAGCCGATTGCGCGGGTGCGCCGGCTTGGGGCAGGATCGTCCGTGGGTGTAATACCAACGGCCGGAAAGGGCGACTCGCCGCGTTTGCCAAACTAGATTTAGTGCGATTCGATCCCTCCGGGCGGAAATCTGGGGGGTCGGATGACGAAAGCGGTTGCGATCACCCGTCGAGAGCTGGATGCGGCCGGGCTTCGGCGGGCGGCGGCTTGCTGCAAGGAGGCCGCGGCGGCGCGGCGGATGCTGGCTCTGGCGCTGGTTGTTGAAGGCCGCTCTCGCCAGGAGGCGGCGTCGAGCTGCGGGATGGACCGGCAGAGCTTGCGCGATTGGGTGCACCGCTACAATGCGGCGGGGCTTGCCGGCCTCCACAACAAGCGGGCGCCGGGTTCGCCGGCCAAGCTCGACCGGGAGCGGTCGGCGGCGGTGGCCGGGTGGGTGCGGGCCGGTCCGCAACGGGCCGAGGACGGGGTGATTGGCTGGCGGCGCATCGATCTGGCGCGCAAGATCGCGAAGGAGTGGGGCATCCGCTTGGCCGAACGCTCGGTCGGCGACCTGTTGCGTCGTCTCGGGTTTCGCCGGGTTTCGGTGCGCCCGCTCCATCCCAAGCAGGATGAAGCGGCGCTGGAAGCGCATAAAAAAACTTCGCCGATCTGGTGCGCGGCGCTGTCCCCGAGCACGCCCGCGGCAAGCCGCTCGAAATCTGGTGGCAGAGCCTGCCCCGTGGGCCTTCAGCCCACGGACTTGATCCGTGGGGAAGGCCGGGGATGAGGCTCGGGTCGGTCAGCAAGGCACTCTGACCCACGTCTGGGCCGATAAGGGCAGCCGGCCCCGTGCGCCTCGCGACCAGCGCCACCGTTCGGCCTATCTGTTTGGCGCGGCGTGCCCGGCTCGCCTGGCCGGCGCCGCGCTCGTCTTGCCCTGCGTCAGTGCCGAAGCCATGAACGCGCACCTGGCCGAGATCAGCACCCAGCTCGCGGCCGGTGCGCACGCCATCCTGGTCCTCGACGGGGCCGGTTGGCACCAGAGCGGCGGCAGGCTGCCTCTGCCGAACAACATCAGCTTGCTCAAGCTGCCGCCCCCGGCTTTCGCCGGGGCAGGCTCTACTGCCCCGAACTCAACCCGGTCGAAAACATCTGGAAGTTCCTCAGGGGAAACGAGCTCAGCAACCGCGTCTTCGACACCTACGAGGAAGGTTATCGTTCGCGCCGTTCCGGGGCGGGGGATCACCCTGAAAGCTGAGGGATTACTTGTGGGATCGAAACAGAAATCTCTCTTAAGAGATTGAAACTGCTGGCGCCGGTGCGGACTCCCTCTCCGGCACTACTCCGGTTCGGGAAACGCGCCGGACACGCGGAATCTGGCGGCGGATTGCCCTTCCTCGACCGCGTCGCCAGAACCGGCGAGGCGTACCAGACCGTCTCTGAGCAGAGTCGCGGCAAGGTTGATCTGCTTGTCGGCGTCCAGCCCGGGAAGGTCCTCGACGCAAAAGGGCGTTACGCGATCGAGGACGAACTGCATCGCTTCGCGATAATCCGCGGGCGCCTGTAGAAGCGATTGGGAGAACTGCAGACCCACACCGGATTCGGTGGTGAGTATCCGGACGTGGAGATGATACTTGCGCTCTATCCGGGTTTTGAGCGAGAGAGACTGAAGAGCGTCCACCGATGCTACGATCTCGCCGTCGCCAGCGCTACGCCCGCGTCGAATGAAGTCGTCTTCGAGGAGGCTCATAGCCGAGGCTGCCGATCCGTCGACCCGGACCAGTTCCGTAAGGTGTTCCAGGAGCGCCGTCAATTTTGACAGATCGATCGGGCGGCGAAGATAGCCGAGCGGAAGAGGCTGGCGGAACTCCGGATGCACCCGACAGAGCGCACTGATCGCGGCTCGGAGAAGGTCCTGCCCGGCGGGAGCGTGGATACCGAACGTCACGTGCAACGACGAACCCTTGTCCGTTTCCGCTTCGTGGATCCATCCCCGCGGGATGTAGAGCACATCGCCCGCCATGAGCCGGATGAACTCTGGTACGGGGAGGTTCTCGCGTCGAAACGGATCTCCGTTGGTGAGCTGTGTCAGCGGACAGGCGGCTTCCTCGCCGTACACACGCCATAGCTTTTCGCCCTCGATCTGCGCCACGATCACGTCGTGGGTGTCGTAGTGCGGCTTGAACCCCTGGGAGCCCGGGGGCGTCATGTAGGCGTTAGCCTCGACCGGGTAGCTCAGACGCTCCTGCATCGACTGTAGCGATCGTGCCACCCCCGACGCGTAGTTCTGGACATTGTTGATGATGATCGTGTGACCGTCTGCGTAATACCGTCGGATGCGGTCCATGTCCAAGCGCCCATCGCTACCGAAGGGGACTTCGGTGGACTCGCTTGCCCGGCTCGACGCGAGATGAATCGACGGCGGCCTTGGCTGGCCATATTCCATTACGCGTTCGAATTCGCTGAAGCCGAAAAGCGTTTCGAAATGGCGAGGCCCATGTGATGTGAGCAGGCGCGCCCGCTGTTGCCAGACACTCGCCGCGAAGTCCTCGACGGAGAATGGGGCTAGCAGCCACTCAAGAGAAAAAGGCCTTGGTGTCGCCACCGAACCTCCTGTCGATTTCTTCAGCAGGATAGCCCTGACATTGCAACAACTCGCACAGCTTGACGTAGAAGGTCTTGTATGTGTCGCAGTAGACTGACGGATTGTCGAAGCCAGTCTCGCACGAGTATCGGTTCTCGAGGTCGCCACCTCGGCACATTTCCCGCCACCGGCAGGACCGACAGTCCCGGGGAAGATCGCGCGTGAGCTCTTCGATCCTGAGGAAGACAGGATCTGACAAGACTTCTCGGACCGTCGAAGATGTGATCGCGTAGACCGGTGCGGTCGAGTACCACTTGAGCGCCGGAATGTACGAGTCGTCCAGCACGACGGTTCCGTCACTCCGGACGATGAGTATCTGCACGTTCTTGCGTCTTTTTGAGATTGGGCCGGGTGGGATACCGACGCGAAAGTGTTTCAGAGCTTCGTCGATGAAGCGGATCTGAATCGCGGGGTTGTCCTCGATGAACCACGCCTCGAAAAGCTCGAACAACCGGTCGCCGTACGCGGCAGGAAGAGCACTCGAACGAAATTCCTTATCGTCCGCGCTGCGGTCGGGAAGTAGAAAGCTCATGGACTGGATGCGCAGCCCTCGTAGGTACGCGTACGTTTC
>Ga0326597_10008905_pt1 | contig 13495 bp, 9 predicted proteins | sample RVTome_12_FD_203789 | JGI IMG/M metagenome (GOLD analysis project Ga0326597, IMG submission 203789) | Soil microbial communities from uranium-contaminated site in the Upper Colorado River Basin, Wyoming, United States - RVT100D185 | ecosystem: Environmental > Terrestrial > Soil > Contaminated >... | reverse complement strand
GCTCGGAAAATCACGGCGCGGCTGGGAGAAACGGTTTACGTGTTCGCTCCCTCACCCTTGACGTTGCTGGGCAGCGTAAAGGGCAGGCGGTCGCGGCTCGGATAAGATGCAAACTGGTTGAATCACTACACTAGGTCAATGCGGGCAGGGAGCCCGCGGAATCTGCGCAACAGGAGGGGAACCACTGCAACGCACAATACTCCTTGGTATCGATGGGGCAACGTTTTCGGTATTGGACGCGCTGGTCGCCGAAGGACACATGCCTTGCGTGGGCGCGCTGATGGCGGAGGGCGTGCGCGCGGGGCTGATGTCGACGCCTCATCCGCTGACGCCGCCGGCGTGGACGACGGTCATGACCGGGCGCACGCCCGGAAACCACGGGATCTTCGACTTCATCTGGTCGGAGCACCGCGGCGACCGGGTGTACTTCACGCTCAACAACATCCGAGACGTGCGTGCGGAGATGATCTGGAGCATGGTGAGCCGGCGGGGCGGGCGCGTGACGGTGCTCAACTTCCCATTTCTCGCCCCGCCGCCGAAGTTAGACGGGGCGATCGTCCCGGGCCTGGTATCCTGGAAACATTTGCGGCGCAACGTACACCCGCCGGAGCTTTACGAGAAACTTCGGTCTCTGCCGGAGTTCAGCGCGAAACGGGCGGCGTGGGACTTCGAGAACGAGAAGCGGGCGACGCGCGTTATTCCGGAGGAGGAGCGCGAGGATTGGGTTTCGTTTCACATCAGCCGCGAGCGTCAATGGTATGGGATCTGGCGCTTCCTGAGGCGTGAAGACCCGTGCGACCTGAGCGCCATTTTGATCGACGGGGTGGACAAGCTCCAGCACGTGTGCTGGGACCAGCTTGACCCCGCATACGCCGGGCGGAACGGGACGGAGGAGTCGAGGCGGGTGCGGGCGCTTTGCCTCGAGTATTTCCGTGAGCTCGACGCCTTCATAGGCGAGGTCGTGGAATCGGCGGGGGACGACGCGCGGATCATCGTGGTTTCCGACCACGGCTTCGGGCCCACCGAGAAGGTCTTCCGCCTCAACCTGTGGCTCAGCAAGAAGGGGTATCTGTCCTGGGCGCCCACGGACCACCTCGACGAAGCGGAAAAGATGAAGGTGGAGAAGCTCGTGACGGGGCACTTCGTCCACCTCGATTGGGCGAACACGATAGCTTACGCGCAGAGCCCGGCTACGAACGGAATTCACATTCGTGTTGCCGGCGGCTCGGGTGAAGGAGGCCTAGCGGCGACGGAGTATCACGCGTTCAGAAACCGTCTAATCGCGGAACTTCTCGAAGTAAAAGATCCCGACACGGGCGTACGGGTCGTTACCAAGGTGCTCAAGAAGGAGGAAGCGTTCCCGGGTGCGCACAACGAGCGCTGCCCGGACCTGACGGTGGTGCTGCACGACTACGGGTTTGTTTCCACGCTCAACAAGGAGCCGGTCGTCTGGACGCGTCCGGGCGTGGCGGGAACGCATCGGCCGGAAGGGATCTTCCTGGCCCGGGGGCCGGGAATCGCGAAGGGTGGCGCGTTGACACGGCAATCGATAACGGACGTCGCCGCGACGGTGCTGTACAGCCTTGATCTGCCGGTGCCGGAGGACTTGGAATCGAAGGTAATCGAGGATGCGTTCGAGCCGTCGCACCTGCGCGGTCGTCCGGTGGTGTGGGGACCGCCGACGCAGGCCCCGGACACGTATGCCGCGGCGCCGGCGCGGCGGGCGCCCGAAAACGCGGATGACGCCGAGGTGTTCGAGCGCCTGCGTGCGCTCGGTTACGTGGAATAGCCGTCCCGCGGGAAGCGGGGAGGGGGCAGGGGGAGCAGCCGAGTAATGCAGAAGGCACTACTAAACGGACACACGATGAACTTCCGCCAGGCGGGGCACGGCGAAGACCTGATCCTCATTCACGGACTGGCGGCCAACCACGCTTTCTGGAACCTGGTGCTTCTGTTGCCGCTGGCCAGGAAGTACCGCGTGACGGTGTATGACCTGCGCGGACACGGCTTCTCGGAGATGCCGCCGAAGGGGTATACGACGCTCAGCATGGTAAAGGACCTGAACGCGTTGATGGATCATCTGGAGATCGGCTCCGCGCACCTTGTCGGGCACAGCTACGGGGGCGTGGTGGCGCTTCATGCCGCGGTGGAACACCCGCGGCGGGTGCGTTCGCTGACGCTGGCCGATTCGCGGGTGCGGGCGCTGCAGCCTTCGCAGCGCTTGCGGGACTGGCCCGATTGGCGCGAGGCGCAGGCGACGTTGCTGCGGCACGGAATCGAGGTTGACGAGAACGCGGAAGACGTGGGTCTTCTGCTTCTGGAGAAGCTCGCGGCGCCGGAGTGGCGGAACGCCCGGCAGCGCATGGCGAAGAAGGCCCTGTTTCTACCCTTTGGGGGCTGGTCGGGCGGCAACCGGTCGGCGGAACGCTGGTTGAAGCTCCTGCAAACGACAACCGCGCGGCGGGACGTGTTGGACGCGGCGGGTTTGACCATGGAGCGGATAAGGACCGTGCGTCAGCCGGCGATGGCAATCTACGGTGAACACTCTCGGTGCATGAGAACTTGCGAACAACTCGGGCACATACTTTCCAATTGCAAGTCGGTAATCGTACCGGGCGTGGGGCATTTTTATCCCGTAATCAAGCCCGCGTTCGTTGCGGAAAAACTTCTGGAGTTCCTGGGCACGGTGCCGCTTGACGTGCCTGCTTCTCTGTGTGCGCGGGGGGACGACGGCGAGGAGGCGTGCGCGGCGTGACACCGCGGCAGGAATGCAGGCGGGAGGCCCGGGAGCGCGCCGCGGAGTACGCGTCGGCGTGGTACACGGCGGAGCCGGCGGATTGCGGCGGGAGCGGAAGCTGGGATTCGAAATATGGTTGCGGGGACTAGAGCGGCGCAAGTGTCTGAACAACCACGGTTTTTGGATCAGGTCGCGATCGTCACCGGTGCCACGGTGGGGATCGGCCTGAGCACATGTCGCGAGCTTGTGCGCCTTGGGGTCCGCGTGGTCGTAGTCGGGCGGGACGCGGAGCGCGTGGAGCAAACCGTCTGCGAGCTGCAAAGCATTCGGCCGGAAAGCGCGTTGGGGTTTCGGGGCGACGTTCGCCGACTCCAAGATATGTTTGACGCGGCCCGCGCCGCGCAGGAGGGCTTCGGGCGCATCGACATCCTGGTGGCCTCCGCGGGAATCCTGAGGGCGAAGGGGGCCGGGCTAAAGAGTTTGCACCTGATGCGCACAAACGAATGGGACGAAGTGCTGGACACTAATCTGACGGGTGTTTTCAACGCCAACCGCGCGGTGCTGCCGATCATGGTCGCACGGCGCCGCGGGCAGGTGATCAACGTGTCATCGACTTCCGGCCGCAAGGCGTACGCCTTTGATACCGCGTACTGCGCCTCTAAGTTCGGCGTGATCGGCCTGACCGAGGCGATCGCGGAAGAGGTGCGGCCGTTCGGCGTACGCGTCGATGTGCTGCTGCCGGGTGCGATTGACACGCCGATGTGGGAGCAGAACGGACCGTTCAGGAGACCTGACTATGCGCTCGCGGCCGAACGAGTTGCCGATGTAATCGTTTCGATGCTGGCGCTGCCGGCGGACACGGTGCTGGGGGGGCCGGTGGTTGAGCCGTTGGGCAAACCCGGCGCACGGGGGTGGCGAGAATCACCGACCTTTCGGATGGGCAGCGCGACGAGCGGCGCCGTGGTGCGCGGCTCGGGAAGGAGACCGGCCGAATGAACGCGGCGGAGGCTCAAACTCACGCGCTTTTTGGCAAGGTCTGCGTGGTGACCGGCGGCGCGAGCGGCATCGGGCGGGCGACGTCGGCGGCACTTGCGGGCGCGGGCGCGCACGTAGTGGTGGCCGACATCAGCGGCGCCCGCGTTGACTCGACGGCCGCGGAGTTGAGCGCGCTATCGAATTCGCGCGACGTTCATCTGGGCCTGGCGGTTGACGTTAGAGATGAAAGGGCCGTCGAAGGAATGGTGGAACGGGCGCTGGAGCGATTCGGGCGGATCGACGCTTTGGTTGCGTGTGCGGCGGTGCTGCGCGGGTCGGGCAGCACACCGAAGCCGGTGTACAAGATCGATTCCGACGAGTGGGACCAGGTTCTCGACACGAACCTCAAGGGCACGTTCCTCACGAATCGGGCGGTCATTCCGGCGATGATGAAACAGCGGGCGGGAGACATAGTGAACTTATCATCGGTTTCGGGCAGACAGGGGCGGGCGCACGACGGGCCCTATTGTGCGTCGAAGTTCGGCGTAATCGGCTTGTCGGAAGCGCTCGCGGAGGAGGCCCGGCCGTTCGGAATTCGAGTGCAGATCGTGATACCGGACGCGGTGAAGACGCCGATGTGGGACCAGAACGGGCCGGTGCCGTGTCCGCCGGACGCTCTGGAGCCGGAGCGCGTGGCCGATCTGATCGTGCACATGATTACCCTGCCGCGCGACACGACGCTCGGTGCCGTGACGATCGCGCCGTTCAAAGCGCGGCGCAGACGCAAGGAGCCGACGGGGATAGACGCCTCGGGAACGCGAGACCGGGCGTGAGAAAACACCGCTCCCTCACCCTTGACATTGCTGCGCAACGTCAAGGGCAGGGCAACGTCAAGGGCAGGCGGTCGCGGCTGGGAGAAACGGGTTACGTGTTCGCTCCCTTACGGTCGCGGCTCGGAAAATCACGGCGCGGCTGGGAGGGACGGGTGTTCGCGCAGGCTGAAGCCTGCGGCTCGGGGGGTGGCAAGGTGAGATAATGTCATCGGGTCCCCCACGTCTAAAGACATGGGGCACGCCGCCGTGCGGCTGGGTTTTGTTGGAGTTTCGTAGTGCCGTGAACAAAGGGCCGCCTTCGATGACGCGGCAGAGTGACATGCTTATGACACAACGGGCGCTGGAAAAAGTAAGGGTCGTGGACCTGACGCAGCACTCGGCCGGTCCGTATTGCACGAAACTGCTCGCGGGCTTCGGGGCTGAGGTTCTCAAGATTGAGCGCCGCCCGGATGGCGATCCGATGCGCGGCCGCGGGCCGTTCTTTGAGGACCGGGAAGGGCCGGAGCGGAGCATTCCGTTTCTCTGGCTCAACACCGGCAAGAAGAGCGTGGCGCTGAATCTCGAGGACGGGCGCGGCGTTGACGTTCTGAAGAAGCTTATCGCGAAGGCCGACGTCCTCGTGGAGAACTTTGCGCCGGGCGAGATGGCCAAGCTGGGGCTGGGCTTCGACACGCTAAGCGCGATCAATCCGCGGCTGGTGATGACTTCGATCTCGAGCTTCGGGCAGACCGGTCCCTACCGTGATTTCGCCGGCGAGGAGATCACGACATACGCCATGAGCGGATGCATGGACCTTACCGGCGACCCCGCGCGGGAACCGCTCGCCAGCGGCCCGGCCTCTACGCAGTACACGGCGGCGATGTGGGGCTACATTGCGACGCTCGCGGCGCTCTTTCAGCGCGAGGACGGCGGCGGCGGACGGCACATCGACGTATCGATTCAGGAAAGTGCGCTCGACAACATCGAGATGGCGTTGGCCGAGCGGCTTCACCTCGGCCAGACGGCCAAGCGAAAGAACGACAAGCATCCGCTGGTTCCTTGGGAGCTGTTTTCCTGCAAAGACGGCCAGGCGGCCGTGATCGGGGGCCCGATGCGTCATTGGCTCGCGGCGGTGGACATGTTCGAGGAGCCGCGCCTGCGGGGCACGAAGTTCGCGCACGCCCTGGGGCGTATCGAGCATCGCGCCGAGTTTGAGGAGCTCATCCGGCCCTGGCTCAGCCGGCACGGCAAGGAGGAGATCTTTCACATGGGGCAGTCACGTGGGCTGGCGTTCGGTTACATGGCGAGCCTGGAAGAAACGCGCGCGTGTCCGCAGCACGAGAGCCGCGGGTTTTTCGTCGACGTCGAGCACCCCGAGGTCGGGACGCATCGACATTGCGGCGCCCCCTTTCACTTTTCGGATACACCGTGGCGGTCGGCCCGCGCCCCGCGGTTGGGCGAGCACACGCGCTGCGTGCTGGGTGAAACGCTGGGATATTCCGCCGATGATCTGGGACTGCTGCACGACGCGGGAGTGATCTGATGAGCGACCTTCCGCTTAGCGGCGTGCGCATCACGGACCTGACGCATTACTGGTCGGGGCCGCACGCGATGCGTATTCTCGGCGACCTCGGCGCCGACGTCATCAAGATCGAGTTCGCCCGGCGCATGTGCGTACTGCGCGGGGCGTTCACGAAGGACAAGGTTTACGACCGGCACCCGCGCTGGCACCAGGCCAACCGCAACAAGCGCTCCATGACGCTGGATCTCAAGGATCCCAGGCAGCGCGGAATTCTCGACGACCTTGTGCGCATTTCAGACGTTGTAGCGGAAAACTCGCGCGGCGGCGTGATGAAGGCGCTGGGTGCCGGCTACGAGGATTTCAAGAGGATCAAGCCCGACATCATCATGCTTTCCATGCCGGCGTACGGGAGCACGGGGCCATGGTCCACTTACGCGGGCGTCGGCGGCGCGCTGGAGCCGACCTGCGGCTTACAGGCACTCACGGCCTACGACAAGAACGACAAGCGCCGGCGCATCAAGGAGGCGGACGTCACCAGCGGGATCATGGGCGCGTGCGCCGTGCTGACGGCGCTCTATCACCGCAAGCGGACCGGCGGGGGCCAATGGATCGACATGTCGCAGCTCGAGATACTGAGCCATTCGCTTTTTGGCGAGCACCTGCTCGAGTTTATGATGAACGGCACGCAAACGCTTCCGCTGGGCAACCGCCATGCGAATTATGCGCCGCAAGGGTGCTACCGCTGCAAGGGTGAAGACAACTGGATAGTCCTGACGATCCGCAGCGACGCCGAATGGCAGGCACTCTGCGACGTGTTGCGGCGGCCGGAGATGAAGAACGACACACGTTTCCGCACGCGCGAATCACGGCGCAAGAATCACGACGAAATCGACAAGCTGATCGAGGCGTGGACGAGCGGCCGTGACAAGCGCGAGGTCATGCACGTGCTGCAAGAGCGCGGGATTGCCGCGGGGGCCGTCGCGGACCTGGCGGAGGTGGCCGACGACGCTCATTTGCGCGCGCGGGGGTACTTCCAAGAGGCCCGGGACGGGACGCCCGGGCTCTATCCCGGAGTTCCCATATCCGCGTCCGGGTGGGACATACGCGTTCGGCGTCGCGGGCCGGACCTGGGCGGCGATAACGCGCGCGTGGTGACGGAGTTGCTGGGGCGACCGGTCGAAGACGCACCGGTTCTGAATGAGAACGACGTGGGGACCGCGTTCGATAATGAGTGAAGTGACGCCGCGAACGGAGACTGCCGCGAGGTTGGACGAGGGCTGGAGGGCGACGCACTCGAGCGCGTCACGCGCCACCGGCCTGGTGGCATCGGACTTCCGCGCCGTTGCGCGCAACGGCTTTGGTGATCCGGCGAATTCCTACGCGCACTCCATGGCCTGGTTCAAGGAGCACATCTTCGTCAGCACAACCCGCAACGCCATGAGCGGTCCGAAGCCGTTCGCCGAGGACATCGAGCGCAGAATCAACATGTACCCGGTGAAGATTCCGACAACGAACCCCTGGGACAATGACTTCAGGTCTCAGATCTGGCGTTACAACCCGAAGACGGACCAGTGGGCGATGGTTCACCGGGCTCCGATGTGCACGGGTAACAAGGGATTCGAGGTTCCGCGGCAGGTCGGATTTCGGTGCGCTACGAAGTTCAAGGGGGCGAGCGACTGCGCGGAAGTCCTATATATCGCGTCCTGGTCGACACGCGCGGGGCCCGGCCCGATAATCATGCGGTGTGCGGACGGAGCACATTTCGAGGAGGTCTGCGAGCCGGGGTTCGGCGGAGCCGTCACACAGGCGGTTCGCGGGCTGGAAGGTCTGAAGGGCAAGCTCTTCGCGGCCACGACTCCGCGCGCCGGCTCCCACGACACCGAGCTCGACGTGCTGTCCGTGTATGAGACGCGCGACCCGGTAAGCAAGGTATGGAAGCAAGTCCCGGTCGACTTCGGCCCCCCCACGAACATCTCGATCTACGAAATGTGCGTGTTCGACGGGCACCTCTACGCCGGAACGTTGAATCCGACGGAGGGCTTCCAATTGTGGAAGACGGACGCCGAAGGCGAGCCTCCCTACCGCTGGGTGCGCGTCCTTACCAAGGGGGCGTTTAGAGGCAAACTCAATGAAGCGATCATCAGCATGTGCGAGTTCAACGGCTGCCTGTACGTAGGGGGCGCGATATTGAACTGCGGATACGACCGCGTCTACAACGTGGGCCCCGCGGCGCCCGAACTGCTTCGCGTTTACCCGGACGATTCCTGGGAACTCGTTGTCGGAATGGCGCGATCGACGCCCGACGGAACCAAGGTGCCGTTGAGTGGAATGGGGCCGGGATTCAGCTACGGTCTGGCGGGATATATGTGGCGGGTCTGCGCGCACGACGGGTGGGTTTACGTCACCACGGCCGACAAGACGACGCTCCTCGAGTATGCCGCGGCGCATGCCCTGCCCGAGAACATACGCTGGATACTCGAGCGGGAGTGCCTGGACACCGTATTGGATCGTGTCGGCGGATTCGACATGTGGCGAAGCCGGGACGGCGTTCAATGGGCTCCGGTCACGCGTAACGGATTCGGGAATCGATTCAATCTCGGCGGGCGCACAATGGCCTCGACGCCCTACGGCCTCTTCGTCGGCACGGCGAACCTTTTCGGTCCGGAGGTTGCCAGAAAGCGCGTCGCCGGATGGACGTTTGAATGGAATCGCGATGGAGGTGCCGAGGTCTGGCTGGGCAGGGCCGGACGCGGCGATGCCGGCAACGACGGTCAAGCGGAATCGCCGGGGACGATCCGTCCTGGAGGGGGAGCGCCGTACAATGCCGGCCGGTCGGCCGAGGATCTCGTGCGCGAGTTCTTCGGGCACAGCGGCTTTTGCAACTGCGGCTATTGGTACCCCAGTACTAAGGACGTGCGGACCGCTTGCGAGAACCTGGTGGAGGAACTGATCTCGTTTACGCGCCCACCGGCCGTTCGGAGGGTCCCCAAACCGGCCACGGAGGAGGAAGACCGCGCGTTCTTTGCGGCGAAGCAGAGCGAGCAGTTCGATCGATACGACGCAACTCCGCCTTTGAGAGACGCGACCGTCCTGGACTTCGGATGCGGGACGGGAGCGACTACGGCGCAACTGTTAAAGCACTTCGCGTCGGCGGGAATCACGGCGGTGACGACGGACGACGGTTTGGGTGATGAGTGCCGAAGACGTGCGCCCGGCGTGAAGCTGGTCGAGTGCAAGCCGTCGCGATTCAGGTTTCCGCCGAGTTCATTTGATATCATTTTCTGGGTGGAGGGGCTAACACGGTGCGTGGCAAAGGATCGCGTCCTGCGGAGGATGTTCGCGGCCCTCAAGCCCGGAGGGTGCATCGCCGCGTCGGGCTTGGCATTCAGTCGTGCGACCGCCAGGGCAAAGCGTTCAGGTGGGGAACCGAGTTGCGATGTGAATGTGTTACGGCACGAATATGAGGAGTTGCTGGCCAAGATCGGCTTCGGCGACGTCCGGATCGTCGACGCGACGCGCAGCACACTAACCGCCTTCCGCAACCACGGTGCGCTCTTCATGGCGGGCAAGCTGGCGTCACGGGCGGTCGATAGGGAGACCGCGGATGCCGCCCGAGGACTACTCCCCGATTGCGGCGCAGGGGACGGGGCATACTTCCTGGTGTTCGCGCGCAGACCGGCCGGGGGAGCGCAACCATGAGCGCCGCCGATGCGGCATCGTCGTTGTGGATTGCGCTATTCTGTACGTTGCTGCCTTGTCTGTGCGCGGTTGAGCAGCGCGCCCGGGCGGGCGAGGGAAGCAGGACGTCGCGTCTGGGCATATCCATTCCCATGCGCGACGGAAAGAGCCTCGCCGCGGATGTATTGCTGCCGGCGCCGGAAGGGGAGTTTCCAACGGTATTCATTCACACTCCGTATAACCGGCAATACGGTGACACGCCGCTTCCCGACGAGTTGCTCGCGCGCGAGTTGCTGGACCGGGATCATTACGCATACGTCATCGTCGATTGGCGCGGTTTTTTCGGCTCGAAGGCGGCTGCGAAGGGGGTGGGCAAGCTCGACCATGGAAGGGACGGCCACGACGTGGTGGAATGGATCGCGCGGCAACCGTGGAGCAACGGCAAAGTGGGAACGTGGGGTATATCGGCCGTCGGTGCCGTGCAGTACCGCACGGCCATCGAGCAGCCGGAGCACCTGACCTGTATCGTGCCGGCTTCCGCCAACATCGGGTTTCCATACGAGCAGTTCTACTACGGCGGCGTACCACAGCTTTATTATCTGAAGGTGATGGAAACTGCGGGACACGAGGTTGGCAAGCTCGTGCGCGACCACCCCGTCAATGGCGAGTTCTGGCGGGCGATGGACGGCACGTTCGACCGCGGGCGCATCGACCTTCCCGCGCTTTTCGTGACGGGGTGGTTCGACACGCATCCGCACCTCAAGATCGATACGTATCGGCAGATCCGTGCCAAGGGCAAGCGCCATTACGACGATATGAAGCTCATTATAGGTCCGTGGCTGCACACGCGGATCGGCAAGCCGGAGCAGGGGGCGTTGAGTTTCCCGGAGGCGGAGGACTACGTGGCGCGTCAAACGCTCAAGTTCTACGATTTCTGGCTGCGGGGCGACAAGGACAGCGGGTGGCGTGCGATGCCCACGGTCCAATATTTCCAGATGGGCTCCAATGAATGGAAAATGGCGGACGACTGGCCTCCGCCGACGAAGACGCTATTATATTATTTGCGTTCGGGCCGACGCCTGGATAGAGAACCTCCCCACCGAGAGGGTCACGATACGTACGTTTCGGACCCGGCCGATCCTACGCCGACCGTGGGCGGGAACCTGATCGAGTTGGCCCGCGCGCGCATGAAGGTGCCGATCGGGCCGCAGGACCTCAGCAAGCGGGTTGAGCGGCGCAAGGACGTGCTCAGTTTCACGACCGACGTTCTCAGCAACGACCTAGAGGTGGCGGGCAGCGTGAAGGTGAAGCTCTATGCATCTTCGGATTGTGATGATACGGATTTCGCGGTGCGACTGAGCGAGGTGTATCCCGACGGGAGGTCGATGCTGGTGGCGGACGGCATCCAGCGCCTGCGCTTCTGCGGCTCTCTCGAGGATCCGCAACTGCGGGAGGCTGGGGAGATTCACGAAGTGACGGTGACGCTTCCGCCGACGGCACAGACGTTTTTGGCGAATCACCGCCTGCGGATATCGGTGAGTTCGTCGAACTACCCGCAGTACGAGGTGAACCCGAACATCGGCCGCAGGCGGCTCTTCGGGCCGAAGAAGCGCGTGGCCACGAACCGAATCTACCACGACGAGGCGCACCCCTCGGCCGTGTTGCTCCCCGTTGCCGGGGACGAGCGAGAAAGGAAGAAGCAATGAAGAAGCGGATATTGCTGGTCAACCCGTCGTACCAGAAAGAGACGCGCTGGGTGACGGACGATGACACGCACGCGCAGATGGGTCACGACATGCTGCCGCTGGGTCTGGCGACGGTGGCGGCGTTGACGCCGGAAGAATACGAGGTGCAAATCTGGGACGAGCCGGTGCGTGGGCGCATCGAGGACGGGACGACCTTCGCGCACGAATACGATCTCGTCGGGATAACGGGATATCGCGCACATCTGTCGCGCGCGGCGGAAGTGGCGGATCTGTTTAGGAAGCGTGGGCTCACCGTGTGCGGCGGCGGTCCGGGCGTATCGGGTTCTCCGGACCGCTGTCGTGACGACTACGACGTGCTGTTCATCGGGGAGGCCGAGCTTACCTGGCCGCGTTTCCTTCGCGACTGGGAAGCGGGCCGATACAAGAGCGAGTACCGCCAGATCGAAAAAATAGACCTTGCGCAAAGCCCGATGCCGCGGTGGGACAGCATAGCCGGCGATATTCCGCAATACGCGGTGGGGTGCGTGCAGACCACGCGGGGCTGTCCGTTCGACTGCGAGTTCTGCGACGTGATCTACCTGTACGGGCGCAAACAGCGGCACAAGACGGTCGGGCAGGTGATAGAAGAGGTAAAGGTCCTCGCGAAGCTCGGGATGAGCAGCATCTTCTTCTGCGACGACGAGTTCATGGGCAACCCCAAGTATGCGAAAGAACTGCTGCGGGCGTTGATTCCGGTGAACAACTCGTTCAAACGGCCGCTCACGTATTCAACGCAGTTGACGATGAATTTGAGCCGCGACGACGAAATGTTGCGGCTCATCGCGGACGCGAACTTCTATCTGGTGTTTCTGGGCGTGGAAACGCCGAACAAGGCGTCGCTGAAGGAAACCGGAAAGTACCAGAACATCCGCCCCGACCTTCTCGGCGACATTCACAAGATTTTGTCATACGGCGTGGGCATTCGGGCCGGGACAATCGTGGGGTTCGACCACGACGACAAGGACATTTTCGACATCCAGTACGATTTCATCCAGAAGGCCTGCCTGCCGAGCGTGTCGCTGAACATGCTCAAGGCGGCCATAGGCACGAGGCTGTGGACGCGGCTGCGGCGCGAGGGGCGCATCCTGGATCTGACGGCGGTGCTCGGCGAGGGATTGGCGCGGGTCTACACGAACATCATTCCGAAGCGGATGACGCGCGTGGAGCTCATGCAGGGCTTCCGCGGGCTCGCCGCGCGCATCTACGACTGGCAGAGCTTCGCGGAGCGCATGTGCGGCTGGGTTTCGCTCATCAAGCGGCCCCCGGACGTGCCCGACGTTCCCATGGATCCCAGCGAGGTGGCGCGCCTCGGAAAGTCACTGAGTAATGACGAGTCGGAACGAAGGGTCATCGACGACATCATGGATCATACCAGGGAGACCTGCCCGCGCATGGTTCGGCGGGTGCGGGAACTGGTGATTCAGCACGCGCGTTATCGCAGTACGGTGCTGGTGCTGCTGGAACAGATGGACCAGCAGATCGAGCGCGAGCTTGCCGGCAAGATCAGCTTCAAGCAGGACACGCGTCCGGTCCCGATTCCCGAGTCGTTTCGGCAAGCGTTCGACCGGCAGGTGTTCCCGGCGACGTACAAACGCGTGTATCTCAATCTGGACGACAAGAGCGCCATTCCCGAGGCGACGACGGAGGTGTTCGTCGACTTCCTGGCACGCTGGGGCGAGGAGTTCAACGAGTTGGAGAAGCATCACTTCACGTTCCTCGACGAACTGGCCGACCGCACGTGCGCCAAGTTCAACGGAGTCGAGCCGCAGAGCTTTCATCCCGTCGCGGACGGTGAAGTACCCATGGCGCAGGTGAAACGCATGCGGCTCAGCGAGGACGTGCTCAAGAGCGTGGAGCAGGAACTGGTGCGGCTCGGACAGGCGGGGGCCGCGGCCTGACGAGCGTGGACGACACGCTTAACAGCCCGTTGAAGTGCGCCGTGACAAGGCGCGTGTTCTCAGTGGGAGAATACCCACCCGGCAACTCTCGCTCCAGCCGGTAGCAATCGGAGCGGCGATGGAGGTAA
>Ga0326597_10008904_pt1 | contig 13495 bp, 13 predicted proteins | sample RVTome_12_FD_203789 | JGI IMG/M metagenome (GOLD analysis project Ga0326597, IMG submission 203789) | Soil microbial communities from uranium-contaminated site in the Upper Colorado River Basin, Wyoming, United States - RVT100D185 | ecosystem: Environmental > Terrestrial > Soil > Contaminated >... | reverse complement strand
ACACCGAAGCTCGTCCGGAACGGCAGCACGATCGGCAGGGCAACGACGCGAAGCTCGATCGCGCGGACCGTGGTCACGCCGGCAGGTCCGAGGCCGGGACCAGCACGTACTCGGATGTCTCTCGGTCGAACGCTGCGGCGACCCGGCCCTCGCTGAGGGCGCGCTCGAACGCATCGGCGACCCGGTCGCGCCAGGCGCGGGCATCGTCTCCGTCGTCCGTCCGGAGCGTCACGTGGTCGTTCGGGACCGCGATCCGGACCTCCGAGGTGAGGACCCGCGGGCCGGGTTCGCGGTCGAGATCCCAACGGATCACGCCGCGGTCGCTTCGCTCGCCGCGGTTCAAGACGTCCGTCATCGCCCCGTAGAAGTTGCGTTCGAACCGGTCCACCACCGCGCCGAGCTTGTGCAGGTTGAAGTACGCGTTCCGCGCGATCAAGGGGTCGAACGTCCACCGAGCGAGGTGCACGCCCTGCTCGAGCGCCTGCGCCCGCTGCGCGAGCTTCAGCGCGTACCCGATCCCGCCGTGGCGGACGTCGGGACGCACGGCGAGCATGTGCGAGTGGACGTGCAACGCGACGTCCTCCGGCTCGACGCCGAGCCACCCGAGGACGTACCCGACCATCCGCTCGCCTTCGAAGGCGCCGTAGGGAACGTTCCCGCTGTGCGGCAACGCGCGCAGCATCTCCTTGGGGATCAGCTGATGCTCGCCCCAGGTCGCGATCATGACGTCGAGGATCGCGTCGCCGTCGTCGAGCGTGGTCAGCGGGCGCATCCGCACGCCGGCCTTCGCGGCCGCGTCGTGGGCGAGCTCCCACGGGTCCGTGCGCATCGCGCGGAGTCTATCGAGGGCCGGGAACGCGGCCAGGAACGCAAAAGGAAAGAACGCGGAAGGCGGGCGCCCGTCTCGACGCCCGCCTCCGGTACGAACCTCTCCGGTCGATCGTTACCCGCCCGACGGCGGCGGCAGCTCCTGCCACTCGCTGTCGTCGAAGTCCTGTCCGCGACGGCGCTTGATGAGCGCCACGACCCCCGCGACGATCGAGGCGAAGAACGCGAGTCGGAACAGCTTGCCGAAGAACCCGCGCTTCTTCTCGCCCTGCTCCTCGCCCATGTGGCTCCCTCCTTCCAACGAACCGTGCGCTCTCGAGACCTCGGACAACCTCTCCGCATCGATGACCGACCCAGTCTGACAGGTTCTGCGGGACGGCGAACGCCAGGCGGAGGAACGGAAACGGAAACGAGCCGGTGGGCCTGGTTGGACTTGAACCAACGACCTCATCCTTATCAGGGATGCGCTCTAACCGAGCTGAGCTACAGGCCCGACGATGGCCGAAACCCGTGCGGGCCCCGTCCGAGCCCAGGTTAGGCGGCTGCCGAGCGGGGCGTCAACGGGGTCAGCGACGTTCGGACAGCGTGACGTCGATCCCGCCGACCACGTCGGAGATCAGGTTGTATAGGAACGCGACGAACACGTTGATCAGCGACCACACGACGACCATCGCGAGCCCGATCAGCCCGAGCCGCGTGAACAGCCAGTCACCATGGATCTCGAACGAGTCGTCGGCGAACAGGTCCCGCGCGAGCCTGGTTACCGAGTCGATCGCCCCGAGAGCGCCGAGGAGCCAGTACAGCATCCCGAACGCGAGCAGCAGGACGAGCATCACGCAGAGATAGAAGATCACCGAGAACTTGAAGACCGACCAGGGTCCAACCTTGCGGATCACGACCCGCGTCTGACGCGGGCGCTTGCCGAAGCGCCACCGGTCGTTCGCCGAGGGCACGGCCTCGACGGGCCGCGCGGGGAGCGCGCCCGACTCGGCCGTCAGCCCGGGTGGATCTGTGCGCTGGGACATGGGATCTCCCGATTCGTACACGCCCAGGGGCGCTTCGGCAACAACCCTTCCCTTAAACGGGCTGGCCGAAAAGGTCTCACAACCAGACCGCCCGTGCCTGCGAACGGGTCCCGCGGAGGATCACTCGTCCTCGATCTCGATCTGCGACATGACCGGCGCGAGCGCGACGACGTGCGCGCCCTCCTCCACGCGCATCGTGCGCACGCCCTGGCTGGCGCGGCCAACGCGCCGGATGTCGGCGGCCGCCACCCGGATCACGATCCCGCTCGACGAGATCACGAACATGTCCTGATCCTTCGAGCCGACGAACGCGCCGGCGAGCAGGCCGGTCTTGCTGGTGAGCGTGTGCCCGATCACGCCCCTGCCGCCGCGGCCCTTGACCGGGTAGTCCTTCAGCGGCGTGCGCTTGCCGTAGCCCTGTTGCGTGACGCTGATCAGCTCCTCGCCCTGCGAGGCGATGCCGAGTTCGATCACCTGGTCGTCCTCGGCCAGGCGCATGCCGATCACGCCCGAGGTCTGGCGTCCCATCGGGCGGACCAGGCCTTCCTTGAACCGGATCGCCTGGCCCCTGCGCGACACGAGGAACACCTCGTCCTTGCCGTCGGTCAGGCGCACATCGATCAGCTCGTCGCCGGGCCGCAGGTTGATCGCCGCGAGGCCCGTGCGGGGTGAGTCGTACTCGGGCAGCGTGGTCTTCTTGACCATGCCCTTCTTCGTCGCGAACAGGAGGTAGCGGCCCTCGGAGTACTCCTTGAGGTCGATCACGGCGGAGACACGCTCGTCGCCGGTGATCGCGACGCCCGGCAGGTTGGCCGCGTAGGTCCCGCGCGCGGTGCGGCCCGACTCCGCGACCTCGTGGACCTTGACCCGGTAGACCTTGCCCTTCGTCGTGAAGAACAGCAGCCAGTTGTGGGTGGTCGTGGTGAAGACGTGGCTGACCACGTCCTCTTCCTTGAGGTTGGCGCCGCGGATCCCCTTACCGCCGCGGCCCTGCCGCCGGAAGTTCTCGACCGGCTGGCGCTTGACGTAGCCGGCGCGCGACACCGTGATGACGACGTCCTCCTCGGCGATCAGGTCCTCGACGTCGAGATCACCCTCGTCGGCCTTCAGCGCGGTGCGGCGCTCGTCGGCGTGCTTCTTGCGGATCTCGGCCAGCTCGTCCCTGATGACGGCGCGGATCTTCTTCGGGTCCTTCAGCAGGGCCTTCAGGTGCCTGATCTTCGCGAGCAGGTCCTTGTGCTCCTGCTCGAGCTCGGTGCGGGCCAAGCGGGTGAGCCGGCGCAGCGGCATGTCCAGGATGTGGTTGGCCTGGATCTCCGTCAGCTTGAACTTGCTCATCAGCTTCGTGCGGGCCTCTTCGGCGTCCTTCGAGCCGCGGATGATCCGGATGACCTCGTCGAGGTGCTGGAGCGCGATCAGCAGGCCCTGGACGATGTGGTCGCGTTCCTCGGCGCGACGCAGCTCGAAGCGCGTCCGACGAGTGACGACGTCGATCTGATGGTCGACGTAGTAGCCGATCATCTCGGCGAGGTTCAGCACCCGCGGCACGTTGTCGACGAGCGCGAGCATGATCACGCCGAAGTTCTCCTGCAGCTGGGTGTGCTTGTAGAGCTGGTTGAGCACGACGTGCGGGTTGGCGGCCCGTTTCAGGTCGATCACCAGGCGCATCCCGCCGCGCCCGCTCGATTCGTCTGCCAGGTCGGCGATGTCCTTGATCCTGCCTGCGCGATGCAGGTCGGCGATCTTCTCCGCCAGCCGGGCCTTGTTCACCTGGTACGGCAGCTCCGTCACGACGATCCGCTGCCGGCCCTGTGTCGTCTCCTCGATGGTCGCGACGGCCCGCACCTTGATCGAGCCGCGCCCCGTGAGGTACGCGTCCTGGATGCCCTGCTTGCCCAGGATCTGCGCACCGGTCGGGAAGTCGGGGCCCTTGACGAACTTCATCAGGTCCTTCGGCTTGGAGTCCGGGTTGTCCAGGAAGTAGACGACGGCGTCGATCACCTCGCCGAGGTTGTGCGGCGGGATGTTCGTCGCCATCCCGACCGCGATCCCGCCGGCGCCGTTCACCAGCAGGTTCGGGAAGCGTGAGGGCAGGACGACCGGCTCCTGCTCGTACCCGTCGTAGTTCGGGACGAAGTCGACGGTCTCCGCGTCGATGTCGCGGAGCATCTCCATCGCGATGGTCGCCAGGCGCGCCTCGGTATACCGCTGCGCGGCCGGCGGATCGCCGTCGACCGAGCCGAAGTTCCCGTGCGGGTCGATCAGCGGATAGCGGAGCGAGAAGTCCTGCGCCATCCGCACCAACGCGTCGTAGATCGCGACGTCGCCGTGCGGGTGGTACTTCTTCATGACCTCGCCGACCGCGGCCGCCGACTTGCGGTACGGACGGTCCGGCCGCAGGCCCGACTCGAGCATCGACCACAGGATCCTGCGGTGCACGGGCTTGAGTCCGTCGCGCACATCGGGCAGGGCGCGCCCGACGATCACGGACATGGCGTAGTCCAGATAGGAGCGCTGGAGCTCTTCCTCGATCTCGACGGGCTCGATCCGGCCGGTCAGCAGCGTGACCGTGCCGTCGCCTCCACCGCCCGCCGCCTTGCGCGCCATCCGCTACACGTCCAAGTTCTGCACGAGCTTGGCGTTCTGCTCGATGAACTCCTTGCGCGCGGCGACGTCCTCGCCCATCAACACCGAGAACAAGCGGTCGGCGGTTGCAGCGTCCTCCATCGCGACCTGGAGGAGCGTGCGCTGCTCGGGGTTCATCGTCGTGTCCCAGAGCTGGGACGCATCCATCTCACCGAGGCCCTTGAACCGCTGGGGCGTCTCGAGCTTGCCGTTGCCGTGCTGCTTGCGGAACTGCTCCCACTCGCGCTCCGTGTAGAAGTAGTGCGGAGCCCGCTCGATGTTGACCAGGTACAGGGGCGGCTGTGCGATGTAGATGTAGCCGGCGTTGATCAGGTCCTTCATGTTCCGGAAGAAGAACGTGAGGAGCAGCGTCCGGATGTGCGCGCCGTCCACGTCGGCGTCGGCCATCAGCACGATCCGGTGGTAGCGCGCCTTCGACAGGTCGAATTCCTCGGCGATCCCGGTGCCGATCGCCGTGATCAACGCCTGGATCTCCTGGTTCTCGAGCGTCTTGTGCAGCCGGGCCTTCTCGACGTTCAGGATCTTGCCCCGGATCGGGAGGATCGCCTGGGTCGCGCGGTCGCGGGCCTGCTTGGCCGAGCCGCCGGCGCTGTCGCCCTCGACGACGAACAGCTCGCACTTCTCGGGGTCGGTGAGCTGACAGTCGGCGAGCTTGCCGGGCAGCGACGACGAATCCAGGAACGACTTGCGCCGTGTCAGGTCGCGCGCCTGCTTGGCGGCAAGTCGGGCCTTGGCGGCGGAGGAGGCCTTCGTGAAGATCCGCTTGGCGTCGCCGGGGTGCTCCTCGAGCCAGGTCGCGAAGTGATCGTTGACCGTGGTCTCGACCAGCGAGCGCATCGAGGCGTTGCCGAGCTTGGTCTTGGTCTGCCCTTCGAACTGCGGGCTGCGCAGCTTCACCGAGACGATCGCGACGAGGCCCTCGCGGACGTCCTCGCCGAGGAGGTTGTCCTCCTTGTCCTTCAGGAGCTGTTTCTGGCGCGCGTAGCGGTTCAGCACGTTGGTGATGGCCTTCTTCAGGCCCTCCTCGTGCATGCCGCCCTCTGTCGTGTTGATCGTGTTGGCGAACGAGTACAGCGATTCGGCATAGCCGTTGTTCCACTGCATCGCCACCTCGACCTGACCGGAGCCGTCGGGCTCGGCGCCCTCGAAGCCGATGACCTTGCTGTGCAGCACCTCCTTGCCGCTCTGCAGGTGCTTCACGAAGTCCGACAGGCCGCCCGCCGCCTTGAAGACCTCCTTGAACGGCGTGTCCTCGCGCTCGTCGATCAGCTGGATCTCGAGGCCGCGGTTCAAGAACGCGAGCTCCTGGAGCCGCTCGGCCAGGATCTTCCGGTCGAAGGTTGTCTCCTCGAAGACCTCGGGATCGGGCCAGAACTGGACCAGCGTGCCGGTCTTGCGGGTGGCCTTGCCCTTCTTCATCTTGGCCGTGCTCTTGCCGCGGGCGAACGACTGCGTCCAGACGAAGCCCTCGCGCTGGACGGTGACGATCAGCCTCTCGGACAGCGCGTTCACGACCGAAACGCCGACGCCGTGCAGGCCGCCGGAGATGCTGTAGCCGCGGCCGCCGAACTTGCCGCCCGCGTTCAGGGTGGTCAGGACGACCTCGACGGCCGGCCGCCGGTCCTTGGCCCTGGGGATCGGCGTGACGGGGATGCCGCGGCCGTTGTCGTCGACGCTGACGCTCCCGTCCTTGTGGATCGTGACGACGATCTTGTCGGCGAACCCGCCCATCGCCTCGTCGACGGAGTTGTCGACGACCTCATAGACCAGGTGATGCAGGCCTCGACTGGAGGTCGTGCCGATGTACATGCCCGGGCGGAGCCGAACGTGCTCGATGCCCTCGAGGACCGTGATGTCGGCGGCGGTGTAGCCGCCGTCTGCCTTCAGTTCCCGCTTCCTTGTCGCCAACGATCCTCCGGTCCAGCCACGCGTGCGAACCCCGCGCGACCAGACAGCCGCTCGCCAGATGAGGGGGCCCTCGCGGGGGAAAACGCCTACTTGATTCTACCAATCGAAGGGCCTCGTCGGACCCATCGACAGAAGGCCCGAAGCCGTTGCGTCACAACGGTCTTCGAGGCTCCGGGCGCACGACAACGTTGACCCGCGTGATGGCCTCGTTCCCCAGGGCCTCATTCGTCCTGCGACGGATCTCCTCGGCCAGGAAGCGGACCTGCGCACCCCAGGGTCCGGAGCTCGCGACGACCGTCAGGACGCCACCCTCGAGCGTCACCGGGGCCGATTCCTTGGCGAGCCGCGGGCCGACGACGTCGGGCCACGTCGTCGCCAGCCGCCCGATCGCCAGGCCTCGGGCGAACAGCGGCTCGCGCAGGAGCCCCTCGACGACATCGGCGATCGGCGTGTCCCGCATCGAGCGTTCGTCCTTGCGGGCCTTCCATCCCTTCGACGAGGGCATCACCCACCTCCTCGGACCGAGACGGAGCCGGCGGCGACCTCCCACACGGCGACGGAGTTGCCGGGGACGTGCGTCGCGTCGGCCACCGAGATGATGACCTGACCCATCGCCGGCAGACGCTCGGACAGCCGTCCTTGCCGTACGGGGTCGAGCGCCGAGAACGGGTCGTCCAGTAGGACGACCGGCCGCTCGCCGACCTCGGCGGCGATCGCGTCCGCCAACCCGAGCCGAAGACACACGGCGGCGGCCCAGGCCTCGCCGTGCGAGGCGAAGGCGCGGGCGCGCAGGTCTCGGACGGCGAGGCCGAGGTCGTCGCGATGCGGACCAACCAGCGACGTCCGCCGGACCAGCTCGTCCGTGCGGCGCTCCGCGAGCCGCCGCCGGAACGCCTCCTCGAGCGCCTCCTCGTCGGGGGCCTCGACGTTCGGCAGGTACCGGCACTCGAGCCCGTACCCCGAGAGCGCGCGGAACTCCTGCTCGGCGCCCGGGGCGAGTGCCTCGATCGCGCCGCGGCGAAGGCGCATCAGCGCCACACCCGCCTGGACGAGCTCCCCGTCCCATGTGTCGAGCCCGGGCGGCGCGCCACGACCCTCCCACTCCTTGAGCAGTCGGTTCCGCTGCCGGAGCGTCTTGTCGTAGGCCGTGATCGCCGACTCCTTGAGCGGCCACAGCTCGATCACGGCGTCGTCGATGAAGCGTCTGCGCGCGCCGGGATCGCCGCGAACGATGTCGAGGTCCTCTGGGGCGAAGAAGACGGCCCTCACCTGCCGGCGCAGATCGCGCTTTCGCCGGACGGCCTTGCGGTTCACGTGGACCCGGCTCGCGCCCCGCCCGGGGATCTCGACCTCGACGAGCACCCGGCCGTCACGCGTCTCGACCTCGCCGCGCGTGTACGCCGCGTCGGCCCCCTGACGAACGAGCGGCTCCGTCGAGGACGACCGCGGCGAGGCGAGGAAGAACAGGAAGGCCATCCCCTCGAGCAGGTTGGTTTTGCCCTCGCCGTTCGCGCCGACCGCGGTGATCAGCCCGTCCCGGATGTCACGCAGCTCGGTCCGCCCGTGGTTGCGGAAGTCGAGGAGCTCGAGCCACGCGAGCCGCAACCCGTCTCCGGATCAGCCGACCGGGGTCGGGAGCCGGACCGGCATCACGAGGTACGTGAAGGACTCGTTCTCGCCCCGGACGACCCCGGGCTTCAGGCCGTCGCGCACCTCGAGCCGGACGCTCTCCCCCGTCGCCACCGATAGACCGTCGATCAGGTAGTTCGGGTTGAACGCCGCCGTGATCTCCTCGCCCTCGTACCGCGCCTCGACGGCCTCCACGGCTTGCCCCAGGTCCGGCGAGCTCGACGAGAGCTTCACGCCGAGCGCGTTGAACTCGAGCCGGACCGGCGACGTGTCGCGTGCGAGCAGCCCGACGCGGCGCACGGCGTCCATCAGCTGCTGGCGCGAGACCGTGAGACGGTTCTCGTACGCCTCGGGCAGCAGCTGCCGGTAGTTCGGGAACTCGCCCTCGATCAACCGGGACGTGAGTGACAGCTGCCCGACCTGGAACGAGACCTGGCTCTCGGCGACGTGGATGTCGACCTCGCCCTTGTCGAGCGCCGAGGCAGCACGCCCCGCCTCCGACAGCGCGCGCTCGGGGACGATCGCCTTCGCCTCGCCCGCCGCCGTCGCGATCAACTCGCGCACCGCGAGGCGGTACGAGTCGGTCGAGACCAGCGTGACACCCTCGCGCGAGACCTCCAGGAGCACACCGGTCAGCACCGGGCGAGCCTCGTCCTTCGACGCCGCCTTCGCGACCTGGGAGACGGCCTCCGCGAACGCGCCGGCTTCGGCGGTGATGTGGATCCCCGCCGGTGGCTGGAGCGTGGGGAAGTCCTCGGCGGGCAGCAGCCGCAGCGATCCCTCGTAGGCTGCGCACCGGATCCTGGCCTGCGCCCGGTCGGCGTCGAACTCGACCGGCGCGTCCGACAGGCTCTTGACCGTGTCGGCGATCAGCCGCGCGGGGACGAGCACCGTCCCCTCCTCCTGCACGGTGACCTCGACCGAGAGCCGCGCCGACACCTCGAGGTCGGTCGTCGTCAGCGTGAGCGGCCCGTCGGCGGCCGCGTGCATCAGCACACCGGTGAGGGCCGGTATCCCGGGACGGGTCGAGACCCCACGCTGCACGATCTGGAGCGCCTCGGACAGCGCATCTCGGTCGCACCGGAACTTCACCTGTCCACCCCCTCGCTGTCTCTATCGATGTGGTTCTTTCTCAACCAGTAGTGGTAGGGGCTGTGGGAACCGGGAGAACCCAACGTCCTCCCAGCGTACGACGCCCCTGCGACACGGGATGGCGTGTGGACGGCTGTGGACACACGTCGGGCTCGACGCGGGGTTCCCACATCTACCCCCGGACGGTCCACAGACGTGTTCACAGCGGCGCTCACAGGTTCCGCGCTCGGTTCCGGATGATCCGTGACAGGTCCTGGACCTGGCGATAGACGGGCTCGCGGTTGCGGAGCGACCGGTCGATCTTGTCGATGCCGTGCTTGGCGGTCGTGTGGTCCCGGCCGCCGAACATCTCGCCGATCTTCGGCAGGCTGGCGCCGGTGGTCTCGCGGATCAGGAACATGGCGACGTGCCGCGCGGTCGTGAGCGGTCGCGACCGGCTGTGCGAGGTGAGGTCGTCGATCGTGAGCCCGAAGTACTTCGCGGTCTCCTCGACGATGATCGCCGGCGGTATCTCGGCCTCCGCCTGCGGCAGCAGGTCCTCGAGCGCGTGGTCGGCGAGCTCCTGGCTGATCGGGTGACCGGTCAGGTCGCTCCAGGCCACGACGCGCACGAGAGCGCCCTCGAGCTCACGGATGTTCTGGTCGAACTTGCTCGCGACGAACTCGATCACGTCGTCGGGAACGTGGACGGCCTCGCGCTGCGCCTTGAGCTGGAGGATCGCGATCCGCGTCTCGAGGTCCGGCGGCTGCACGTCGACACACAGGCCCAGCCGGAAGCGGCTCTGCAGGCGCTCCTCCATGCCGAGCTCCTGCGGTTGACGGTCCGACGCGATGCAGATCTGCCGCTCCTTCTCGTGGAGCGCGTTGAACGTGTGGAAGAACTCCGTCTGCGTCTCCTCGCGCTTGGCCAGGAACTGGATGTCGTCGACCAGCAGCACGTCCACGTCCCGGTAGCGCGCCGCGAACTGGTAGCCCTGGCGTTCGCGCACGGCCTTGATGAACTCGGCCATGAAGCTCTCGCTCGTCACGTACTTCACGCGCAGGCGCGGTCCGAGCCGGTGCATGTGGTGTCCGATCGCGACGAGCAGGTGCGTCTTGCCCAGACCCACGCCGCCGTAGATGAACAGCGGGTTGTAGGCCTTGCTCGGCGGCGCCTCCCCGACCGCCATCGCCGCAGCGTGCGCGAAGCGGTTGCTCGGCCCCGGGACGAACGTCTCGAACGTGTAGTTCGGGAACGGCAATCCGGGCGCGCCGAACGCAGGCGCGCGCTCGACGATGGGTGTTTCGGCGCGAGGCGGCGCGGGCGGATCCGCCTCGGGGAGGCTCACCGTCCGCTCCGGCTCGGGAGCAGCCTCGAGGTGGATCTCGATGGGACGGCCGAGCGCGTCCGCAGCGGCGCCCCGGATCAGGTCCAGGTGGTGCTTGGCGAGCCGGTCGCGGACGTACTCGGAGGGCGCGTGCACGTCGAGCACATCGTCGCGCAGACCGACCGCGCGCACATCCGCGAACCACATCGCGAACGAGGATTCGGGCAGCTCCTGGCGTGCTCGGGCGATCACGTTTGCCCAGGCACGCTCTGCGGCCTCGGGCGCGTCCTGGAAGGATGCAACGGCCATGGCGATCCACAACACCTTTCCACAGGTGTGGAAACCCTCTGGGGAAGGTTCATGGTTGCCCGCGCGGCCGGGCGGGAGGGAAGCGCGCCGGACTATAGCACCGGGTTTTTCCACACGCGCCTCGGCGACGGCCTTTTGACGGTCTTTCTCGCGATAGCGGCGACTGGCTGCGACGATGCCTCACGTATACTCTGCCAACCGCACCGGTGAACGACCGTCCGATCGACCACGAGGCCCGAGATGTCCAAGCGAACGTTCCAACCCAACAACCGGCGGCGCAAGAAGACGCACGGGTTCCGCGTTCGGATGCGGACCCGCGCCGGGCGCGCGATCCTGGCCCGCCGTCGTGCCAAACACCGCGCCAGGCTCGCGGGCTGAGCGCCGGTCGTCTGGGCACCGCTCCGGCGTCTCTCGTGTGCTGCGCGAAGGCCGGCCGTCTCACGGAAACAGGGTGGTAGCCTTTGTCGCGCCCGGCTCCGGGAAGGTGGCGTTCGTCGCGGGCCGTCGGGTGGGCGGCGCCGTGGTTCGCAACCGAGCCCGGCGGGTCCTCCGGGCTGCGTGGCAGCAACTCCGTCTCCGGGCGGGCGGCGACATCGATGTCGTGCTGGTCGCTCGAGTTGCGATCCGAGGCGCGAAGACGCAGGACCTGGTGACGGAGTTGGACGAATTGCTCACACACGCGCGGGTGCTCCGCCCGTGAGCGCGCTTCGCCGTGCCCTCTGGACGGTCGGCGCCCCCGCCCGCCTCGGCGTGATCGCGCTCATCCACGTCTACCGGGTCACGCTCTCGGGATGGCTCGGCGGGCAGTGCCGCTTCTATCCCTCGTGCTCGCACTACGCCGAGGACGCGATCCGGGTCCACGGCGTCGTCAAGGGCTCGGCGCTCGCGGTCTGGCGGATCGCGCGGTGCGGACCGTTCACCGCCGGGGGCGTGGATCACGTCCCGCCCCGACGTGCGCAGCAGTATGAGGCTGTCATACGGTCGGAGGCGAGAAGCTGATGCTCGCGTTCGAGCCGTTCCAGTGGCTGCTCAACGGGCTGGGCACCGTCATGGCCGAGATCTACGACGTCATCCCCAACTGGGGTCTCACGATCATCGTGCTGACGATCATGATCCGGCTGATCCTCTTGCCGCTCGGCATCAAGCAGATCAGGTCGATGCAGAACATGCAGGCGATCCAGCCGATGGTGAAACAGATCCAGCAGAAGTACAAGCAGAACAAGCAGAAGCAGCAGGAAGAGATCATGAAGCTGTACCGCGAGCACGGGGTGAACCCGTTCGCCGGCTGTTGGCCGGTCCTGCTGCAGTTCCCGATCCTGATCGCGATGTACTCGGTGATCCGGTTCCCCCAGCACCCGGTCCACATCCCGAAGGACAGCGCGCTGTATGCGCAGATCGAGGTCCAGATCCCTGAGGTGACCTCCGCCGACGAGGTGCCGACGGAAGCCGGCGACCCGAGCGGGACGCAGTTCCTGGGGATGAACCTTCTGTGCTCGGCGTCGCTGGCGGGCAACGAGGATGCCAAGCTCGGCGACCAGACGACGTTCGCCGGCGACCAAGAGCCGACGCGCCTGGAGTACCCGGTTGACTGTGGAGACTCGATCCCGGACCGGATCCCCTACTACTTCTTCGCCGCGGCGATGTTCGCGACGACGTACCTCCAGCAGCGGCAGATGCAGAAGGCCAGTCCGCCGGGCGCAGCGTCCCAGCAACAGCAGCAGCTGATGAAGATCATGCCTCTTGTGTTCGGCGTGTTCGGGGTCTTCTTCCCTTCCGGCCTGGTGCTGTACTGGACCACGTCGAACCTCTGGCAGATCGGTCAGCAGTACTTCATGCTCCAGAATCGCCCCACGGCCGAGACCCTCGCGGCCAGGGCGGACGGCAAGAAGAAGCGCGGCGGGATGTTCGCCTCCCTGATGGATCGGGCCAACGAGGAGCGCAACCGTCGGGGGACGCCGGGCGGTTCCTCGGGCGGTTCCTCGGGCGGGTCCTCGCCCAAGCCGAGCTCCGGCGGAAGCTCGCCCGGCCCCCGCAGATCGGGAGGCAACGGTGCAGGAAATCGAAAGAAGCGCCCAAAGCGTTGAGGAGGCGGTCGAGGCGGCCCTGGCCGAGCTCGGCGCCAGCGAGCAAGAGGTCCTCGTCCAGATCGTTCAGGAGCCGCGGAGCGGGTTCCTTGGCGTGGGTGGGCAGGAGGCGATCGTTCGGGTCCGTCTGAAGGGAGCCGGAGCCGCGGCGTCCGCCGACGCTGAGGAGCTGGACGAGCAGGCCGACGTGGGAGCCGGATTCCTCGAGGGGCTGCTCGAACGCCTGGGGTTGGAAGCCGATGTCGAACCCGCCCTCCGCGACGGCACGATGTACCTGGATGTGCTCGGTGTCGTCGGGGATGACGAGGAGCAGTCAGACGACGACATGGCGCTGCTGATCGGCCGGCACGGCCAGACGCTCGACGCGATCCAGGAACTCACGCGGATGGTCGTGGCGCAGCGGACGGGGCTCCGGCCACGGGTGATCGTCGACGTCGAGGACTACCGCAAGCGGCAGCGCGCGCGGCTTGTCGCCCAGGCGAAGGACGTCGCGCGCCGCGTCGTGCGGACGGGCAGCGAGGAGGAGCTCGAGCCGATGAACTCCTTCGAGCGGAAGATCGTCCACGACGCGGTGGCGACCGTGCCGGGCGCCGAGAGCGTCAGTCGTGGGGAGGACCCAGACCGGCGCGTCGTGGTCCGCCGCAGGGCGTGACCTCACCGCCGCCGCC
>Ga0326597_10008903_pt1 | contig 13497 bp, 11 predicted proteins | sample RVTome_12_FD_203789 | JGI IMG/M metagenome (GOLD analysis project Ga0326597, IMG submission 203789) | Soil microbial communities from uranium-contaminated site in the Upper Colorado River Basin, Wyoming, United States - RVT100D185 | ecosystem: Environmental > Terrestrial > Soil > Contaminated >... | reverse complement strand
GTGATGGCGGGCGGCCTGGGCGTGAGCGGGGGAGTGACGCTGCCCGTCACCGCCAACACCATGACGCGCACGGTGCCCTTCATCCTGCCCGAGGGGGCGCTGCTGATGCCCTTCTCGCTCGTGCCTTTCATCGCGTTCTGCGTGATGGTGGGGCTGAGTTGGAGTCTCAAGAGCCGCGGCACCATCGGCTCGGTCATCGCGGCGGTGGGGGTGATCGTTGCCGTGGTCGGCGTGCTGAGCCTGTGTACGATGCAGGCGGGAAAGAACGTCAGCGTCATTGGCCCGGTCTTCTCCGCCCTTTCGCCCGCGTCAGCGATCATGGCCATCGTCTACCCCGAAGTCGGCATGACCGATGCGCTCGCCGATGAGATCGCCAGCGCCCGCATCTCGCTTGTGGTCGGGTCGATCATCGCCACCGCGGCGTACGCGGCGATCGTCTACGCGATCCACCGCGCCATGCTCGGCCCCAACGGGCGGTCCTTTGACATGACCGTCCGCCGCCTCGCGGGGACGAACTGAGAGGGTAAGGCATCGAGGCAACAAGGCATCAAGGCATCGAAGCATCGAGGGCATCGTTTAGCCGCGACCCGGAGGCTTTGCGCAGGGGAGCGCGTCGCCTGCGAAGGGGCGACCGAAGCGCGAAACGCATCGGGTCTCACCGCATCGAATCAATCGCGCGCCGAACATGATCGCGGATCATGTCGCGGACCCTGCGAAAGTCCGCCGGCTCCATGTGGCGCGGATCGGGAATCTGCCAGTCCTCTCGCCTCCGCGCCCGAACGCTCGGGCACGCATCGCCGCAGCCCATCGTCGCCACGAAGTCCCATTCGATGTCGGGCACTTCGGTCAGCGCATTGCTACGGTGGGCGGTGAGGTCGTAGCCGACTTCGCGCATCGCCTCGATCGCCTTTGGGTTGACGACGCCTGACGGCCGCGAACCGGCGCTCCAAGCCTCGACGGAATCGCCGCCGAGCATCCGTGCGAACGCCTCGGCCATCTGGCTGCGGTTCGAGTTCTCGACGCAGACAAAGAGCATTCGCTGGCGGGCTGGTGTCGATTGATTCATCGCCGCGGCGCCTCCCGTGAACCAATGGTACGGGAGGATTCACGGCGAGGCGGGCGCGGTCGGCCACATGAGCCAGAGGTAGAGGCCGTAACCCGCCAGCAGCAGCGCGCCTTCCCATCGCTTGACGACAAAGCCGCTCCGCGCCAGGGGGAAGAGCAGCACGGCAAAGACCAGCATGGCGCCGAGATCGAGGCGCGAGAGGTCCGGCGCCTGCATCGGCGCCACCAGCCCGGCGATGCCGAGAATCCCCAGCACGTTGAAGATGTTGGAGCCGACGACGTTGCCGATGGCGATGTCGGGTTGCTTGCGCAGCGCGGCGACGGCCGACGTGGCCAGTTCCGGCAGGCTCGTTCCCGCCGCCACGATCGTCAGGCCGATCACCGTCTCGCTCACGCCCAGGTGCTGCGCGATGATCACGGCCCCCGTGACCAGCGCCCGCGAGCCGCCCACGAGCATCGTCAGCCCCGCGATGAAGAGCGCGAGATCGATCGCGAGATGCCGGTGCTGCGGCGGATTGCCTTGGGCGAACTCCGCTTGGACCTCCGGCGGTGGCTGCGCGGCCCCGGCTCGAAACGAGAATGCCGTGTACGCCGCCATCCCGACGAAGAAGATCGCCGCATCGACTCGCGAGATGGCGCCGTCCAGCAGCAGGCCCGCCAGCAGCAGCGAGATGCCGATCATGATCGGAATGTCGAGGCGGATGAGTTGCGCGTGGACGCGCATCGGGTAGACGAGCGCGGCGAGCCCGACGATGGCGGCGATGTTGAAGATGTTGGAGCCGACGACGTTGCCGACGGCGATGCCGCCCTGCCCATTGAGCGTGGCGATGGTCGAGACGACCAGTTCCGGAGCGCTGGTGCCCCACGCGACAATGGTGAGGCCGATGATCAGCGGAGGAACCCCGAGGCGCGCCGCGATCGACGCCGCCGCACGCACGAAGGCCTCCGCCCCGCCGAAGGTGAGCACGAGACCGATGCCGACCCAGCCCCACGCGGCAAGCATGTTGCACCCTGCTCCACCTGGGCGTCGGAATTGGCGCCCGCCGGGGCGGATGATAGGTCGAACTTCCCTCGACCGGGCCGACGTCGAGTGAACACCCGGCGCTCAACGCGCATTACTCGGTTCTGGAGGCGGCTTCGGCTCTCAGGCGCGCCATCTGCACTTCAAGTCGCTTGATTTCACGCGTGACCGAGTTCTTGTGCATGTCCATCCAGGTCCAGAGCTTGAGCATGGCGACGGCGAGGCTGCCGTACATGAACAGCACAGCCCAGAGAATCAGGTCTTTGACCTCGGTGGCATCGAAGAATCGCACGGCCGAATAGACCATCAGCCCCATGAACGCGAAGACCAGGACCACGACCAGAATGGTGATGTGCAGCGCGCGGCCGCGGAAGAGTTGCGCCGTCATGTCGAAGAGCGATTCCTCCTCGATGGGCCCGAGTTCGCTCTCGAACAGTTGATCGAATTCCTTGCTTTGCAGTGACATGGGTCACTCCTTTCCTTGTGTGGGCTCCAGCAGCGCGCGGAGTTGGCGCCGCGCTTCGTGGAGACGTGACTTGATCGTTCCGCTCGGACAGTCCATGGCGATGGCGATCGCGGCGAGCGGGAAGTTCTCGCGATAGCGCAGCGCGATCAGGGCGCGCAGGTCACCGGGCAGTCGGGCCAGCGCTTGGCGCAGGAGTCGAAGTTCCTCTGATTCGACCGCCCTTGCATCGGACGCCGGGCTCGTGTCGGGCACTTCCGCGGCCGCGCCGGGTTCTGGGCCTGACCGCTCGCGATGCCGGATCGCCCGGCGCTGGGAGTCGGCGCAGCGTCGCGAGAGGATGCGGTACATCCAGACTCGATACGCCGCGGGGTCGGCGAGTCTGCGGATGCTCTTGATGATGTCGTGCCACGCCTCCTGTGTCGCATCGGCCGCCGCGGCGTGATCACCAAGCAGGCACAGAGCGTGGGCGCAGAGGCGTCGATTCCACCGTCGAACCAGTTCGTTCATCGCCGCGACCTCCCCGTCCTGCGCCCGCAGCACGAGCCATTCGTCGAAGATGTGATCGGGTGTGCGAGTCATGGGGGCCGCTTCACTGTAAGGTCGCGTGCGGAGGCAGGGCGGTTCAGGAATCCGGCGGATTTGCTGCACGCCTGGAACGCTCCCCTGCGCAGAGCCTCCGGGTCGCGGCTAAACCACCAAGGCGCGTTGATCGCGAACGCCTACGATGGGGCCTATGAAATGGTCGCAGACGCTCATTCCGACTTCGCGCCAGATTCCCGGTGACGCCGTTGTTCCCTCGCACCAGTTGATGCTCCGGGCCGGTCTGATCCGCCAGATCGGCGCCGGCCTCTATGACTATCTCCCGCTGGGACTGCGCGTCCTCCAGCGCGTGATGAACATTGTGCGCGAGGAGATGAACGCTGCCGGCGCGAGCGAACTCCTCATGCCCGCCCTCATCCCCATGGAGTTCTACGCCGAGACGAAGCGCAACATCGACTACGGCGACAACCTCTTTCAACTCACCGACCGCCACGGCCGCTCCGCCGCGCTCGGCCCGACGCATGAGGAAGTCATCACTGAACTCATGAAGGCGTACGTCACGTCCTATCGCCAGTTGCCCCTCAATCTCTACCAGATCCAGACGAAGTACCGCGACGAGTTCCGGCCGCGCTTCGGCGTGCTCCGCTGCCGGGAGTTTCTCATGAAGGATGCCTACTCGTTCCACGTCGATGTCGAGGGGCCGGGCGGATTGAACGAGACGTATGACAGAATGTACGCCGCCTACTGCCGCATCTTCGACCGCTGCGGGCTGAACTACTCGATCGTCGAGGCGGAGAGCGGCCCGATCGGCGGCAGCGCCAGCCACGAGTTCATGTGCAACTCGCCGGTCGGCGAGGACACCATCCTCAAGAGCGACAAGGGCAACTACGCCGCCAACGTCGAGAAGTGCGACATCGGCGAGCGCCCGCATGACCTTAGCGCCGCGCCGACCGGTGAACTTGAAGAAGTTCTCACCCCGAACTGCAAAACGATTGCAGAGGTTTGTAATGGCTGGAAGCAGTTCGCGGGAGGCAAGCTTCGACCGGAGAACACACTGAAGACTCTTGTTTTTCTCGCAGAAGGAAACAAGAACCAACGTCAGTGGGAGCAATCGCTGCGCCCTCTGTACGATCGCGCCAAGAAGTTCGCAGACGAGTCTGGCGAAGACGTGTCTTCCTTCGCGCGGGGCAAGCTATTCGAGGTGACCACCGAGTATCGAGCCGCAGTTGACACAGTGCCAATCTTCTTCGTCGTCGTACGAGGCGACCACGAAGTCAATGAGGGAAAGCTCACCGCGTACATCGGGCAGATACTCGGTGATGGAGTGAAGCTGGTACTGCCTGCCGACTGGATGGTTGACCTTCTCGGCATTCCCGTTGGGTACGTAGGTCCGCATGCTGCATTGAACTACAAAACCTCTTTGATTATCGTCGATGAGGACGCCGCAAGAGGTGGATTCTGGGTGACTGGTGCCAACAAGCCGAACCACCATGTTCGGCACTTCAACTGGGCACGAGAGATTGGATCGCCGCTGTTTTATCGCGCACGAGAGGGGCATTTTCACGTCGCCGACATCCGCAACGCGATGGATGGTGATCCCTCGCCCCTCAACGACGGCGGCACGCTCCGCGCCAGCAAGGGCATCGAAGTCGGCCACGTCTTCAAACTCGGCACGAAGTATTCCGACGCGATGGGCTTCAGCGTCCTCGACGAGAAACAGCAGAAGCGCCCCGTCATCATGGGCTGCTACGGCATCGGCATCGGCCGCATCATCGCCTCTGCCATTGAGATGAACCACGATGAGAACGGCATCATCTGGCCCGCTTCGATCGCCCCCTACGACGTACACATCACGCCGATCAAGTACGAGGGCGAAGCGCGGGAGATCACCGACCGCCTTGAATCGCAACTGACACAGGCGGGTCTGGATGTCCTCGTCGATGACCGCGATGAGAGGCCGGGGCCGAAGTTCAAGGACGCCGACCTCATCGGCATCCCCGTCCGCCTCACCATCGGCGACAAGGCCCTGGCGCAAGGCTGCGTCGAGATGGTGAAGCGCGACGGCTCCATGGACAAGGGCGAGATGGTGAAGATCGACGAAGTGATCACGCGCTGCAGCGCCGCGATCGATCTGACCGATTGAACGGTGAGGAGGCCCCTCGCCATGAACGACATCAACGACCTGCTGGCCGGGTGGCGCGAGCGCACCGGCCGCATCGAGCGCCTGAGCAAACTCTTCATCATCGGCTGCGGCAAGTCGGGCACGACCTGGCTGCGCTACATGCTCAACGGCCATTCGCAGATCGTCGTCGAAGGGGAGGGGAGTTTCGCCTGGCGGCTGCTGCCGCATTTCTTCCAGGCGCTCGAAGCCTTCAACAAGCATCAGCAGAAGGGCCAGCCGCCGGTGACGCACTTCGCCCCCGACGATGCGCTGGTCATGGCCCGGGTTCTCATCGACACGCAGTTGGCGCGCTACGTTGAGCATGCTCGCCAGTCGGGGCGCGACCTTCGCGACCTGCGTTATGTCGGCGACAAGACGCCCCAGCACACCATAGCGATTCCCCTGCTCAACACGCTCTACCCGGAGAGCCGGTTCGTGCATATCATGCGCGATCCGCGCGACGTGGCGGTGAGCGGGTGGTTCCACGACGGCCGCACCTCGGGCCGCACCTTCGAGCAGTTCGTTTACCACTACATGAATGAGGTCTGGCCGCTTCAGGTCGGCTCGGCGCGGCGCGACGGCCCACCGCTGGGCGCCAAGCGCTACTTCGAGATTCGCTACGAAGACCTGCTCGAGGATGAGCAGGGCATCGTCGAGCGCGTGCTCGCGTTCCTCGACGTTGACCGTGCGTCCGGCGCGGTCGCACAGTGTCGCGCCGCCGGCTCCTTCAAGCGACTCTCGGGCGGGCGCGATCGCGGCGAGGAAGACCAGAGCAACTTCTATCGCAAGGGGGTGGCGGGCGACTGGCGCAATCACCTCCCGCTCGAACTCGTCCAGCCTTGCTGCGACCGGATCGCCGGCCTCATGGTTGCCGCCGGATACGACCCGGATTGCGCGGCCGCGCTTGCGGGCGCATCCTCCTGAGAATCGGCAATCGACTCCGAGCGGCCGCGGTTGACATTCATCGATGCGCCTCGTTTGATGCACTGTTGGTCCGAATGGTCTGTCTTCGGGTGGAGCAGGATTCATGTCGTCGTCGCTCAGTGGCCGGATTCGCACCTTCATCGCCGGCAGCGGCGCTGCGCTCATGCTGTGCTGGATGCTCGGCGTGCTGATGGGCCTGGGCGGGTACACCTTCTACTACGCTGAGGGCACGTCCTATCTCTCCGACGATCCGAAGGCGTGCGTGAACTGCCACATCATGCGCGACTACTACGACGGCTGGCAGAAGGCCAGCCATCACGCCCATGCGACGTGCAACGACTGCCACCTGCCTCACGATTCGTTCATCGGCAAGTACCTGACCAAGGCGGAGAGCGGCTATCTGCACTCCAAGGGCTTCACCCTCCAGGACTTCCACGAACCGATCCGCATGCGCGACAAGAGCAGCCGCGTCCTGAACAACAATTGCCTGCACTGCCACAGCGATTTCGTTAGTCATCTGACCATTCACGCCGCCGATCCGCTGGACACCAATCCGCGGATGTGCGTGCGCTGCCACGAGGGAGTCGGGCACGGCCCGGCGCGTTGAAGGAGATTGAAACGCCATGAGCACCGCCGACTCACGACCTCGAAAAGCCGTTCGCTGGTTTGTCTACGTCGCGACGATCCTCATCGTGGCGGTCTCGACGGCACTGGTCATGTCGCTCTTCCAGAACATCGCGCAGCGCAAGCGCGAGGCGCAGCAGGTTGTCTTTTCGCTCGTGGACATCACCGAGGCAACGGTGGACCCGGCGATGTGGGGTAAGAACTTCCCGCGCCAGTACGACAGTTACCAGCGCACCGTCGATGTCGAGCGCACGACGCACGGCGGCAGCGAGGCGTTTCAGAAACTCGATGAGGAGCCGGTCTGGCGGACCATCTTCGCCGGCTACGCCTTCAGCATCGACTACCGCGAGGAGCGCGGCCACGCCTACATGCTCACCGACCAGCGCGAAACGGAGCGAGTGAGCCTAGTCAAGCAGCCCGGCGCCTGCCTGCACTGTCATGCGTCGGTCGTAAAGACCTACCGCGAGGCGGGCATCGCCGGGGGCGCCGTCGGAAGTCTGACCGATCCGCTTCTCTCCGATGCGGGCCTCGCGCAACTGCATCAGGGATTCGAGACGGTGTGCGCCATGCCCTACCAGGAGGCGACGGCGCTGGTCGATCACCCCGTCACCTGCCTCGACTGCCACGACCCGGAGACGAACCAGTTGCGCATCACGCGGCCGGCGTTCCTCACGGGGATCGCGCGGCTCGCGGAGTCGAGCGATCCGCTCCCGCACCTGCCCAGTGTCGAGCGGTGGCGAAAGGGCGACCGCGCCGCCGAGTACGACCCCAATCTCCTGGCGACGCGGCAGGAGATGCGCTCGCTCGCGTGCGCTCAGTGCCACGTGGAGTACTACTTCAAGGGCGAGGGCAAACTGCTGACCTATCCCTGGCACAACGGGCTGAAGGCGGAGCAGATCGAGAAGTACTACGACGATGCCGGCTTCACCGACTGGACGCACAAGGAGAGCGGGGCCAGGGTGCTCAAGGCGCAGCACCCCGAGTTTGAGTTGTGGAGCCAGGGGATTCACGCGCGGAGCGGCGTCTCCTGCGCTGATTGTCACATGCCCTACAAGCGCGAAGGCGCGATCAAGGTGAGCGACCACCACATCCGCAGCCCGCTGCTCAACATCGCGCAGTCGTGCCAGACGTGCCATCGCTATCCGGAGGAGGAGATTCTGGCGCGGGCCGAGGGCATTCAGAATCGCAATCGCGCGCTGGTGACGCGAGCCTCGGGTGCGGTGGTCGATCTGATCGAGGCCATCCGGGCGGCGAAGGAGGCGGGGGCGACCGACGAGCAACTGACCCAGGCGCGGGCCTTGCAGCGAAAGGCGCAGTGGCGGCTGGACTTCGTCGCCGCGGAAAACTCGATGGGCTTCCACGCGGGCCAGGAAGCGGCCCGACTGCTCGGCGAGGCGATCGACTATGCGCGCCAGGGCGAAGTGGACCTGGCGAAGTCGGGCAGCCGCAGCCCGTGAAGTTGCGGTCGGCGAATCGGGTTTCAACCCCACTCGCGGGGGCTGAGGGACGAGTTGCCGTCTCAATTCGTGCTTTCCGCAACATCTCGCCCGGCGGCGTGTACACTACGCAGCCATGCCACACGTCCGGCGCTTGACTCACCTGGCCCGCTCGATCTTCCCGCTTGCGCTGGGTGTATGCGCGCTCCCGGCCCTCACGGGCTGCACCCAGGGGCTGAGCGAGATCGATCGCAAGGCGTCGAAGGTCATCGCAAAGCGGACTGAAGCGATGGGGGGCAACGCGATTGCTCCGGACTTTGAGCACCTCGATTCGGTCCGGACCGAGGCGGATCTCATCCGTCACACCGCCGACAACACCCGCCTCGATCCGGCGACGCGCAACCCGGCGGCCGGCGACCTCACGATCGGGCGGGGTGATCCGCAGGGCGAGGTGGATGCGCTGCTGGAGCGTTACACCGACCCGCCCATCGACGCCGAGCGATTCACTCTTCAGGAGACGCTCAAGTACGCCGTCGGGCAATCGCGCGAGTACAAGACCGCCAAGGAGGAACTGCTCCTGGCCGCGTTGCGGCTGCTCATTCAGCGCCACCAGTTCGGCCCGCGTTTTTTCAATGAGATGAGCGCGACCTTCGATGGGGATGCTGAGGCCGGCGATTACGAGATCGCCGCCCGACTCATCAACGAGTTTCGCGTGACTCAGCGGCTCCAGACCGGCGGGCAGATCTCCGCCCGGGCGCTGGTCAGCGCGACCGAGCAGTTGCGGCGGCGGGTCGGGGAAGGCGACAGCGAGTCGCAATCAGCCAGCATCATCCTCTCCGCCGACCTGCCGCTGCTGCGCGGGGCGGGGGATGTGGCGCGCGAGTCGCTCATCAGCGCCGAGCGCGACATGGTCTACGCCACGCGCACTTTCGAGCGATTCCGCCAGCAGTTCCTCTTCAACATCGCCACGGACTATTTTGACCTTGTACGGGCGCAGGCGCAGATCGAGAACGCCAAGCGCGTCCTGGCCAGCCGCCAGATCCTCTACACGGAGACGCAGGCGCTCTACACCGCCGGGCGCAAGCCGCAGTTCGAGTTGAGCGAGACGCGCTCCCGCGTGCTCAGCAGCGAGAACAGCCTCGCCAACCAGCGTGACAGTTATACCGTCCAACTCGAGCGATTCCGCATCCGCCTCGGCCTGCCCCCGGACAACCCATACCTCCTCGACACCGTGGCGTCTTTCGACCTGCCCGTGCCGATGCTGAACATGTCCGAAAGCGTGCGGCGGGGGCTGCTTTATCGCCTCGATCTCCAGACCTCGCGCGACCGGCTCGACGATGCGAGCCGAGGCATCGCCAACGCGCGAAACGATCTCCTGCCCGACCTTAACCTCACCGCCTCGATGACGGTCATCACCGATCCCGACCTGCGGCGCGGCGGCATCCAGTTCGACGGCGAGGAGATCGACTACAGCGCCGGAATCACCTTCGGCCTGCCCCTTGATCGCGAGATCGAACGCATCGGCCTGCGCCAGGCGACGATCAGCCTTGAACGCACCCAGCGCGACCTGCGCGACGATGAGGATAATGTCGAATTGAGCATCCGCTCGGCGATGCGCGACATTCAACTCGCCCTCTTCAGCCTCCAGATTCAGAATGAGAGCGTGAGGATCATCGAGCGGCGCCTCGTCGGGCTGGAACTGCGAAAGGCTGACGTCACTGCCCGAACGCGCATCGACGCACAGGATGAACTTTCAGCCGCGCTCGACGCCCGCGATTCCGCCATCCGCAACCTTCGCGTGGCGATCATGCGCTACCTGCTGGAGACGGGGCAGTTCCGCGTCGATGTAAACGGGCAGTACATTTCCCCGCCGGGAATGGAATTGCTCACCCCCGAGGAGGCGAAAGCCCTCTACGAGATGGGCACGCGCGGCGAAGAACTCTACGACCGCGCCGAAGAGGAGCGGGAGACCCTCGAACCGGCCGCGGGCGCGGCGGGAGAGGCGGACACGGGCCGACCGCCCGAGCCCGGTCCTCCGGATCGACCTTCGTGAATTTCGGATCGGTTTCCCATCTGACCGGTATCATTGAACGTGATTGAGAGCACCGTACCTGACATGAACCGAATGCCCCGACGCCGCCATCGTGCCTTGCTGCTCAAAATCCTTCTCAGCCTGATCGTGCTGGGGGGGCTGGGAGGCACCGCGATCGTCATCCGCATGAACCGCCCGAGCGGCGGCGACATGGCCGTGGACGATCGCTATCGCGTCAAAGTCACCAGTTTCGACATGACCATTCCGGCAACGGGCGAACTCGAAGCCCTCAACTCCGTCGAGATCCGCAACCTCGTCGAGGGCCGAACGCTCATCAAGTGGATCATCGAAGAGGGCTCGCGGGTCGCCAAGGGCGATCTGCTCGTCGAGATCACGAGCGATGAGATTGTGAACCGTGTTGAAGAGGAGACGCTGCGGGTCGAGTCGGCTCGCAGCGAACTCGTCGCCGCGCAGGAGGCCGTCGCGCTCCAGGAAAGCCAGAATCTCTCGACCGAGGGGAAGGCCCGGCTCGCGGTCGAACTGGCGCAGCTTGAGAAGGATCGCTGGCTGCTGGGCGAAGTCGCGACCCGCAACAAGGACATCGAGGTCCGCCTCCAATTGGCCGGCCGCAACGCCAAGCAGCGCCAGGAGGACTTCGAGAACTCACAAATGCTCTTCGATCAGGGGTTCATCAGCAAGAGCGAGATGGTCGACGACCAGAATCGTCTCGATGAGGCCACGGCTGAACTTGAGAAAGCGGTGCTCGCCAAGCAGATCTACCTCAAATACGAGTATCCGAAGGATTTGAAGGCCAAGACCAGCGACCTCGACGAATCCAAGGCCGAACTCGAGCGTGTCATCTCTTCCAACTTCCGCACCCTCGAGCAGAAGAAGGCGGACCTCATCAACAAGGAGCGCCAACTGACGATCCGCGCGTCCCGCCTGGCCAATCTCCAGCAGCAACTCGCCGCGTGCTCCATCTATGCGCCGGGAGACGGGCTGGTGGTGTACGGCACGAGCGTGGGTCGCAATCCCTGGCGGCGCGAAGAGCCGCTCCAGATCGGCCAGGAAATTCACAACAACCAGTTGCTCATCATCCTTCCAGACACGAGCCAGGTCGTCGCCTCGGTGCGCGTGCATGAGACGCAGTCCAGCCGCATTCAGAACGGCATGCCCGCTTCCGTCAAGGTCGACGCCCTCCCGAAACTCCAATTGAACGCGAAGGTCCGCAGCGTCGGCGTCATGGCTGAACAGAGCGGCATGGGAAGCCAGGTGCGCGAATACACCATTCGATTGCTCATCGAGGGGCCCAACGAGTGGGATCTCAAGCCCTCCATGCGCTGCAAGGCCGACATCCTCCTCGGCAAGGTCGAAGAGGTTCTCGCCGTGCCGATTCAGGCCGTCTTTGTCGAACGCGGCAAGTCCTACGTCTGGACGCCCAGCGGCTCTCAGTGGGTCAAGAGCGCCATCACGACCGGTCGCAACAGCGAGACGATGATTGAGGTCAAGTCCGGCCTGAAGGCGGGGGAAACCGTCCTGCTCCGCTCGCCGGGGCCGGGTGAAATCGAAGGTTGACGCGCGTCGGTCGTTGAGAGGGGCGCCTCGCCTCACGGCCTCCAGGCACAACAAGAACGCGCTGCATCAAGCGGCGCGACTGATGTCAACACGTCGTCGGTTCGAGCGACTCAATCCACGGATATCGATCGGCGTCGGCGCCCGGCCAACACCATCGAACCCAGCGTCAGCAGCGCCAGGCTGCCGGGGCTCGGCACGCCGTACACCCGGCTGAGGCGGAAGTCCACGGCGAGGCCCGGATCGAGGAACACCGATACGCTCTGCACCCGGCCGAGATCGAGGAATCCGATGCCCGCGAAATCCATGAACGCGAAGCCCAGGCTTTGCGCGCCCGACGAATTGAGCGAGCGCATCAGGCTGGCCTGATTCTGGCCGTCCGAAAGGGTCACGAGAACCGGCAGCGGCTGACCGTTGGCGAAATCGAATCGGCCGAAGTCGAGCACGATGTCGGTGAGGGCGCTGAAGTCGGCGTTGAGGCCCTGGCCGTCGGCGTCGTAGCGCAGATCCCAGTCGCCGCGCGCGCCCGATGTGGACGAGTAATCGAGGATCATGCCGAAGTTGGGCACGATCGCCGCCTGCACGAAGTCGAGGCCCGGCTCTTCAAGGAAGGTCGCGCGCACGATTGAGTGACGCGCGGCGCCGATCACGTTGCTCAGCCCGCCCTCGAACACGTTGACCGATCCGACCGCGTTGACGATCACAGGCCAGGGATTCGGATCGCCCACAGACGAAAAGTCGTCGATGATTACGTCCGCCGCGACGGGGGCCGTCATCATCCCCACCAGAAGTGAGGCTGAAATCACTGTGCGCATGAGATTCATCTCTTCTCTCCCTTCGACTGGAGGTGCAGGGCGATGCCGCGACAGCCGGGCAGTGTGCCCTGCACGACCGAAGTACATTGTGGGACGTGATCGGACGTTTGTCAACTGGGCTCGTGCGATTTGTCGGATTCTAATCGTCCGATAACCTGCGATGGGTGAGATGCGGGCGGAAACCTCTCCCAACACCCTGTGGTATGATGCCGACGTGACCGCCGCGGCCCCCATGCCCGCCATCCCCGTCCCGCCCACCTGCATCGTCTGCGGCTATGACCTCCGCGCCGCGCCGGCGGAGGGCAACTGCCCGGAGTGCGGCGCCGCTGTCGAGCGCTCGCTCCATGGCGACTGGCTGCGCTACGCCGATGGGCGATGGCTCGACACCGTGCAGCGCGGGCTGAACTGGGCCTGGGGGAGCATGGGCCTTCTGCTGGCCGGCTTCATCATCGTACTCGCAGCGCTGCCGGTGATTCTTCTGGCAGACCTGGACCGACTGCCTCCTGTGCTTGACTGGGCGTTGACAATCGCATCGTTCGGAGGACTGGCGTTGCTGGCGTGCGCTGGAATCGGCTTGCTGATGGGTTTGACGCTGGCGTCAAATCCAGAGCCGCGCGCACTGACCGTCCGTCCGGTGCGCCCGCTCGTGCTGCGGGTATTGACCATCGCTCTCGCGCCAGCCTTTGCGATCGGCGTCGTTACTGCGGGCGGTTCGCATGCCCTGATCGTCATTCCCGGCTGGTTGGGGTTGATCGTGTCGGTCGCCGCTTCGCCAGTTATTGCAGCACATGGTGTCGCGCTGCTGCGGCACATTCGTTCACTGGAGCAGCGGTGCGAAGGC
>Ga0326597_10008902_pt1 | contig 13499 bp, 15 predicted proteins | sample RVTome_12_FD_203789 | JGI IMG/M metagenome (GOLD analysis project Ga0326597, IMG submission 203789) | Soil microbial communities from uranium-contaminated site in the Upper Colorado River Basin, Wyoming, United States - RVT100D185 | ecosystem: Environmental > Terrestrial > Soil > Contaminated >... | reverse complement strand
AGTGCAGCCATTCGATGAAGTCAACAAGGTCGTCCGCGAGATTCTGCACGCATACCGCGCGATCGGACACGAGCGGGAGCGGATCCAGCGGGGGTGGGTAAAGGAAGCGAAGCAGAGAACCGCTTACGAGAGGATTGAGAAGGCCGAGGGAGTAATCTGGGAAGGCATGAGCACTGCGGAGGACGAAATCCAACGGCGCATGAATGGCGCGGTGGCGAACATCGAAGCAATCTGCGAGCCGGTCCTTCGCGGAACTGCCACCCTTGGTGTGACGAGGTAGCCGCGCTCGTAGCAAGGCGCTCGGGGCCGTAGAGTGGGATCAGCGCGGCATTGGAAGCGTATCCCACCTTTGCTGGCTGGTCCGAAGCCGGAACCCGATCGGCTTGGCTACGAATCAACGACCGTCGAGATCGGCACGCGTTTAGAAGGTCGGTCGTCCAACTCGGTGGGATGCGCTCCCAAGGCGTCGCTCATCCCACCCTACTCGCTTCATTCCTGAAACACAATGATCTCGCGATCGAACAGCAGTTCTATGAGCTCGCGAAGTTCGAAGCTAGCAATCTCGCGAACAGGGATTTCGATCGTTACGTACGTTGGCCCCCGCACAAGTTCTCGCATTCCAAAATAATCGGTATGCCCGATACACACATTCGCGCCCTGATAGGAGTACTTCCCGCCCTCGGAAATACGCAACGCTGAACCGAACGCTCGCGACGACCGTTTGGTTGCAGGATAGATCTCCACAAGGCCCTTTTCAAGGTCAACAGTCATTGCGACCGACTCGTTGATCTCGGATGGCAACGCGCGCACAAGAAACTCACAGTTTCTCTGCAGCTGAATGGGGGTCGAGTTCCACATTTACGACTGACTGTTCAATCTGTTCCTTTGACTGAGATGCCGCCGTCATTCCGTATGTCGAAACAGATGTCTTGTCGACGCTGAACTCCGTCTTGGCGTCAGTCAATGTCGCTTGAAGTCGAGGGAAGAAGTCTGATCCTGCGACTGGGAGTTTGATCGTGATTCTATCTACTAGGCGAATGTAATCCCCTAGGTCCAGAGGCCCAGTCAGTGCGTGTGAAAGCGCGAACTGCGCCAACGCGTCTTCGGAAAGCTCCAAGCTGAACGTGGTCTTGAACTCGTCATTGATTTGTGCGATGAGATTTGCGGCCGCCGCAGAGGACGACATGTTGAATCCTTGCAGGAGGCTCAACGGCGGCCCAACGTGCGCGATATCGACTCCACCTAATCCCACGGGTATTACTCGTATGCCGCGTGAGTAGCTGTACCCTGCTTCAAAATACAACCACCGAGACTTCAGTGAAGCGGGACTAACGAAGACGAACATCAAGCGACACCGCTTGAGAGCGGCCTCGACGGAATACATCCAGTTTGCGCCAAGGCGAATGCTCTGCCCATCACTTGAGGCAAATACGTCAAGGGTATTGCCGGTCCGCTGTTGCAGAAAGGATCGGACGCCGGCGATTGACGCGGCGTCGTCCGACGAATGGCTCAAGAATACCGTTGGCTTTTCCATTGGCAATGAATCTGTGGTGAGTGGTCGAGCGGACGAAGGGAACGCCGCCATTCTATCCTTTGGCAGTAGCCGAACCAGCAAGTAGCCGGGTGTCGCAGGCGGGGATGACCTGGTCCCCGAAATTCGAGCCAGCGGTTATGAGAGTCCCGATGACTCCCGGGTGTGGTCTGGTGGCTCTCGACGATGAAGCGCGAGCGACACAGTGCGGATCAGATCATCGGCAAGTTGCGTGAGGCGGATGCCTTGCTTGCGTGGCCTGCGCTCGCGGCGCCTCGCTCAGACCACGGCACCCGGCAACAGAGATTGCCCCCACCCCTTCCCCTCCCCCGCATCCTTCAACGCTGCTCAGGACGGGGAGCCGGAGGAGGGAGTGTCAGCGCGGATCGTTCACCCAGCCGAAGCGGGTGGTGTGGTTGCCCATGCTGTACTTGCGCTGTTTGACGGCGAAGAAGAAGTCCCAGGCATCGAGGTCGCCGACCTCGCGCATGTCGGGGCGGCCGCCTTCGGCCGGGCGGATGGGATTCACCGAGCCGTCGAGGTGGCCGATGTTGCCTGTTCCCTTGTGCCGGTCGGTGATCTGGTCTTCATTGGCCCAGGCGCCGTCGTCGATCTGCTGGTTGTACCACCGCTCATCCTCTTCCATAAGCGTCGGGGGCGGGAACTGGATCAGGTTGGACTGCGCGCCGAGTTCCGGGTTCTCGCGATAGAAGAATGGCCACTGGAGTTCGAGCCGCGCGCCGCCCATGTTGTGGGGCATGGTGTAACTGAAGAGTTGGTTGGCGCTTCGCTTTTCGGTGGGGCACTCGTAGACCAGTTCAACCTTGGAGACGTAGGCCCAGAGGAGGCCGTTGTAGGGCGGGCCGTTGAAAGGCGGATCGACGTCTGGCAAATCCGGGTTGTTCTTGCCGCACCAGTCCAGCCCGCGCGGGTGCGTAAACGTGCCAGGCAGGACGCCCTTGCGGTTGTTCGCCGCGTAAAAGGTCTGCGCCAGCACGATCTGCCGCATGTTGCTGCGGCAGACCACGGCCCGCGACTGATCGCGCGCCGCCGCCAGCGAGGGCAGCAGCAGGGCGATGAGCAGCGCGATGATCGAGATCACCACCAGCAACTCGATCAGCGTGAAGCCACGCCGGGCATTGGACGAATCGGCCGCACGGGAAAGCGGCGAAGAGGTCAGCGTCATCAGATGGTTCCTGCCACGTCAGAAGTTGAATCGGAACGACGCGCCACACGAGGATGAGAAGCGGAAGAACGATCCGCGATGCGAGTGGCCGAAGGTCGGCCGGCAGTAGTTGAAGCGATAGAGCGACGGCCGGAAGGAGTAGTTGTAGCCGCCGTAGTAGTAGGGGTAGTGGTACCGGCCGCCGAGTTCGTAGGAGTACGCCGGGTAGTACGAGTTGCGGTAGCGCCGAGATGAATAGGGATCGACGCGGAACTCTTCGACGGTGATCGTCGCGGGCCCGGGGCTGGTGTAGGCGCCCGGAGGCGGGGTGAGGGGCTGCTGCACGTACGGCGCGTATTGCGCGTATTGCACCGGCGGGATGCTGCCGCCATTGGCTATGACCGACTGCCGGGTGATGAGTCGGGCGCGGTTCTGCGGCGGGTAGGCCTGCGCGTAGGTGCGCTGGACCGGACGGCCCTGGATCACGGTGCCCGTGTTCTGCCCATCGACAATGATCTGGGCCGAAGCGGGTGACGCCAGCGCCAGCAACGCGAAGCATGTTGCAGCCACTGCGAATGCCTGAGGCGCGATGCCGAATCTGCTCTGTGAGTTGTGATTGTTCATGTCTCGACTCCATGTTGTGGCGCCGGGCGCCCTGGGGAAGGCCGGCGCGGCTCGCGAGCCGCACCTACATACCATACCCGATTCTGAGGCGTGATGCTCGCGCTTTCGGCGCTTTTTCACTGAAATGGACTACTTTCGATGGATTTGTACCCCCTTCGCTTTCAGCCGCTCCTCGTCCCCAAGCCCTGGGGAGGGGGGAAGATCGCCGGCCTCGGCCGCGATCTGCCCGGCGGGCCCAGGGGGTCGGAGACGCCAATCGGCGAATCGTGGGAACTGGTAGACCTGCCCGGACGGTCAAGCATCGTCGCCAACGGGGCGCTTGCCGGCCGTTCACTGCACGCCCTCATCGCGGCCGATGCGGCGGCTCTGCTCGGCGACGTTCGGCCGACCGCCGAGGGCGGCTTTCCCCTGCTCGTCAAGTATCTGGATGCGCGCGAGAATCTCTCCATTCAGGTTCACCCGGATGCGGCCTACGCGGCGGCGAACCCCGGCGTGCGGAGCAAGACTGAGGCCCTGTACGTGCTGGAGGCCGAGCCGGGGGCGGTGGTCTACCGCGGCATCAAGCCGGGCGTGTCGCCGCAGCAGTTGCAGCGCGATGCGCTGACGGGGACCATCGCCGACGATCTCATCGCCACGCCGGTGAAGGCGGGGCAGTGCCTGTTTCTGCCGGGCGGGACGTGCCACGCCTATGGCGCAGGGATCTTCGGCGTCGAGATTCAGACCCCCGGCGACACGACCTTTCGCCTCTACGACTGGGGCCGAACCGACCGCGAACTGCATCTTGACGAAGCCCTCGCCTGCATCAACTTCGAGGTCGGGGCGAATGACTTCGCCAGAGCCGAGCGCCGCACGCACGTCGCCGGCGTCTTCGCCACCATGAGCAAGGTCTGCACCTGCGAGGCGTTTACCATCGAGAAGGTCCGCATGGTCGAGCAGTACGGCCAGGAGATTCCCTACGACCGACCGGCCGTCTGGGTGGTGCTGAAAGGCTCGGGCGTGATTACGGGCAGCCCGGCGGGGATTGATGTCGAGTTCAATCGCGGTGATGTGCTTCTTCTGCCCGCCTGCCTCCACGACGCCCGGGTGCTGATTCGCGAGGACACCGTCTGGCTGGACATCCAGTTCCCGAGGGTCGGGACCGATATTCTGCTGGCGTAGTCGAGCCTGCTCCGTTGGCGCGGCGCTGTGGATTGTGGAATACCCCGCCCTGTGAAGCGTCTGATAGGTTGACATGCCGCTTGCCCTGACCGAACACGATTTGGGACGGCTGATGAAGGCGATGGGGCCTCGGCTCCTCGCGCTGGCGCGGGGGATCTGCCGCGACTCGTCCGTCGCCGAGGACGTGGTGCAGGAGGCGTTCGTCAAACTGTGGAACACTCCGCCGGATGGTCCGGAGCAGGTGGTTCCCAGTTGGCTCAAGCGGGTCGTCGTAAACCTGTCGATCAACCACCTGCGAAGGCGCAAGAACACCGAGTCGCTGCCCGAGTACAGCGAGGACCGCGCCCTGCGGCACGAGCAGCGCCCCGAGCACCAGGTCGACCTGACCGACAACATGCGACGCCTGGAATGCGCGATGGGCAAGTTGCCCGACGACAAGCGAGCGATCCTGGTGATGAAGGTGTACGACGAGATGAGTTATGAGGAGATTGCCGCCGCGATGGAAGTGCCCATCGGCACGGTGATGAGCCGGCTGAACCGGGCGCGGGCCGCGCTCAAGGATCTCATGGAAGCAGACCTCAAGCACGCCGAGGCGGACCCGTTGATTTTTCCGCTGAGACGGGCGCAGGGATAGGACGACAAGGTGATGACCATGCAGCGATATGAATGCCAGGATGTGCAGGCGGTTCTGTCTGGGTTGCTTGACGGCGAACTGGATGCGGCCGCGTCGCATCTCGCCGAAGCGCACCTCGCGCAGTGCCGTCCGTGCCGTGAAGTGCTTCAGAAGGCTGAAGAGACGGATGATCTCCTTCGCGCGACGTTGACCCGTCACGAGGCGTGGCCGAGCGATCTGGAGCGGCGCATCCGCGCTGAAGTGTTCGGCGTGGTCGATGGCGCCGAGGCCGGGCATCGCCGCAGGCGATTGCTCTTTGTCGCGTGGAGCGGCTGGTCGATCGCGGCCGTCGTGATGCTCGGCTTCGGCGTCACACTCTCACAGGGGTGGTTCAACACGACTCCGATGGAATCGCCCGCCGGCGCACTGGCGACCGGCGAGGGCGCTGAGAGTTTGGTCGTCCCCGAGGCGGTGGCTTGGGTTCCCCCCGTCGGGAGTGAGGAACTGGCCCGCTCGATCATCGAAGGCGGTCTGCGCCTGATCGAGGATGAGCCGTCGCTCAGTGACCCTGGATCCGGCACTTCACGCGAAGCGCTGGCGATGGAAACCGAAGCGGCGCCGGTTCTGCCGGCAGCGCCGGAGAGGCGTGTGGAACCGGGCCGATCCTCGTTCAATGAACTCGCCCTCACCGGCGTCGAGGCGGAAATCGAGACGTCGCGACAACTTGACCAGTGGGCGGCTTCCCTGCCGAACCCCACTCTGGGCTCGATGCCGACCGACGACCCCGAACCGATCACGGAGGAGGTGGCGACTCTGCTGGCGAGCAACGAAGAAGTGGACCCGGCCGACGCCAGGACCGGCGAGGTTCTCCACCAGGCGTCGATTCTCCTCACGGTGCTCGAGCAGGCCGGGCAAGGCTCCTTCAGCGACGTGCGTATGGTTCAGCAGGCGCTTTCGAGCGACGACGTGCTCGAACGTCTCGCCGTGGCGCGCGGTGATCTTGATTCTCCAGGCTCCATCGATCTTGTCAACCGCGCCTGGACCGTGCTGGAGTGGACGACCGGCAGCGTCGATCAGGATGAACTGGAGCGCGTCAAGCAGTCCATCGCGATGCAGGATCTTCCGGGGCAACTGGAGCGATTGCGTGATCAGTACTGGAACTGACAGTTCGACGGGAGAGATTGCCTTGCGGCCCCGGCGGCTGCCTGGCGCTCAGGCACTGACCCGCGCTGCCGCGGGATTGCTCGTGGGAGCGCTCGCCACGCTGTGGCTGGGCTGCTCTTCAAACATGCCGGTTCTCTCGTCCGGACGTGTGCCCGCGACTCTGTCCCCGGATCGGCTGGCCGCTCCCGCGGCGGGTCTTGACGGGACCGATCCAAGCCGCCGCGTGGTTCGGATCGAACCTGATCCGCAGCGCGATGAAGAGGTTCACTCGCTCTTGAGGGCGGCGCTGGATGGCCTTCGATCCGGGGAGATTCAGCCCGCGCTCGACCTGCTGATGCAGGCGCAGAGCATCGAGGGGTGGACGCAGAGCGAACACGCCCCGGCGGTCCTCTTCTGGACCGGGCACTCCTACGACCAATTGGGTGAGCGATTTGCGGCGATGGGGGCGTTCCGGCGAATCACCATCCAGTACCCCCGGAGTGCGTTCGCCGAGCGGGCCACGCGCCGCCTGCGCGAACTGCGCAGCCGTTCGCCCCAGGCGTCGGGGCCGCAGCGATAAGTCACCGAACCGGATTGTCGCACGCGATCACGCGCCGACCGGGCCGGGCGCGCGAATCGCGTCTATATTTGTGGGCATGGCGAAGAAACTTCCCAAGACCCTGGCGATCCTCGACGAGGATCTCTGCACCGGCTGCGAGGCGTGCGTCTCCGTCTGTCCGGTCGATTGCATCGACACGCTGCCCGGCCCGCAGTTCCAGTCCGTCATGCAGTTATGCCACATCGATCTGCCGCGCTGCATCGGGTGTACGCTCTGCGCGCAGGTCTGTCCGTGGGATGTGATTTCGATGGTGCCGACCGATCAGGTCGTGCAGGTCGGCAAGTTCGCGGAGCAGTTGTCGTAGAGCCGCCGCGAGGAGAAGTTGGTCGCCGCCCGCCGGCAGCGTCCTAGAAGTCCAAGGTCCACGCGGCTTGAGGAAGAGTCCGTATGATTCGCGCGAATCATCTGCATGATTTGGAAAAGGCGTGCCGATAGGTAATCCATCGTGAATCCTCAGACCACACGTCGGATGTTTCTCTTGGGCGGGCTGGGCTTTCTGGCCGGCTGCGCGACGACGTCGTCGAGCCACACCCGGCTTCCGGGTGTACCGTGGAGCGCCAGCCGGCCGCCCGGCAGCGGGTTGCCTCCGAGGCACGACCTGCCGCCGAGCGAGTTGCCGGTCCGGCCGGCGAGCACCGCCGCGACGACGCAAGCCTTCGCCGGCGCCATTCCGCGCAGCAGTTGGGCCAACGGCGCGCCGATCCCCACGCGCATGGATCCGCTGACGGGCATCAGCCGCATCACGCTCCATCACGACGGCATGACCCCCTTCACTTCGACGAGCCAGGGCGACGCCGCCGCGCGCATCGACGCCATCCGCCGCGCCCACCAGGCGCAGGGATGGGGCGACGTGGGGTATCACTTCCTCATCGATCCCGCCGGGCGGGTCTGGGAGGGGCGGCTTCTCCAGTTCCAGGGCGCCCACGTCAAGGACAGGAATCAGGGGAACATCGGAATCGTCTGCCTCGGCAACTTCGAGCGACAGACGCCGACGGCGGCGCAGATCGAGACGCTGCGCGACTTTGTCCGGCGCGTGCAGTTGACCTATCGCATCCCCTCATCGCGCATCCACACGCATCGAGAACTCGCGGCGACACTCTGCCCGGGCGCAGCGCTCCAGCCCCGCATCAACCAGTTGCGTCAGGGCGGCGCGTTCTCCTGAGCCGCGCTGCGAGCCTCGCCCATCAGGGTCTGTTGCCCAGGGGCGCCAGTCAACGTTATGCCCGCGCAGGCGGGCATCCAGCGAGGTTCTTGTGCATCCTGGGCGAAGTGGATTCCCGCCTGCGCGGGAATGACGAGCAACAGCCCGTCAATTCCATGTGCATCCCTTGGGCCAGTCCGTGGTCTGGACTTCCACGCGCGAGACGAGCCGTTCGAGGCCGCGGAGTTGCGCTTCGGTGTACTCCGCGCGCTCGATGGTGTCCGATTCGGCGAGGAGGTGGTAGCGGCGCTCGGCGTCTTCCGTCGTGGTCATGAGCAGGTGGCCGACGATCTCGATCAGAACGTGCGACGGAATGTCCTCGCGCTCGAACCACTTGAGCACATCGCCCCCGAGCCGCATGCGCGAGAGGGGGTCGCTCTCGAGCAGTTCCTGCACGCGCCGCCGCCAGCCCACGAGTTCCTCCTCGTGCGACTCGGGATTCGAATCGAGGGCGACGAGCCGGGCCATTCGGTAGGGGCGGTCTTGCTCGGGCATGAACTCCTGGACGATCTGAGCGCGGCAGATGCCCTGGAGCATGATGTTGTAGCGATCCATCGGCCGGCGTTCGTAGCGCTCGATCTGACCCACGCACACGACGGGTCGGATCGGCGGGTTGCCGTGGTACTCCTGCTGCCAGCGCTTGCCCTCGAAGGTCGCCATGGCGATCTGGCTCGATCCGTCCAGCGCCTCGCTGACCATCCTGATGTAGCGCGGCTCGAAGATGTGCAGCGGGATCGTCGCGTGGGGCAGCAGGCAGATGCCCGCGAGCGGGAAGATCGGGAATCGGCGGCTGAAGTTGATCTGAATCATCTCCGGCATCGCCCGATTGTACGCCTCATCGACGATCCGCCGACCACCTGGCGACCCGGAAAAACCGCATCGCCCGCGAAGGGAACTCGCGCGGGCAATGCAGGCGAAGGAAAGGGGTTGAATCGGTTGGCCGGGCTTTCAGGCGTCGGGCGTGTTCGAGGGCTCAGAGTCGCGCCGCAGTTCCTCCTGCTGCTGGCGGATCCCTTCGAGCAGGCGCTGAACTTCCTCGAGTTGCTGCTCCATCATCCGCAGCATCTCTTCGCGGTCGGGCAGGGCGCGGCGGATCACATCTTGCGTGTCGCGCTCCAGACGGCGCATCATGGGCTGGAGTTCAAGGAGCCGGTCTTCGCGCATTCCCCGCCTGATCGTCGGCGACAGTTCCAGTTGGAGACCCTCACCTCCCAGGCCGCGAAGGGTCGCCGGAGGTTCGATCAGGTCGAATTGACCGAAGCGACCAAGCCGCTCACCGTCCCACTCGGCGAGGGTGGCGTTGACGGTGAGCCGTTCGCCCTTGCGCAGCACCGTGAGCGTGATTTCCGTTCCCGGCTCGCTCTGCGAGATGATCTCGCGCAACGTGTCAACGCTCAGGCCGTCATGAGTTTCCGACCCGGCCTTGATCGCGACGATAATGTCGCCCTTCTTCAGTTCGGCCTTCGCAGCGGCGGAGTCATCCACCACGGCGGCGACGCGCGCGCCGGCCTCTTCGGCCAGTCCGAGATAGTCGCGCAGATCATCGCTGATGGGTTCGAGGTGTACGCCGAGCATTGACTTGGGCGGGTTGAAGACCCCCAGCGTGGATACGTCGAACTGCGGCATCGTCAACTCGAACGCGCCGTCCGGGGGCCGAAACCCTTCGACTTCCATCTGCATCTGTCCCGGCTGGAACTGGAACGAACGCATGGCGCCGCGCCCGCCGCCGAAGAATCGCACGTCGGCGTCGATGTTCGACTTTCCGATCGCCTCATGCACCTCCTCCATCGACTCGACTTCGATCTCCTTGCCGTTGATCCAGAGGTACACTTCTTCTTCGCCGTTGACGATCTTGCGCTCGATGCGGATTTCCTGAGTCTCGTTCGCTGCGGGATCCTGGGGCGAGGCGTTGCGGGTCACGACGTAGGTGCGGGCGTCCGACGTCGGCGCCGGTTGCACCCGCGTGTAGGCTCGGGTTCGCACCTGGGTCGGCCTGGTGACCACGATGGTCTCGTTGGTGGTGGCCGGCTCCTGAGCCTGAGTCTGAGCCTGCGTGGCGCATGCCGCCAGGGCGACCAATGAGGCGAGAGCGCCCGCGGCCATAACGGTGACTGCGTGTCCATGTCGCATGGGGAATTCGTCCTTTCGCTGGGAATGGGAATGAGGGCTCAACCGGTCGGATCAGCCGCCGACGGATCGGGCCGCCGCGGCCTGGCGCTGCTGCTCGAGAAGCAGAAGGTCGGTCAGCACCTCCTCGATACGACGCAGTTGCTTGCGGATTCCGTCCAGTTCCGCGCGAATCGCCTCGGAATTGGGATCTGAGGAGCGGATCTTCGGATCGCGGATGCTCACGACCGGCGGCTGATGATCGCCGTTCTGCGGGACGGCGATGCCCTCGGGCAGGGCCTCTCCCGCCTCGCGCAGCCAGTTCAGGATTTCCTCGGTGATCAGGCCGGTGGGCATAGGCTGGCGGATCGACTCCATGGCCACGGGGTCGTAGCGCTCCAGCCGGACCTCCACCTCCGTCTCCCGTCCCTGCCGCACAAGCACGACGTTCATGGTGTCGCCGGGGACGGCGGAGGCGATGATCTTCGAGAAAGTGGCGTTGGTCATGGGTCGCCGACCGTTGCATTCGATGATCACGTCATGGAGTCTCAGCCCGGCCTTGTCGGCCGGAAGACCCGCCTGTACTTCCGTGACGACGAGCGCATCGCCCGGCGCGACGTTGAGTTGGGAGGCCAGCGCCCCGGCGATCGGTTCAAGGAGGATGCCGATCATGGCGCGCGGCGAGACGTGCAGCGGCTTGCCCGCCGGATCGACGAAGGTGATCGTCCTTCCGGGGAGCAGCGCCATGGCCTTCTTCTCGATTTCACTCCACTTGGCGTGCCGAAAAGTCGAGTCGCCGATCTTGATCTCGTAGAGACCGTCTCCCGTCTGACGAACCTCGACCGAGGCGCTCGCATCAAACTGGTCGGGCTGAAGCGCGGTCGGCGGCGCTGCGGAGTCGGCGTCACGGCGAGACTGCGCCTGGGCTGTGCCCAGCGCCACTCCGATGAGAAGCGCCGCGGCCGCCCATCGCCGCGTTGAATTGCGTTTCCACTCGTTCATCAATCGTTGCCCATCCTTGCGTTTCATGATCCATACCCCACGAAGTTCGGCGAGGCGGCCGTTCAATATCGGCTCGCCAGAATGGCCGGCTCCTGGTTCGCCTCGCGCAGCACCGGATTTGAGTTCTCATCGAGTTGGAGGTGATAGAGATTCACCGGTCGTCGTTCGACGATCTGTCGGATGTAGGTGATGCAGTCTCCGTCTTCCGTCGGCGTAACGCCTCGCACATCCAGCGGCAGTTCGCCCACCACATGTGGCTGCGCGAGATACTGGGCCAGCAGCGAGTTACCCAGGGGAGTGGCTGGTGGAGCATCCGGAATCAGGATCGAGCCCGCCCACGCCATCGCCATCATCAGCGCCGCCGCCCAGCCGAGCATCGGCCGCCACGACATGGCGAGCGATCCGCGATGGCCTTCGACGGCTGGAACTCCGGCCGGCAGTTCGATTCTCAGGGCCTGCTTCGTGGCCTCGTCATAGCCTGACTGGAGCAGAGTGAGGAGCCGCTGCTCCTCGGCGAGGCGCCGCCACGGCTCGGTGCTCGCGCCGGCAAGCGCGCGGAACTCGTCCCACGCCTGCTCGTCGGCGACGCCGTCGACGATCGCGTCGATGAGATCATCGAGCGGAGTGGGAGGCCGGTTTGATTCTGTGGTGGGTTTCAGGTCAGTCATGATGGACTCCTCGTGGTGTCTGTGCGGCGCGGTGGGCCGCGCTCAAGGCTTCAGGGGATTCGGGTGTCGGTTCGGGGTCTTCGCCTTCGACGTTGCCATGGCGCTGGCGCCATTCGGTGCGGAGCATGCGGCGCGCCCGGCTCAGCCGCGTTTCAACCGTCGTGCGGGGCAAGTCGAGCAGTTGAGCGATCTGCGACGATGAAAGGCCGCGAACGCATCTCAGGAGAAGCGGCTCGCGGAACTCGATGGGCAAGGTCGTCGCATGCCGGAGCAACTCCGCCGCCTCGTCGGTCGTCTGCCTTTCGATGTCAGGCTCGGGAAAGCGCTCCTGAACGTGGGTATCTTCTTCGATGGGGAGATGGCCTCGGGTCTTGAGCGACCGGGCCGCCTCGCGCGCGATGTTGATCGCGATCCGCCGCAGCCAGGGGCGGAAAGACTCCGCATCGCGCAGCGTGTGCAACTTGGACACGAACTTGACGGCCACGTCCTGCATGAGATCCTCAATGTCCAGTTCCCGCGGCTTGTGAGAAAGAAGAACGGCCGCGAGCCACGGGCGATGCGCCCGCCAGAGATCGCTTTGTGCCCGGTGGTCGCCCTGCATGGCCAGGACCACCATGTGATCCGGTGCTTCCATTCCCCGATCGGGCATCGTTCCTCCGGATGCGCAGCGCGGCGCTTCTGGTCAAAAAGGGCGGGCGGTGGCCGGCCGCGAAAGTGCACAGGGTTGAGCCTGTAGGGACTCTTTCGATGGTATGGCCGGGTGCGGATGCAGAAAACAGCGCGGTTTCCGGCGGGGATCGCTCCACGGGTATGATTCGCGGCCATGAGCCGCCGCCCTGAAGAGTTTCGCATGCCGCTGGGAGACCACCTCGAGGAACTCCGCCGCCGGGTCATTCTCTGCCTGATCGCGCCCATTCTCCTCGCGATTCCGGCCCTGATCTTCGGCGAGCCGATCCTCGCCTGGCTCCTGCGGCCGATTCAGTCGGCGATGCTCGAGTCCGGGCTGCCAGGGCGGATCCAGTTGCTCAGTCCGACCGAGCCGCTGGTGTCGTACTTCAAGATCGGACTGCTCGTGGCGGTGCTCGCCGCGGCGCCGATCATACTCTGGCAGTTCTGGAAATTCATCGAACCCGGGCTGTATCAGCGCGAGAAGAAGTTCGTCTACCTGCTCCTGCCCGGAAGCGTCGCACTGCTCACACTCGGCGTGACGTTTAACTACTACGTCGTGTTCCCGCTCACGTTGCGGGTGCTGATCGCCTTTGCCCAGAGCATGCAGCCGGTGGCATCGCTGGCGCCGCCGCCCGACACACCGACGCCCGCCGCGATCATCGAGCAGTTCGCCTCGATCCCCCGGTACGCCTACGACCCGCCGGAACTTCAGGTCGGCCAGTTTTACTTCAACACCACCGTCAACCAGTTGCGCACCCGCGGCGAAGACGACCGCTTCTACGGCATCGACGCGCAGGTGGACACCGGGTTTGCCCAGCAGTACGAAATCAAGGCCTACCTCGGCATGCTGTTGAGCATGACCCTCGCCTTTGCGCTGGCGTTTCAGTTGCCGCTGATCCTGCTGCTGCTGGGGTGGATTGGAATCCTGGATGTGAAGTCGCTGCGGCACTACCGCCGCCACGCGCTGCTGGGGTGCGCGGTGGCCGCGGCGGTTTTGACC
>Ga0326597_10008901_pt1 | contig 13500 bp, 9 predicted proteins | sample RVTome_12_FD_203789 | JGI IMG/M metagenome (GOLD analysis project Ga0326597, IMG submission 203789) | Soil microbial communities from uranium-contaminated site in the Upper Colorado River Basin, Wyoming, United States - RVT100D185 | ecosystem: Environmental > Terrestrial > Soil > Contaminated >... | reverse complement strand
CACTGGATGAACCCCCGGAAGCGCAGTCCCTTCAGGATGGCGAGGACGAAGGCGACGAAGGCGCCCGCTCCGGCGCCCTCGGTGGGCGTGAAGAAGCCGAACCAGATACCGCCCAGCACCGTCACGACGACGAGCACGACGCCGGCCACGCTGGTCCACAGCGAGAACCGGTCCACCGCCTCGGGCGCGTCCGCGGAGGGCGCCGCGGCAGTCACGGCGGCGCCGGGCACCGGCTGCCGTCCGGAGGCCGGCTTCCGGGCGGCGCCGACTTGCTCGGGACGCAGGATCGCGACGCCGAGAATGTAGACGCAAAACAGCCCCGCCACCATGAATCCGGGGATCACGCCGGCGAGGAACAGCGCGCCGATCGATTGCTCGGTCAGGATGCCCCACACGATCATCAGCACGCTCGGCGGGATCAGCATCCCGAGGCAGGAGGAGCCGGCGATGGCGCCGAGGGCGAAGCTGCGGCGATAGCCGTGGCGCTTCATCTCGGGATAGGAGATGCGCGAAAAGGCGGCGGCGGACGCGATGCTCACGCCCGTCACCAGCGAAAACAGCGCGTTGCCGAGCACGGTGGCGAGCGCGAGGCGCCCGGGAATGCGCCGCAGCCCGCGGTTGATGCCCCGGTAGATGTCCGTCACGGCGCCCGAGCGGGCGATGAACTCGCCCATCAGCATGAACAACGGAATCACCGCGAACACGTAATCGCGGAGCGCTTCATGGGCCGTGCTCGCCAGCATGCGCTCGACGATGGCGAAGTTGCCGGTGACCAGGTAGACGCCGAGCGCGCTCGCCGTGCCGAGGGCGACGGCGATATGCACCCCCAGCATCACCATCACGACGAGGCCGACGAGCAGCACCACCGCGATGTTGACCTCGAACACGGCCCGGTCCCCGACGGCTCTCAGCGCTCGCCGGACGTCTCGTCCGCGTCCGCGCGGAAGTACCCGCCCTCATCGAGCCCCAGGACGTCGATCAGGGCCGCGACGACGTAGTTCACGATCGCGAGCGCGCAGCCGAGAAGGATCACGAAGCGGGTGGGCCACACCGGCACGCGCAGCGCGCCCTCTCCCCAGAACTCGGACGTGGTCCAGGCATGGACGGCCGGACTGATCGTGCCGCGCAGGATCATGAGGAAGAACGCGACGCCCAGCGCGTACCCGGCGGCCAGCACGATCCGCCGCATCGTCACCGGCATGGCGAGCAGCAGCGTGTCGGCGCGCAGCATCGAATGGCTGCGGATGGCGTAGCCCAGCTGCAGGTAGACGATCATGACGATCGAGCTGATGACGATTTCCCGCACGCCGGGGATGGCGCGTCCGACCAGGTTGTTGCCGACGATGTCGGCCACGATCAGCACCGACAGGCCCATCGCCCAGACGGCGGCGAGGATCATCAGGAATTTCGACAGCTGGTCGCTGATCCGGACGATGTGGCGGACAAAGCGCATGTGCGGCTCCGGAAGTTGCGGCAGACGCTCGTGGGACGGATTCCGGCGGTCAGCCGGCCGGAGGCGCTGAACGGTCGCGGCGCGGCTGCGGTCGCAACCCGGCGCGACGGCGCGAGGCCGTCCGGATCAACCGCGCCTGCCGCGATCGCGCCGCAACGCGGTCGTCGGGCAGCCGCCTACTTGATCTCGTAGCGATAGGGCCACTTGTGGCCCTGCTTCTCCGCGGCCTCCAGGGTCAGCTTGAGAATCTGCGAGGCCGGCAATTTCTTCCCGTCGAGTTCCCTGGCAATCGAGGGCGGCCAGTCCTTGAGCGCCCTGGCCCAGTCCGCGCGCACCGCGGCGGAGATCTCGTTCACCTTGATCAGGCCGCGCAGCGTGCCGATGTCCTTCTGGTAGCGCGCGCGGTTCACCTTGCCCACCTGCTCCTCGAAATCCTTCGCCGTCTCGAGCAGGATGGCCTGCACGTCCTTGGGCAGGCGCTTCCAGGTGTTCAGGTTGATCGTGAGGCCGTGCCAGACGATCGTGCCGAAGCCGATCAGCGTGTAGAACGGCCCCACCTCGTGGAGCTTGAGGTTGACCCAGGCGCTGGGGAACATGATCCAGCCGTCGTACACCCGGGTCTGCATGCTCGTATAGGCCTCCGGCAGCGAGCTTTGCACCGGCGTGACGCCCGCATACTTCAGCCAGTTGAGGTTGAGACCGGCACCCGCGATCCTCCGTCCCTTCAGGTCGGCGAGCGACTTCCACTCGAAATTGGTGCCGAGGTTGTAGCTCGAGTCGGTGATCCGGGCGAGCAGCTTCTGGTTGAATTTTTCCTCGAAGACCTTCGTCAGGTAGGGCACCTTCGCGTAGACCGCCTGCGCGGTCCTCAGGCTGTCGATCGGATCGACCGGCCCGAAGGGCAGCATCACCTGGAAGGCGTGCATCGGCAGGTTGGCCGGCTCGAAGCAGAAGCAGAAGCCGCCGATATCCACGATGCCGTCGCGCACGCCGCCGAGCGTCTCGGAAACCTTCACGATCGAACCGCCGTAGCCTTCGACCCACTCAATCTTGTGCTGGGTCTTGGCCTCGACGCGCTTCTTGAGCTCGACCTGGAAGTAATCCCGCATCTGCCCCGCGTAGACCACGGCCGGCGGATGGCCGGTGGCGATGCGCAGCCTGAACGTCGCCGCCTGCGCGGCGTCCTGCGTCCAGGGAGCGGCCACGATCGCGAAGATGCCGAGAGCGAACAGGATGCGGTTCACGGTCCCCTCCAGAGATGAATCGACGGGATATTCGTTGTTCGCGGCGATGTTCCGGCTTCTCCCGGCGGGTGTCAAGCCGCTCAAGAACGGTAAATCGTGGGTTGTGGGTTGTGGGTCGTGGGTTGTGGGTCGTGGGGCGCGGGTCGACCCTGCCGAGTACGGCGTGAGTGGTGAGTGGTGATTCGACTTCCGCGCTGCGAAGGTCGTCCTTCCGCCTTCCGCCTTTCGCCGTCCGCCTTGCTCTCTCCGCGGTGCTAGAATTTCCGCATCCGACCGCACGCGCGCCAGCCCCATGCCGCTTTCGCACATCGAGCAACCAGGCGCTCTACCAGCTCTTCCTGTACGACCCGAACGGCATCAAGATCGAGCTCAACTTCGACGCCGCGGAGGCCGAGGGCGTCCAGGCCGAGGTCATGGCGTCCGATTTCGCCCGCGGTTGACGAAACCGCAAACCGATACCGGCAGCCGGCTGCCCGCCGAAGGCGGCGGTCAGTATGGCCGCTTCCACCGCGCCGGGTTCTGACAGGGCTACGGCGACCACTCCCGCCAGCCGCGCAGCACGGGAAAGTAGAGTCCGAGGCGGATAGGATGCTCGTCGCGCGCGCGCATCAGCGCCGCGTAACGCTCGAGCTGGGGGCGGTAGCGCTCGCGCTCGCGGTCGAGGAAAGCGTCAACGTCCCCGCCCTCATGGCCGCCGGTCTTGTAGTCCACGATCCAGCGCGCGCCGTGCTCGTCCACGAAGGTGCGGTCCATGACGACGTCGACGATGCCGTCGGCGGTCGCGCCAGTCAGCCGCAGCTCCGATTCCGCGGCTTCGCGCGGGCCGAGCAGCCACTGCCCGCGCTCGTCGGCCAGCGTCTGCGCAAGCGTTTCCGCCACGCGCTCCGCCGCTCCGTCGACGGCATCGGCCGGCAGGCCACACAGGACCAACTCGTCCCGGAAAGTCTTCCGCAACGCAGCGATCCGCTTCGCGTTCCAGTCGGCCAGGCCGTCCTCGGCAATGCGCTGCAGCCAGCGGTGCACGACGCTGCCAACGTGACGCGCGGTCTCGCCCACCCATGAGAACTCGACGGCATCGCGCGCGCGCGCCGGGTCGCGCGGCGGCGCCCAGATGACACGCGGCGGCGGCACGGGCGGCTGCCAGCTGGAAGCGATGCGGCACAGCGACGGGTCGATGTGGTCCGGACTCGCGCCCTCTTGTGCCGTCCGCGTGGACTCCGCTCGCCCCGCCACCGCCGTTTCGAAAGTTTCCCGGACCAGCGGCCACAGCTGTCCGAGCAGCGTGCGCTCGCCCGGCACCTTCACCTCCACCGCCCCGTCGTCGCCGGTCGCGAGGCGGACGTCGCCCAGCAAATGCAGCCGGCGCTTCGCGCGCGTGGTCGCGACATACAGCAGGCGCCCCGATTCCAGGCGTTCCTTCTCTGCTTCGATGCTGCGCAGCCAGCGATAGATCAGGTCTTCGTCCGCGCCAGTCTCGCGGATCGGCGCGAGCAGCAGGTCAGTCGTGCGGTCTACGCACGGCTGCTCCATCCACGCGAGCAGCCGCGGGTCGTCGGCGCGCGGCGCACGGCCCAGTCCCGGGAGGATCACGGTGTCGAACTCGAGGCCCTTCGCCTTGTGTATGGTCATGATCTGCAGCTCGTCGCCGGCCTGCAGGTCGGGCAGCGCGTAGAGATCGTCGAGGCCTTCCTCGAAAACCGCCGGATCGGTGATCTCGCCCGCCTCCTCGTGCGCTTCGACGTGGTCGAAATAGATCTCCGCGTCCTCGAGATCGGTGGCATCCTCCACGCACGCGGGCCCCGAGAGCGCGAACCAGGCACCGGCCACGCGCGTCCTCAGTGGGCCACGGCAGCGGTCGCCGAGCGAGTCACGCAGGACGCCGCGCACGCGCTCGAGCCGGGCGCGGCCGTCGGCGGAAAGCGCCGCGATTCGCGCATCATCGTGCATGAGCTCCCACACCGTGCGCTCGCTATCCCCGCCTGCCAGCACGGTCAAATCGGCGAGCGTCAACCCGCACCATGGCGCGCGCAGCGCCGCGAGCCAGGCGATGCGGTCCGCGGGATGCGACAGAGCGCGCGTCAGCGCGAGCAGGTCCTGCACCACCGGCCGGTGGCCGAGCGGCTCGATCTCGATGGCGCGGAAGCGTAAGCCGGCCTTTTTCAACCGCGGCACGATCTCGTGCAGATGCCCGCGATTGCGAACCAGGATTGCGACCGTCCCGATCGTGTGGTCGCGCTGCGCGTCCGCGACGAGCGCCGCAACTTGCCTTGCTTCGCCGGCTCGATCGTTGTCGAAGAAGGGATGCACCGTGACCGCCGAGCCCGGCAGCGCGTCGCGCGTCGCCGACGATTTCGTGTATGGCACCGAGCCGGTGGCAACCTCCTCCCGTTCCGGCATCACGCGACTGAACGTCGCGTTGACCCACTCGACGATACCGGCCTGCGACCGGAAATTGGCCGTCAGTGCGAGCGGCCCGAGCGCGATGCCGGCGATGCCCTCGTTGCGCGCGCGCAGGAACAAGCCGACCTCGGCCTCCCGGAAACGGTAGATCGACTGCATCGGATCGCCGACCGCGAACAGGGTTCGCCCGTCGCCGCGCTCCCAGCCGGCGGTGAGCTTCGCCACCAGCTCGTACTGGCTGATCGAGGTGTCCTGGAACTCGTCCACCAGCAGGTGGCGGATGCGGTAATCGAGCGCGAGCGCGAGATCGCTCGGCGCATCGACCCCGCCCAGCGCGGCCACCGCGCGTTGGGCAATCTCGGTGAAGTCGACCTGGCCGCGCGCCTGGAACACGAGCTTCAGCTGCCCGACCGCGACCGGCAGGAGCCGCGTGATGGCCTCCAGCACCTCCCACTGCGCGTCGCTGTAGCGCTCCGGCGGAAGCCTGCGCAGGTCGGCCAGCGCGGCGCGGAAAGCATCGTGCGGCTTGAGCGAATCGAGCAGCGCCAGCGCGCGTTCCTTCCACGGCTGCGCCGCCTTGCCGGCAGGAAATCCCTGGTTCTTGTTGAGCGCACGGCGCCACTCGCCTTCCGCGGTCAGCAGCACACCGGCGAGTTCCGCCCATCCCGGCACGTCGTCGTTGAATGGCTCCGACCCGAGGTTAGAGAATGCGAACCCGGCCGCGGCCGCCAGCTCGGCTGTCAGGTCTCCAGGCAAGCGCTCGCGCAGACGCGCCAGCGCATCGCGCCGCGTATTCAGCAGCGCCGCCTCCAGCTTGTCGCGGTCGTGCCCGTGCACGTGGCGCAGCCAGTGATCGCGGCGCGCGAGCATGTCGGCCAACAGGCCCTCGACGCGGCCGACGTCGTTATCGAGGTGCGCGAGCAGCCGCTCGATGTCCTGCGCCACCGCGCTGTCATCCTCGACGAGCTCGATGGTGGCGCGCGCCGCCTCGATGTACAGCTCGGCGGCGTCCTCGACGCTTTCCGGCGGAGAGCCGAGCCCGGACAGCATCGGCATCTGCCGCGCCAACGCCGCGCACAGCGAGTCGATGGTCTGGATGCGCAGCCGCGCAGGATTGTCGGTGAGCATCCACTGGCCGGCGGCGTCGCGCGCGAGCGCGGCGGCCGCGAGCGTGAGCGTGGCCCTTTCGTGATCGTTCTGCGCCGCCCTGCCGGTGCGCGCGTCGAGCAGTGCGCCCAGCACGCGCTCGCGCATTTCGCCCGCGGCCTTGCGGGTAAACGTGATGGCGACGATCTCCTCCGGGTGCTCCACGGCCGCGAGTAGGCCGAGGTAGCGCTGGATCAGCAGCTCGGTCTTGCCCGAGCCCGCCGGCGCCTGCACGATGAACGAGCGCGAGGGGTCGAGAGCGGCGCGGCGCGCGGCGTGGTCGGGAGCGGCGGCCAGTGTCATTCCGCGTCCTCCTCGAGCGCGTTTTCGAGCCGCTCGTAGATCCGGCAGAACGGCTTCACATCGCAGTAGCGGCAGGTGTGCGGGTACTGCTTGGGATCGACCGCCGCCTCGCCTGCCACGAAGCCGGCCGCGAGGCGCGCGAGATCGGCGCGCCAAGCTTCCAACTGCTGCGACCACGACGGCGCGGCTTGCTTCAGCCTACCGTCGGGCAGCGTGCGCGCGTCCGGCAGCACATCGGCGTCACGCGCCAGAGCGGTGAACTTCATGTCGCCCGCCCTCACCTGCGCGAACGCCACCGCCACTGCGTCAGGCTCGGCGCCGACCAGGTAGAGCGGAAGCTGCGGCTCTTCCGGCCGCGCACCGACCAGAGCGCCCGCCGACGCCACCCCGGTCTTGTAGTCGATGACGATGCGACGCCCGTCTTCCATCCGGTCGACGCGGTCGAGACGCGCGTTAAACGCCAGGCCTCCGATTGCGATCGCGCGCTTGTCCTCGGTGGCGAGTACCGTGAATTCGCCGCGTTGCTTCTCCTGCGCAAGCCATTCGCGCGCAAGGCGCGCGAGCCGCCGCTTTTCGATTCCGGCGAAACGGCCCGACAGCACGGTCGGACGCTCGTGGTGGATGCGCGCAATCGCCTCCTCCGCCGCTCGTGCGAGCAACGCATCGAGATCGGAATCCGCTATCGCGTCGAGCGCGGACTTCGTCTTCAGCCACGACCATACCTGGGCCAGCACGCGATGCACCAGCGTACCGCGTTCCAGGGCGTCGAGACCGGCATGAGGCTCAACGAGGCCCGCCGCGCCAAGCCGGTGGCGCGCGAACGCGCGGAACGGGCACGCGGCCTGGTCGCGGATTACTGTCGTGCCCCCGACGACCGTGGCCGGCACACCCAGCGCAGGCGCATGGCGGTCGTCGATGCGCTCGGGCGAGCGGCGTAGCTCGTGCACCGCCGCGCGGTAGCTTGGAAAAGGAGGCAATGCTGGCACGCCCTCGGGCAACGAGGCGATGAGCGGACTCGGCTTGAACTCGCGGTCATTCTCGCGCCGGGGATGGCTCAGGATCACCTCGTTCGCGCAGGACAGCCATTCGCCGGTCAGTCGGCGGGCCTGCTCGAGCATGCCGGCGGCGGAGCCCTGCGGCATCGAGGCCGCGCGCTGCAGCTCCACCGGCAGGAACGGGTTCGGCCTCGGCGCGCGCGGCCAGGCGTCGTCCGACAGGCCGAGGACCCACAGGCAATCGAACGTCATGCCGGTCGCCTCGAGCTCCCCCAGCACCTGAATCGGCACGTCGGGGCTCTCCGGCTGGAACACGGCGTCGGCCGCCATGCGCCGCAGGCGCGATACCGCGTCGGCATAGCCCATGCGCGGGACGACGCGATCCAGCGCGGCGAGGCCCGCGACGATCTCGTGCCATTTCGCTAACGCCTGAAATTCCGCCGAGTCAAGGCTGCGCTCGCCGGGAAATCCGATGACCGTCAACGCCTCGGAGATCGCCCGCGCCCACGCCGAGGGCGCCTGGCCTCCGAACAGCCGCGCCTTGCGGAACTCGGCGAGCGCGGCAAGTCTCTGCGCGAGCACTGGACAGCCGGCGTCCGCACGCTCGATGAGCGCGAGCAGGCGATCGAGCGTGACCGCGGGCTCGGCGCGCTCGCGCAAATGCGCGTCGAGCCGCCCGCGCCGCACGAACTCGGATTCCGAGCCCGCAAGGAACGGCGAGCGGATCAGCCGGCTCGCGCACTCGAACTCGATCTCGCGGCCGGCGAGCTCGAGCGCGAGAAATGCCGCGTGGACGATCGGCCAGGATGCGAGTGGCTCGCCAAGCGAGATATTGAATGGAAGAACCGGTTGCCTGTGCCCCGGCAGCGCGTACTCCGGTTCCATGACCGCGCTGAACACCCGCTGGATCGCCGTGCGGTGCCGGGCCAGGTCCGGCACGATGACGCCGATGCGGGCTGCGCTGTTTGCTTCCAGCCGCCCGCGCGCCCACGCTGCCGCGCGGCGAATCTCGTCGAGGTTATCGTCGCATGCCACTCGCAGGCGCCCGCCTTCGCGCGGCTCGGGGACAACACCCGCGATTTCGCAACCGGTAGCCGCCAGGGCCCCGAAGAACGCCGTCTGCTGCGGCATGAGGAATTCGAAGCCGTAGTGAACCAGCGCCTTCGGTTTGCGGACCTCCGGTGACCGCAGAAGCGATGCGGCGACGTCCGGGAGACGCGCTCCGTCGGTATGCCGCTCGCGCCGGGTAACGGCCTCGTAGCGCCGGACCCAATCCCGGAACGCACGCGCGTCGTCATTGAGCGGAAACGTTGCGAGCCGCGGCAAGAGGTCCCAGGCGTGAGCAAGATGCCAGGCTTCGCGCGCGAGCCCGGCCGTTTCCGGGACAGCAAGCAGCGACCGCCCCGCATCGGAATCGCGGATGATCCCCTCCCACAGCGCCCGCTCCTGGAATGGCAGGAGCAGGACCGGAAGGCCGGCGGCGAGGCCGGAGTAGACGGCATCCTCGTAGGCGCGCCGTGCAAACGCGGAGAACGGCAGGATGTCGGCAGCGGGCCAGACGCGACTTCCGCTCGCGAACTGGAGCGCGTCGTACTCCCGCTTGAGCGTCGCGGCGAGCCGGTGGTTAGGGGTTACGACCGAGCAACCGGCTTCGATCCGCTTCGCGAGCTCCTGCCGCATGGCGCTACATGGTACGGCACGCCCGCTGCAGTCGCCTAGCGCCCGAAAATCCCCCGCAGGATGTCGACGCCTTCCTTGATCGGGTCGGGGGCGGGCTTCTGCGCCGGCTCCGCGGCCTGCTCCTCCCGCGGCTCGGCGGCAGGTGACGGTCCTCGCGCGGGTCGGCGCCCGCCGCCATCGCCGGCGTCGCCGAGCAGCGTCGACGCGGTGGACTTGAAGCGGGCCTTTACCGTCCACAGCGGCTCCCACGCCTGCCGGGGATTCGCGGGGCGCGGCGGCTGCGCGAAGTTCGCTTCCGGGCCATACGCGATGAAATTGAAGAACGGCGAGCCGCCGGCCTTCTTCACGACCTCCCCGGGCACCGTGCACTCCGTCGTCGACGGCGCCATCGCGACTCGCTCCCGCACCAGCCGCGCGACCTCCCGCGGCGGCAGATAATCCATCAGCATGCCGCCCATCTCCTGGACCTCGCTCGAGGACCAGAACACGACCTCGTCCTGGCTCTCGGCGCCGACGACGGTCGCGAAGTAGCCGGTCGCGGTCGGCACCGCGTTCCAGTTGACGCTGCGCGCTCCCGATCCGCGCGCCGACGACGCCAGCTCGACGCGCTCCATGAAGTCATGCGAGTCGCCCAGCTCGAAACGGATGTCCGGTGAATAGTTGCCCTTGATCTGGTGATCGCCCTTGAGCGACGCGCTCGCCGGCACGGCCTTCGTATCCTGCGGATTCGGCCAGTCGCCGTACGTTCGCGCTCGCGACGGCGAAGGCGGCGTCGCGACGGAGACGCGGCGCGATACCAGATTGGGCGGGGTTTGTCCCTGCCCGAGGCCGGCAAAGTCGATCACGACCGGCTGTCCGGCCCCGACGTTTTCGCCGCAGCCCCAGTAAATGAGCATGCGGCCTCTCGGCTGCTCCATGCCCTGCGGCAGGTCGCGCGGCTCGCCGCGCTGGGCCGGCGGCCGGTCCGGCGTCACCAACGGCAGCGAATCGCCCATGTTCATGCCGGACGGAATCAGGTGATCCGCTTGCGGCCCGCCCGCTGGCGCGCGCTGGCTGCCGAGCTGCAGCAGCATCCGGCGCCCCGACTGCGCCTGCCCGCCCATCATGCCGCCCATCAGTGCGCCCATGCCTTCCATGCCGGGCATGCTCATGCCTCCGGCGGTTTCGACGCTCAGCCAGTATTGCGCAATCGGCGGCTTGACCACCTGCCGCTGCGATAGGGCGGGAAAGGGAACCAACAGGACGGCGGCGACAGCCAGCGAGATAGTGAGGCGCACAGGATGACCTCTATTGGATGGATTGGCGATGAAACCCGAAACCGCGTGTCACATGGCCATTATCGCCCGCGCGGTCGACAGCCCGGTTTGATTACGATCAATCCGGGGCACAGCAGACGCCGTTGGAGATGCTATTTCTCGAGCAGGCGCGCCTTCTCTTTTACCTTAGCCCATTCAGAGGCATGGCGCGCGGAGGGCGGAACAGGGGCCCCACTTCTGTGGGGACGTGACCCCGGAGCGCGCCGTGGACGCGGCTGGATATCGATGAATCACTTCTCCAACAGGTGCGCTTTCTCTTTGACTTTAGCCCATTCGTCAGCGTCCGCAGGCGCCGGCTTCTTCTCGATGATCGGCTTCCACCCCTTCGCCAAGTCGGCGTTGATCTGCGTCCACTGCTTCTGATCGTCGGGAACGTCGTCCTCGGCGAATATGGCCTCGACCGGGCACTCGGCCACGCACAGCGTGCAGTCGATGCACTCGTCGGGGTCGATGACGAGCATGTTGGGGCCTTCGCGGAAGCAATCGACCGGGCAAACATCAACGCAATCGGTATACTTGCACTTGATGCACGACTCGACGACCACGTAAGTCATAGTATTCCTTCGGAATTCCGGCCGCGGCTTGAAACCGCGGGAAGAGGCCTTATTTTACCAGAGGTCCCGGGCCGCGCTCGAAACGGGGCCGGACAGTGGCCCTATGCAAAGCAGGGAAATTTCGCTAGCATATCGGGGCAAGTCCTTACTGCCACGCATTCCCGTGGCGCATTCCGATTGCTTCCCGAGGGTAATGATTCGACGGTAAATGTTTCGAGGATGATGTTTCATGAGCGAGCATATCCATTACGTGACCGACCAGACGTTCGAGCCGGAAGTGCTGCAGTCGCAGACCCCGGTGCTGGTCGACTACTGGGCGGAATGGTGCGGCCCCTGCAAGATGATTGCCCCCATCCTCGACGAGGTCGCCAAGGAGTACTCCGGGCGTCTCAAGGTCGCCAAGCTCAATATCGACGAAAACCAGGCCACGCCGCCCAAGTACGGCATCCGCGGCATCCCCACGCTGATGCTGTTCAAGAACGGCTCCGTGGAAGCGACCAAGGTCGGCGCGCTTTCCAAGTCGCAACTTACCGCCTTTATTGACAGCCATATCTAGGATCCAACACTTTTCCCGCAGGCGTTCGGGCGACAAACGCCCGGCTGACCGCTACCTCCCCGCGGACGAGCCGGACGCGGTTGCCGCTTCCCCCTCCTCTCCTCCTGCACCACCCCCCGAAGGGTCGAGCTTTATGCATTTATCCGATCTGAAGAACCTCCACGTCGGCGAGCTGCTCGAAATGGCCGCCAAGAACGAAGTCGACGGCGCCAATCGCATGCGCAAGCAGGAGCTGATCTTCGCGCTCCTCAAGAACCAGGCGAAGAAAGGCGAGAGCATCTACGGCGGCGGCACGCTCGAGGTCCTGCCCGACGGCTTCGGCTTCCTGCGCTCGCCGGACACCTCGTATCTCGCGGGCACCGACGACATCTACGTCAGCCCCTCGCAGATCCGCCGCTTCAACCTCCATACCGGCGACTCGATCGAGGGCGAGATCCGGACGCCCAAGGACGGCGAGCGCTATTTCGCGCTGGTCAAGGTGGACCGGGTCAACGAGGAACCGCCCGAGAACTCGAAGCACAAGATCCTGTTCGAGAACCTCACGCCTTACCACCCGACCGAGCACCTCAAGCTCGAGCGCGACATCAAGGCCGAGGAGAACATCACCGGCCGCATCATCGACATCATCGCGCCCATCGGCAAGGGCCAGCGCGGGCTGATCGTCTCGCCGCCCAAGGCCGGCAAGACCGTGCTGATGCAGCACATCGCGCACGCCATCACCGCCAACCACCCGGGAGTGGTGCTGATCGTGCTGCTGATCGACGAGCGGCCCGAGGAAGTGACGGAAATGATCCGCTCGGTCAAGGGCGAGGTGGTGTCCTCGACCTTCGACGAGCCCGCGTCGCGCCACGTGCAGGTCGCGGAGATGGTGATCGAGAAGGCGAAGCGCCTGGTCGAGCACAAGAAGGACGTGGTGATCCTGCTCGACTCGATCACGCGCCTTGCCCGAGCCTACAACACGGTGGTGCCCGCCTCCGGCAAGGTGCTGACCGGCGGCGTGGACGCGAACGCGCTGCAGCGGCCGAAGCGCTTCTTCGGCGCCGCGCGCAACATCGAGGAAGGCGGCTCGCTCACCATCCTCGCCACCGCGCTGATCGACACCGGCAGCCGGATGGACGACGTGATCTACGAGGAGTTCAAGGGCACCGGCAACATGGAAATCCATCTCGACCGGCGCATGTACGAGAAGCGCATTTTCCCCGCGATCAACGTGAATCGCTCCGGCACCCGCCGCGAGGAGCTGCTGATCAAGCAGGACGTGCTGCAGAAGATCTGGGTGCTGCGCAAGCTCCTCTACCCGATGGACGAGCTGGAAGCGACGGAATTCCTGCTGGACAAGGTCAGGGCGACGAAGGGCAACGCGGATTTCTTTGATAGCATGCGTCGAGGCTAATTGTTCTTGGCGTCGTAGTCGGACGTTTACTCGTCCGCGTTCTTGGCCCGAAATCCTGGCCGCCTCCGGGGTCAGATCCCCGAACAGAAAACGTTCGGGGCCCCTCTTCCGCCCTCCGACGTCCTACTTCTTCGACAGCATGAGACGCGGCTAGTCGAATCGAATCGCGGCATCTCTCTAAGCAACGATATCTGCGAAAAAATCCTGGCGCAGCCTCCGAGACGCATCGATCCAAGCTGGCGAAGGGGTGTCGGCTGCCTGCGCGCCTTCCCGCCCCGCCTGCGGCCGCCGAGTCCGGCGCGCCCTCCTTGGGTCAGATCCCCGAACAAAACGCCCCCCCCCGGCAGGGATGCCGCTGGGAGCGGTAAATTCGTAACATTTCCTTACAGACGGTAAACCCCGCGCCGCGCGCGATTGTCTAAACTCGGATCCTGACGTGGACGCATGGAGAGTCCCATGA
>Ga0326597_10008900_pt1 | contig 13501 bp, 14 predicted proteins | sample RVTome_12_FD_203789 | JGI IMG/M metagenome (GOLD analysis project Ga0326597, IMG submission 203789) | Soil microbial communities from uranium-contaminated site in the Upper Colorado River Basin, Wyoming, United States - RVT100D185 | ecosystem: Environmental > Terrestrial > Soil > Contaminated >... | reverse complement strand
CACCATCTGGCCGGCAGCGCCCGCGGATTGAAGGGCAAGGGCTTCATCGATCAGATTGCGGTTGTCCAGGCGAGCGATGTCGGCCGCCGGTCTCCGTCGTTTCCGATTTCAAAGATTCCGCTGGAGTGGTTGAGCAGCATCCGTGGTGTGATCGGGGGCTCGGGTCGCAGCGGATCGCCGACGATCTCCGGCGACGTCCTCGAGACTGAGATGACCCTGCGCAACCTGATCGCGCACGAGGGCGGCGACGACCGGCTTGGTGATGCTGCCGACCCGGAACCCCATGTCGGCCGAACAAGGGTGGCGGACAGATCGGCCGACCCGGACGCGATCTCGACACGCTGTCCGCCCCGATGATTAACGGCCAGCCCTCCGGGAGCGCCGTATCCGAGGCGGGCCTGATCGACTGCCTTTTGCATGTCGGCCAGCGCTTGCTCGGTGAGCGCAGCTTCCGGTGCCTGCGATGACGGTGGCTGTGACAACGCCTGGACCACAGCTGCGGGCTGTTCGGTTTGCGGAGCGGTGCGTGCGGCAAGGGTGGACGCGGCGGCACCGGCGGCAACGAGCGACGCCCACCAGGACCTACGTTTGAAGCCCGGTGCTGAGCGTTTCCCTCTCGTGCGGCTAATCCGCTCCCCGCGACCGGTCCGATAATCGCCTGCCTTTCGCCGTTGACACAAGTGTTGTTGCACGATGACCAGAGAGTCTTGACATGGGGTCAACACCACTTCAACTCCAGATCGACTGTGGCGCCAGCAAATCCCGCCGGGATGAGGCCCTATCATCAGGCCGAGATCGGACGGCGGCACCAGATCGGACACTCCGTGGCAAGTGGCAGGACACCCCATATCGTTGTCGTTGACGACGATTTCGATCTCCGAGCGATTATCCGCGACGTCTTGGAGGAAGATGGATTTCGGGTCACCGCTGTTGGCGACGGCGAGTCAATGCTCGGGCTGCTTTCCGGCAACCAACCCGATCTGGTGGTGCTGGATTTGGGTCTGCCGGGGATCCCCGGTCTCGATGTGTTGCGTCGTTTGCAGGAGCGCGGCCGCGTTCCCACAATCATCGTGAGCGGCAGAGGGGCCGAAGCGGACCGGATTGTGGGGCTCGAACTGGGTGCCGATGATTACCTGGTGAAACCGTTCTCACACCGCGAGCTCTTGGCGCGCGTCCATGCTGTTCTGCGCCGTAGCACCGATCCAGTTACGCCCGTGGTCCTCGACTTCGGCGACCTGTCGATCGACATCAAGAGCCGCGACGTCACCGTTGATGGTCGTACCGTTGCTCTGACCGCTCTCGAATTCGAACTGCTTGCCTTCCTAGCCTCATCACCGCGGCAGGTCTTTTCCCGAGAAGTCCTCCTCGATCGTGTATGGGGCTCGTCCGGTGAATGGCAGACTGCAGCAACAGTCAGCGAGCACATTCACCGCCTACGTCGCAAGATCGAAACGGACTCCGACAAGCCAAAGTGGATCGAAACGATGCGTGGGGCGGGGTATCGTTTCGTGGCTCAATGACGCCGCGTGCGAGAGTCGCAAGCCCGGTTCGTTGATGTTCCGTTGATGGAGCGGGGAGTCGCTGTTGACCTTTGCCCGCCATAGTGGCGAATACGGTGATTCGACCGTCGAATCGGCTGCCGAGACCACGATAGAAGTGATTGTTATGTCAGATTTGTCAACCGATCGCAGCGCCACAGGGGCAGAAGCCTCGCCTCTCCGCGCTCTGGTCGAAGGGTTTCCAGGTGCCGCCGCACACATCAAAGGAGAGGTGATTTGGCTGAACCGCATGGCCGAGGAGATCGTCGGCTACCGAGCCTCGGAGCTGACGACACTCGACGCGTGGGGTAACGCGGTGCATCGCCAGGTAGAGCCACAGGCAAAGACCGTCTACCTCGCTGCCCGGTCCGAAGGCTTCCCTCGACCGGTGGTCCTGACGGTTTATCGCAGAGATGGTTCGCCTCGGTTGGTCGAATTCAGTGCGTATCTCGGAGGGGACGAAGAGGTGTGGATCATGCGAGACGTGACCGACGCTCGTAGAGCCGAGCAGGAGCTCCGCGATCGAGAACAGCGACTGCAGGTGGCAGTTGCCACTGCCGGTCTCGGTATCTGGGAAATGGATTTGAACGCCGCCACCATCGCGAGCGACTCGTCAACGCGGCGCCTTTTCGGTTTGAGCGACCACGGACGATCGAACCTGCTCGCCGACCACCTCGAGCGCGTTCTTCCAGACGACCGGTCCCGGCTCGAGGAAGCCATCAACACGGCGGTCGAGAACCAGTCAACCCTTGACATCGAGCTTCAAGCCAGGTCGGTCCAGGGCCGGGCCCGATGGCTCCGACTGCACGGAACTGCTGTGTTAGACGGCGAAACTCCACAAGCGCGCCTGATCGGAGCGGTCCACGACATAGAATCGTATAAGCGTATGGACGAGAGGCTCCTCCATGCAGCACAGATGGAATCGCTCGGAAACCTTGCCGGTGGTGTTGCCCACGATTTCAACAATCTCCTTGCCGTCATCCGCGGGCAAGTCGAATTCGTCGCCCGTGAGCCGAATCTCTCGGAAAAGGCTGCTGTCCGCCTCCAATCGATAGAGCGTGCGGTGACCAAGGGCGCCGAAATGGTGGCGTCACTCATGCAGCTGGGCCAGCCTCAGGCTCCAACGACGGAGTTGATCGACGTCAACGAAGTGCTCGAGAGCACAGCCGCGTCGTTAGAACGGATCGTCGGCGAAGACGTCAAGATCGAGCTGCAGCTCAGAGCCGTGGCACCATTCGTCAAGTTCGGCGAGGGTCGGCTCTCCGCCGTTGTGATCAACCTCGCAACCAATGCCAGAGACGCGATGCCGGTCGGCGGACTCCTCACGATCGCGACTACGACCACGCCCGCAACCGAACAAGCACCTGACGGAGCAGACCAGCAATGGCTGCGCCTGACGGTGGAGGACACCGGTATCGGAATGGACGCCGAGACGCGAGCGAGAATCTTCGAGCCCTTCTTTACCACCAAGGCACCCGGCCTCGGTACCGGGTTGGGGTTGGCGTCGGTCTACGACGCCGTCATCGATGCCGGCGGCGTCATCGAGGTGGACTCGGTCCCCGGTCAAGGAACCACCTTCTCGATAGACCTCCCATGCACCCGCTCCACGAGCCGTCCCGCCGACACGACGGCAACCTTGAACCAACCGGCAGCCCAGGGGCAGGTGGTGATGGTTGTCGAAGACGACGCAACCATCCTCGAGGTCACCGCCGACATACTCCGCGGCGCCGGATATCGAGTGATCGAGGCGCTAGGACCGGGCCAGGCACAGGAGGTCGTAGCGAGCGGTCAAAGACCAGACCTCACGTTGACCGACGTCGTCATGCCGGAGCTCTCAGGGCCCCAACTGGCTGCCAACCTCCGCCGGCAGATACCCGGGATGCCGGTGCTGTATATGTCGGGTTATGCACCGGAAGGCCGTGGAGGAACACAGATTGACGAAGCACTGCTCATCCACAAGCCATTCAGCCACCAGCAGCTTCTCGAACGCATCGCCCACCTTCTCCCGGACCCGACCTCTCGCTGACGCGGGAAAGGCGGTGACGGGTACCCGGCTCCCGGGGTGATCGTCATGACCTTGAGCCTCGCGGCCTGAACCACCGGGTCGGGCTCATCACCGACCTCCTCGGCAGCGCCGTTGCTGTCGCGCTCATGATCGCCGCAGCTTCGCCCGGCAGTCCCGAGCGTGCCGATATGTCCGACGGTGTGACGTGAGCCTGAGCGCCGGCTGCGGATCAAGATCGAGGTCAACACCTTCGAACGCTCCCCGGCACAAGCGCTGATCAGAATCCCGTTCCGCGTCGAGTCCTCCTGGTACGACGGCTCGCCGAGGTGCTCACCTTCACCCTCGCCGAGGTCGTTGCCACGAAGATCCGAGCCCTGTTCCAACGCTCGAAAGGACGCGACCTTTTCGACCTGTGGCTCGCCCTCAACCAGCTCAACGTCCCCTCCTCGTCGATTGTCGAGGCATTAGCTGCGCGCCGGGCGTACCGCGAAGACATCCGCCCACTGGTGACCGCCTGGCCGGAGGGATACGACGTCGACGCGGCGGCCGAGGTCGTCATTACCGACGCGCTCTCGCTGATCGAGTAACGAAGTGCCGAAGCTGCCTCGGATGATCGAAGGCGGGGGCGCGCGCTGGGCGCGATATCTCGAGCGAACAACCTGAGCTGACCTAAACGAGGAGAGACGTCGAGATGTACGAGGCTTCAATGAAATCAGGCGGTTTCGGCGGCATTCGAAGAGGCATCGAACCTCCCCGGAAATGCCTTGCAGCGGACTGTCGATCCGTTTGTTCGGAATTCAAGTCTCCTCAGCGTCGCAACTCCCACCAGACCGCGTTCAGCGAACTTCCCGATGTCGTCACGATCGGCGCCGGGCCATCAAGATCGGGATCGCCGCGATGGCCACGATGGCTAGACCTATGACCGCCACGAGCGGTGGAACGACGTCGGGCCCGAGGATCACGTGCGCTAGGGGGCCGACGGCGCCGGCCGCCCCGACGGTTGACGCCAGCTTGTGTCTTGTGAACATCAATACTCCTTTGCCGTGTCGGAGGGTGCCTGCCCCGTGAGCGCGTCGGCAATGAACTCGACGCTCCGGGCGATTGGTGCGACGCTCGACGCGCTGCCGTGGAAGAACCGGAAGAACGCTGCCTCGTGGCACAGGCTGAGGACGATTGCAGCGGCGGATTCGCAGTCTGCGTCGGCGACGATGCGTCCCAACGCACGCTCGGCAGCCAGGTACTGCCCGAGAGGGTGGGGCGACTGTGGGTCCGAGAACGCCGGAACGTGCTCCGATAGGACACGCCGGAGCCCTGTCAACAGATGCGGATCTGAGAAGACCGCGCCGAACAGCGGGACAATGCGATCGAGGATGTCGCTGATCTCGCGGGCGGCCTGTTGCAGGTTGTCGACGACCGTTGCGGTGCCCGCTCGAGAGGGAAGCTCGTGCAGCGGGCCGGTTGATAGGTGGGCCTGGCGCATCAAAGCGGCGACGACTAGGTCGGTGCGATCCTCGAAGTAGTTGTAGAGCGCCCCGACGCTCAGGCCTGCCTCCTCCGCTATACCTCGCGTCGAGGCGGCGGCGAGGCCGTCTCGCGCAATGACGCGGTGGGCGGCGTCGAGGATGTGGTTGGCGACCGCGTCGGGCATCCCCTCGGTCGAGGCCTGCACCTCCGGTGGCAGGGGCCTAGGCATCGCGGAGCCGTTCGGTCCCGATCGCAGCTCCCATGATGGCGGCCGCGTAAGCGCATAGGACGACGGCGGCCATTGCAGGCGCCAGGAGGTCGGTTGCCCCACCCGAGACGAGCGCCCGACCGGCCCCTACGGGCAGCCATCGCCCGACGGTAGGGAAGAAGCCCTCTGCGATGTGCTCGACGACCGCGATCCACGACAGCCAGCCGGCTATGGCGGCGACCTGGTTGCGAATCAGGCTTCCGGTCGCCGCACCCATCGCGGCGAACAGGGCGGCATACAGCACAGCCGCCCCCAGCGTCGATGATGCCTGTGCGGCGTCGAGCGGGAAGACGAGGCCATTGCTGCGATAGGTGACCAGCGTCGCCAGCAGAGCGACAGCCGAGGCGAGCGACCCGACGACACCGCCGGCCATTGTCGCGGTCACCAGTTTGGCGACGATGACCTTCCACCGCTGTGGTGTGGTGAGAAAAGTCTCAACTGAGGTGCCGTGGCGGTACTCGCCGGCGGTGATGATGATCCCAAGGACCAGCACGACGATCCCACCGGCTACTGCGGTGCTCAGCACGTCGCGAGCACCGCTCACCGATTCCAGGTCAAAGTCGGTTCCCGAACCCACCACCACCGTGCTCGCCACCGCCAGACCGCTGAGTGCGATGGTTGTCAGCGCCAGCACCCATGGCGTCTTCGTCGTGCGAAGCTTGAGCAGCTCGGCGTTCAGCAGCCTTGTCACGGCCGCACCTCCATTCCTGTCAACTCGAGGAAGACGTCCTCGAGACGGCGCCCGGCCGACTCCTGCGACAGCTCGGACAGCGTGATGCCGGCCGCGGCGGCCGTGGCTCCTATCGTCTCCGGGTCTGTCCCGGTAACGACGAGACGGTCGTCTCCGTCGCGTCGCACCTGCCACCCGTTGGCTTCGCTGAGCGCGGCGAGGCGTTCTGTCTCGCGGGTGCGAACCACCACACGCGACGTGTCGCCTGTCACCTCGGCGGTAGTGCCCTCACGGATGAGGCGACCCTTGTTGATGATCGCCACACGGTCGGCGACGGTCTGTACCTCGGCCAGGACATGGCTGGAGAAGAGGACGGTTCGACCCTGAGATGCCCACTCGCGCATCTGGCTTCGCAGCCATGCGATCCCGGCCGGATCGAGACCGGTAGCCGGCTCGTCGAGGATCAGAACCTGCGGGTCGCCGAGCAGTGCTGCGGCCAGTGCGAGCCGCTGTGCCATGCCCTGGGAGTAGCCTCCGACGTGTCTACCACGGGCACCGGCCAGATCGACAAACTCCAGCACCTCGTCGATGCGACGGCGGGGGATGCCGGCGCCGACGGCGACGACCCTGAGGTGATCGTCGGCCGTCCGGCCCGGATGGAACCCGGCGTTGTCGAGGACCGCGCCGACAAGCCTGCGCGGGGCGGGGAACCGGTCGTACGGTGTTCCGTCGATGAGTGCGGTTCCGCTGTCGGGTCGAGCCAATCCGAGCAGGATCCGCAACGTTGTGGTTTTGCCCGCTCCATTGGGTCCGAGAAACCCGGTGACGGCACCGCCCGGTGCTGTGAACCTGACGTCGTCGAGCGCCGTCGTGTCACCGTAGGTCTTTGTCAAGCCGTCGATTTCGATCATGTGCACCTCGCGTTATGAACAGTCGCTCACAATGTTGGCGCTATTATGAACGACCGCTCATTACCTGTCAAGACCACAGAAGCGGGTTAGAGGTGGAAGTGGCGCTCTAGGTTGTGCCAGACGGTGGGGTAGTCGTCCTGGAGTGCCGGGATCGAGCCCGCATATGCGGTTGGGATGAGCGGGTACCGGGTCTCGAACATGAACGACATGGTGTCCGCGAGCTTCTCCGGAGCCAGATTGGACGTTGTGGCTTTCAGCCAGGCATCGTGGTCGGGGCCGTGGGGGAAGTACATATTGTGGAGGCTCATCCCACCCGGGTTGAAGCCTTCCTCCTTGGCGTCGTAGACGCCGTAGACGATGCCCATGAACTCGCTCATGATGTTGCGGTGGTAGTAGGGGGGCCGGAACGTGTGCTCGCCGACCAGCCAGCGGTCGGTGAACACGACAAAATCAACGTTGGCGATCCCGTCATCAGGGGAAGGTGATGTGAGCACAGTGAAGATCGACGGGTCGGGATGGTCGAAGCTGATCGACCCGATCACATTGAACCGCTTCAGGTCGTACTTGTATGGGGCGTGGTTGCCGTGCCAGCCGACCACATCGAGCGGGGAATAGTCGGTTTCGACCACGAACATGCGGCCGTCGAACTTCACAAACAGCTCACCGGATTCCTCGGTGTCCTCGTACGCCGCCGTCGGGTATTCGAAGTCCCGGGGGTTCGCCAGCCCGTTGGCGCCGATCGGGCCCCGCTCGGGCAGCTCGAAATAGGTGCCGTAGTTCTCGCAGATGTAGCCGCGGGCCCTGTCGTCGCCGAGCTCGACCCGCCACATCATCCCCCGTGGCATGACGGCGATCTCGCCGGGGGCGACAAGCAACACCCCACATTCGGTCACGATCCGCAGCCTCCCATGCTGAGGCACGATCAACATCTCACCGTCGGCGTTGGCGAAGTAGGTGTGTGTCATCGACTCGCCGGCCATGTAGACGTGGGCAGCCATGCCGGTTTGGGTGTGGGCATCTCCGTTGGTGGCGATGGTGTGGATCCCGGTGAGGAACGTCGCCGGTTCCTCCGGGAACGCCGGCGGGTTCCATCGGAGTTGGCCGATCGGCGGGTCCGCTTCCCGGCACGGGGCGGTGCGAATCATGTGGTTGGTGGTCTCGGCGAATCGCCAGGCGTGGCGAACCGATGGCCGGATCCGGTACATCCACGTGCGTCTGTTGCGACGGTTGGGGACCGTGAACGCCGTTCCGGACAGTTGCTCGGTGTAGAGACCGAGGGGAGGTTCCTGCGGGTTGTTCTGACCGACCGGCAGCGCTCCCGGCTCGGCGGCGGTGGCGAACTGGTTGCCAAAGCCGGTCAGGTACGGGGGGTGCTTGATGTCGTCTCCGGCAGGCACCTGGTGGGTCATAGGGTCTCCTCTTGGAATTGTCTCTCCCGGCTACTCACGACCTTGCCTGCCACCGGACCGAGCGGAACATCGCCGCCTCCGGCTCGGCCCCGAAGGGTGATCTCGTCGCCATCCTCTAGGAAGGTCCTGAGCGTGCCGCCAACGTCCACCGGATCGCGACCCGCCCAGGTCAACTCGAGCAGGCTGCCCGACTGGCTCTGCACCGGTCCCGAGATCGTGCCGCTCCCGAAGAGGTCACCGGGCCGCACTGTGGCGCCGTTGACGGTGAGGTGGGCGAGCTGCTGGGCGGCGTTCCAGTAGATAGCCTTGGCGGTGTTGACGGTAGCGATCCTCGTGGATGTGTCTACTCCCGACGGTCGCATCCAAATCTCCAGGTCGAGGTCGAACGCCCAGGGCTCTTCGGTGCGGAGATACGAGAGCGGCCGGGGCTCGGTCTGGGCCGGGCCCTGGATACGGGCGGCCGCAAGCGTCTGCATCGGGATCACCCATGCCGATACCGAGGTGGCGAACGACTTACCGAGAAACGGGCCGAGAGGCACGTACTCCCACGCTTGGATGTCGCGTGCCGACCAGTCGTTGACCAGCACGACACCAAAGAGATGTTCGGCGGCTGCTGCTATGGGCACCGGCTCACCGAGCTTGGTCGGACCGCCGAGCACGAACCCGAGTTCCAACTCGATGTCGAGACGCACGCTGGGGCCGAAGGCGATTTCGCCATCCGGTGTTCTCCGTTGGCCCGATGGACGCCGGATCGGTGTTCCGCTGACCACAACGGTACCGGCGCGGCCGTGGTAGCCGACCGGCAGATGAAGCCAATTGGGCAGCAACGGGTCGGTATCGGGTCGGAACAGTCGACCCAGGTTCTCGGCGTGATACCGCGACGAGTAGAAGTCGACAAAATCGCCGACATCCCAGGCGAGGTGCATCGCGGTCTGGTCCTGTGGTATTGCAGTGTCGAGATGCTCCCGGATGATCACCGACAGCTCCTCGTGTAGGGCTTCCCACACCGGGCGCCCGGCCGCCAGCAGCGGATTGAGCCGGCCCCGGGTCAAGATGCGCGGGTCGATCGACGATATGGCACCTCTTCGTGCCAGCCCGTCGACATCGACGATCCCGGTCCCGGCTCCGACGCCTAGCCGCCGCCGGCCATCGTTGTGGGAAAAGGAGCAGTAAGGCAGGGCTCCCAGCCCGAAGTCGATCATCACGACGCCCGCTCCAGCGGCAACACGCCGAGGGTGCGGAGATAGCCGACCGGCTCGTCGAAGCTACACGAACCGAAGGACCGGAACGTCCGCCGGATCGTGGCTGCGGGTACATTGCCGCCGACGCCGCGCCACGTCGCAGTCGTCAGGTCGAACTCGCCGACGTCGGGCGAGGCGAGGCAGCGCCGGCACGCCTCACCATCGCCTGCCAGCGTCGACCGGACAGCAGCCAGCACATTGACAAAGCCGTGCTCGGTGGCCTCATCGACCGTTGATGGGCTGCGAAACGGGTGATGGAGCCCTGCGGTGGCTTTGAACGGGATCGATAACTCTGCACAGGTCTCGATGAAGCCGGCTACCTCGTCGACCGTGGGGAAGGACGCTGCGGAGCTCCCACCGGTGCGGATCTTGGCGCGCACGTCGTGGCCTCCGGCCCGCAGCGCGGCAACTTCGGCGAGAAAGGACGGGTCGGGGCCGTCCGCCGCTTCAACGTACACGATCGGGCTCAGCTCCAGAGCCGTCATTACAACCGCTGCCATGCTCACTGCGGATGTGGTGGTTTCCACCTGTGTTATGGGGATCGAGGTACCTCCGGCGACCGGCTGGTCGAGGACCAGACCGAGCGCGGCGGGTGCGCTCCGCAGATCCAGATCGTCGATTTGCGATGTCCGAACCAGACACGGTCCCAGCACCCACCCGTCGGGGCCGTCCACCGCCCGCTGGTAGCGACTCAGCGCAACGTTCAGGGCGAGCTCTGCGGGTGGGAAGACACCCGCATAGTCGATGAGCTTTGACCAGAGCTCACCTTGGTCGCTCATCGCCACTCTTTCTAAAGGTTTCCGCGTTCGGCCTGTTCGCGTTCGATCGCTTCGAATAGCGCCTTGAAGTTTCCGACGCCGAAGCCGGCTGAACCGTGACGTTCGATGATCTCGTAGAACACCGTAGGCCGATCCTGGACGTTCTTCGTGAAGATTTGCAGGAGGTAGCCCTCGTCGTCCTGGTCGACCAGCACACCGAGCTCCGCGAGCTGGTCGATATCGGCGTCGATCCGGCTCCAATCGAGCCGTTCCCGAAGCTCGGAGTAGTACGTGTCGGGGACCTGCAAGAACCGCATGCCGTTGGCTCGCATCGCAGAGACCGTCTCGATGATGTCATCGGTGGCCAGCGCCAGGTGCTGGACGCCGGGCGAGTGGTAGTAGTCCAGGTACTCTTCGATCTGCGATTTGCGCTTGCCGTCGGCAGGCTCGTTGATCGGCAGCTTGATCCTGCCGTTCCCGTCCCAGAGCACCTTTGACATCAGCGCTGTGTACTCGGTGGCGATCTGCTCGTCGTCGAAGTGATGGAGCTGGGTGAAGCCCATGATGTTGGCATAGAAGGCGGCCCACTGGTCCATCCTTCCCAACTCGACGTTGCAGACGACGTGATCGATAAAGCGAAGACCCGTACCCGTGGCCGGATCCCAATTGGGGGCCGGGTTGTACCCGGGCAGGTAGACCCCGCTGTAGTTGGAGCGATCGACGAACGAGTGGATCGTGTCGCCATACGCTCGAATCGACGACATGACCACCTTGCCGTGCTCGTCCTCCAACGACTTGGGATCGTGGTGGACGTGGGCGCCACGTTCGACGGCCACCCGGAGAGCCTCCTCAGCGTCGGGCACCGAGAATCCCACGTCTTTCACGCCGTCGCCGTGAAGTGCCTGATGGCGGACTATCTCTGAATCGGGTTGAATCCCCGCAGTGAGGACGAATCGGATCGATCCCTGCTGGAGCACGAACGACGAGCGATCGCGAACCCCGGTCTCGGGGCCTGCATAGCCGACTACGTCGAAACCCATCGTGGTGCGGTAGTAGTGGGCAGCCTGGCGGGCGTTCCCAACATAGAACTCGATGGCGTCGTAGCCCAGCAGCGGCATCAAATCGGTCATCGTCAACCTCCCCGACCTACGAGACCTCGCATACAACTCTATCTATCTGGCTCCCAAACGGGCACCGTCATGCCAGTTTGGACGCCACAACGGTAGGGGTAGCCTCGGTGGGTGCGATTCACCGCCCGGCTTGACGATCTGAGGCCACACCGGCGACGCTCGGCGGCGTTTGCCGATCGGGTCGGTGTGATAGAGGCGTCTGCTGTCGACGATATCGTCGCCGCCATAGATGAGATCGAACGGCAGGCCAACCGCGGCCTCTGGGCGGTGGGCTTTGTCGGCTACGAGGCTGCGCCCGCATTCGACCTGAACCTTACGGTGCGTTCCCGCGGTGACTACCACCGGGATCTCCCGCTTTTGTGGTTCGGGCTCTACGAGCAGCAGATCATCAACCCCGAGCCTGAAGACGACCTCGGCGGCTACCGGCTGTCGGCGTGGGAGTGGGTCGACTCGAAGAACCACTTCATCGACGACGTCGAGAGGATCCGCCTGCACATCATCGCAGGCGACACGTACCAGGTGAACTACACAAGCAGGCTGCGGGCGCGGTTCGAGGGTGACCCCGTGGCGTTCTATCACGATCTGGCGGGGGCACAATCCGGTGGCTACGGCACGTACATCGACACGGGGCGATTCCACATTGTGAGCGCATCTCCCGAGCTCTTCTTCGACCGCTACCCGACCGGGAAGGGCGTCGATCGGCTGATCACCCGGCCGATGAAGGGAACGATCGGTCGGGGTAGGTGGGTGGCCGAGGACGAGGAACAGCGACAAGCGCTGGCCGAGTCGGAGAAGGATCGAGCCGAGAACCTCATCATCGTCGACCTCCTCCGCAACGACCTGGGCAGGGTTGCCCGGTTCGGTAGTGTGGCGGTGAGCGATCTACTCGCCGTCGAGCGATACGACACTGTGTGGCAGATGACGTCGACCATCACCGGCGACGTGGATGTCGATGTACCGCTGCGGTCGATACTGACCGGTCTATTCCCGTGTGGATCCATAACCGGCGCCCCAAAGATTCGCACGATGCAGATCATCAGCGATGTCGAGTCCGAGCCACGCGGCGTCTATACCGGGGCTATCGGGTTCGTCAGCCCCGGCGACGCCCGAGGCCCGCGTGCGTCGTTCAGTGTCGGGATCAGGACGGTGGTCATAGACGCCGACACGGGCGAAGCGGAGTACGGCATAGGTGGGGGAATCACGTTCGACTCCGATCCTGAGCGTGAATACGAAGAAGCCACCCTCAAGGCGCAAATCCTCAGCTACGGATCGTCTGATTTCGAGCTCCTGGAGACGATGCGGTGGCACCCCGAGACGGGGTGGTACTGGCTCGAGGCGCATCTCGACCGTCTCCATGAGTCGGGCAGCTACTTCGGAGTCAGCATCGACCGGGACGAGGTAGTCGATAGGCTCGAGGCGGGGGTTGCCGGCTCCGGTGAGTCACGGGTGCGGCTCACCGTCGACCGACGAGGGAGGATCGGCGTCTCGGTGACACCGCTTGTCGATGAAGAACACCGTTCCGTTACTCTCGCCCTCGACACTCAGCCGGTGGACCCGTCGAGCCCGTTCCTCTTCCACAAAACCACACGACGGTCCGTGTATGAGCAGGCGCGACAGCGGCATCCGCACGCCGATGATGTCCTGTTGGTCAACGACACCGGTCAGATCACCGAGACGACGATCGCCAACGTCGCAGTCAAGCTCGATGGTGTCTGGGTTACCCCTCCTGTGGCATCGGGCTGCCTGCCGGGTGTATATCGCAAGGTTCTGCTCGAGGAAGGCACGATCCACGAACGCGAAATCGGACTCGATGATTTGCGTCGATGTGACGGTATCGCCCTGCTCAACTCGGTGCGTCTCTGGCGATCTGCCTTCCTCATCGACGACTGACTCGGGACGACTGACTCAGGACGATTGGCTCATGACTACTGACAGATCGACAATTGATAAGCTCCTCCAATGTTTCACGTAGCCCTACACGAACCTGAGATCGCGCCGAACACGGGGAACCTGATGCGGCTCACCGTCAACACAGGGTGCAGGCTGCACCTCATCGAGCCCCTCGGGTTCTACCTCGATGAGGCCAGGGTTCGGCGGGCAGGCCTCG
>Ga0326597_10008899_pt1 | contig 13501 bp, 11 predicted proteins | sample RVTome_12_FD_203789 | JGI IMG/M metagenome (GOLD analysis project Ga0326597, IMG submission 203789) | Soil microbial communities from uranium-contaminated site in the Upper Colorado River Basin, Wyoming, United States - RVT100D185 | ecosystem: Environmental > Terrestrial > Soil > Contaminated >... | reverse complement strand
GCCAACTTTTGAAGGGTGACAAGAGAGTTCGAATCGTCGCCCTTGGGATACTTGCCCATCAACAGGGCCAGGCATTCGAAGAGATTAGACAACCTGACCGGTTTAGTGAGGTAGCCGTCAATGCCGGCCTCTTGGGCTAATTTAGCGTCGCCTCTTTTGCCCACCGAGGAAAGCAGCAAAAGCTTTGGGGAGCCGAACTTGGGGTTTTGCCTGATCGTTCGGGCCAGCTCCAGTCCGTCCATGCTCGGCAACCTAAGGCTCAGGATCGCCAAGTCATAGGGCGTGTTATTTTCCTTCGCGAAAGCTAACAGCTCTAGCGCGGTCGGGCCATCCTCCGCGCTCCGGCTGACTACTCCCAATGAGCTAAGATAGTGGTCAAAAACAGTGCGGTTCGTAGCGTTTCCCTCGACAACCAGCATGCGCAGGCCGTGGAGATCGGTCCGGGGTCGGGGGGCTTCTCGAACGCTTTCGCGCTGTTTCAACAACTTCAGCGTAAACCATACCGTGGTGCCCTTTTCCGGCTCGCTGTCCATCCCAATCTGTCCGCCCATCAGCTGCTCGACAAACCTTTTGCAGATAGCTAGCCCTAAACCGGTTCCGCCATACTTGCGGGTAGTGGAGGCATCGACCTGGGTGAAGGAGTTGAAGAGCTTATCCTGCTTCTCTTTCGGAATACCTATACCGGTGTCGCCGACCTCGAAACGGAGGTTGGCGTAATCGGCCGTTTGCTCTTGTACCGTGATCCGCACGACCACTTCCCCCTTGGCGGTATACTTCAGCGCGTTGCCGACGAGATTAGAAATAATTTGCCGCAATCTGCCCGGGTCCCCCTGCAACTTTTCCGGCACGTCATAGCGAATGAAGTTGATGAGCTCGATCCCTTTGTCCTCCGCTTGCTTGGCAAAGAGATCGACGACTTCCCCGACGGTGCTCGTCAAATCGAAATCGATGATCTCCAGCTCCAGCTTTCCTGACTCCACCTTAGAAAAATCCAAAACCTCATTTATGACTGTCAGCAGCGATTCGCTGGAGCGCTGGATGATTTGACAATACTCTACTTGTTGAGGCGACAGCTCGGTGTCGGAAAGGAGTCCGGCCATACCGATGATGCCGGTCATGGGATTTCGAATCTCGTGGCTGATATTCGCCAGGAAAGCGGATTTGGCCTCGTTTGCCGATTCGGCTTCCTCCTTCGCTAGTCTTAGCTTCTCTTCGATTCGCATGCGTTTTGTCAGGTCGCGCGTGACCGCTGAAAACCCGGTTAAGTTTCCTTCTCCGTCGTGCACCGCTGTGATTACGTAGTTAGCCGAGAATCTGGACCCATCCTTGCGCACGCACCATCCCTCGTATTCGCATTGGCCCTCGTCTAACGCCATTTTTAACAGTCGTTGAGGCGTGTCGTTCTCGCGGTCCTCGGCGGTGAAAAAGCACGAATAGTGCGCACCGATGATCTCCTCCGCCGTAAATCCCCTGACTCGTTCCGCGCCTTTGTTCCAAGTAATTACCCGTCCTTCTTCGTCCAGCATGAAGATCGCATGATTCGTGACGTTTTCGATCATCGCGCGAAACCGCGCCTCGCTTTGCTGTAGCCGATACTCGTACGCTCTACGCTCAGAGATATCGATAACCGAAACCAAGACATGGGTGCCCTCAGGTATGTTTACCGGGTTTAAGCCTATTTCTACCGGGAATTCGTTGCCGTCTTTGCGCAAACCGAAGAGCTCCCTTCCGGCACCTGTCGCCCCCCCCTTCGAATCCGCGAAAAATCCCTCTCTATACGGCGGGTGCTGCCCGCGATACCGCCCAGGTATGAACTTTTCTAGCGGCTGACCGAGCAAATCTTGCTTGTCGTAACCAAACATCTCCTCCATCCGCGAGTTGGCCAGGACGATCGTCCCATGGCGATTGATCATCAGCAACCCGTTGGGCGCCGACTCCACCACCAACCGAAATAGCTCCTCCGTGCGCCTGCGATCGGCGATTTCCCGGGCCAAATCGGCGTTGGCTTTGCGCAGTTTCAAATCATGGGTTTCTAGCCGATCTTTTGAGGCGGTGGTTTTTTCTAATAGAGAGGCCATTGCGCTAAAGCTCTCTGCAATACGAGCAAACTCCTCCCGCCGCGAAGCAGGCGGAAAAGGGTTCCGCTTGCTCACGCCACTCGGCTTTCTCGGCCTTTTCACTTCCTTAAGCAATCTGGTTTTTTTATGCACCATAAACAGCACCGAACCGACGGCAATTGGAACCGTCGATGGAAGTTTTGCTTTTCGGGATGCTTACTATATTCATCGACATCTTGTCGGCCCAGAGTTGAAGCTCGCGACTCCGTGAGTTGTTGTTCGACTAAGTTGTATGACGTAAATCGATGACGGAGCGACCAAGAAAAGAACTCCTGACGAAAGCGACTGCGATCTCACCAATGAATTAAAACCATGTTTACCCATTTCCGGATTCCCCGCCTTTCTTATGAAGAATAAAGTGTCAAGTAATCCTGCAATGACTTTAATTCCCTAAGCAGCAAAGGATACATCGAGCGGATTGATTCTCGCTTCGTCCCGGCTCCGACTCGGTTGAGTCTTTCGAGGACGTCGATAACCCGGTCCGCTCTAACGAGTCTGGCGCCCTCCATGAGATGTTGCAGATCCAATGGGGCATCCGATTGTTGTTCGATCCGCTCTTCCAGCAGGGCGATCTTGTCTTTCACGACTTTTAGGAAGTCGTCGAGTATCTCGAGAAACGCTTGAGAATCCATGCCGATCTGAGCCTTCGTTTGATCCGGGTTTTGTAGAACCGCCAGTTGTTGCGAAATGGCTGCCTTCACCATTTGCATCAAGCTGTCGGCTTTAATCGGTTTGAATAGATATTTCCAACCTGGCATCGGGATCGCGTTGTTGATGCTCGTCGGGTTCAGCGACGTGCATACGAGGATCGGAAGTTCGCTCCATTCGTAGCGCTCTTTGATTTTTCGGACCAGCTCGACACCATTGGTCTTTGGCATCATGATATCTGTGATGAGAAGCTCAATTTCCGGATGGGACTCCAAGTATTCCAACGCCTGATCGCCATCGTGGGCGGTGAGCGTCTCGTACCCATATTTATCGAGAGTGTGCTCCAGCACCTTGGCGCTGATGGGGTTATCTTCCACAATAAGTACATTCATGATTTTTCCTCATAGGGTCTGGCAATGTCCCGACACTCTAGAGGTCGGGCAGACTTTCCCTGGGTTTATCTCACGTCCATTCCTCACACCACGGTAACTGGACGGGACCGGTCGATCCCTGCACAATAGATGTAAGGTTGAGGTATGCATTGATAGCTACAGAGACTTAGCAATGACAGTGCCAAAAAAGTGAAGAAAATATAGGACTTTCGTGCAAATCCGAAGCGCTTATGGCTCATAAATGTCCATTTTAAGACAAATTTGTCAGGAATTAATGGCATTTGGTGTCCGATTCTTTACGGTCTGTTCATCTCAGAACCCGCTTCGGCTAGAAACTGGCAAAGGCAAGAAAGAGAGGTGTCAATTTCTCCACAGGGTTAGCAAACAGCCCATCTGAAGTCCGACCCTCGCGAAATTCACACAGCCCAACGATTGCCTTGGTCAATCGAACCCATTCACAATCGATAGGATCATCCATAGTAGTTTTGACGAACCGGCGGATCGTCTCTTCTCTGCTGCCGCCCGGCGGACTGTAAGGAATGATGGCGATTCGCCTGATGGTCCATAAGGTGGTAGTAGTCGAAGTTTTTGCGGATCTCTGCCAAAATTTTCTGTTCATTGGGATCGAGAATATAAAGGGAACGGGTGCGCTCCAGCATGACGGCCGTTCTACATCGCAAAAAAGTCGCGCTGCCCTGAATCTGTGATATACCTGCTTTCTCCCGATCCCGAGAGGATCTTAGCGTAATCCATGCTTGAGTCTCTGACCAGCCTCGCCTACGGCTTTAACATCGCGCTGCAGCCGCAAAATCTTCTTTATTGCTTCATCGGCGTCACCATGGGAACTCTCGTCGGCGTGCTTCCTGGAATCGGTCCAACGGCGACCATCGCGCTTCTCCTGCCGGCCACCTTCAAGCTCAATCCGATCTCCGCCATCATCATGCTTTCCGGCATCTGTTACGGCGCGATGTACGGCGGCTCGACAACTTCGATCTTGCTGAACATCCCAGGCGAAGCGTCTTCCGTCGTTACCTGCCTCGACGGTTACCAGATGGCCCGCCAGGGGCGCGCCGGTCCGGCGCTCGGCATCTCCGCCTTCGGCTCCTTCATCGCCGGCACCGTCAGTATCTTCGGTCTGATCCTGCTGGCCCCGACGCTCGCCGGCTTCGCGCTCAAATTCGGCCCGCCCGAATATTTCGCGCTGATGGTCATGGGGTTGGCCGTCGTCGCCTATCTTGCGCGAAAATCGATGGCCAAGGCTTTGATGATGGCGGTCGTCGGAATCATGCTGGGCTGCGTCGGCCTGGACCCGATCACGGCAACGCCCAGGTTTACCTTCGGCATCTTGGAGCTTGCCGACGGCATTGGCATCGCGCCGGTGGTCATGGGGCTTTTCGGCATCGCGGAAGTGTTGGAGAACCTCGGCGTGCTGACCAGGGCCGATATCTTTGCCGGAAAAATCAAAGGGCTTTTTCCCACCCGCGAAGACTGGAAACGGTCGATGGGGCCGATCGCGCGCGGCTCTCTATTAGGATTCTTTCTCGGCCTGCTGCCAGGGGTCGGCGCCATCGTGCCGCAATTCTTAAGCTACGCCCTGGAAAAAAAACTATCGCGCCACCCGGAGCGCTTCGGCATGGGCGAGATCGAAGGCGTCGCCGCGCCCGAGGCCTGCAACAACGCCGCCGTCGGCGGCACGTTCATTCCGCTCTTAAGCCTCGGCATTCCGTCCAACGCCATGACCGCGATCCTTTTAGGCGCGCTGATGATCTACGGCCTCACGCCCGGACCCTTGCTGATCAAAAATTCGCCGGACCTTTTCTGGGGCGTGATCGCCAGCATGTACATCGGCAATATCATGCTCTTGATCCTCAACCTGCCGCTCATACCCATGTGGGTGAGCGTGCTAAAAATTCCCTACTCGTATCTTTCCGCCTTTATCATTCTCTTTTGCCTGATCGGCGCCTATAGCCTCAACAACAGCACCACCGATATTTACATCGCGGTGGTTTTCAGTCTGGCCGGCCTGCTGCTGAAAAAATTCGCCTTCGAGCCCGCACCGCTGGTGCTCGCCTTCGTTTTGGGCCCGCTGCTCGAGACCGCCGTGCGCCGCTCCTTGATTCTCTCCGACGGCAGCTTTCTGATCTTTCTGCAACGGCCGATTGCAGCCGCTTTCATATTGTTCGCCCTTTTTGTATTCTTGGCTCCGCTATTCGGCAAAATGAGACCGGCGCATGGACTCAGTGAAGAAGACTAAAATCACCGGCGCGAGCGGCGCGCTTTTCTGGGTCGCCCTGGGCATCCTGGTATGTTATGGAGCGGTCCGGCTCGGCGTCGGAACCGCGACCGAGCCCGGCTCCGGTTTTATCTTCTTCTGGTCGGGGCTGATTCTCGTGGTCTTGTCGCTCATCGCATTCGCCCAGTCGCTGCGCGACGGCGAGGAAGCAAACCCGGGGACCGGCGCGATGAATTGGCGGAAAATAACTTTTGTTCTTTTGGCGATTCTCTCATACGCTTTCTTTTTGGAAAAGCTCGGGTTTGTTCTGACGACGTTCGTCCTTATGAGCTTCCTGCTCGCTATGATCGAGGGTAAACACTGGAGCAAATCGCTCGGCGTCGCCGGCGCCGCGGCGGCGGGAAGCTTCGCGATTTTCGAACTGTGGCTAAAGATCAGGCTGCCGCATGGAATTTTCGGTTTCTAATTCGAAAGGAGAAAAAGATGGCACGATTACAGAAAAAGATTTTGCCGATGCTCACTCTGATAACCGGAATATATCTCGCTATAGGCGCGACTGATTCCCGGGCGCAAGAAAAATATCCGTCGCGGCCGATTGAAATGGTCATCGCCTTTCCCGCCGGCGGCTTCGCCGACGTCACCGGCAGGATCTTCGCCGAAGAACTGTCGAAGGTGCTAAACGCCCCCATCGCGCCGATCAACAAAGGCGGCGCGACGGGAAGTCTTGCCGCCACAGCCATGCTCGGCTCGCCCAAGGACGGATATAGTATTTTAGTGAACACCCTCGGCGGCATGGTCTTGGCGCCGGTTACTCTAAAAGACATCAAATACGACACCAACAAGGATTTTTACCCCGTCGCCTTCATCACATCCGCGCCTGACGGGCTCACAGTTCGCGCGGAATCCCCCTATAAGACGCTCAACGACTTAATCGATGCGGCCAAAAAAAACCCGAACAAATTATCCTATGCGACAGCGGGGACGGGCGTCGGCGGCCACTTCAACTCGCTGATCCTTTCGCAAGTCGCTGGCATTAAAATTAAGCATGTGCCGTACAAGGGCGGCGGCGAATATATTCCGGCCCTCTTGGGCGGACATCTGGATTTTGTCATCGGCACCGCCATCGCGACCCTGCCCCAGGAAAGCGCCGGCAAGCTCAGGACCCTGGCGCTCATGGGCGGCAGCAAAATGACGGGACTCCCCACGGTGCCGACCACCGTCGAGTTAGGCATTAAAGGCGACTATATGGATAGCTGGGCCGGCGCCTTCGTCACCGCCGGCACGCCCAAGCCGGTCATCGATACGCTCACGAGCGCCGCTGAAAAAGTCATCAAGTCCAAGGAATTCGGCGCCCGCATGGAAAAAACCGGCGGCGTGGTTCGTTTTGTCGCTCCCAGCGAGTTCCGCTCCATGATCGAGCGCGACAAAAACACTGCCCTTGAGATCGCGAAAAAAGAAGGACTGCTGCCGGGACTCAAGTGAGAGAGACTAAAGCCACCATTGCATGTCGGAAAAAAGGGACATTCTGAATTTTGGCGCTAACCTGGCGCTTCAGGCCGATCTTTTATCGGCGACGGCTGATCTCCGCCAGGGATCGCAAGCCCAAAGTGTTACCAGCGCCAGGACGGTCTTCACGGCGCAGGAGCAGTCATGAAAATCGACATCGACCAACTCAGCGAAGCAGAACTGATCGATCTGAACAACAGGGTCGTGGCGCGGCTGCGGTTTTTGAACCAGATGCGCGCGCACTCACAGATGCTGGACTTCGGGATCGGCGACCGGGTGACCTTTCATCCGGAGGGGCACCCGCCGCTGTTTGGTATCGTCGCTCGTTACAACAGGAAATCGGTCACGGTAATCACCAACACTGGACAGCGCTGGAACGTGGCGCCGGGCCTTCTGCGCAAGGCGCCGTCACCTGAAAGCACGGACACCGGCAACGCGAAGGTAGTTCAGATAAGAAGGGAATGAGTGCGTCCGTAAGGCTTCACTCCACATAGTGCTCACATTGGAGATCTCGCCTTGGCACGCGCGAATTTGGTTCAGCGCGAATCGTAACCGGCAGGCTCAACTCCTTGGCCATTGGCTCCCCCTAACATGGTATACTAACGGGCGTCATGATGACGATCGGTAAAAGGGAACACGATGGCGTTGCTGACCCGTCAAGATATCATCACCTTACTTGGTGCCCGGCCGTGAATTGAAGGCGCAATATGCATTCGAAGATTTATGGGAGAGTCTATATGGTAACACTTGAAGCCTTGGCTAAGGCGGCTTTGCAGCGTGATAGTTTACACTTGCGGAGCCTCGCCCGGGATTTTATACGGGAGCATTCCGAGCTCGCATCCATACCGCGCCCCCCTGTCGACGACCTACGGATTCTCGCAACAGCGGCAGCATTACTAGAATTACTCGCCCAGCGCAGCGGTCAACCTGCTCCGGCGTGGACGCGTGAGATCGGCGCCGTGCCGGAGCCAGTTTTTTTGCTGGAAGCGGCGACCCACATGCAACGACTCTGCGCGCTTTGTGAATCCGAAGCGCCAGAACCTCTGCGCAAACGCGGGTTGTATGCTCCACCGGATTTTCTGACATTTGCATGACGATCCAACGCCATGGCGACCGCGAGCATTTTCGCTGCTGACTATTCACGTCGGGTCGTCAGCTCGATTTTGTAGCCGTTGGGATCTTCGAGAAAGGCGATGGCATTGCCACCGTGCTTCATCGGACCCGGCTCGCGCACGATTTTGATGCCTTTGGCGCGGAATTCATCACAGGCCTTGTAAACGTCCGGCACGCCGAGGGCGATATGCCCAAAACCGTTGCCGATACTGTAAGCGTGCGTGTCCCAGTTATAAGTCAGCTCGATAACCGCATCGGTTTCTTCCGAACCATAACCGACAAAGGCGTTGGTGAAGCGGCCCGACTCATATTCTCTTTTCTTTAAGAGCTTCATACCGAGCCCGTCGCAATAAAACTTGAGGCTCTCATCGAGATCGTTCACACGGATCATGGTATGTACGATTTTCATAACCGTCACTCCTGTGTTGGATTATTCAGCGTCATCCAGAATCTCATCGGTGACGCCCGATTTCACCGCATCGCCTTGGCGAAGCCGCGAATCGTCTCTTCCCGGCTCCCGCCCGGCGCGCTGTAGGGAATGATCGCGATCTGCTGGATGCCGGTTTTCTTGATCCGCTCGATCTGCGCGCGGCACTGATCCACCGTTCCGGCGATGGCGAATTTGTCGACCAGCCAGTCGGGAATCACCTCGGCGTGATTCGCCTGCTGGTCCATGTGGTGGTAGTAGTCGTAGGTCTTGCGGATCTCTTCGAGAACTTTTTGTTCGTTCGGATCGAGCACGTAAGGGAGCGGATGAGCGACCACGCGCGCGACATGGGCTTTGACGGCGTCTTTGGCCGGCGCATTATCTGAAACGGCGCAGGGAACCCAGAGAACCAAGTTAATATCTTCGAGCTTTCTTCCCGCCGCTTTCGCTCCCGTGGCGATTTTTTCTTTTGCGTGGGCGATGTATTCGTCCGCGACGCCGACCAGCACGATGATGCCGTCGGCGATGCGACCGGAAAGCTCGAGCATCTTGGGCCCACTGGCGGCGATGTAAATCGGCACTTTGCCTTTGCACGGATGGAGCAGGTGAATCTTGCCGGTAGGCAACTCCACCTCTTTTCCGGCGAACAGTTCGCGCATCTGCTGCAAGGATTTTTCGAAATTCGCCAGCGTCGAAGGTTTCATCCCCATAGTTTCAACGGAGCTGTCGCCGAGGCCGATGCCGACGATCATTCTTCCCGGCGCATACTCTTCCAGCGTCGCGTAGGCGCTGGCGACGACCGAGGGATGGCGCGTGAGCGGGTTGGTCACGCCGGTGCCGAGCTTGACCTTCGAGGTGCTTAGAGCCATCGCCGCCATGTTGACGTAAGCCTCGCGCCAGATGAGATGGGAATCGCCGACCCAGACATGACTGAAGCCCAGCTCTTCGCTCACCTTCGCCAGGTGAATCATCTTGGGCAGGGGTTCAGTGGGGAAAAGGCCGACGCCGTAATCCATCGTTCACTCCAAAATCCGAGGATAGAAAATCGAGGATGGAAGATAGCCTATCCGTCGATCCTCGATCTTCCATCCTCTATCCTCGATCAGTTCGTTATCACCGCTGCCCGCTCAGCGGGCGGCGTCTGCTGGCTGCGGCCGGCGACGCGCACCTCGCCGTCGATGATGACGGTGGAAATGCCCGGCAGATCGCCCTTGGCAAACGAATCCAGCGCGTCCTTCGCCACCGAGCCGGTGATCTTGTGCAAAAGAACAATATCCGCCGGCCGCCCTTCTTCCAAAATTCCAAGATTAAGATCATGCGCCCGCCCGGTATTGCCGGTCGCCATGCAGATGGCTTTTTCCGGCGCCACTTCGCCGACCGACGAAATGAACGCGATCTCGCGCAGCATGCCGCGCGGAATAACGCCGGTGCCGCCGGGCGTGTCGGTGCCGATGAGCACGCGGTCGAAAGCGTCCTTCGTTTTGACGGCGCGAATAAGACTCAAGGCCAGGCGATAATTGCCCGAGCTGCAAATCTCGGCGAAACAAGTCGTTTCGTTGACGATGCGGATCATGTCTTCTTCGGGCATGGGAATCGGCCCGCCGGTGATGTGTCCGATGATGTCCGGCTGGATTTTTTTAACGATGTCGAAGCCCGCCACCTGGCTCACGCCCGAGCGCGACACGCCGCCGGAGTGAATCTTGACTTTAATGCCACGCCCATGCGCCCACTTCACATAGCGCTCCGCTTCGCCGTTGGGCAGCAAGCTGTAATCGTAAAAGATGAATTTTACGAGCTTGATGCCGAGCGACTGAATCTCGTCGAAATCTTTCTCAGTTAATCCCGGCACCAAGAGCAATGTGCCGGCATGAACTTTGACGCCCGACGGTCGCAGGTTGTCGTAGCAGCGCTTGGTGACGATGGCAACCGACAAAGCGGTACGCGCGTCCGGCGGCAGCGGCAGGCCGGGCAGATGAAGCTCCCCGGCGGAGATCAGCGCGGTCACGCCGCCGTGCATGTAGTTGGTGATCCAGCCGAGCGAGTTTTGCGCCGGCGTGTATTCGCCGATGGAGGGATGGGAGTGCGAATCGATCAAGCCGGGAATCGCCGTGATCCCGTTGGCGTCGATGGTTTGATCGCCAGCTTGGCTTAGACCGTTGCCGATCGATTGAATCACGCCGTCTTTGATGAAGATCGAGTCCGCTTGGCGCAGCGGGCTTTCCAATTTTCCCGTCACCAACGTGCCGATATTTTTGATCCGTAGAGAACCCACGATGAAAACCTCGGTAGGAATATATCAAAGGGCGTTCTGGAGTAAAAGGAATTCGCTCATGCGATTAGACTAAAAAAAGTTTGCGAACGATTCCGACGATCACGAGGCTGGCGCCGAAGGTCACGACGATCGTGGCGCCGGTGGGGAGATCCCAATGATATGAAAAAAAACAACCCAGAACGCTCACGCAAAAGCTCACCAGCCATCCCGCGATGAGGCTTTTCCCCAGCGGGACCGTGCCGATCGCGGTCCGCTCGACGAGAAGCATGGCGCAGACCGCCGGCACGACAAGGTATGAGAAGACCAACAACACTCCCGCGATCCCGACACTGGCGTTCACGACGAAACCGAAGGTGCTGTAGAAAAACAGGTCCCAGATCCATGATCTTTGGCCTTGCGCTTTTTCCCACTCGTTCATGTTGGAGTTCTCCCACATCGGTTTGCGCCATAGCCAATGGAGAACGCCGATGACCGCGTACAACAGCGCGGTCTTGGCGACGGTGCCCCATTGCACAAAGAGCAGGGAGCCTACGAGAAGATCTTTCACATGCTCCGCTCCACCCGGCGCCCGGTCGACGACCAGGATAGCCGCAGCGGCCGAAACCGCGTAGATGATGCCGATGAAGGCCTCCTGCGGAATGCGCGCCCGCCGCGAGCGAGTCAGCGAAAAAATCACCGCGCCAATCAACGTAAACGCCAGCGACACCCAATAGGCCTCGGCGCCGTGGAGTTCCATCCCAAGGAGAAATGCGAAGCTCGCGCCCAGCGCGGCGAGCTGCGCCAGGGCGATATCGACGAAGATGACGCCGCGCCGAACGACGTGAAGTCCGAGGTAGACGTGGATGCCGGTCAGGACCAGGCTTGCGACAAACGGTGCAGCCATAATGGCAAGAAATTCCTGCATAGGTAACTTTCCTATTTAAGCGCGTTGACTAACTTGCCGACGATCGCGTCGAAGAGCTCGCCGTAGCTTCGAATCGCCTCCGCGCCGCCCACGGAAGTCGGCAAAACCAGCAGTTTGGCGCCGGTCTTTTCCGCAATCGATCTTGGCACGTTTGGGTTCGTGTAGTTGCTCGCGATCAGCGCCTTCACTTTGCGTTGTTGCATGGTCTGGACCAGCTCTTCCAGATGTCTCGGCGAGGGCGGAATACCGGGCTTGTCCTCGACGTAGCCGATGATCGATAGACCCAGCCACCTCATCAGATACTCCCACTCCTTGTGATACGTCACGATCTCCGTGCCGCGCAGCGGCGCGATCTGCTCCTCCCAGCGCTTGCGGCGTCCGTTGAGATCATTCTCGAATGATCTTAGATTTTGTTCGAAGGTCGCCGATTCTCCGGGCGCCACCGTTTTAAGTTCCTGGGCGACTCGGCGCGCCATGATGACGCCGTTTCTCGGATCAAGCCAGTAATGGGGATTGCCCAGCGGGTGAACGTCGCCCTGGGCGCGCGATATCGCACCGGAGGGCTTTTCGAGCACGGAAATTCCTGGAGAGAGCTCGACCACGACAAGAGAAGGATTGCGCGATCCCTGGATCAGCAGCGGCAACCAGCCGACTTCCAACTCCAGCCCGACGTTAAAAAGCATGCGCGCGCGATTGACCACCCGCACATAGCTCGGCTTGGCCTCGACGAAATGAGGATCTTGATAACCCTTGGCTATGCTATCGACCGCGACGCGGTCGCCACCGACCGCTTTGACGATCGCTGCGATATCGGCCGTCGTGGCCACCACCGAGATCGGCTCCGCCGCGGCCAACGGCGCGGATGGAATGACCAGGCATAAAAGCAAATAAAAAATGCGTCTCATGGTGCCTCCTAGTATTGATGGGCCGGATGGGAGCCGATGGTGAAATTCAACTGTAATAGAAATTGATTCACCGGCCCCCCTCGGTCCTGGACCGTATAGCTATGTTGAAGTCGAACGGCGGAAAATTCGCTGGGCACGAGCGCAACGAGCGTCGTCCAGCGATGCTTGCGGCCATCGTCGAGTTTGGGCACGCCGAGAAGATCGTAACGCCCCTGGAGCCACCAACGGCGCGCGAACTGGTACTGCAGCGAAGAATAGAGGCCACCACCACGGGAGGCCGGATCTCGACGGCGATCCTGCTGAAAGAAAATATATTCGTTCTGCCAGATCAGCCCCTTTTCCGTCGACTGGCGCAAGGGCCGCCATTTTATGGTCAGATCGGCACCCACGGCCTGCGACAGCCGGTGACCGGCTTCGGAGTTCCGGCCGGCAATGTAGGAATTGCCGAGTTCCAGCGTCGTCTCATCGTTGAGGTCGAAGAAATTTTTCCAGTGGCCGAGATAGGCGCCGCGCGGCTTGGCCTCTTCCGACGCGCGAAACAAACGGTCGTTTTCCCCGGCAAGGCCTTGAAAAGTAATCTCGGAAAACCAAGACGTCGGCAGCAGGTAGGCTAGTCCAACGCCGGGCTCTTTGAGTCCTTCATCGCCGAACGCTGCCTGGTTAACCAACGGCGGATCGATGAAAGGAAATTGATGCGCGTGGAGAAGATTATGTTTGCCGAAACCGGCGAAGAACTTTCCAAGCTTCAGGCTCGTGTCGCGCGGCAGAAGGTCATAGGGCAGTTGCTCGGACGTAACGTAACCTTCTTCTATTTCCGCGTTGCCCGCCCGATTCACCGCGAGAATAAAATTCGCTTTCCAGTAGGGGTCGACGTCCGCGGTGAACTGGAACTCCGCTTCCTGAAAATTGAAGCCGTTTTGAAAGTCCAAGCCGGTAAGCCGGCGAGTCATGGCGGGCCTGGAAGAGTAGCCGCCGCCGAAAAGC
>Ga0326597_10008898_pt1 | contig 13502 bp, 11 predicted proteins | sample RVTome_12_FD_203789 | JGI IMG/M metagenome (GOLD analysis project Ga0326597, IMG submission 203789) | Soil microbial communities from uranium-contaminated site in the Upper Colorado River Basin, Wyoming, United States - RVT100D185 | ecosystem: Environmental > Terrestrial > Soil > Contaminated >... | reverse complement strand
AGAGTGGCATGGATCCTGGCATGACATCGAACGGACGACGCTTCCAGGCCGCCGGATTGACCAAGAGCTTTAAAGGTCGCGCGGTTGTCAAGAACGTCAGCGTAGAGGTACGGGCGGGTGAGATCGTCGGGCTGCTGGGCCCCAACGGAGCCGGCAAGACGACGATCTTCGATATGATGGTCGGACTGTGCCAGCCGGACTCGGGCTCGATCCTGCTGGACGGGGAGGCCATCACCGATCTCCCGATGTACAAGCGGGCGCGGTACGGCATCGGCTACCTGCCGCAGGAGTCATCCGTGTTTCGGCGGCTTTCAGTCGAGGACAATATTTTGGCGATCCTTGAAATGATGCCGCTTTCTCAGCAGGAACGGTCCGAGCGCACCGAGCTGTTGCTGAAGGAGCTGGATTTGACCCACCTCCGTTCGAGCAAGGCCTACGCGCTCTCCGGCGGGGAGCGCCGTCGTCTTGAAATCACGCGTGCGCTCGTCATGCAACCGAAATTCTTGTTGCTCGACGAGCCGTTTGCGGGCATTGATCCCATCGCGGTTGCCGATATCCAGCAGATCATCATTCGATTGAAGGAGAAGCACATCGGGATCCTGATCACGGACCATAACGTCCAGGAAACCCTGTCCATTACAGACCGAGCCTACATTATCAATGAGGGCAGCATCCTGGAATCCGGCACGCCGAATATCATTGTCAACAGTGCAACGGCGCGCGCCATTTATCTGGGCGAGCGGTTCAAGCTGTGATGGCATGGCCTGGGAGTGAAGTGGACACGGTATGAAGCTGCGGCTTGATCTCCGACTCAGTCAAAAACTCATCATGACGCCGCAACTGCAGCAAGCGATCAAGCTGCTGCAGTTCTCCCGTTTGGAGTTACAGCAAACCCTCTCGCAGCATCTGATGGAAAACCCCCTCCTGGAGGAAGTGCAAACCGATGCGGAAGCTGAGGAGCAGGAAGTAGAGGCGGCTGAAACGGCGGAGCAAGTTCAGCAGACCGGCACAGAAACGAGGGAACAGGAGTCCTCCGAAGGGAGCAAGCCGGAGGATACGGAACGACCCGATGAAATATCCCAGGGGAGCTGGGATGACTACTTTGACAATGATCGTATTGCCGGCGGACGGGAGTCCTCCGCTGCGAGCCGTGACGAACTCCCATCCTATGAACAGACGCTGACCAAGCCCACATCGCTTGAAGATCATCTCCTGTGGCAATTGGCGCTCATGGAGGTATCGGGGACCGAAAAAACGATCGCCAGAGCCATTATCGGCAATATCGATGATGATGGGTATTTGCGCACGCCGGCAGAAGACATTGCGGCTGATGTGAAGGAATCGGTCGAATTGGTGGAGTCGGTCTTGCGCCAGGTGCAGTCGCTTGATCCGGCAGGTGTGGGGGCGCGGGATCTTCAAGAGTGTCTCTTGATCCAGCTTGGCTTTCTTGATCGAACTGCGATAGGCCCGACGGCCAAGCGGTCCGGTTCTCTGAAGGGCTCGCTCGTTGAAGCAATCGTGCGGTTCCACTTAAAGGATGTGGAAAAGAAACAGTACGCGCGCGTGGCGAAAGCGCTGGATACCACGGTGGAGGCGGTGGTCGACGCCATGCACGTGATCGAGGGATTGGAGCCGAAACCCGGGCGTCCGTATTTTTCCGCGAACAACTTTGCCATCGTGCCGGATGTGTTTGTCGTCAAGAACGAAGGGGAGTGGACCGTGCTGCTGAATGACGACGGGCTGCCGCGCCTTCGGATCAGCCCGTACTACAAGCAGATGATGGTGGGCAGTTTGAAAGAGGATACGGATGCCGCCAAGGTGTACATGGAGGAGAAGCATCGAGGGGCGCAGTGGTTGATTCGAAGCCTCGAGCAGCGGAATAAAACCATCCTGAAGGTGGTCCGCAGCATCGTCAAATTTCAGGAGCCTTTCTTTGAGCAGGGGGTTCAGCATTTGAAGCCGCTGGTCCTCAAGCAGGTGGCGGAAGACATCGGCATGCATGAATCGACCATCAGTCGGGTAACGGCCAACAAGTACATGTATTGTCCCCAGGGGATGCTGGAGTTGAAGTTTTTTTTCAATACTGCCCTCCAGCGGACCGACCAGAGCCAGGATGCGCTTTCGTCGGTGACGGTTCGCGAGATGATCAAGAAGATGATAGCGGAAGAGGATCCCCGCCGTCCCCTTAAGGACGAAGAAATTGCTGCGAGGCTGCAGAATCATCAAATTATCATTGCACGTCGCACGGTGGCGAAATACCGTTCCGAGGTCAATATTCCTTCCGCCAGCCAGCGAAAACAGTTCTTCTGATAACCGCTAACGGCGGGTCGTGGGTAGGCGTGCACATGAACATTAGGATCACCGGACGCCTATGACTATCACGCCGGCTTGAGTCGCTAGCTCGAGAATCGTTCTGAGAGACTGGACCGGTACGGTGTCCGGGTTGGCAGCGGCCAGTGTGTACCTGAGTTTGTTTTCAAGAATTCCGTGACGCGGCGTCTTCAGGCAGTGGAACGCGCAGATGATGGACGAAGTGAATTGATCGACGCTTGTTCCGCCAATTCTGCAGAATGACAGGTCGCGCGCACCCATTAGCACCTCCTGTGTCCGAGATGCAGTCGTGTTCGCCCCACGGTCCTCTTCCGAGCAGTTCTCGCACGGGCATGACTCCCTCATAGGAATTCTGCCCGCTTGCCGAGGAACACGTTTCTTGGTCTGGTCGCGGGGTTTCTACCAGATGTAGTTGCCTGGCCCATTCGATCGGCCATATGTAGATGATCAAGTTCTCGATAGTGATTTTCCCCTCTATCCATGCGGTGTTTAGCGCGGTGGACAATTTCGTGTTTGCTTGACAGTGAGAATATATTGACTATACTTAGCCGCAATAATTTGAGAAAAGTGTTTTTAGAAATTGATTGTGCATTGAAGGCGTTGTGATATGAAGAGCATGCAAGGCAATTCCCAGAAGCGATTCAAGACGATCGAAGTCTGTGAGTTGTTCGATGTCTCGCGCGCGACGCTCTTTCGATGGGAGCGTGAGGGGTTGATATCGGGCCCGTCGAGGGATTGGCGGAATTGGCGTTTGTATACTGCGCAGAACATTAAAGAGATCAAGCAAATCATTCGTGCGCGTAAGTCCGGCCAGTAATCAATAAGGATTGGCAATGAATCTGATGGGGCTTGTGACAAAGCTGAAAGAACTCGCGACGATGGACGTCGATACGATGTTTGCTGCCAAACAGCAATTGGTGGGGCTTGATATCGGATCGAGAGCAATCAAGCTGGTGCAAATCAAGGAGCTGAAGGGGAAGTATATTCTTCAGAAATTCGGCATCAAACCGCTGGAGCCGGAGGTCATCGTTGATGGAACGGTGATGGATGCGGGACGGGTGATCGATGCGATCAAAGAGTTGATCCAGGAACAGGGCGTAAAGCTGAAGCATGCCGCGCTGTCTGTGTCTGGACATTCCGTGATCGTGAAAAAGATCAACCTTCCCCAAACACCGGACGATCAGATGGAAGCAAAGGTCAAGGAGGCTGCCGAGCAATACATCCCGTTCGATATTAATGAGGTCAATCTTGACTGGTTCGTCTTGAATCCCGCGGAGACAACAGAGGATGGGCAGGCGCAGATGGCGGTCCTGCTGGTGGCGGCGAAGAAAGACAAGGTGAACGAACTGACGGAGATCGCGAGAGGTGCAGGCTTGATCCCCAAGGTACTGGATGTCGACGCCTTTGCGATCGAGAATATGTATAGCATTAATTACGAGATCAAACCCGATGAGCTCACCGCGCTCGTGAACGTCGGGGCCAGCGTCATGAATGTGAATATTGTCAAGGGGAACCTCTCCGTGTTCACTCGGGATATTGCGGTCGGCGGGCATCGGTATGCCGAGGCGCTGCAGCGGGATTTGGGCATCACGGCCGAGGAGGCGGAGGCGGCCCAGCAGGGCAAGCTGAAGGAAGGACTCGACGCCACAACGGTCAAGGGCGTTATCGACGGCATTAATGCCGAGGTGGCCTCGGAAATCGCCCGCACGGTTGATTATTTCAAGTCCGTGGGGACTGATGCGGCCGATGTGACCAAGATTGTCCTGTGCGGAGGCTGTGCGAAGGTCGGAGGCTTGACTGAGCAGTTGACCGAACGAATGGGCGTGCCGGTGGAAGTGGCAAATCCATTCGGGCAGGTAGACATCACGCAGGCCGGGTTTGACCAGACGGCCCTGGCCGAGGTGGCCCCCCAGGCCGCCGTGGGGGTCGGGCTCGCAATTCGCATGATGGGTGATCGATGATTCGTATCAATCTGCTCCCTGAGCCGAGAACGAAGGGAGTCAAGAAGCAGTGGGACGTTCGGATTGAAGCAGCCGGCGCGGCGGCGGCCATCGTCTTGGCCGTGGTCGCCTGCTTCTGGTATGCGAGCGAGTTGGATGCTGAGATCCAGGCCAAGCAGCTGACGAAACAGGACAAGGAGAAGCAGATTGCCGCCCTACAACTGCAGGTGAAGGAAGTCGAAGACTTCGAGAAGAAGAAGAAGGAATTGGAAGATAAGGGCCGCATCATTGATGAGCTTGAAAAGAAGCGGGGCGGGCCGGTCCGCACCATGGACCACATCAGTCAGAGTATGGAGCCGCTCAAGCTCTGGCTCGTCAGACTTGAGGTGAAGGAAAAGGAAATTGCCATGGAGGGCAAGGGACTGAGTCAGGACGACGTGGTTGAGTTTATCAACAACCTGCGTCGGACCGAGCACTTTTCCAAGATCAGTCTCGTCGAGTCGCGCGCGACCGCGGAAGGAAAAACGACCGCCTATCTTTTTAAGATCAGTGCGAGCCTAAATAACTGACATGAAACTGCCTGAGATCAGTTTTGAGTTTCTGAGGACGATTCCGATCGTTCAGAAGGTATTGGTTCTGATCCTTCTGATGGTGGCGATCCCGGCCCTATTCTATTACACCATTTGGGACGAGAAAAACACCGCCATTCAAGCGCTCGAAGGGGAAATTGCCAAGCAGGACACGGACATTCAGGCGCTGACGGTCAAGGCGAAACACCTTGAGGAGTTGATAGCTGCCAATAAGCAGTTGGAGCTGGCGTTGACCAAGAAAAAAGAGGTGCTTCCACCGGAAGAAGAAGCCATACAGTTGCTTAAGCAGTTGTCAGATATGGGGGTTCGGCTGGGGTTGGATATCCGCCTCTGGAAACCGGGAACGAGGACTGTAGGTACTCGTGGCCTCTTCGTGAGGCTTCCATTCAACATTGAACTGGCGGGAGGCTATCATACAGCCGCGATCTTTTTTGATCGGATCAACAATCTGCCTCGGATCGTCAGTGTGTCAGGATTGCGAATGGGAAACACGAAAGTCGAGAAGGACCGCGTGGTGATTCAGACAATGTTTGAATTGACGGCATTCGTTGCACCTCCTGAGCCGGTCAAACCGGCTTCTGGCGGACCGGCTGGGGCCCCGGCCGCCGCGACCAAGTAATGGACAAGGGTGAGGGGATGACGATGGTGCGGGTTAGGCTATTGATGGTCTGTCTGTCGATCACCGGGGTTAACTGGATTGTGCAGGATCACGCCGATGCGCAATCGGATCCAGGGTCTCCACCGGCGTCCGTTACGGCTGTCCCACCCGCACCACCGGCAGCGGCGTCCTCTGTGCCGCAGCCAGGCGGGGCAGGGTTGGCCACGGAACCGGTCATTCCAGCCGGCCGAGGGGGGTATGTCTATTTGCCGGAAGGACGGAGAGATCCATTTGTGTCTATGCTGCGCGACTCTGCGGGCGCCGATTCGGAAAAGAAAACCGATGAAATCAATCTCCCCCCGCTCCAGCGTGTGACAGTGGCAGAGTGCACAGTCATCGGGATTGTGTGGGGCGGGTTCGGTTATACGGCGATGGTGCAGACTCCTGACGGCAGAGGGTACGTCGTGCAGCGGGGTGCCCGAATTGGAAGCAATAATGGAGTCGTCAGCGCCATCACGGAGAAGGCGGTCATAGTCGAAGAGCGGTTCACAGATATCTATGGCAAGAAGCAGGTGCGCGAATATGCCAAGCCCCTGCATGTGAAAGAGAGCCAACCATGAGACACACACCCTTCTATGTGACTGCGGGTATGGCTGCAGCGCTGCTGCTGGCAACGACGCCGCAGATTACGCATGCAGCTGGTTCCCTGTCTGCCGAGGCGGTTGTCAAGCCGCTTGAGAGGATTACGGTCGTGGACGCAGGCGATCGGGTTCGGGTCGTGGTCGACAGCGGCCGCGCGGTGGAGTATTCCATGTCGACCAGCGAAGCGCCTGCCAGTGTCACGGTCGATCTGCCTGGTCTGACGAAGGGGGCCGGCTTGCAGCGCACGGACATCAATAAACCGCCGCTCCTTCACATGATTCCGAGTGAAGTCACGCAACCCAAGCCGGGTGTGCAGTTGTCGTTCATACTGACAACGGCCGTCAAGCCGGATATTCGGGCGGAGGGGACGAAGCTGATCATTGATTTTCACAAGGCACAGGTTCTCGCAGAGGGTACGGGGCCTGCACAGGGCCAATCTGATGGCGTTGCTGCCGACACGGTGCAGGCTGGGAATGCCTCGCCGGCCGGTCACGCGAAGATGATGAACAAGGTTGAGGTGCAGCGGGGAGACGACGACGCGACGGTGGTGATTCTCGGGGACGGGGAATTCGTCTATGACGTGCGGGCGTTGAAACAGGATCGTCTGGTGGTGGATTTGTCGCACGTCTCTTCTCCCTTGAATTTCCAGATTTTGCCCGTTGATCACCCACTGCTCAAGCAGATTCGGATCGGGCATCACTCTGATCGGGTACGGCTTGTGTTTGATCTTCCTCAACCGGTCCGGTACACGGTACAGCCCGGCAAGACGCAGCTTGTCGTCCGTCTGACAGCGGCGGAGTCCGGTCGTTCGGAAGGTGCCCAGGCGACGCCGGACCTGCGTGCGGCTGATCAACAGCCGGCCAAACGGAGGGAGCCTGCACAGGAACGAGTTCGTGTGGCCAAGGCGGGTCGGGTGCCGTTCCCTGAGCGGTTGGCGCAACTCGAGGACAAACCGGCCCTGGCACAGATGGCCCCGGAGGTCAAAGAAGCGGATGATCAACAGGAGCCGCTTGGCGGTCGAAAGTTTGCCGGGCGTCGTATTTCGCTGGATTTCCAGCAAGCAGACATCCAGAACGTGTTCAGGCTGATCGCGGAAGTCAGCGGTTTCAACATGGTAATTGGCGAAGGCGTCAAGGGCAAGGTTACGATGCGGCTGCTGAACGTCCCGTGGGATCAGGCACTTGACATGCTGCTCAAAATGAACAACCTTGGAAAGCTCCGTTCGGGCAATATCATCTGGATCGACACGCTCACGAACGTGACGAAGCAGCAGGACGAGGAAGCCAAGGCCAAGGAGGCCAAGATCAAGGCCGAGGATTTGGTTACGAAGATTATCTATATTCGAAATGTCCAAGCCACGGAGATTCAAGCCTCGCTCCGCTCGTATTTGAGCCCGCGTGGACAGTTATCCGTCAATCAAGGTGGAAACGCGATAGTGATTCAGGATACTGCCTCCAGGCTGGCTGCCTTCAAGGAGTTGGTGGACCTGCTCGATATCGAGGTGCCTCAAATCCAGATCGAGTCCAGGATCGTCCAGGCAGATACGAGTTATTCGCGCGGCTTGGGCGTTCAGTGGGGCGTGCAGAACGCGGATATTGGAACCCAAAACTTCAAAGTTTTTGGGAATCTGACGGGCGATTTTGCTCCACTGGCAGGGACGGGGGCGGCTACTCAACCGCGGACGTTCATGATCAACCTCCCTGCGGCGGTCTCCGGACTGTCCAACGTGCCTGGGGTCGGTTTCTCCATGGGCAAGCTGGCGGCTGGATTCGGGCTTGATGCCAGATTGTCGGCGGGCGAGGTGCTGGGGTTGGCCAAGGTCATTGCCGCGCCAAAAATCACGACGCTGGATAAGCGGCAGGCCAAAATCTCGCAAGGTGAGTCGATTCCGTTCCAGACGACGTCACTCCAGGGTACGCAGACGACCTTCGTGGACGCCAACCTTGAATTGACCGTCACTCCGCAAATTACGTCGCGTGATCCGAATGAGCCCCAGAAGTTGATTTTGATGCAGATCAAAGCCACGCGCAACGCCGTGGGTGCGCGGAGCAACCCGGCCGGTCCGAGCATCGACAAGCGCGAAGCCAATACGCAGGTGCTTGTGCGCGACGGGGAGACGGCGGTCATTGGCGGCGTGTTCGTGGATTCGCAGACCAACAACGTGGCTGGGACGCCGTACCTGTCCAGAATCCCGGTGCTGGGTTGGCTGTTCAAAAACAAGTCCGAAACCGTGGCCAAACAGGAGTTGCTGATCTTTCTGACTCCATTCATCGTCAAGAGTTAGATGTCGGACGCTCCATCATGCTGCGGTATCTGAATGGAGGAGAGTCTCACGGCAAGTACCTCCTGGCAGTCCTCGAAGGTGCTCCGGCCGGTCTGCCGCTGACTCCTGAGATGGTCAACGGCGACCTCGCCCGCCGCCAAAAGGGCTACGGGCGTGGCGGCCGAATGCGTCTCGAACAGGACCGCGTCGACTTTGCCTGCGGCGTCCGTCACGGAAAGACGCTCGGCAACCCCATCGGCCTCCTTATCGCCAACAAGGATTGGGAAAACTGGAAAGAGGTGATGGCGGTCGAGCCCAGCCAGGCTCCGCCATCCAAAGTCGTGACCCGCCCGCGTCCCGGCCATGCCGATCTCGTCGGCGCCATCAAATATGGCCACCGGGATATTCGGAACGTGCTGGAGAAAGCCAGCGCTCGCGAGACGGCCATTCGTGTCGCCGTCGGCGGGGTTGCCAAAGCCTTGCTGGGTCAGTTCGGCATGCGCGTATTGAGCTATACGATGGAGATCGGCGGTGTGACGGCGAATCGTGTGGACGATCCGTTGATGGCCTACGAGAAGGCCGAGGGCTCGGATGTGCGCTGCCCGGATGAATCGGCGGGCGCCCAGATGATCGAGCGTATCCGCGCAGCCAAGCATAAAGGGGATACCCTCGGCGGTGTGTTCGAAGTTGTCGTGACGAATCCGCCGATAGGGCTCGGCAGTTACGCCCAATGGGACCGCCGGCTGAGCAGCCGGCTGTCGATGGCGGCCATGAGCATCCAGGCCATGAAAGGCGTTGAACTAGGGATGGGATTTGAATCGGCCCGCCGCTTCGGGTCAGAAGTCCATGACGAGATCTACTATGAGCAGGACGGCAAGCGGTTTTACCGCAAGACCAATAATGCGGGTGGATTGGAGGGGGGTATCACCAATGGCGAGCCGATCGTCCTTCGCGTGGCGATGAAGCCCATTTCGACCCTCTACAGTCCCAAGAAGAGCGTCGATATAGAGACGAAGGAACCCTTCGATGCCACCGTGGAACGCTCGGACATTTGCACGGTTCCGGCGGCGGGGGTGGTCGGGGAGGCGGTGATCGCCTTCGAAATGGCGAATGCCATGATCGAGAAATTCGGCGGGGACAGCCTGGAGGAAATGAAGCGTAATTACGACGCCTACCAGGCCTACGTGCGCACCTTTTAGTTTCACCTTCCCTGTGCTACCATCCCCTCGTTTTTTGGGAATCGTCTAAAGCAAGCTCAGGTTTCCGAACGGCTTGCAGACCGCATCACGGGAGAATGTGCCTGTGGGGAACCTTCACGCCATGCGTGCGTCAGCCGAGCACTGCATATCCGTGTCTCTGGCTGAACGCAGCTACGACATCCGCATTAAGCCAGGCCTTCTCGGAGAGATCGGGCCATGCCTCTCTGCGCTCGGCTTGAAAGACAGGGTTGGAGTGGTGACGAACCAGATCGTCGGGCGCCTGTATGCGCCGGGCCTGCTGCGTTCGCTTCGCGCGGCCGGATTCGATGCGTCAACGATTGTCTTGCCGGAAGGTGAGCGGGCCAAGTCCATGCGGTCGGTCTCCTCCATTCTCAATGCGCTTGTCGAGGCACGGTTCGAACGCGGATCAGCGCTGGTGGCGCTGGGCGGCGGGGTGATCGGCGATCTGACGGGATTCGCCGCGTCGATCTACATGCGGGGCATTCCCTTCGTCCAGGTTCCGACCACCCTGGTGGCGCAGGTGGATTCGAGCGTCGGAGGCAAGACGGGCGTCAACCATCCGCTCGGGAAAAATCTCATCGGCACTTTTTCCCAGCCGCGCCTGGTGCTGGTTGATCCCGACACGCTCCGGACCCTTCCTCCCCGCGAATGGGTGGCCGGCCTGGCGGAAGTCATCAAATATGGCGTGATTGCGGACGCCGAATTCTTCACCTATCTCGAACAGCAGATGGATCGGCTGCTGAAATTGGAGTCGGAGCCGGTCAGTCGTGTCATTGCCCGGTCCTGTGAAATCAAAGCGTCGATCGTGGAGCAGGATGAGCGGGAATCCGATCTTCGCCGTATCCTCAACTACGGGCATACGATCGGGCATGCGCTGGAATCGCTGGGCGGGTACCGAAAACTGATCCACGGGGAGGCGATCGCCATCGGCATGGTGCAGGAGGCGGATCTGGCCAGGCATCTGGGCCTATGCGCGACCGATGTCGTGGATCGTCAGCGGGCGCTGGTGCGCCGGGCGGGGCTGCCGGACGCGATGCCGAAGACCACGTTTGGCAAGCTCTGGACTGCGATGCAGCATGATAAAAAGGTCGCCCAGGGTCGCATCTATTGCGTCCTGCCGGAGCGGATCGGGCGGGTGGTGATTCAACCGCTTGAACAGGAGGCCTGCCGGCAGTGGTTCGACCGGCAGCGGCAGCACGACACACCGGCGCAGCCTCGTCGCCGGTCATCGGGCAGGGCGCGGGGCTGAGAGGCGAGACGGCGCACGGTATGGCCAGAACATCCAGGAGCGGATCATCCCTCCATCAACTCGAACAGGCCTTGCGGGAGAAAACGCGCGAGGTGGATGTGCTGCATCGGATCACGGATTCCATCACCAACACGCTTGACCTGGAGTCGGTTCTCAAGCACATCGTGGATGTAGTGGTGGAGGTCACGAAGGCCGATGCCTGCTTGTTGTATCTCTTGTCCGAGAGCCGGGAGGAACTGATTTTACGGGCGTCGAAAAATCCACACCCCAAACTGATCGGCCGCATCACGATCGGTCTGGGCGAGGGGATTACAGGCTGGGTGGCGAGGAAACGGACACGGGTGGTGATCCCCAGCAACGCCAGCGACGATCCCCGGTTCAAATTCTTCCACAATCTTCCGGAGGATCGTTACCAGGCCTTTGTGTCCGTGCCGATCATGGCTAAACACGAAGTGGTCGGGGTCATCAACGTCCAGCACAAGCGCTCGCGACGCTACCGTCACGATGAACTGGCACTGCTTTCGACCATAGCCAGTCAGGTCGGGGGGGCGATCGAGAACGCCAGGCTGTACGCCGAGATGATACGCAAGGCCAGGCAGATCGATACGCTCTCGCAGGTGTCGGAGACTGTCACGTCCAACCGCCTGATTGACGATATTCTTCAGTTGATCGTGACGATGACCGCGCAGATGATGAATTCGAAGATCTGCTCGATCATGCTGCTGGATCAGCCAACCGGGGAATTGCGCATCGTGGCCACCCAGAGCCTGAGTGAGCAGTACCGGTTGAAACCAAACTTGAAGATCGGGCAGAGCATTAGCGGGCGGGCGGTCCAGGAACGGCGTCCGATGATCGTGCCGGATGTCACGCGCGAGGAGGACTATATGTATCCGGACATCGCCAGGAAGGAAGGCCTCTGCTCGCTCCTGTCCGTGCCGATGCTGGTCCGCGACAAGGCCGTCGGGGTCATCAATAGTTACACGTCGGTGCCCCATGCCTTCACAGGGGAAGAGGTCAAGCTGATGCAAGCCATCGCCAATCAGTCGGCCATCGCCATCGAGCATACGACCTTGCTTGAAAAATCGTTCGAGATGCAGGAGGCCCTGGCTGTCCGCAAGCTGGTCGAACAGGCCAAGGGATACCTGATGCGCTCGAAAAAACTGTCGGAGGAACAGGCCTTCCGTCTCATCCAACGACAGAGCATGGACCTGCGAAAATCCATGCGGGAAATAGCCGAAGCGATTCTCCTGGCGGGCCAAATTGAAGGGCGTGTCGGCTAGGCCGGAGCCGGCAAAAGAGAGTTGACAGCTTCGGAATGTGGATGCTATATACTTGTAACAGTTGATGAGTTGGAGACAATGACGTCTCCCGTAGGTCGGGCCCGAGATGCTGCTCGGCTTGGATGTGGACAATGACGTCCTCGATCCCCTGATGGATTGAGGGCGTTTTTTTTTGCTTATGGGACCATTCAGACTTGCCATGGCCCAGATGAACCCGACGGTCGGGGACATGGAAGGGAATGTCCGCCGGATCGCCGGCTGGCTGCGCGAGGCGAAGAAGGCCGGGGCCGATCTGGTGGCCTTTCCCGAGCTGGCCATTACCGGCTATCCGCCGGAGGATCTTCTGTTGAAGCCGAGGTTTCTCCGAGAGAACAGCCGGGCGCTCAAGGAAATTGTCCGCCAAAGCCGTGGCCTAGCGGTGGTCGTCGGCTGTGTGGGGGAGAGCGCCCTGCCGGGCCCCAGGGTCAGCCAGTCGATGGTCGTGTCGGCCGGCCGCCACGAGATCACCAATGCCGCCGCAGTGATTGCCGGGGGGCGCCTGATCGCGACCTATGACAAGCACTTCCTCCCGAATTACGGGGTGTTCGATGAAAGCCGGTATTTTCATCCCGGTCGGCGGATCTCGGTGGTGGTGCTGGGAGGAGTCGCGGTCGGCGTGAATATCTGCGAGGACATCTGGTATCCGGAGGGGCCGACGCGGGCGCAAGCAGCGGCCGGGGCCGAGATTATCGTGAACATCAACGCCTCGCCGTTTCATGTCGCCAAGAGCCGACTGCGCGAGCAGATGCTGGCCACGCGAGCCAGGGAAAACGGCGTGATTGTGAGCTATACCAACATGGTCGGCGGCCAGGACGAACTGGTGTTCGACGGGAACAGCCTGATCCTTGATCAATCCGGCGAAGTCGTGCTGCGAGGGAAGGCCTTCGTGGAGGATCTGCTCGTGGCGGACCTGAATGTGGCCGCGGTGGCGCGGGGTCGTCTGGCGCAGGGGCGGAAGAAATGGGGGAGCGGGCGGGTGCAGGTGAGGGTCGACCGTCTGGTCGTGTCCCACAGGCGGCGTGCAACCAAACGTCCCCTGCTTGTCCCGGCTGATACGGCTCCGCTCGAACCGTTGGAGGAAGTTTATCGCGCGCTGGTGACGGGCGTGCGCGACTATGTCACCAAGAACGGATTCCAGCATGTCGTCATCGGGTTGAGCGGGGGAATTGACTCGGCCTTGACGGCGGTCGTCGCTGTGGATGCCCTGGGAGCCTCCAATGTGGAGGGGCTCTTCATGCCGTCGCCGTACACTTCACGGGAGAGCGGGGAGGATGTGGCGGAACTGGCGTCGCGCTTGCGCATCGAGGTCAAGACCTTCCCGATTACCGAACCGTTCGAATCCTACCTGCG
>Ga0326597_10008897_pt1 | contig 13503 bp, 9 predicted proteins | sample RVTome_12_FD_203789 | JGI IMG/M metagenome (GOLD analysis project Ga0326597, IMG submission 203789) | Soil microbial communities from uranium-contaminated site in the Upper Colorado River Basin, Wyoming, United States - RVT100D185 | ecosystem: Environmental > Terrestrial > Soil > Contaminated >... | reverse complement strand
CGGTGACACGTCCCCGCCGCTGGCAGACGAAGCGAGGCGCCCGCATGGTTGCGGGCGCCTCGGTTGTTCTGGTTCTGGCTGTGTCGGCGGTCCTGTCGGCCCTGGCTGTAATCGGAAGCCGGAGCCGGCCGCTGGCCAATACCGTCGGCTCGCCGGAGGCGCTCGGCGCGGCGGTCCTGTCGGCCTTTCAGCAAGTGGATCTCGCGTCATTGCGATCGCTGGCCCTGACCGAGGAGGAGTTTCGCGCCCACGTGTGGCCGGATCTACCAATCAGCCGACCCGAGCGGAACGTGCCGTTCGAGTTCGCGTGGAGGAACCTGCGTCAGACGAGCGACGGGTACCTTCGGCAGCTGGTCGCGCAGTTCAACGAGACCGATCTGACGCTACTGCGTGTGGAGTTCGGGGGGCCGGCCACCGCCTACGGCGAGGTAACCGTACATCGCGACACGCGGCTTGTTGTGCGCGGCCCGGATGGCGAGGTGCGCACCCTTCGCCTTTTCGGTTCCACGATCGAGCAAGACGGTCGGTACAAGATTTTCAGTTTCGTCGTGGATGAATAGCCGATTTGACGACGGCTAGGTCCAGCCTCTACTTCTAAGCCCCGTCCAGCGCCCGCACCCGGGGCGTCCACGGCCACTCATGGCTCCTTTCCCAAGACCACGCACCTTCTGATCCCGCCACCAGGCCGGTGCCGTCGATCGACGGCACCGACCGCGAGATGACGTAGAAGTAGAGCGGGGCCCGTGATCCGTGAAGTCGCCAACGGGCCGTTCATCCAAGAAGACCTGGCAAGCACCTCGTTACCAAATGTTTACTTGAATTAACGCAGAATTAACCTTACCGTCATATGGTAGTTACGTCCTTGTGAATGAGGCTGTCACTAGGTCGACCCGATACCTATGGTGGGAGGTGAGCATGCAACTAAGGTGGACTTGGCTGCTGCTTTGGCTGATTGCGCTGGTGGCCCTGGCAGCACCGGCCCGAACGGACCCGTGGATCGAAGGGCGCCAGGCGAGAGCCTTGGTGGCTCATCACCCGATGCTGAGGTCGAGCCTCGAACGCATCTCCTCGGGCAGCCGCTTGTGGCGCGAAGCCTTGCAGACCCTCGAAGAGAGCGGGCGGCGGGCCATCGTCCTGACCCCCGATCAGGTGCAGGTCCAGGATAGCCCTGACAGCACCATCCTGAGGCCGTTCGACCCGGGACTGCTCGCGGAGGTGTCTCCAGTGATCGTGTCCGGTTCCCAGGTGCCGGAGGTTCTCGTGGTGGTCAACGTTCCGCTGCTGCGGCGGCTCTATCACGCCCAGCGATGGTCGTCACCCGCTGACGTAAACCAGGATCTTGACCGCATCGTCATCCACGAGGTGTACGGCCATGCGTTTCCCTATCTACTCGCAGGCGACGTGTCGGGACGCTGCCCGGACGCGACTCCTGGACAGCGCGCGATCGATGCGTGCGCGATTCAGCGTGAAAACGCCGTGCGATCCGAGCTTCGACTCGGCCTTCGCAGGGACGCCGGGCTGAACGGCCTTGCCCTCACGCGCCGAGAGCGATAACCGGGATCGGCCCGGTCGTGCCTGGCTCGCTCGGGTTCAGTCCATGTAGGGCATCGGCGGCACGATCCCCTGGGTCCTGGCGTAGACCGTCAACGCCCCGCGGTGGTGGGCGGTGTGATCGGTAATCGCCCTGAAGATGGCCATCCGTGGAGCACCGCCCATGATCGGGCCAGGTGGCAGCGGCGTCAGAAGCTCCGCGTCGCTCTTGTCGGCAACCGAGGTCGTGGCAGTGGTAAAGGCTTTCTCAAGCCATTGGCGTGCCGCCGCAAGAGAGGTGTACGTATCTGTCACCTTCGCGTGCGCCTCGAAGTCGGTGTCGAATCCTTCGGGCCGGAAGGCCCCTTTCATGAACCAGTCGATCGTTTGCGCTGCGTGAGCCACTTGCTGGGCAGCCGTCATCATGCCGGGAGCGGGTGCGACTCCCGAGTGCTCTTCCTTCAGATTCCTGGTCGAGCGATTGAAGAACTCTTGTGCGGCGTTCAGTTCGTCGACGGCCAGCTGAGCGAGTGACATGTACCACCTCCCTTGGCGGCAGTTGTGGCGATCCGTCCCGCGTATTGCGAGAGTGTCTCGCCGAAGTGTTCGACACGCGGCGGGGTGATGTCAACGTCACGCGGCCACGATGGATTCAGACCACGGGGGAAGTCCCCACGGGTAGTGATTACGACAACTCTCGTACACCGTGTGGTCTGGACAGAAACCAGGCGGCCACCAGGCCGAGCAGGACACCGTTTGCCATGAGTACCGCAGGCGCCGACGTCGCCGTGGCGACATAGCCCGCCACCAGGCTCCCGAGCGGCATGCCGCCGCGGAAAGCGACCATGTAGATGCTCATGACGCGCCCGCGCATCTCGTTGGGGGCGATGTGCTGCACGAGCGAGGCGAGCATCGCGAATACCATCACCATGCAGGCTCCGGCGCCAAAGAGCAACGCGGAGTTGATCCAGAACACCCGGGTGATGGCAAACGACGCGACAAGGGTACCGAAGATGAGTTGAATCAGCAGGAGGGCGCGCCCCATTCCGTTGGAGCGCCCGCGCCAGGCTACCACGAGTGCTCCGCAGACCGCGCCCGTTCCGGCGCTGGCCATCAGTTGCGTGTACTGCGCGACGTCCCCGCTGAAGACATCTTGCGTGAACACGGGAAGAAACGTCAGCAGTGGCGTCCCCAGAAACGTAGTCGAGAACGCCAGAATGGTCAGCCCCACGAGGCCGGGCTCATGTCGGACATAGGACAGGCCACCGCGGAGGTCCTCGCCCATATGGCGGCGGTTGGCGGTTGGGATGTGCCGGACTCGGAGCGACAGGAGCGCGAGGATCACGGCGAGAAACGAGACGCCGTTGAGCCCGAAGCAGACGGCCATGCCAAATGCGGTCAGTGCCGCGCCAGCCAGCAGAGGCCCAATGACACGTGCCAGGTTGAACTGAATCGAGTTGAGGGCGATTGCGTTCGGCAGATGTTCCTTGTCGATGAGTGACGGCAGTAGCGACTGGTGGGCGGGTCCGCCAAAGGCCTGCGCCAGCCCCGTCATGACCGACAGCGTCAGCACGTGCCAGATGCGCACGATGTCGAAGTAGACGAGCGCGGCGAGCGCGAATGCGGTCGCCATCTGGACGTACTGCGACGTCAGCAGCAGCTGTCTCCGGTCACGACGATCGGCGACGACGCCCCCGATGAGGGTGAAGAGCAGAATCGGCAGTTCGCCGAGAAAGGAATCGAGCCCGAGGTAGAACGCCGACTGCGAGCCGGCGAGCGTCAGCACCAGCCAGCTCTGGGCCACCTTCTGCATCCAGGTGCCGATGCTCGAGGCGAAGGCGCCGGTCCAGAGTACCCGGAAGTCCCGATAGGCGAGGGCGGCTGCGATCCGAGAAAGAGCCGCGGGCAGGCGAGATGAAAGGGGACGATCGCGCACGAAGAAGGCATTGTACCGCGCCGCATGCCTGCTCCCGTGGCGGTGGTAGCATGGCCAGAGTCCCTATCATGAGTGCTTCAGTGGCGCCGCGCGACGCGGCTCGCACCGCGATGCTGTGCGCAGCCTGCGTCACGGCTCAATTCATCGCGGGACGGGCGACTCGCGACGCGCTGTACCTCGCCAATCTCGACGTTACCTCGTTGCCCGCGATGGTCATCGTCACCTCGGCGGTGTCGATCGGGCTCGTCGTGCTGATGTCGAAGGGACTTCGGCGCGTCCCCCCAGCGACCTTTGTGCCAATGGCGTTCACGGCGAATGCCGTTTTGCTGCTGCTCGACTGGCTGCTGGTACCCGCGGCGCCGCGTTCAGCCGCGGTGCTTGTGTACCTGCAGGTCGCCGGTCTGGGGCCGTTGCTCGGTTCGGGCTTCTGGTTGATCGCGACCGAGCGCTTCGACCCGCATACAGCAAAGAAGCGATTCGGTCAGATCGCAGGCGCAGGCACGATCGGAGGCCTGCTGGGTGGTCTTGTGGCCGAACGGGTCGGGGCCATCTTCGGCGTGGCGGCCACGTTGCCGCTGCTGGCGATCGTGAATCTGTTCTGTGCCGGGGTGATTCGCAGGCTGGCCGCGTCTCACGGTCGCGAGGCGTCAGCCCGCGTGGAGGATGTGTCCGCCGACCTCGCGCCGGAGCCGCCACAGTCTGGTCTTCGGGTGCTTCGCAACGCGCCGTATTTGCAGAACTTGGCGGTGCTCGTGCTGCTGGGCACACTGGGTGCTACGCTGGTCGACTACCTGTTCAAGGCACAGGCCACGGCCGCCTTTGGCCGGGGAGAGAGCCTGTTGAGCTTCTTCGCGGTGTACTACGCGGCCACCAGCCTCATCACGTTTTCGCTGCAGGCGTTGTCGAGTCGGCGTGCGCTCGAACGACTCGGACTCGGGGCCGTCACGGCTACGCCGTCGGTGGCACTGGTGGCCGGCGGCATCGGTGGGCTATTGGCGCCAGGACTGACGAGTCTCGTCGTGGCTCGCGCCGGAGAGACGATCTGTCGGGGCGCGCTGTTTCGTTCTGCGTACGAGCTCTTCTATACCCCGATCCCGCCCGCGGAGAAGCGCGCCGCCAAGTCGCTCATCGATGTAGGCATCGATCGGCTCGGCGATGCGCTTGGAGCCGGCGTTGTGCAGGTGGTGCTCGTGCTGCTGGTGCCTGCGAGTCACGACACCGTGATCTTGTCGTTGGCCATCAGCTGTTCGTGTCTCGCACTGCTTGTGGCCAGCCGTGTGAGCCGTGGCTACGTACAGACGCTCGAGCGCAGCCTGCGGAACCGCGCGCTCGAACTCGACCTGTCGGATCTCGAGGATCTCACGACGAAGACGGTCATGCTTCGCACGATTCGCGATCGGAAGGTCGAGACTCGATCGAATCCGACGAGCGCTGGCCTCGCGCCGCCAGCAGCCTCGGCAAGTCTTGATCCCGACGTCGCCGACATCCTTGTGCTGCGATCCAGGGATCGCGGGCGGGTCACGGCACTCCTTCGTCGCCAGGAACGACTCCCGGTCACGCTCGTGCCACACGTGATTCCACTGCTCGCCTGGGATCCGGTGGCCGAGGAGGCCGTCCACGCGCTTCGTGCCGTGGCCGAGGAGCGGGTGGGGCAGCTGATCGACGCACTCGTCGATTCCAACGAGTCGTTTGCCGTACGGCGTCGTCTGGCGCGGGTGCTCTCGGTGTGCTCGTCTCAGCGGGCCGCCGACGGCCTCATTCTCGGCCTCAACGACGAGCGCTTTGAGGTGCGCTTTCAGTGCGGACGGTCGCTGGCCGCGATCACCAGTCGGAACCCGCTCGCGCGAATTGAAGCAGACAACATCTATACGGTCGTCCTTCGCGAGGCAGCGGTCGGGCGCGCGGTGTGGGAGAGCCATCGACTGCTCGATCGGTTGGACGATGACGGTGGACGATCTCTCGAAGACGAGTTCATCAAGGACCGGGCCAACCAGAGCCTGGCCCACGTGTTCACGCTGCTCTCACTGGTGCAGCCCGCCGAGCCGCTCCAGATCGCGTACCGCGGGCTCTTGACCGGCGACGAGAACCTTCGAGGCACGGCGCTCGAGTATCTGGAGGCGACGCTGCCGCCGCTCGTGCGGACCCGTTTGTGGCCGTTTCTCGAGGATCGCCGACCACCGAATCGCGCGGTTCGGGAGCGAGACGAGATCCTCGGAGACCTGATACGATCACACGCGTCGATTCGCCTCAACCTGGAAGAGCTGCGGCGGCGGATCGCCGCCACAAAGCCATGAATCGTATCGCACGCGTCGTAGCCTGCCGCCCGCAGACGACGTCCGAAAGCCGTCGCACGACGAGCCTCCCAGCCGAGCTCGTCACTGAACAGATCGAGCGGCTCGTCTTGTTTGCGACCATTACCGGTGGTCTCTGGACCATGGGACTGTTCATGGACGGCGTCCTGGCTCCGCTGGCGTGGGGCAACCCGATCATGGTTCCAGCGGTGGTGCTCGAGGTCGGCGGTGTCGCGAGCGCGGCATGGATGTACTGGTACGCACGGTACTGCGCGTGTCCAGGGCAACGGAAGACCGACGCCAGCCTTGGGTATTTCGTCCTCAATGGTATTGCGGTGGCGATCTTCAACGTCTGGATCTTCCCGCCGTCCAACGAGCCCGGGATCCATCTGTCGTGGATCACGATCGGGATCCTCCTTTTTGCGATGATCGCTCCGGCTCCCCCACGGAAGATCCTCATGACGTCGTTGGTGGTCGCGTCGCTGGATCCGCTCGGGCTGCTGGTGGCGTTCTGGCTTGGCAGCCCGGTGACATCGTTGGCTCACGCGGTGATTCTGGTGCTGCCCAACTACGCGTGCGCGGTGGTTGCGGTGCTGCCGTCGCGCGTCCTGTACCGTCTTGGCCGGCGGCTGCGCGAAGCGCAGGAACTCGGAAGCTATCAGCTGATTGAGCTGCTCGGACGCGGTGGCATGGGCGAAGTGTGGCGCGCACGTCATCAGTTATTGGCCAGACACGCAGCCATCAAGCTGGTGCGTCCTGAGGTGCTCGGGGCGCGCAACGAAGCCGACGCCCGCGTGTTGCTGCGCCGCTTCGAGCGTGAGGCGCAGGCGACGGCGTCGCTGAGCTCGCCTCACACGATCCAGTTGTTCGACTTCGGCATGACGGGCGAGGGAACCTTCTACTACGTCATGGAACTGCTCGCCGGTCGCGATCTGGAGTCGCTCGTGCGGGAGTTCGGTCCAGTTCCGGCAAATCGCGCCATCTTTCTGCTGAGGCAGGCCTGCCACTCGCTGGCCGACGCGCACGCACGCGGCATGGTGCATCGGGACATCAAGCCGGCCAATATCTATGTGTGCCGCATGGGGCTCGAGTACGACTTCGTCAAGGTGCTGGACTTCGGACTGGTCAAGGTCCGTGACCGATCGGCAGGCGCTGAGACGCTTCTCACTGTTGATCACACGACGACAGGGACGCCGGCCTATATGGCGCCAGAGATCATCATGGGTGAGTCGGATGTGGATCGACGAGCGGACGTGTACGCGCTGGGTTGCGTGGCGTACTACGTGCTGACCGGGCAGCTTGTTTTCGAGGCCGATACACCGATGAAGATGATGTTGCAGCACGTGAATGCGAAGCCGCTGCCGCCGTCGCAGCGGACGGAGTTGCCCATTCCTCGCGAGCTCGACGAGTTGGTGCTCTCGTGTTTGGAGAAGGATCCGAACGACCGGCCACAATGTGCGGAGGCGCTGTTCAGCCTGGTGATGGGGTGCAAGACAGCCGAGGGCTGGAATCAGCGGTCGGCTCGCACCTGGTGGCGCACGCACCTCCCGGACCTGACAGGATCGTTGACGGAGGAAGGCGCCGACGTCGGGAGACATCTCGCCACCAGCGTCTAGAGAGAACCTTGCGCCCTGTGGCGGCGGTGGCCTCGGGGTCATCTGGACCGGGTGGCAACCCACGGTCTCAACAGTTTCCCTGCTCCAGTTTCCCTGCTCCCTCCGTTTTTGTAGTCTGTCTTTGCACAACTTTCGCTTCTTGATCGCCAGCGTGGACAGGGTGTATAGTCTGTGACGAAGATAAGGCGAATATATGTCAAATCCTGCTGTTGCTCTCCTGGAATCCGCGCTTCGCGCACGCAAACTGGATCAAACACTGACGTCTACCCGTTTGCCTGGAAGGGGCGACGGCTACCTCGCGCCGACAGGGATGGCGAGGCTGGATGCTGGCCTGGAGGGTGGATTGCCACGCGGGCAACTATCGGAGATCGTCGGAGCACGGTCGTCAGGTCGGACCACGATCCTTCTCCAGACGCTGGCGGCAGCCACCTGCCGCGGCGAAATGGCCGCGCTGATCGATACCTTCGACCATCTCGACGTGCCGTCGGCCCTGTCGGCCGGGGTTGATCGCAATCGCCTGTTGTGGGTTCGCGGCCATGCCATCAGCCGGTCTCAGGGGACAGGGCTCGGATCCCGGTTCGGGCCTTCGACTCCAGGGCCTGAAGCCTTGGTCGATCGGGTGATCGAACGTGCCGTGAAGGCGCTCAATCTCGTGCTGCAGGCCGGTGGCTTTGGCGTGGTGGCGCTCGACCTGGCCGATGCGCCGCTGTCGGCATTGAATCGTCTCCCGTTTACGACCTGGCTGCGTCTGCAGCGGGCGGTGGAGGGGAGCGAGACGGCGTGTGTACTGATCGCGCCGCGGCCATTGGCGCGCAGCGCTGGTGGCGTCACGTTGTCGCTGGATGGTCGCACGCAGTGGGCGGGTGCGGCTGACTGCCGACGTCTGACAGGCCTCGACGTCACCGCACGTGTGGTTTCACCCCGACGCCGGGCAGAGAGCGCGGTCACGATCAGCACGACGACACAGGGTGATGCCTGCGCTGTGCGGTGCCTGTCGTGAGGGTCTCTGGCGCCTGTGGAGATCCAGCGATGTTTGGTGTCATCTCTGTGGCAGAAGGGAGTTCACTCGAGCTCATGCAGGCCGTCGCGCACGAATTTTCACCGCGTATCGAGGTGAATGATCCGCGAACGATCACGCTCGATTTGAGCGGCCTGACGCGGTTGTTCGGCGAGGCGCGCGCGATGGGCGAGGCACTCGCCCGGACCGCCGGCGCGCGCGGGCTCCGCGTTCGGATTGCCATTGCGGGCACGCGCACCGCCGCACGTGTACTGGCACATGCGACTGGCGGGCCGCTGACTGTTGTCGATCCGGGAGACGAGGCGGCGGCGCTCGCGCGGTTGCCCGTTGAGCTGTTGGCGGTGTGCGCTGGTCACGACGCGCCCGCAGTGTCGAACCGTCGCACTCCCGCGTCGTCACACGATGCTGATGTTACGACTTTTCGTCGTTGGGGGCTCCACACCCTGGGCGATGTGGCGGCATTGTCTGCCGATGCTGTCGCGGCGCGGCTCGGGCAACAGGGGGTACGGTGGCAACGGCTTGCGCGTGGTGAGGACCTACGGCCGTTGCTGCCAGTTGTGCCAGAGGAACGCTTCGAACAGGCCATTGACCTCGAATGGCCAATCGAGGGATTGGAGCCACTCTCGTTCGTGCTGGGTCGGCTGATGGATCCACTGTCGGTCCATCTCGAACGCCGCGGGCGCGGTGCGGCTGTGCTGCATGTGCGACTACATCTCGTCACCAGAGTTGTGCACGAGCGCACACTGCAGTTGCCGACGCCGATACGTGACGCGCGGGCCCTGCGGACGCTGGTGCTCTTGGATCTCGAGTCGCACCCGCCGGCTGCTGCGATCGACTGCGTCTCTGTGACCGTCGATCCGACGCCGGCACGCGATCTGCAGCATTCGTTGCTGACACGCCCGCTTCCGTCACCAGAGAAGCTGTCCACGCTGATGGCCAGGCTCACGGCGCTGATGGGCGAAGGACGCTGCGGATCGCCGGCGCTCGTGGATTCCTGGGCGCCCGGTGCGTATGCGATGACACGATTCAGTCCGGACACTCTCGTACCCTCGCATCGTGCATTGTCCACCTCTGAAGTACCAGCGGTCGCCCTGCGCAGATTCCGCCATCCCGTCCATGCTCGTGTACGCGTCCAGCAGGGCAGGCCGGTATCGGTCGGAGGGGCTGTTACCCAGTGTGCCGGTCCGTGGCGAACAGCGGGGCACTGGTGGGACGAAGAAACCTGGGATCGCGACGAATGGGACGTCACGTTGAGCGATGGTGCGGCCTATCGTGTGTTTCGCGATCGGCGCACGGACAGGTGGTTTCTCGATGGCATTGTCGACTAGCGGCCAGACCACCAATCTGTCTGTCGATACCAACCCAACGCACGAGCGACCGGCAACCACTTACCGCCTTTCCTCCCGTGTACATCGAGCTTCATTGCGCGTCCGCGTTCAGCTTTCTGCAAGGCGCGTCGCTCCCTGAAACGCTTGTCGAACGCGCTGCGGCGCTCGGCTATCCGGCGCTGGCGCTACTCGATGCCGACGGCGTCTATGGCGCCCCGCGATTTCACAAAGCCGCACGGAAGGCTGGCCTGAAAGCCATCATCGGTGCCGAGTTGACGATCGCGCCCTTTCAAAGCCCAGCGACCACGGGCCGTAGTCGAAAGCCGAGTATCCAAAGCCCAGAGCCTCGTGCCGAAAGCCTCACGTGGCAGCTGCCCGTGCTCGTCGAATCACAAGAGGGATATCGCAATCTCTGTCGTCTCGTCACGCGCATGAAGATGCGAGGGGTTTCAGATGAGGACCAGGGTGCGCGCGTGCCGGGGAGAAGGAGCAAGGGCGGGAGCGCACTGGTGCTCGAGGAGTTCGAGGGCTGGACTGCCGGTCTTGTGGCGCTGGGCGGGCGGCGGTTGCTCGATGGCCGGTATTACGGCGTGGGTGGCCTGCTCGATCGGTTGGTCGGGATCTTTGGGCGCCGCAACGTATGCATCGAGTTGCAGCGTCATCTGCTGCGTGACGACGAGGCAGACAATGTGGCGCTGGAGGCGCTTGCGCGAGCGTTTCGTGTGCCGATGGTGGCCACCAACGGCGTGCGGTTTGCCGAGTCCTCGGCGCGTCCTCTGTTCGACGTACTGACGTGCGTCCACCATCGCACCACGCTCGACGCCGCGGGTAGGCGGCTCGCGCGCAACGCCGAGCGATATCTGAAGACGCCGGACGCGATGACCCGGCTGTTCATCGATCGCCCAGATGCGATCTCGGGTGCCGAGGCGCTGGCCGAGCGCCTCGAGTATTCCATGGCCGATCTCGGCTACCAGTTTCCGCGGTACCCGGTGCCCGGTGGCGACACCGAGATCGCATTCCTTCGTCAGATCACCGATGTCGGCGCGCGCGAACGATATCGCCCGTATCACGAGAAAGCTCGCGCGCAGATCACCCGTGAGCTCGATCTGATCGAGAAACTGAATCTCGCCGGCTATTTTCTCATCGTCTGGGACATCGTGAACTACGCGCGGCAGCAGGACATCCTCGTGCAGGGGCGCGGGTCTGCGGCCAACAGCGCGGTCTGCTACAGCCTGGGAATCACCGCCGTTGATCCGATTGCGATGGATTTGCTGTTCGAACGTTTTCTGTCGGAGGAACGTGGTGAGTGGCCTGACATCGATCTCGACTTGCCGAGTGGCGAGCGCCGCGAGCGCGTCATTCAACACGTCTATGAGAAGTACGGTCGTGTGGGTGCCGCGATGACCGCCAATGTCATTACCTATCGTGGTCGCAGCGCCGCGCGTGATGTCGGAGCGGCACTCTCGCTCGATGCACAGGAGATCGACCGGCTCGCGAAGGCGATGAACCGCTTCGAATTCACCGATTCGCGCGAGACGCTTGAACGCAACCTTCGATCGGTCGGTGTGTCGCAGCGAGGGCCTCGGATACAGCTGTTTACGGAGTTATGGCAGCAGATTCAGGACCTTCCGCGGCATCTCGGACAGCATTCCGGCGGCATGGTGGTGTGTCAGGGCGAGCTCGATGCGGTGGTGCCGCTCGAGCCGGCATCGATGCCAGGCCGTGTCGTCGTGCAGTGGGACAAAGACGACTGCGCCGACATGGGCATCGTGAAAGTGGATCTGCTTGGGCTGGGCATGATGGCCGTGCTGCAGGATGCGATTCAGCTGGTGAATGCAACCTCTCAGTGGAGCGGGCCACCCCCGAAGTCAGGAGCCGTCTTCGATCTTGCGCACATCCCGGCAGACGATCCCACCGTCTACGACCTGTTGCAGCGGGCCGACACCGTCGGTGTGTTCCAGGTGGAGTCTCGAGCGCAGATGGCGACGTTGCCTCGTCTCAAGCCGGCCTGCTTCTACGACCTGGTCGTGCAGGTGGCGATTATCAGACCCGGACCAATCGTTGGCGAGATGGTGCATCCGTATCTCAATCGGCGGGCCGGCCGTGAGCCGGTGGTGCCGCTGCATCCGTCGCTCGAGCCGGTGCTCGCGCGCACGCTGGGCGTGCCGTTGTTTCAAGAACAGCTCCTGCGGATAGCCATGGTGGCAGCCGGCTTCACCGGAGGGCAGGCCGAAGATCTTCGTCGTGCGATGGGCTTCAAACGGTCAGCGCAGCGCATGCAGCAGATTGAACTGGAACTCCGCGCGGGCATGGCCGGCAAGGGCATTACGGGTGAAACGGCGGATCGCATCGTCAGTTCGATTACATCGTTTGCGTTGTACGGCTTTCCGGAATCGCACGCGGCCAGCTTTGCACTGCTGGCGTACGCGAGCGCGTACCTCAAAGTTCATTACCCCGCGGCCTTCTATACCGCACTCCTCAACAACCAGCCGATGGGGTTCTATCACCCGGCGTCGCTCGTCAAGGACGCGCAGCGCCGTGGTGTGCGGTTTGTGCCGATCGACGTGCAGCGATCCGACTGGCTGTGTCGCGTCGAGGAAGATGGCGCGATCAGCCTCGGGTTCATGTATGTAAACGGTTTGCGGAAGGACGTAGGACTGGCCATGGCCGCATACAGCAGAAAGACACCGGTGCCACCGGTGCTGTGCGCTAAATGCGGCTCAGACGATGAGTCGATGATCGAGATCGTGAAGGATGGGGCTAGGGGCTCTGGACGGCGAACGTACTTCTGTAACACGTGCGCGCACGAGTGGACGGTACAGTTGCCGCCGGCGGGCCGGTTCGCGTCCATCGAAGACCTCACCCGCCGTACAGGGCTTCGGCGTGACGAACTTACCACGCTGGCTGACATTGGTGCGCTGAACGCGTTCACGCACGAGCGTCGCAGCGCGCTCTGGCAAGTCGAGCGCGTCGTCCGCCCGTCGGGCGAACTCTTCCAGGATCTAGACATGAGTGAAGAAGATTCAGCGTGTGGGGCGGGACACTCGTCGGAGTGTGATCCCATCCGCGCCTCTCGCTCAGAGTCCAGGGCCCCAGACCTAGAGTCCGAAGCCCAGACAGCGGCCTCGCCACTGCCCGTGATGGACGATCGTGAACGTCTCCGTGCGGATTACGCCGGTATGGGGCTCACCATCGGCCCGCATCCCATGGCACTGCGCCGCGGCGAAATGGCGCTACGCGGGGTGCTGCGGGCTGTCGATCTGCCGCAGGCACGAGACGGGCGCCTGGTGCGCGTGGCGGGAATGGTCATCACACGGCAGCGACCGGGCACTGCCAAGGGATTCGTGTTCTTGACGCTCGAGGACGAGACCGGCATTTCGAACATCATCGTGCATCCCGATCTCTTCGACCGAGAACGGACGACCGTTGTCCGTCAGCCGTTTCTACTCGTCGAGGGGGTGCTGCAGCACCAGGACGGCGTACGGTCGATCAAGGCAGAACGATTCCACGGTATCGACGGGGGGGCGTCCGTCGATGCTCATGATTTCTATTGAGTCGAGGCGCACGATCGAGCGCTGTCTGAGCGGCATCTGAGATATTCTCGCCTTCTCGCGCAGGCCAAAGCTGGCGCTCTCCGGAGAGTACCGCGGTATTTCATTTCTCGTCGATACACTGTGGCAGTTCGCCATGTGGATCGTGCTTCTGCCTGTGCTGACCGTCGCGTCATTCAACGTGAAGAACGGGACATCGACGCCACGTTCGGTCAGCCGTACCGGGAGCACAA
>Ga0326597_10008895_pt1 | contig 13504 bp, 13 predicted proteins | sample RVTome_12_FD_203789 | JGI IMG/M metagenome (GOLD analysis project Ga0326597, IMG submission 203789) | Soil microbial communities from uranium-contaminated site in the Upper Colorado River Basin, Wyoming, United States - RVT100D185 | ecosystem: Environmental > Terrestrial > Soil > Contaminated >... | reverse complement strand
TTGACGAGAATCTTCCGCGCGAGGCGCAGGCGTTACTTCGCGACGCAGGCCACGACGCTCAAACAGTACACGAAATAGCACCGCAGCCGGTTCGCGCCGGCGCGCGCTCGAGCGGCTCGCCGGAGGCCGTTCGATTCACTTTTTCATCATTTCGTCCTTCTTCATCATCTGGTCTTTCTTCATCATTTCTTCTTTCTTCATCATTTCTTCTTTCTTCATCATCTCCTCCTTCCTCATCTGCTCGTCCTTGCTCATATCGAGGGCGCAGCCGCCGGTTGCCGCCACATATGCCGCGAACGCAATCGCCAGAAGCCTGGTCATGTCATCTCCTTTGGTGAGCGCACGTCAGAAGCCGGAACTACCCTTGCCGCAGAGCGCGAGCGCGGTCGCCTGCAGTACCTTGCCGGTGGCAGGTTCCTGGATGAACGCGGCCACCCCCAGGTCCTTTGTTTTCCAGTCGCGCCCGATTGCGAAGCTGCGCTTGAACTGCGCCGCGAATGCGCATGGGTGCACCGCAATGCTTGCGATTACAGCCAAAGTCCGGCAAATCCAGGCTGCGTCCACGGTCGGCATCTCCTTGCCAGCCTCGGCCAAGCCGCGAGGCGCTTGGTTTCGCTGCCGCGCCGGCGCGCCTTCGCGCCGCACGGCCTCCAGGGGGCCAAATCGTCATATACGGGCCGGCGCACGACTTGGATGTGAGGATGGCCTCGATGCGCTTGCCTGAACGCGCGCAACGGGCGCAGGATTTGCCATCGCGCGAGTTGCCCGTCCGGAAGACAGCCCTGAGTGCTCGACTCGAATCCCGCATCCTTTGGACTCATTTCCCGTGGCAGCCGATCCCAAGCCCAAGCCGAACGGCTCGCCGCGCTGCTCGCCCAGTGCGCGCTCGGGAACCACGCCGCCTTCGCCGACCTCTATCGCGCCACCGCCCCGAAACTGTTTGGCGTCGCGCTTCGTATATTGCGGAGGGAGGATTGGGCCGAGGAAGTGCTGCAGGAGTGCTACGTGAACGTCTGGAACCATGCCGCCCACTATGCGGTGGCCAAGAGCGCGCCACTGACCTGGATGACGAGCATCGTCAGGAACCACTGCCTCGACTGGTTGCGTCGGCCGCAACGGGAGGCGGCCGGCGAGGAATACGACGTCGCGCTCGAGAACTGGCGTGACGAGAATCCGGGGCCGATGGAGCGCCTGCTCGCTTCGAGCGAAGCGGCGGCGCTGGCGCGCTGCCTCGGGGAACTGGAGGGTCGCCAGCGCCAGAGCATCATGCTCGCCTTTTTTCATGGGCTCAGCCATTCGGAGCTCGCCGCGCACCTGAAACAGCCTCTCGGCACGGTGAAGACCTGGGTGCGGCACGGGCTCGCGCGTCTCAAGCGCTGCCTGGCCGGCGCGCAGGCTTGATTGATCGGCGGCCGATCAGTGCCGATGAAAATCAACATCAGCCGCGAACCGCGCTGATCTGCCGCTTACAGGTCCTGATGGCCTCTTACAGAAATCCGCAACTGCGTGACAAGCTCGCCGCGGAATACGTGCTCGGCACCTTGCGCGGCCGGGCACGCGCGCGCTTCCAGAGCCTGCTCAAGTACGACACGGACCTGCGGCGGCTGGTCGCCGATTGGCAAGCGCGGCTCACGCCGATGGCCGCCGCAGCCGGTGATATCGAGCCGCCGGCGCGCCTGTGGCGGAAAATCGCGGCGCGCATCCGCACCACCGCCTCAGAAGGCGGATGGTCGACAAGTCTCGCGTTCTGGCGCTCGCTCGCCGCGGCAAGCATGACGGCGGTGTTCGCGCTCGTGATCTACCTCGGTGCGGCACCCGAGGCCGAACCGCCGATCGCCACGCTCGCCGTCATGTTCGACAAGCAAGCGCGCCCGGCGATGCTGGTGTCGTGGCCTCCACGGGAGGCGGCCGGCGAGCGCCCTATCCGGGTCAGGATCCTCCAGGAACATCCGAGCATGCCGGCCAACACCTCGTGGGAGCTTTGGATGCTGCCGGGCGGCAAGGCCGCACCGCTCTCGCTCGGGTTGGTAGGTCTGGAGCCAGCCCAGGTCATCAAGCTCGAGCCGCAGTTCGCCGCGATGATCGATCAGGCATGGGGCGTCGCGCTCACGCTCGAACCCAAGGGCGGCTCGCCCACCGGCGCGCCAACGGGGCCGGTAATCTTCGAAGGTCAATGGATCAAGTGAGCTAAGAACCCGCTTGCGTCGTGCGCCCCGTGCCCGACGTCGCCTGAAGCCCGCCTGTCGCCTCGCCTCAACGCGGCCCTCGCCGAGAGAGGATGCGAAGCCACGTTGCGCCGGCCCCAACCTCACCGAGCACCGCCCGTGCCACGCCCGAACTGCCGCCCAGGAAGCCGGTGCACGCACGACGCACCCCGGTTGAGGAGCGCGACCCGGCGAGCGGCCGACGAGCGTGCCTGTCCTTCCCGCCTCCCGATCAAGCTCAATACGACTTCGAGCGCCGGGACGCGCTGAAGGGGTGCCGGGCCGTGTCGGCGTGGACCACCACGGCGGAGCGGACTGGTTCAACGTCCGCATCCGCCGGCGCACGAGCACCGGCGACTCATCAAGCGGTGAGCGGGTCGCGCGTCCGGGTAGGCGGCGTTGTCAGCGCCTGCTCGAGCGCTCGGCACGGGCCGCGGCGCCGGGGCGGGCGCCGGCTGCGCCGTGCCCGCAAATTAAATGAACAACAGAAAAACGCGCACCAAGAAGCGCGCGGATCAGCTGATCGCGATGTAACCCGCGAGCAGCAACGCGCCAAGAAGCGCGATCCGCGTCGCGACCTCCGCAAAGCTCGTCCTCCGCCGCGCGTTCTCGGCGGCGAGCCGGCGCGCGATGCCGGGCTCCTTCAACCGCTCGAGCGCCTGCGCCGAGTCGAAGCGCGGCGAGAGCGCGAACTGCGCGCTCGCGCCCGACACCCCGGTCGCAGTCACGGCCGAGCCCAGGCCGAGCGTACCGATCGGCACCGTGTCGGTGTTCGAGCCGAGCAGCGTCAGCCCGGTGGCCTCGAGCGCCGCCTCGATGCGCTGCGTGCGCGAAACCTTCGGGTCGAGCTGCACCGTGTCCTCGACCGGCACCTTGCGCGGCGGTGCCGGCGGCGGCTCGCCGAGCGGCTCGCGGCAGGCGCGCAGGTCCGCGGCGAACTCGGCCGCGTCCTGGTAGCGCTGTCCCGGCTCCTTTGCCATCGCCTTGGCCACGATGAGATCGAGCATGTGCGGCAGCGCCGGGTCGATCTGGCTCGGCGGCTTCGCCTGCGCGATCGCCACCTGGTACATGTACTGGCTGATGTCGGGCGCGGAGAACGGCGGCTGGCCGGTGGCGAGCTCGTAGAGCACCACGCCGAGGGAAAAGATGTCCGAGCGGTGATCCGCCGGCAGCGCGGCGACCTGCTCGGGCGACATGTACTTGGGCGAGCCGAGCATCACCCCGGTCTGCGTCTTGATGTCCGAGACGCGCATCCGCGCGATGCCGAAGTCCATGATCTTGGCGCGCTGGTTGCGCCCGATCATGATGTTGCCCGGCTTGATGTCGCGGTGCACGATGCCCTTGTCGTGCGCGTAGTGCAGCCCGTCGGCCACCTGCGCCACGATGTCGAGCGCCTGCGAGAGCGGAATGCGCCCGCGCGCCATCACCTCGCGCAGCTCGACGCCGTCGAGCAGTTCCATCGCCATGTACACGAGATCGCCCTCGCGGCCGATGTCGTGCACCATGATCAGGTTCGGGTGGTTGAGCCCGCCGGTGGCCTTCGCTTCCTGGTAGAAGCGCGCCTCGTACTCGGCGCGCTCGGTGGCGTCGTCCGACATGATGATGGTCTTCACCGCCACCGTGCGGTTGAGCATCGGGTCCTCGGCCTTGTAGACCATGCCCATGGCGCCGCTGCCGAGCTCGCCGACGATGCGGTAGCGCCCGAGCTGCTTGAGTTCGTTCTCTTCGCTCATGCGCTAGAAGCCGAGCCGGCGGCTGAATTTCTTCACCTCGTCGACCGCGTCGCGGGCGAACTCCTGGACCGTGCGCTCCTCGAGCGGCTTGGGCGCCGGCTTCGCGACCGGCTGCGGCGCGGGCTCCGGCGCGGGGGCGGCAACGGGAAAGGCATGCCTGAGCCGGACGGTCTGCCCGGGCTCGAGCGCGAGCTGGCGCCGGTACGCCGGATGCGGGCTGTTGCGCACCTCGATGGTGTGCGTGCCCGGGCGCAGCTCGATGCGCGCGAGCGGCGGGCTCGTGCCCTGCGGCTTGCCGTTGACGTAAACCTCGCCGCGCGGGCTGATGCGCAGCTCGACCATTGCGGGCGCCGGTGGCGCAGGCGCTCGCGCCGGGGCGGGCTCGGCGACCGGCGCGGGCGGCGCACGCGGCGGCACCGCGGCGCGAGAGGGAACCGGGCGCGGCTCGGGGCCGAGCGCGAAGGGAAGCTGCACGTCGTAGCGCTCGCGCGCGATGCGCCCGGCGAAGCCGAGTCCGACGATCGCGCCGACGCCGGCCAGACCGAGCATCAGGCGCCGCTTGCGGCGCGCCGGCGCGACGCTCGCATCGAGCGCGTAGGTCTCGTGCGTGCGCACGTCCGGATCGGTGATGGTGCCGGCCGAGCGCAACTCGGGGACGCGCTGCGGCGCGGCGATCTTGAGCGCCTCGCGGAACCCGCGCGAGGCGAGCAGGCGCCCCGGCTTGGTCGCATTCGCGAGCATCAGGCCCGTGTTCACGCCGTCGCCCACCAGGCTCGGGCCGCGGCGGCCGTCCTCGACGATCTTGATCGGCCCGTGGTTCAGGCCGACGCGCAGCGGCAGCTCGCCCACCTCGGCGTCGGCTTGCGCGCGCTCGGCGAGCCTGAGCGCGGCGCCGGGCGCGCCGAGCACCACCACGGCGAAGCCTCCGGGCGCGTCGAGCACCAGGCGATCCGGGTCGGAAAACGCGCCGATCCCTTCCCGCACGAGCTTCTCGAGCGCGGTCTTGAGCTTGATCTGCTCGGCCACCGGCTTGCGGCCGAAATCCTGGAGGCTGAGGACGACCACGCTGGCAAGCGTCGGTACGGCCACCGTTTCATTCACTGCGTCTGGCTCCCCCTGAATGCACGCAAGCGCCTTTTTACCCTCGGATGGGCAGGTGTCGCGGTGACGTAGTTCCGGTAATTCATCGGTCCCGATTTTGCACGACGCGCAACCCCGCAAATCCGCAACGCCGTCGGCGGACGCTAGAATACGCGCAACCTCGAAAAGCACAAAACGAAAGGCGAAGCCATGCTGAGCGCCGCACAGCTCCAGGAGCGCATCGACGCGCTGTTTCCCGGTCTGATGGGCGTGCGGCTGGTCGAGGTCGGCCCCGAGCGCGTCGTCGGCACCCTGAAGGTGCGCGCCGAGCTGTGCACCTCGGGCGAAGCGCTGCACGGCGGTGCGTACATGGCGTTTGCCGACACGCTCGGCGCGCTCGCGACGATGGTCAACCTGCCCAAGGGCGCGCGCACCACCACCATCGAGTCGAAGACCAATTTCATGGGCGCCGCGCCGCTCGGCTCGACCATCACCGGCGAGGCGACGCCGTTTCACCGCGGGAAAACGACGCAGGTCTGGCAGACGCAGATCCGCGGCGAGAACGGCCGGCTGCTCGCGGTGGTGACGCAGACGCAGATGGTGATTGGCGCCGCCTGAGCGCAAGAGCTTGCGCTCTGCGCGCCTGGCGAAGCAACCGCCGCAGCGGCGAAGCGCCGCGGCAAGGCCACTGCGCGCGATCGCGGCGCTCGAAGCCGCGGCCTTTCGCGCGGTGGTATAACTGCTTCGACGATGCCCCGGCGATCCGCCCTCCTGCTGCTCGCGCCCCTCTTGAGCGCCCTGGCCGGCTGCGGCGCGGAAACGAGCGGCAAGCCCGCCGCTCCCGCGCCGCGCGAGCACCTGGTCGAGCTGGCGCTGGCCGAGCCCGGGCGCCTGTCCTACACGGCGGACCGCGCCGGGAGCCTGCGCGCGCTGCGCGAGGTGCGCATCGTCAACCAGGAGGAAGGCCGGCTCACCGAGGTGAGCGTGCGCGAGGGCGACCGCGTCAACGCGGGCGACCTCGTGGTGCGCTACGACGACCGCATCCTGCGCGCGCAGCTCGACAAGGCGAGCGCGGCGCTGCGCCAGGCGGAGCTCGACCACCAGCGCGCGCGCCAGCTCATGGAGAAAGGCTTCGTCAGCGAGGACGCGGTCTCGCGCGCCGCGACCGCGCTCGAGATCGCGCAGGCCGAGGTGCGGCTGTTGCGCGTGCGGGTGCAGCACATGAGCATCGCGGCGCCCTTCGACGGCGTCGTGGCGCGCCGCCTGGTCGAGCCCGGCAACGTCACGCCGCAGCACACGCACCTGCTCACCGTGATCGATCCCTCGCAGCTCGTCACTGACGTCAACGTCTCCGAGCTGGTGATGCCCTACCTCGAGCTCGGTGACTTCGCGCAGGTGCGCATCGACGCGCTCGGCGAGAAGCTCTACCCGGGCAAGATCGTGCGCATCCACCCGGCGATCGACCCGGCGACGCGCACCGGGCGCGTCGAGGTGGTGCTCAACCCGGTGCCGCGCGGCGCGCGCGCCGGCCAGTTCTGCCGGGTAATGCTCTCCACCGGCAGCCGCGAGCAGCTGGTGGTGCCGCTCGCCGCCTTGCAGCGCGACGTGCAGGGCGAGTTCGTGTTCGTCTACCAGCCCTCGCAGGGCACCGTGCGCCGCGCCGGCGTCGCGAGCGGCCTCAGGCTCGCCGACCGGGTCGAGATCCGCGACGGCCTCGAGCGCGGCGCACCGGTGGTGGTGAAAGGCTTCCTCGGCCTCGCCGCCGGCCAGCGCGTCAAGCCGGTCGGGCCGCGCGCGGCGCGCAAGGGCTAGATCGTGCAGCGCGGCGGCATCGCGCTCTGGTGCATCCACCACCCGGTGAGCACGGTGATGCTCACCCTCACCGCGATCGTGCTGGGGCTGTTCGCGCTGAGCCGGCTCTCGATCGACCTGCTGCCGCAGCTCATCTATCCGCAGATCGGCGTGCGCATCCTCGACCCGGCGGTGCCGGCGAACATCATGGAAGACCAGGTGACGCGCCAGATCGAGGAGCAGCTCGCGATCACCGAGGACTCCAGCGGCGTCGAGTCGACCACGCTGGAGGGCACCGCCGAGCTCGAGCTCTACTTCGACTACGGCAAGGACATCGACGTCGCGCTGCGCGACGCGAGCACGCGGCTGGACCGCGCCAAGCGCTTCCTGCCCGCGAGCATCGATCCGCCGATCATCTTCAAGCGCGACCCCTCGCAGATCCCGGTGATGGAGTTCGTGGTGAGCTCGAGGCTGCGCGACATGACGGAGCTGCGCACCTGGACCGACGACGTGTTCGCCAAGTTCTTCCTCAACCTGCCGGGGGTGGCCGCGATCGAGGTCGGCGGCGGCCTGGTGCGCGAGGTGCACGTGCTGCCCGACCAGCGGCGCCTGGCGGGCCTCGGCCTGTCGGTCGAGGCGATCGTGCAGGCGATCGAGCGCGGCAACGTCGATGCCCCCGCGGGGCGCCTGCGCATGGCCGGGCAGGAGTACACCAGCCGCACCGCCGGGCGCATCGCGAGCGTCGCGGCGCTCGGCGCGCTGCCGATCCGCCTGCCGAACGGCGAATCGGTGCCGCTCTCCGAAGTGGCGCAGGTGATCGACGCACACCAGGACGAGCGCATCCGCGCGCGCTACAACGGCACGCCGGGGGTTCGCGTGTCGGTGCAAAAGCAGCCCACCGCCAACACGGTCGACGTCGCCGAAGTGGTCACCGCACGGCTCGCCGAGCTGCGCGAGAGAAAGCTGGTGCCCGAGGACATGGAGGTGGACGTGGTGTCCGACCAGGCCGTGTACGTGCGCCAGTCGCTCGACAACGCGACGCTCGCCGCGCTCGCCGGCGCGACGCTCGCGATGCTGGTGGTGTACGCCTTCCTCGGCAGCGTGCGCGGCACGCTCATCATCGGCACCGCGATCCCGATCTCGATCATGATCGCGTTCGTCATCATGGCGCTCGGCGGGCTGTCCTTGAACCTCATGACGCTCGGCGGCCTGGCGCTCGGCATCGGCATGCTGGTCGACAACACCATCGTCATGCTGGAGAACATCGAGCGCCACCAGCGCGAGGGCGAGGCGGGCATGGCGGCGGCCGGGAACGCCGCCGCCGAGGTGACCAGCCCCATCATCGCCGCCACCAGCACCAACCTCGCGGCGGTGCTGCCGTTCCTGTTCATCAGCGGGCTGGTCGGGTTGCTGTTCCGCGAGTTGATCTTCACCATCACGGCCTCGATCGTGGCCTCGCTGATGGTGGCGGTGACGCTGGTGCCGGCGCTCGCCGCGCGCGGCAAGCCGCCGGCGCCCTCGCGCGTGACGCGCGCGGTGCGCGCCTTCGTCGCCCGCGCGCAGCGGCTCTACCTGCCGCTCGTCGCCGCGACCCTGAAGGCGCCGTGGCTGGTGGTGGTGCTCGCCTTCGCGGTGCTCGCCGGGTTCAGCGCGCTCTTCTTCCAGCTCACCGGCAAGCAGTCGTTCCTGCCGACGATGGACGACGGGCGCGTGCTGGTGCAGGTGTTTACCGATCCGGGCGGCTCGCTCGAGGAGATGGACCGCACGGTGCGGCTGCTCGAGCGCATCGCCCGCGAGCAGCGCGACGTGCAGGGCATCTCGGTGGTCGCCGGCGGCTCGATCTTCGGCCGCACGCAGCGCGAGCGCCCGAACCGCAGCACGCTCAACATCCAGCTCGTGCCGGTGTCCGGGCGCGCGCAGAGCGTCGAGCAGTGGGTGAGCGGCTTCGCGCGCGGCGTCACGGCGGAGCAGCTTGCCGGGGTCAAGGTGCTCGCGCGGCCCGCCGGGATCCGCGGCGTGCGGGTCTCGCGCGCCGACGAGGACATCAGCGTGCGCGTGCAGGGCGCCGATCTCGCGCTGCTCGCCGCCATCGGCGAGCAGCTGGTCGAGCGCCTGCGCGGCCGGCCGGGTCTGCGCAACGCGCAGCACTCGGCCGAGGAGCAGCGCCAGGAGTTCGCGGTGCGCGTCGACCGCACGCGCGCCGCCGAGCTGGGCGTGGACGTGACGCAGGTCGGCCGCGCGCTGCGCGTGGCGCTCGACGGCATCGTGGTGAGCGACTTCATCGAGGCCGACCGCGCCTACGACGTGCGGGTGCGCCTGCCGCAGGGCACGATCGACAGCCCGGCGGCGATGGAGGCGATCCTGCTTTTCGGCGCGCAGGGCGGCCGGCCCGCGGTGTACCTGGGCGATGCGGCGCGCGTCGAGCTGGTGGTGGCGCCGAGCGAAATCCGGCGCGAGAACCAGCGCCGCATCGTCGAGGTGAGCGCGGCGCTCACCGGCGAGCTGCCCCTGGGCGCGGTGGTGCGCGAGCTGCGCGCGGACCTGCGCGGCTTCGAGCTGCCGCCGGGCTACTCGCTCTATTTCGGCGGCGCCTACGAAAGCCTCGCGCGCGGCAACGTGCTCGTGGCCACCCTGGCGTCGCTCGCGCTGTTCCTGGTATTCGTGGTGATGGCGGTGCAGTACGAGTCGCTGCGCAACCCCGCGGTGATCATGCTCGGGGTGCCCTTCGCCCTCATCGGCGTGGTGATCGGGCTGCTCGCCACGGGGCTGCCGCTGTCCATGCCGGTCTGGCTCGGCATCATCATGCTGATCGGCGTGGTGGTGAACAACGCCATCGTGCTGGTCGAGTACGTCGAGCTGCTGCGCCAGCGCGGGCGGGCGCTCCTCGAGTCGATCGTCGAAGCGGCGCGCCTGCGCTTGCGGCCGATCCTGATGACCACGCTCACCACGGTGGTCGGCATGTCGCCGCTCGCGCTCGGCCTGGGCGAGGGCTCGGAGATGCTGCGCCCGCTCGCGGTGTGCATGGTGTTCGGGCTGCTCTTTTCGATGCTCGTGAGCCTGCTGCTCATCCCCTCGCTCTACCTGCTCGCGCACCGCCGCGGCGCCGCCCGCGCGGGCGTGCTGCGCGAACGAACCGCCTGAGGCGCCTTGAGCGCCGTTCCCGACGCGCTGCGCGCCGCCCTGTGGATGGGCGGCGCGCTGCTCTCCTTCTCGGTCATGGCGGTCGCGGCGCGCGAGCTGCTCGAGCGCATGGGCGTGTTCGAGATCCTGTTCCTGCGCAGCGCGATCTCGCTCCTCATGGTGCTCGCGGTGCTGCCGCGCTACGGCATCGGGGCCCTGCGCACCGGGCAGCCCGGCATGCACGGGCTGCGCAACCTCTGCCATTTCGGCGGCCAGTACGCGTGGGTGTACGCGATCGGCGCGTTGCCGCTCGCCACCGTGTTCGCGATCGAGTTCACCATGCCGGTGTGGACCGCGGTGCTCGCGACGCTCCTGCTCGGCGAGCGCCTGAACCGCGGCCGCGTGACGATGCTCGCGCTGGGCCTCGCGGGCATCGCGATCATCCTGCGCCCGGGCCTCGCCGTGGTCGATCCGGCGGCGCTCGTCATGCTCGCCGGCTCGCTCGCCTACGCGCTCACCATGATCGCCACCAAGCGGCTCTCGGCGAGCGACTCGCCGCTCGTGGTGCTGTTCTGGATGTCGCTCATCCAGCTGCCGCTCGGCCTGGTTCCCGCGCTGCCTGCCTGGGTCTGGCCGCGCCTCGCCGAGCTGCCCTGGATCGCGTTCGTCGGCGTGGCCGGCTTCAGCGCGCACTACTGCCTGACGCGCGCCTTCCGGCTCGCCGACGCGACGGTGGTGGTGCCGATCGATTTCCTGCGCCTGCCGCTGATCGCGCTGGTCGGAGCGCTCGCCTACGGCGAGGCGATCGATCCCCTGGTGATGCTCGGCGCGGCGGTGATCTTCGCGGGCACCTACTACAGCCTGCGGCGCGAGAGCCGCGCCGCCGGCTGAGCCCGCAGCCGCCGGCCGCGTCGCGGCTACTTCGCGGCGATCACCGCGATCTCGACCAGCATGCGGGAATCGGCGAGCTTCGCCTCGATGCAGGCGCGCGCCGGCAGGTTCTCCGGATCCACCCACGCGCTCCACGCCTGGTTCACCGCGTCGCGGTGGCGGATGTCCGCGACCCAGATCGTCGCCATCAGGATCTTCGACTTGTGGCTGCCGCAGCGCTCGAGCAGCGCGTCGATCTGGCCGAGGATGTCCCCGGTCTGGCCCTTGACGTCGCGCGAGACGTCCTTCGCCACCTGTCCGGCGAGGTATACCGTGGCGCCGTGCTCGACGGCTCCGGACAGGATCTTCGCCGGGTCGTGCCGCTTGATGTCCATGTGCTCTCCTCCTGGTAGACGTTCTTCACTTCGCGGATCGCGGGGAAGTGCCGGCGCGCGCGCCGCGGCGCGAGCGCTAGTGTGCCCCGATCGCGCGGTGTTTGGCCACCGCGGTTCGCGCCGAGCGTCGGCATCGCCCGACAATCGTCGTATAGTTCACGCTGCCGTTTTCGAGTGAAGCAAGAGATGCCCGCGAGCACGCCGACCTTCCGCGCCGATCACATCGGCAGCCTGCTGCGCCCCGAGCGGCTGCTCGCCGCGGCGAAGGAGGTACGCGCAGGCAAGCTGGGCACCGAGCGCTTCCGCGCGTTGCAGGACGAGTGCATCCGCGAGGTGGTCGCCTTCCAGGAGGCCGCCGGCATGCGCTCGGTGACCGACGGCGAGTTCCGCCGCCGCGGCTGGTCGGCGGGCTTCATCGAGGCGGTCGAGGGCTTCGGCATGCGCGAAGGCACGGTGCTCGGCTTTCGCGACCAGATGGGCGAGCACGGCACCATGCCCTCGCCCTATGCCAAGGCGAAGCTCACGCGCCGGCGCGGCATCGCCACCGACGAGTTCGCGTTCCTGAAGCAGACGGTGAAGAAAGGCGTGCCCAAGGTGACCCTCCCGGCGCCCGACGTGATGCACTTCTTCCTCGGGCCGAAAAGCGTCGACCGGAAGGTCTACCCCGACATCGAGCAGTACTACGCCGACCTGGCGAAGATCTACCGGGCCGAGATCGCGGAGCTGGCGAAGCTCGGCTGCACCTCTTTGCAGCTCGACGACACGGCGCTGCCGTGCAACTGCGACGAGCACGCGCGCGCGGACGTCAAGGCGCGCGGCGAAGATCCCGACCAGCTCACCGAGCGCTACGTGAGGCTCGCCAACGAGGTGCTTGCCGCCTGCCCGCCGGGCATGGCGAAGGCGACCCACATGTGCCGCGGCAATCTCAAGGGCCGGTGGATGGCCGAGGGCGGCTACGAGTCGATCGCCGAGCGCGTGTTCGGCCAACTCGACGTGGACGCGTTCCTGCTCGAGTTCGATTCCCCGCGCGCGGGCGACTTCCGGCCGCTGCGCCACGTGCCGGCGCCCAAGAAGGTGGTGCTCGGGCTGGTGAGCACCAAGACCCCGCAGCTCGAATCGGCCGACGAGTTGAAGCGCCGCATCGACGAGGCGGCGAAGTTCATCCCGCTCGATCGCCTCGGCATCAGCCCGCAGTGCGGCTTCAGCTCGGTCGCCGGCCACGGCCAGCCGCTCGGCTTCGAGGACCAGAAGCGCAAGATGGAGCTGGTGGTCGAGGTGGCGACGGAGGTCTGGGGCAGCGCCTGAGCATCGGCAAGGCGCCCGTGCGCCTGCGCCGCTCAGGGCAGCGCCACCACCTCCATCGGCTGCGCGACGCCCGCAAGCTCGAACGCCCCGAGGCTCGGCCAGGGCGAATCGAGCGCCTCGGCCACGGCGCGCGAGAGCACCACGTCGCGCCCGGTCTTCTTGCACAGCGCCTCGATGCGCGCGGTCTCGTTCGCCGCGGCGCCGATCACCGAGAACTCGAGCCGGGTCGGCGTGCCGATATTGCCGTAGAGCACCCGCCCGAGATGCAGCCCGACGCCGCAGGCGAAATCAGCCAGTCGACGACCGGCTCGATCGACCAGGTCCGCATCGCTTCGCCCTCCCGTTCGCGCGCCCGCGCCGTGGCGGCGCCGCGCCCAGCTGCGACGATACGTGCACGGCGCCGCGGGCGGCAAGTCCGCCGCGCCGGCGCGACAAATCGCTCAGCGCGCGATCATGGTGCCGGGCAGCCACAGCGCGAGCTGCGGCGCCGCCAGCACGATCGCGAGCCCGAGGACCATCAGCGCGACGTAGGGCAGCACGCCGGCGATGATCTCGCGGATCGGCGCGTTCGAGATCGCCTTGATGGTGAAGAGATTCATGCCCACCGGCGGAGTAATCAGCGCGAGCTCGAGATTCACCATCAGGAGGATGCCGTACCACACCGGGTCGATCTTGAGCGCCACCAGCACCGGCAGCACCACCGGCGTGGTGATGAGGATGATCGAGATGGTCTCGAGGAACATGCCGAGCACGAACACCACCGCCATCACCGCGAGCAGGAAGCCCACCTGCGAGAGCTCGTGTCGCGCCACCAGCTCGACCATCTCGTGCGGGATGCGCAGCTTGGTGAGCACGTTGCCGAGCACCGCCGCGGCGGCGAGGATCAGGAACAGCATCGCCGAGGTGCGCGCGGCGTCGATCGCCGAGGCCCACAGGTCGCGCAGGCCGAAGTTGCGGTACACCAGCGCCGCGATCGCGAGCGCACCGAGCGCGCCGGCCGCGGCCG
>Ga0326597_10008894_pt1 | contig 13504 bp, 11 predicted proteins | sample RVTome_12_FD_203789 | JGI IMG/M metagenome (GOLD analysis project Ga0326597, IMG submission 203789) | Soil microbial communities from uranium-contaminated site in the Upper Colorado River Basin, Wyoming, United States - RVT100D185 | ecosystem: Environmental > Terrestrial > Soil > Contaminated >... | reverse complement strand
CGCGAGCTCGAACAATCGATTCGAGGACTCCTCCGCTCCCCCGCTCACTCCGGGATCGCAATCCTGACGATGGCTCTCGGAATCGGCGCGAGCCTCCTCCCGGCGCGGCGCGCGGCCGGCATCGACCCCGTCATCGCACTCAAGGAGTAGAAATGCCACGGGCCACCCTGTTCATGACTCTCGTCACCACTCTCGTTTCCTGCCATGGAACGAGAGCTCCGGAGCCGCCTTCGAGTCCTGCTCGCTCCGAGCGTGAGACCGTCGTCGAGATGTTCGCGCGGAGCTACGTCCCCGGCCGGAGCGGCCAGATCTTCGTGGTGGCCGAGAAAGGCAACTTCTTTCTGTCCCGTCCCGACGACGTCTACCGATTCATGCACGGAAGCCCGTGGGAGTACGACGTCGAGATCCCGATCCTTTTCTATGGAGAGCCCTTCGTCAAGAAGGGGGAGTATCCCGGATCGGCGCATCAGCAGGACGTGGCTCCGACGCTCGCGGCGATTCTCGGGCTTCCCGCTCCTACGACGATGACCGGGCGCGTGCTCACCGAGGCCCTGTCCGGCGGAACCGAACGGCCGCGGGTCATCTTCCTCGCGGTTCTCGACGGAATGGGCAGGGATACGTTCGAGCGGCTATCGCCGCAGCTCCCCACTCTCTCCCGGCTTCGCAGGGACGGCGCCTGGTTCCCGAACGCGACGGTGAACTACCTTCCCTCGGTCACCAGCGCCGGACACGCAACCGTCGCGACCGGAACCGATCCGCGTTTCCACGGGATTCACGCGAACGCCACCTTCGACCGCAGGACGAGAAAAGAAGACGAGCCTTTCCCCGGCATGAGCCCCAAGAACTACATGTCGCTGACCCTCACCGATCACTGGAACCTCGCGACCTCCGGCCGCGCCGTCCTCATCGCTCAGGGAACGACGCCCCGCGCGGCTGTGGCTCTCGCGGGACTGGGGGGCTGCGCGATCAACGGTCGCCCGATGGTGATGGCCATGTTCGACGAGCGGAAGGCCGGCTGGGTGACCAACAAGGACTGCTTCCGCCTTCCCGATTACCTCGAGGACGACCACGCGGCGAAGGCGTGGGAGGCGGTCTCCGGCACGTGGATGGGCCACAAGATCGACAGCGGGCGGACTCTCCTTCGAACCGCGCTTTTTCCTCGGTTCCAGGCGGATGCGCTCATCGAGATGATCGAGAAGGAATCGGTGGGAAAGGACGCCGTTCCCGATCTACTGCTCGTGAATTTCAAGACTCCCGACTATGTGACCCATCAATACGGGCCCGAGTCGACAGAGGCCGAGGAAGCGATACGCGCGCTCGACTCGGAGCTCGCGCGCGTCCTCTCGGCGCTCGACGCCGCAGCGGGCTTAGGTCGCACCGTGGTGGCGGTCACGGCCGATCACGGGATGCCGCCCGAGCCCAAAGCGCCGGATCAGGCGCGCCGCTACGTCGAGGACATCCTCGCCGCCGTGAACCAGCGCTTCGACCCCGAGGCCCGCCTCGTCCTGGACTTCAACGATGCGGCGAACTGTCAGATGTACATTGATCCTGATCGCCTGCACGAGCTGAATCTCAGCCTCGACGACCTCGCGGCGTTCCTGGAGGGAATGCCCTTCATCCGCTTCGCGTTCACGGAGGACCAGGTCCGCGCCGCGCGCGTTCGGTGAAGGCGAAACCCTCATTCTTGCCGTAGCAAGGTTCTACTCGAGGGTCAGGGGCCTCCCGATCGGCCGCGCAGGATCGACTCGAAACTGGAGAGAAGGTCGCTCTGACTGAGCGCCTCCTCGAGCAGCCGCAGGATCCGGCGGATCCGCCCCGCATCCAGATCGCGCCCGTGAAGGCGCCAGACGCCGTGAGCATCGTCGATATCCTTGGGGCGTCCCGCGAGAACTTTGGCAATGATCAGATCCTCGGGATCGATCACCGGCACGGTGGTGCCGCTGAGGTCCACGGTTCGCGCCCGGTCGAGAAACTCGTCTTCGAGACCCGATCCTGCCAAGACCACGTCGAGGGGCATGGCTGTCGCGACGTGGACGAACGGCATGATCCGCGTGCGCCGCACGAAGTCGGGGTCGTCGACCCTGAGGGCGAATCCTGCCGCTTCCATTTCGCGGGCGAAGCGTTCCGGCTCATTGGGGAGGAGATCCACCGTGACATCGACGTCGGCGCTCAGTCGCGGGACGCCATACGCGATGACCGCCTGGGCACCGAAGACGTACCAGCGCCCCCAGCGCGACAGGACCTTCGACAGGGCCGTCAGCAGCTCAACGGCGGCGGGCTGGACTGGCACGATGGAGGAGCTCGGCGAGGCGTACGTGTGAGTGGAGATCCCGACGTCGGTCATCGGGGTGAGGCCAGCCGGGATGCTGTAACAGCGCCTGGCGCCGCAGTTCTTCGGCGATGCGGAACGCCTCGAGCGGCCCGAGGCGCGCGATACGCTCGCCCCAATACGCGTCCTTGGCGTCGCGCGCCGCACCCCAATCTCGAGAAACGAACTCGCGAATCCCGCGCGCAATCACGATTTCATCGTATCCCGCCGCCTCGCCGGGCCGCAACATTCAGCCAGTACAAAGCCGCCCCCGCGACGAGGGCGGAAGCCCCCCCGAGGAGCTGCGCCCGCGTTGCCCCAGCGAGGAGCGCCACCGACACCAGGATAGCGACGAGGGGGACGACCGGTCCCAACGGAATGGTGAAGGTCGCCGGCTGAACCTGCCCCTCGAACCGCTTCTGCCGCAGCGCGAGTGTCGCAGCGCAGGCGCCGGTGTAGGTGACCAGGCGGGCCACCGCGCTCACCGTTGCCAGGTACACAAACGAGCCCGAGAGCGCCAGAGCGAGCGCCACCGTCGACGTGAACCAAATCGCCTTCGACGGAGTCCGGTGCGCGGGATCGATGTAGCCGAAGAATCGCGGAAGCGCCCGGTTCTCGGCGAGCGCGAACAGCATTCGCGAGCCGCTCAACACCTGTCCCGCGTTGTTGCCGGTCATGGCGATGACCGACCCGACACCGATGAGCGCCGCTCCCGCGGGTCCCATGAAGGCCAGGGCGGCGTCGGCGATTGGCGTCCTGGTGCTCGCGAGATCGCCGTGGGTCGTCATGGCAATCATCTGGGTCAGCGTCATGATCGCGGTGACGGCGAGAATGGTCGTGATGAAAGCGAACGGAAGGTGGCGTCTGGGGTCTCTCGCCTCCCCCGCGGGCACCCCGATGACGTCGTAGCCGCCGTAGGCGAAGATGAGAAGGAGCCCCGCGGCCGCCGCGCTTTCGAGAGTGAGCTCCGGCAGAGGCGCGAGCTTCCGCCACTCGGCGAAGAACAGGCCGACGGCGATGAAGATCGCGAGCGGCACGAGCTTGGCGATGGTGAGCGAGTTCACGAGCCAGGCGCTCTGGGTAATGCCGCGGGCGTTGATGAACGCGAGAGTCAGTGTGAGGGCGGCGATCAAGAGCGCTCTCCCCGGTCCGGCTTTCATCGTCGGCCAGTAGAACGCGAGCGCGAGGGCGATGCCGTTCGCGACCGAGGCCTGACTCGCCGCCCGCGTGAACCACTGCATCCATCCCACTTCGAAGGCTACGAAGCGCCCGAACGCCGCCTGGGTGTAGAGGTAGGGCCCGCCCGTGCCCTCGAAACGGCTCCCGACTTCGGCGAAGCAAAGCGCGACCGCGAGCGAGGCCAGGCCCGCGAGCACGAAAGCGATCGGGCTCCAGTTCCCGATGAGAGCGGCGAGCTCCGAGGGAAGCAGAAAAATCGAGACCCCGATGACCTGGTTGATCCCGATCGCGGTGAGATCCCAACGCCCGAGAGCGCGTTTCAGCGTGGGTTGGGACTCGGCTTCGTTCCGGGGCGATGACACGGCCGCGACGTTATATCACGGCCGCGCCATCGGATCCGGAAACGATTCAACGCATGCGAGACGAGGTGAGCTTGACGTCGGCGCGCGACCAGGCCTTCTCGAACCGCGCCTTCACTAGCGCTGCCTGCTCGGTCTTCCCCTGAGCCTCGAGCGCCTTCGTGAGACCGTAGAGGGCCCATCCGTTCTCGCGGTTGCGCCTGAGGTCCTCCCAATAGATCGTCTCTGCCTCGCGTGGACGGCTGGCCTCGATGAGGACGGCGCCCAGGGCGTGTCGCGGTGGGTAGTGCCACTCGCTGGGCTCGGTATAGACCAGGCTGTCCTCCAGGCGAACGGCTCTCTCGAGATGGGAGATTGCTTCGTCGTAGTTCTTCTTCGCCGCAGCGATCTCACCCCCGAGAACCTCGGGGGCGACGGAGAAAATCGCGACCGCGGTGTTGGGCGAGAAGAGCTTGAAATCCAGCGCGGGATCCTTGGCGATGCGCTTCACCTCGGCGAGCTCCTTCTCCGCGTCCGCGAGCTTGCCCTTCCCGAGAAACGCCTGACCTCTCGCGTAGTGCCACATGCCCGTCATGTACAGGTTGTCGGCGGGAGGCGCTTGCTCTTTCAACATCTCGTCCCAGCGGCCGAAGCGAGTCAGGGCATAGTAGGGGACCACGGCGAACCCCGCGAGGAGCGGCATTTCCTTCAGGGCCTCATTGGGAACTTTCGCCGCGACCTTGCGTGCATTGTCGATCGCGAGCTGACCGCGCCCGTCCATGGTGGCCGCGAACCAGAGGAAATGGATGTTGTGGGGGTAGTAGCCCATGGGGTAGAGACCCTGGGCGTTGCATTGGGTGATGTAGTCCTCGTCGGCCGCGACCGCGAGCTCGTTGCTTTTCGCCGCGTCCGCGTAGCGTCCGATGCGCTGGTAGATATGAGAGGGCATATGGACCATGTGCCCCGCCCCCGGCATCAACGCGAGCAGCCGATCGGAAGCGACTTCCGCCTTCTCCGGGGTCTCGGTGGGCTCCATCAAGTGAATGTAGAGATGGAGGGCGAGGGGGTGATGGGAGTCGCGCTCGAGGACCGACTCGACGATCGACACGATCTCCTTCGTCCCCTGGTAGGGTTCGCCATCCGGCATCCAGTAGCCCCAGGGGCGGAGATCCATGATCGACTCCGCGTACATCGTCTGGGCGTCGAGGTCCTCGGGAAACGCCCTCGCCACTTCGCGCATCGCATCGGCGTACGCCTTGTCGGCCGCGGCGCGGTCCTCGGCCTTTCCCGTATATCGCTTCGCGAGAGCGTCGATATAAGCCTGCTCGCGCGCCGACGCCTTCGATTTCAGCGACACCGCCTTCTGCGCCAGCTCGTAGGCCGGGGCCTCGTTCGCGGCATCCATGACGGCGTTGATGTTGGGACCGAGAACCAGCGCCTGGCCCCAGTAGGCCATGGCACAGTCTGGGTCGAGCCGCGCCGCCTCCCGGAAGGATCGGCCGGCCTCGGCATGGTTGAACCCGTAGGTCAGATTCAGGCCCTGGCTCATGAAGAGCTGAGCGTCCCTCGAGAACGTGGTCACCGGGAAGGTGTGCGGTCCGAGGTTCTGGAGCCGGGGCGCGAGCTGCCCGGTCGGGGAAGGCTGGTTGGCCTTCTCATCTTCTTTATAGTGCTGATGGGATGGTGTCTGGGTTTGAGCCAGCCCCAGGGACGCAGTAACGACCGTCAGAACGGCGCACCTCACTGCCAAATCGACACCGGCAAACGATTTCATAGGTCCTCCCGAAAAAGTTCTCTCCGACTGTGAAATACGCGGAATTATAGCAGACTCGCCGCGTGGCCTCGCCGTTTGTTCACTGGACGCGGAAGGTGAGCCGGTCGGTGTCCGAGGCGCCCCTCACTCTCCCCAGACCTCGCGGTACACCCGAAGCCAGTTCTCTCCCATGATCTTGCGGACGCTCTCCCGGGGGTAGTCTCGGGCCAGAAGCCCGCGGGTCACATTCGATATCTCGGCGATGCTCTCGAGGCCGCGCGCGTAGCGCCACGGAAGCGGTGGATAGGCCTCGGGCTTGTACAGAATGGGGTCGAGAGGCGGCTCGTAGACGCGGCCTTCGATCAGATCGAGGCCAACCCCGACGTGATCGACCCCGACGCGGCGGACGAGATAGTCGACGTGGTCGAGATAGTGGTCGAGCGTCGCCGGGCCGTCCTTCTTGAGAAAGTAAGCGAACGACGTGAGCCCGATGACGCCCCCCTTTCCGGCGATGGCGTCGATTACCCGATCGCTCACCCCCCTGGGGTTGTCGCACAGGGCGCGGACGTTGGTGTGAGAAACGATGACCGGCGCCGCCGAAGCGTCGATGGCATCGAGGGTCGTTTGCTCACCGGTGTGGCTGCAGTCGACGACCATCCGCAGGCGGTTCAGGGATTCGACGAGCCTCACGCCGAAAAGGCTCAAGCCGCAGTTGGTCCTCTCCGTGCAGCCGTCTCCGGCCCAGGTGCGCTGGTTGTAGGCGAGCTGGACGATGCGGATTCCGAGCGCGTGAAAAAGGGGGAGCAGGCTCTCGTCGCCTCGCAGCATGTCCGTGCCCTGAAAACCCATCACCACGGCGATCCTCCCCTCGCGTCGGGCCCCCTCGATGGCGCGGGCGGTAGTGGCGAGAGACAGTTCGTCGGCGCGGGCCGCAACGAACGAGCGAATCCGCAAAACCTCGGCGATGGTTTCGCGAAACGGCTCCCGTCCCCCGACCGTCTGATGGAGCCCGTGGACGCCGCCTTGCCTCAGCTTCGGGATGATATTCTCGTCGAAGGCCGAAGCGCTCAGTCCGTCGAAGACCAGCATCTCCCGGTGAAGCTCTCGATAGTCGCCCTGCATTCCCTCACTCCTTTGGCTCACTTGGACCAGACTCGTTCGAAGACGCGCGCGAAGTTCCCTCCCAGGACCCCCAGGAGCGCCTCGTCGTCATAGCCGCGAGACCGAAGCCCGCGGGCGATCGCGGGAATCATGGCTGGAGACGCGATGTCGGGAGGAAAGCTCCAGGGAGGCGGGGGATAGGTTTCCGGATCGTAGCGATAGCGGCGGTAGCTCTCCATGCCCCCGCTCACGGTGAAGTCCAGCCCCAGGCCGACGTGCTCGACCCCAACGAGCTTCGCCATGTAGTCGACGTGATCGAGAAGCGTCGAGAGGGAGGCGTCCCCCTCACGGGTGAGAAACGCGGGAAAGGCGTTGACACCGACCACTCCCCCCGTCTTCGCCACAGCCGCGATCTGGTCGTCCTTGATGTTTCGCTTGCTCGGGCAGAGACCCCAGGCGTTGGAGTGAGTGAAGACCACCGGGTCCTCGGACAGCTCGATTGCTTCCAGGGTCGTCCGGTAGCCGGTGTGGGAGCAATCGACGACGATCCCGAGCCGGTTCATCTCCTTCACCACCAGCCTTCCGAAGTCGGTCAGCCCGCAGTCCGTCCTCTCGGTGCAGCCATCGCCGACGAGGAACTTCCAGTTGTAGGCGAGCTGGATTACGCCCACCCCCAGCTCCTTGAAGAGCTCGAGACGAGAGGCGTCGTAGTCCAGCATCCCCGACCCCTGGAAGTGAAAGAGGATCGCGACTTTCCCTTCCGCCCTCGCCCGGCGCACGTCCTCGAAGCTCTTCGCGTGAAGGACTCGGTCGTGGAACTTCTCGAACAGAGGGTAGTAGCCGTTGAGAGAGTGAAGCGTCTCTTCAAAAGACTCGATGCTGGCAACGGTTCCGAGAGCCAGGCTCACCCCTCCTCGCAGCATCTGGTCCAGATACTCCCCGAAGGCGTCGTCCCCGCGGCCGGGATGCACCAGCGGGCAGGCGGCATCGACCACGATGGCGCTCCGGAAAAGCTCCTCGAGATCGGCGGGCTGCCCCGGAGAAGACCGCCCGAAGGAGAACCGGGTCGAGGCCAAGCCAAGCGGCCCCGCCGCCGTCCGCTTCAGGAAGCTCCGCCGGGACGTCCTATCGCCGAACCATCTCATCGATTCCCTCCTCCTGGTTTGGTGGCTGGCTTCTCGATCTAGACGCTGTTCGCAGCGGAAGAGTGTAGCAGTGATTCACCTTCACCGGCTTGATCCGCAGTGGCCGGCTTCCTACGAATCCCATCCATGTCCGCTTCGCGCGAAGCTCGTGACGAACCCCCGAGGCAACAGCTCGCCGGCTTCATCGCCAGGTACGGGCCGGAGGTCGCCTCCCTCGCCCGCGCGGTCCTCGCGAAGATGCGCACCCGACTACCGGGCGCTCTCGAGCTCGTATACGACAACTACAACGCCCTCGCCGTCGGCTTCGGCCCGACGGAGCGTGCCTCCGATGCGATTTTCTCCATCGCCGTCTTCCCGCGCTGGGTCAGCCTCTTTTTCTTCCAGGGGGCGAAGCTCGAGGACCCCGAGAAGGTCCTCAAGGGCGGCGGCAAGGCCGTCCGCCACATCGTCCTCGAGGACGCGGCGACCCTCGACCGGCCCGCGGTCAAGGCCCTCATGAAGCACGCGCTCGCACTGGCGCCAAAGCCACTCGACAAGAAAGCCCGCGGCCGGTTGATCATCAAGTCGATCTCCGCGAAGCAGCGCCCGCGACGGCCCGCATAGACGTTTGACTCCTCGGACCAGGGGAGCAAAACTTCCGCACCATGCGAAAGATCCTTCCCCTTCTCGTGACCCTTCTCGCGGGCTGCGCCTCCGAGCCCGACTATGACGTCGTACTCCGAAACGGCACGGTGTTCGATGGCTCGGGACGACCGCCATTCTCGGGCGACGTCGCCTTCGAAGGCGATCGCATCGCCGCCGTCGGGCGCCTCGCCGGCGAAGGAGCGGTCGAGATCGATGCCACCGGACTCTACGTCGCCCCGGGGTTCATCGATATGCACAGCCACTCGGAGGAGGGGCGGCTTCTGCACGAGGGGCGAGGCCCTTCGTTCGCTTTCCAGGGCTTCACCACCGAGATCTACGGCGAGACCACCTCGATGGGACCTCTCGGGGGAAAGCAGGAGGACGGCGTCCCCGACTCGGTGAAGGGGAAGTGGACGACGTTCGGCGAGTTCCTCACCTTCATGGAGCAGCAGGGAATCGATATCAACATCGCTTCCTACGTCGGCTCCGGCGGGATCCGCGCCTACGTGATGGGCTATGAGGACCGTCCGCCGACCGAGGAAGAGCTCGAGGAAATGAAGGCGCTGGTGCGACAGGCGATGAAGGAAGGCGCCTTCGGCGTCTCTGCGGGCATGAGCTACGTCCCCAACATCTATATGTCGACCGACGAGCTCGCGGCGCTGGTGAAGGAAGCGGCGGACGTCGGCGGGATCTACGCCAACCACGCCCGCACCATGAACGGCACCGACCCGAACGCCATCCGCGAGGGTATCGAGATCGCAGAAAAATCAGGAGCGTCCCTCCACTTCTTCCACCTCAACTCCCTTTCGTCGACGAGGGCCGGCGAGTTTCTTCCGATCATCGACGAAGCACGCGCCCGCGGGATCCGGGTGACCGGAGACTCCTATACCTATACCTGGGGAATCACCGGTCTTTCGGACTACATCCCGGCCTGGGCCCAGGAGGGCGGACGAGAGGCCATGCTCGCTCGCCTGCGCGATCCCAAGGAGCGCGAGCGCATCGCGAAGGACTTCGTAACCGAGCCTCCCTACCTCGCGAACATCGGCTGGCACCACGTCCGCCTCGGCGTCGAGGATCCCGAGGTGAACGGAAAGCTGGTGGAGGAAGTGTCCGAGATTCGGGAGATGCCGCCGGAAGAGGTCTTCATGGATGTCGTTCTGAAGGCCGAGGGGCGCGGCATCGTCATCGACTGGAACAACGAGGAGGAAACGCTCCGGCAGGTGCTGCTTCAGCCCTATGTCGCCGGCGGCACCGACGGAGGCGCTCTCGATCTCGAGTGGGAGGATCTTCCTCCGCTGGTGCACCCGCGCCACCTCGGCACCGCTCCTCGCTTTCTCGGCACCTACGTTCGCGAAGAAAAACTCCTGAGCTGGGAGGAAGCGATCCGCAAGCTTTCTTCCTTGCCCGCGGAGATCCTCGGAATCGAGGACCGCGGCATGGTGAAGCCCGGCCAATTCGCGGACGTCGTGGCTTTCGATCCCGAGACCATCGCGGGAAAGGCGACGTTCGAGGATCCTTTTCACTACTCCGTCGGGATGCGGCACGTCTTCGTGAACGGAGTCGCGGTGGTGAAGGACTCGGAGTACACTCGCGAGCGGCCGGGGCGGGCGCTGAGGGGACCGGGATACGAGCCTTGACCCGAGTTTCCAGGGTAAGATGAACCGCGTCGTTCCGCTGGTTGAGACTCCTCTTCTCCGCATCACGAGATTCGAGCATCCGGAGGGAGAGCCCCACCATGACCCTCGTGAGGAGAATTCGGCCTCGATCTCGTTGAGCTTCGTGCTCCAGGGGTCCTTCGTCATTCGCGCCGGCTCGGGGAGATTCGAGGCCACGCCGCGGACGGTATTCGCCACGCGTCCGGGGCTTGCTTACCGGACGTACCACGCGGACGATCGGCCGACGGACATCTGCCTTTCCATCGAGTACGCACCCGAGTTCTTCGACGACGGGAGCTCCGGAGTCGCTCCAGCCGAGCCGGTTCTCGCTCTGACCAACAGGACCGCGTACTTGAAATGGCGGCTCGAGCGCGCCGTGGCACTGAAACGGGAGGACGCGGCGTTCGAAGAGATCGGGGCGGACCTTCTCTCTTCCGTCGGCGGCCTCGAGCCCGGCACGAAGCTCTTCGGCGAGCGCAGCTTCGCGTGGTACGCGGAGCGCATCGAGCACGCGCGCACCCTTCTCGACACGTCGTTTTGGGAACCCCATTCCTTGGGGTCCTTGTCCCGGGCAGGCGGCATGAGCCCGTTTCACTTCGCGAGACTCTTCCGCTCTCTCGTGGGCGTGCCCCCGGGGAGGTACCTGCTCTTCACCCGCCTCGATCACGCCTACCGGCTCTTGCGGGAGAACCGCTCCGTGACCGACGCGTGCTTCGACTGCGGGTTTCGAAACCTCAGCTATTTCGTGCGCGCGTTCCGCAAACGCTATCGAATCCCACCCTCCGCGGTTCGCCCGAACGCCCCGAAATAGCAAGATAGTGCAAGCGGCCGGCTCTCCCTCTGTTCCAGACTGCCCGCGGAGGGAAAGGAGAGACAGGTCATGCACAAGCCGCGGTTCTTGGGTCTCGTTCTGGCTTTGATAACTCTGGCATTCACGGGGCAGCGCGCCGAAGCAGAGCAATCTGTCGTGGTGGTCGACGGCGATCGCCGCCCGGCCGATCGCGATGCCATTCGGGCACACATCGATCGGATATTCCGCGCGTACATGAAGAAGGATCGCGCGACCATCGAGGCCACGCACTCGGCGGAGTGGCGTGGTTTCCTCGGCGCCTCGCGCAGCATCGTCCGCGGGCTCGACAGCTACATGGACGGCGCAGACGCCTTCCTTCAGTCGCCCGTCCGCATCGCCGGCTACCGGTTCGAGGACTTCGACCTGTTGTTCTACGGCGACATCGGCCTCGTGAGCTACATCGCCGACGTGGACATCGCGACCGGTGAGAACGCGCCCGAAACCAACAAGACCAAGTATCGCTCCATCGATATCTACGCCAAGCGGGACGGTCACTGGACCCAGGTCGCCTCGCACCTGAGTACCCACCCCGACATCCTGGAGGCCCGCAGCCAGCAGCCTCAGGCCGTTTCCCCCGCCGCGCGCGAGGAGATCCTCGCGAGGCGAGAGGCGGTGTGGCGAGCCTATTTCGCGAACGACCGCGCCAAGCTCGAAGAGCTGGTTCCCGAGGACACCGTGGCCATCAACGCGGGCGAGGAGGTCTGGCACGACCGCGCCTCGGTTCTCGCGGGTGCCGCGGATTTCGCCGCGAGCGGTGCTTCGCTCGTCCGTCTCGAGTTTCCGCGAACCGAGATCCGTGTCTACGGCGACACGATCGTTCTCTACACCAGCTACTCCTACGATCTCGACACCGAGGGCAAGCGGGAGACCTACTCCGGCCGCGGGACCGAAGTGTTCGTTAACCGCAAGGGAGAGCTGGTGAACGTCGGCTGGCACCTCGATTCCGGCCGGTAGTTCCGGATAACTGACCTTACGCCGAGGCGTCCGAAGGCCGAAGCTCCTCTGCCGCCTTCCTGCAGGCTTTCCACAGACGGCGCACGTCTTCTTCCGTCGTGCGAAGGCCCGTGACGCAGGCCCGCAGAGTGAATCGTCCCCGGAGACGGTTCCGCGACAGGAAGAGCGCCGGCTCACGGTTGAGGCGATCCAGCATCGCCTCGTTCAACCGGTCGAGATCCTCCGGACCGAGCCTCCCTCCGGGAACGAAGCGGAAGACGACGGTGCTGGTCTCGACCGGAGCCGCGAGCTCGAAATCGGAGTCCTCCTCGATCCAGGAAGCGAGCTTCCGCGCGAGCGCGAGGTGCTCCTCGATCCGGCTGCGGATAGCGAGAGCCCCGTAGGCCTTGAGGACCATCCAGAGGCGAAGGGCGCGGAACCGCCGGGACAGCTCTATGGTCGACTCCATCGGCTGGGGCGCCTCCTGCTCCGTGGCGCTCACCTTCAAGTACTCGGGAATCACCGTGAAGAAACGACGCATCGAGACGACGTCTTTCACCAGAAGGCAGCTGGTATCGATGGGAACGAATAGCCATTTGTGAGGGTCGAGGGACAGGGAATCGGCGGAGGCGAGCCCCGCGCGAAACAAGGCGCCGCTCGGCGCGATGGCGGCGAGGGCCCCGTAGGCTCCGTCGACGTGGAGCCAGAGGTCCATTTCGCGGCAGACTTCGGACAACTCCTCCAGGGGGTCTACGGCGCCGCTTCCGATCGTGCCCGCGGTCGCCACCAAGGTCTTCGCGTCCGGGAATCTCGAGCATCTAGGGGAGCTTAAGCTCGCCGCACGCCGATCAGCGGCGCCGGGCTTTCAGGAACACGTCGATGGCGTCGGGTCTGGGGTTCACGAACGCGAGGCGGGTCCTTCCATCCTCCATGGTGGAAATGGTGGCGGGAATCGACGAGACGGTAAGATACCACCCCTCCGGCAGGACGACATCGTCGTGGGGCCTGCCGAAGCTTCGATGCCAGAGGAGCTCGTCCCCTACGAGCCCGTAGCGACTCGGATCGGTGTAGGTCTCCTCGATGCGGAGCCTCAGCGACTGGCCTTTCTTCACCGGTGGAAACCGGACCACGACGACCTCGGTATCGGAAGCGAGCGGCTGGACCTCGAGCCCCGCTTTCTCGATTTGTGGCCCGCGAAGGGTCTCTGTCGAAAGCTTTTCTCCAGTGTCGAGCACCCGTGCGGAAGGATTCGAGACCTGGCTCCCCGCGCGAACGACGTTGAGGTACTTGTCGGCGCCTTCGCGCGTTTCCGTGAAGTCGTGGTAGAGCCGGAACGAGTGGCTCTCGGGCTGTTGGAGGAAATAAACAATCTCCGTCTCCTGCCGGGCCCGCTCCGGAACCGGGGCGTCTTCGACAGGCGGGGTTCCGCTCGCGGATGCCGCGCCCGGCGAGCCAGGAGTCGCCGGAGCGGGACGGACCTGCCCGGAAAGGCGCCGCGCTTTCAGGACCAGAGCCGCGGACCCGGGGTAGGTATTGATGAAGCTCACCTTGATTCGGCCGTCGGGCTCGCTCAGAACCTGCGAGGGTACGTTGAGAGAAGCGATCTCGTATCCCGCTG
>Ga0326597_10008893_pt1 | contig 13505 bp, 13 predicted proteins | sample RVTome_12_FD_203789 | JGI IMG/M metagenome (GOLD analysis project Ga0326597, IMG submission 203789) | Soil microbial communities from uranium-contaminated site in the Upper Colorado River Basin, Wyoming, United States - RVT100D185 | ecosystem: Environmental > Terrestrial > Soil > Contaminated >... | reverse complement strand
AACCGCGGGGATCCGCAACGATCAAACACCACTCACGAGTCACGAGTCACGAGTCACGAGTCACGAGTCACTGCAGTTAGTGGTCGCGGTCCCCGACGCGCGGCACCTGCTCTTCGGCCGGCTCGCCGGTATCGGGATCGACCCAGTCCGACATGCCGATCTCGGACTCCGCTTCCGCCAGCGTTTCCCCCGGCTCGGCCGCTTCGGCGTCGTAATCCATGTCGTTCACCGCGTCGAGCAGCGTCGGAAACGGCCCGGATTCCCTGCCGGTTTCAGGATCCCGCCAATAGAAGCCGTCCGGGCGCTCGATGATGCGCGAGGGATCGTAGTCCGGGGGCGTTTCGGGCATGACGTGTTTCATGGGTTGCCGGTCCGGTGAGTTGGCGTGGACGGGCGCCGGTCAAGCCCGGCGGCCGGGTTCATCATACCAAGGCAAGGCCGACAATGGCCATGGGAGGGCCACGCCGCAATCACGCCGTCTCCTGCGCCGGCGATGTTTCCGGCTCGTGCGCGATCATGCAGTCGGTGGTGAGGATCAGCCCGGCGATCGAGGCGGCGTTCTGCAGCGCCGTGTGCGTGACCTTGCAGGGATCGAGCACGCCCATCTTCACCATGTCGCCGTACTCGTTGGTGAGCGCGTTGAAGCCGAAATCGCCTTCGCCTGCCGCCACGCGCGCGAGCACCACCGACGGCTCCTCGCCCGCGTTGGCGACGATCTGGCGCAGCGGCGCCTCGAGCGCCCGCAGCACGATCCGGACGCCGGCGTCCTGGTCGGGGTTCGCGCCGCGCAGGCCGCCGAGCGTCGCGCGGGCCCGCAGCAGGGCGACGCCGCCGCCCGGCAGTATTCCCTCCTCGACCGCCGCGTGGGTCGCGTGCACCGCGTCCTCGGTGCGCGCCTTCTTCTCCTTCATCTCGGTCTCGGTGGCCGCGCCCACCTTCACCACCGCGACGCCGCCGCCGAGCCTGGCGGCGCGTTCCTGCAGCTTCTCGCGGTCGTAGTCGCTGGTGGCGTCCTCGATCTGCCGCTTGATGTCCGCGACCCGCGCCCGGATCGCGGCCGGATCGCCCGCGCCGCCGATGATGATCGTATTGTCCTTGTCGATCTCGACGCGCTTGGCGCGGCCGAGGTCCTCGAGCGTCACGCGGTCGAGCTTGCGCCCCGCCTCCTCGCTCACGACGCGCCCGCCGGTGAGCACCGCCAGGTCTTCGAGCATCGCCTTGCGACGGTCGCCGAATCCCGGCGCCTTCACCGCGCAGCTCTTCACCACGCCGCGCAGCATGTTGACCACCAGGGTGGCGAGCGCGTCGCCTTCCACGTCCTCGGCAATCACCAGCAGCGGCTTGCCCGCCTTCGCCGCCAGCTCCAGCAGCGGCAGCAGCTCCGGGATCGAGCTCACCTTCTTGTCATGGATCAGGATAGTCGCATCCTCCAGGACGGCCGACTGCTTCTCGGGATTGTTGATGAAGTACGGCGACAGAAAGCCACGATCGAACTGCATGCCTTCCACGACCTCCAGCTCGCTCGCGAGCCCCGAGCCTTCCTCGACCGTGATCACGCCCTCCTTTCCGACCTTTTCCATCGCGCTGGCGATGATCTCGCCGATGGCGCGGTCGGAATTGGCCGAAATGGTCGCGACCTGGGCGATCTCTTTCGGGGTCGCGCACGGCCTCGCCAGTCGCTTCAGCTCGGCGATCACCGCCTCGACTGCGAGGTCGACGCCGCGCTTGAGATCCATCGGGTTCATCCCGGCCGCGACGTGCTTCATGCCTTCGGTCACGATGCCGTGCGCCAGCAGCATCGCGGTGGTGGTGCCGTCGCCGGCAACGTCGGAGGTCTTTGTCGCCACCTCGCGCACCATCTGCACGCCCATGTTCTCGAAGCGGTCCGCGAGCTCGATCTCCTTCGCCACGATCACGCCGGAGTTGATGATCTGGGGCGCGCCGTACTCGCGGTCCAGGATCACCGTCCGGGCCTTGGGGCCCAGCGTCACCCTGACCGTCCGCACCAGCGTGTTGATGCCGGACAGGATCTTTCCGCGCACGTCCTCTCTGAAGAGTATTTGCTTGGCGCTCATCGCCCATGCCCCCGCATCGTCATCTGACAGTACCGGGATCGCGAATCCTCGGCGGGCGCCGGGCGCCGCCTACTGCGCGCCGGCACGGCGCGCGGGGACGAGGCTGTTGACGGCGAGGTGGTCGTGGAGCTCGGCCGCCGTGAGCTGCGTGTAGTTTTTCGCCAGTTCCTTCAGCGCCATGCCGGGCTGCATCGCCTTGCGCAGCGGCTCCCGCACGAGCCCGAGCATCCGCGGCTCGGCCACCAGCACCACGGTCCCCGCCGGCCACCCGTCGATGATTTCCGTCGTGCGGCTCACGATCTCGCGACCGAAGCGCCGCTCGAGCTCGATCCGGTGGCGCTCCCGCTGCGCGCCAATCGGGTGAACCGGCCCGGCGCCGCGGTTGGTGTTGGTCTCCGTGCGCACCCGGCCGGTCACGCTTTTCCCGAGCACCTCCAGATCGATAACGTTGGTGAGCGGCGCCTGCTCGACGAGCTTCAGCCGCTCGCGCGGCGAGTCCGCCGCCTCGATGCCGAAGAAGCGCGCGACCTTGGCGTCGGCCACCACGATGCAGATTTCATTCATGGGCACGCCCTCCATGCGGCGGCGCTCATTTCCGCACCGCGGATTCCCGCGACTGCTCGCGCGCGACGGCCTTCGCCAGCTCGCCCAGCTGCTCCGCGATGATCTCGAGCAGGTCGGAGAGGGTGACGATGCCGGTCAGCTGCCCGTCGGCGCCCACGACCGGCAGCCGCCGCACGCCCTTGTAGCGCATGATCTCCATGCTCTCCAGCAGCCCCTCGCCTTCGCGCGCCGTCACCAGTTCCGGATCCATGATGTCGCCGGCCGTGATGACTGCGGGATCGAGGTCGGTCGCGGTGACCTCCACCACGATGTCGCGGTCGGTCACGATTCCGACCGGCACGCGCTTGCCGCCATTCATCGCGTCGACCACCACCAGGCAGCCCACGTGATGCTGCCGCATCAGCTTCGCCGCGGCGGCGACGGTGGTGTCGCGCGTCGCGAAGACCACCTCGCGGCTGCAGATTTCCCCGATGCTGTTGGCCATGTTCGCCTTCTCCGGTTGTAGGCGCGGGCCGGCGTCAGTTGTAGCGCTCGGCGCTCACCGTCTCGTCGTGCACGCGCCCGAAGTCGCGCAGGATCGCCGCCACTTCCGCGGCATCCTCGTCGCGGTCCGAAAAGAACTCCGGCCCGACACGCGGCTGCGCGCGCAATGCCGCGATCAACTGCCGTTCGGCCCGGCGCGACGCGCCCTGGCCGTTGTGGCGGAAATTGCGATTGCCCGAAGCCTTCATTGCGCGCTCCTCGTCGACTCGCAAATTCATGATACGGACAGGTGAGGGGGGCCCCTTGATCTGGATCAAGCAGGAGTTTGCCGGACTGCCGCCGACAAACTCCTTTTCGATCAATGCACACCGAACGATGCGGAAAGCCTTCAGCCGGACAAGGAGAATGAGGCCGTGCCGGTACCCGGCCTCGATTCCGCGTCAGCATTGCCAGGCGTGAGCCATGGCCATCCCGGGGGCTTCATTCCAGCTTCCTGGCTCTCTGGGTCAGGAATTCGTCGAGCCCGGCTTCGACGAATTCCTAGAGGATGGAGAACCGCCGCAAGGCCATCGCCTCGCGCACGCGGCGCGTCGCCAGCGCTTCGGCCGCGTCCCGGGGCGGCACGCCGCGGGACCGCGCCTCGGCCAGGACCGCCTCCGTGTTGGCGCGGACCCGCTCGGCGATCGCCTCGAAAGCGGCTGCCCGCGTGGCGCCCCGGTACTCCATGGCGGCGCAGATCACGCCGCCCGCGTTGGCGATGAAATCCGGCACCACCGTCACGCCCCGGGCCGCCAGCGCGCGCTCCGCGCCCGCCGTCAGGGGAATGTTGGCGCCCTCGAGCACGAGCCGCGCGCGGAGCTGCCCGACGTTGTCCTCGCGCACCACGTCCGGCCGCGCTGCCGGGATCCAGATGTCGCAGTCGACGCCGATCACGGCGTCGCGCCCGAGCCTTTCCCCGCCGGGATAGTCGCCGACGGCGCGCCCTTCGGACTTGAGCCGGGCAAGCGCCGCCGGGTCGAGGCCCTTCGGATCGGCGATCGTGCCGGCCGAATCCGACGCGGCCACGAGCACTGCGCCTCGCTCGGCGAGGAAGCGCGCGGCGTGCCGGCCGACCGCGCCGTATCCCTGGATCGCGACGCGCGCGCCGTCGAGCGCGATCCCGGCGTGGCGCGCCGCGATTTCCGCGCAATGCGCGAGCCCCCAGCCCGTGGCGCCGAGCTCGTCGAGGGGCAGCCCGCCCATCGCGGCCGGCAGCCCCGTGGCGCGGCCGATCTCGTCCCGGATCCACGCCATGCAGGACTCGTCGGTGCCCATGTCGGGCCCGAAAATGTAATCGGTCTCGTTGCGCAGCGCGTGGGCGAACGCGCGGATCAGCGGCTCCTTGCGGGCGCGGGGCATGCGGGGATCGCCCCACAGCACGGACTTGCCGCCGCCGTGCGGCAGCCCGGCCGCCGCGTTCTTCAGCGTCATCGCGCGCGCGAGACGCGTGCACTCGCGAACCGAGACGTCCGGCGCCATGCGCAGCCCGCCGACCGACGGCCCGCACGCGACGTTGTCGACCACCAGCACCGCCCGCAGGCCGAGCACGGGCTCGCGCACGTCGATCACCTTCGCCGGCCCGAGATCGTCCCCGCCCTCGATGCGTTCGGTCATGACCGGGCTACCTCGCCGCCAGACGCCGCAGCGTCCGGCCCACTCGCGCCGCGTCCTTGCCCGCCAGCACCACGATGCCCTCCGGCTCGGCTTCGAGCGCGGCGCGCAGGGCGTCGGCGTCCTCCGCGCGGATGACCCGGACGCGTACCGGCACCTCGCGCGCCTCCACCAGCTCGACATTGGCGATCACGAGATCGGCGTCCGCGGCCGCGGCGAGCAACTCCACCGCGGCAGAGCCACGCGCGACGCGGAACGTCCAGCGCACGGCGGCGCGGCCCGCGATCGAGGCGAGCGTCTGCTCTGCCGCGCGCGCGCGCGCGCGCAGCAGGCGCTCCATGGAGGCGACGTTCAGCGCGCGCCGGCTGGCCAAAGCCGTGCCGACCTCGGCCGCGAACGGCAGCCCCGCGAAATGCAGCAGGTCGATGTTCTCGACGAACAGGCCGACGAGCTCGACTTCCCAGTGCCCGGCGAGCGCAACGGCCGCCTCGATCACCGCCCGGCTCTGCGGGACGGGATCCAGGTCCACGATGACGCGCCGGATCTTCACGCGCGCCGGCCGAACGGGCGCCGCCTCCCGGCCTGCTCGCCGGGACGGGCGGCGCGCGCCCGGTCGGCGAACCCGGTCAACCGGCGCTCGACGCGGTGATTGACCGTGCCGGCCGGAAACTGGCCCGTCGCGTCGCGGCTGCCGGCCGTCATCCCGGTGAGGATTTCGATGCCGTCGTCGACCGTGGCAATCGGGTAGACGTGGAACCGGCCCGCCGCGACCGCCGCCACCACGTCGTGGCGGAGCATCAGATGCTTCACGTTCGAGGCCGGTATCAGCACGCCCTGACCGCCCGTCAGCCCGCGCGCCTGGCAGATGTCGAAAAAGCCCTCGATCTTCTCGTTCACGCCGCCGATCGCCTGCACCTCGCCGTGCTGGTTCACCGAGCCGGTGACGGCGAGGGACTGGTTGAGCGGCGCGTCCGCCAGCGCCGAGAGCAGCGCGTACAGCTCCGCCGAGGACGCGCTGTCTCCCTCGACGCCGCCGTAGCTCTGCTCGAAGACGAGGCTCGCCGCAAGCGACAGCGGCCTGTTCGGCGCGTAGCGGCCCGCGAGAAAGCCGGAAAGGATCAGCACGCCCTTGGAGTGGATCGGCCCGCCCAGCTCGGACTCGCGCTCGATGTCCACGACCTTCCCCGAACCGAGGCGCACGCGCGCGGTGATGCGGTGCGGAATGCCGAACGTGAAACCGCCGAGCTGCGTCACGGCGAGCCCGTTCACCTGCCCCGCGCGCGCGCCTTCGGTGTCGATCAGCAGCGTGCCGCGCAGGATCGCCTCCTGCAGGCGATCGCGCACGCGGTCCGCGCGCGAGACACGGGCGTCGATCGCGCGCTGCACGTCTTCCGCGCGCACCACGCCCGAGCCCGCCTGCTCGGCACAGTAGCTCGATTCCTTGAGGAGATCGCTGACGTCGCGCATCTGCAGGGAAAGCTTCCCGGCGTCGCCGGCGTCGCGCGCGCCGTGCTCGATCATGCGCGCGACCGCCCCGCGGTCGAGCGGGCGCAGCCGGTTGTGGCGCGCGAGCGTGGCGATCATGCGCGCGTAGAGCAGATCGGAGCCGTCCGCGCGCGGCATGTCCTCCTCGAAGTCCACGGCGACCTTGAACAGCTCGCCGAACTCCGGATCGTAGGCGTGCATCAGGAAGTAGAGCAGCCGCTGGCCCACCAGCACCACCTTGACGTCGAGCGGGATCGGCTCGGGCTCGAGCGACGACGTGGATACGAGCGAGAGCGCCTGGCCCAGGGACTCGGTGCGGATCTCGCGCGAGTGCAGCGCGCGCTTCAGCGCCTCCCACGCCAGCGGGTGGGACAGCACCTTCAGCGCGTCGAGGATCAGGTATCCGCCGTTGGCGCGGTGGAGGCTCCCGGCCTTGATCAGCGTGAAGTCGGTCACCAGCGCGCCCATCTGCGCGATGTGCTCGATGCGGCCCACCAGGTTGTCGTGCGTCGGATGGTCCTCGTACACGATCGGCGCGCCGTCCGCGCCGCCGTGCTCGATCAGCACGTTGACCCGGTAGCGGCGCAGGAACGACTCGCCCGTCTCCGGGAGCGGCATCGGCAGTCCGAAGAGCGTCGGCTGTTCGCCGTCCTTGGGCTGGCGGAACACCTCGGCGTGATCGAGCACGTCCTCCTGCACGCCCGCCAGGTAGGCCTTCACGGCGGGCAACACGGCGTACTTCGCCCTCAGCTCCTCGATCAGCCCGTCGACGGCGGTGTGCGTGACCTGGCGGTTCAGGTCGCGCAGCTTCCGCTGCGCCTCGCGCCGCCACTTCGGCACCTCGTGCAGGGCGCGCTCCAGCTCCTCCTGCAGCACGCCGATCGCGTCGCCCAGCCGCTTCTGCTCCGGTTCCGGCAGCTTCTGGAATTCTTCCGGCTTCATGACCCCGTCGCCGCCGCGCGGCGCGAAGCCGAATCCGGCCGGCGTTCGCACCAGCGCGATGCCCTGCTCCCGGGCGTGCTCGCCGATCGTGCTGATCGCCTGCTCCTGGCGCTCGTTGAATTCGCCCTCGATCTCGTGCTGCCGCGCGCGGTACTCGTCGGACTCGAATGCGGCGGGAATGCCCGAGCGCAGATCCTCCACGAGCTGCGCCATGTCCTGCCGAAACCCCGCCGCCTGCCCGGCGGGCAGCTCGAGCGCGCGCGGCCTGTGCGGCGTCTCGAAGTTGAACACGTAGCACCAGTCGGCGGGCGTGTCGCGGCGCGGCGTCTGGCGCTCCAGGTAGCGCCGCACGATGGTGTGCCGCCCGATGCCCTCCGGCCCCATCGCGAACAGGTTGTAGCCCTCGTGCCCGATGCCGACGCCGAACTCGATCGCGCTCACGGCGCGGCCCTGGCCCAGCACCTGGGGCAGGTCCTCCAGCTCGTCCGTCGTCGCGAACGGCAGGCTCGCCGGATCGCACCGGCGGCAGAGTCGCGAGGCCGCGAGCGCGCGATTCCGGATGTCGGGCAGACGGTCCATGGTCAGGGGCCATTCTGCGGGACGCGCCGCGGCGGGGGTTGATATGGATCAATCGCGCCGCCGGGCCGGCCGGCGGCAACGGCGCCGCGCGCGGCGCGGCGTCAGGCCCGATACATGTAATCGCGCGTGAGCGGCAGTGCCGCGATCTCCGGATCGTTCGCTTTCGAAGCGAGCACCTGATAGACGTTCATCCAGCCGTTTGCGAATCCATAGGCGCAGCCGGCGAGGTAGATTTGCCAGATGCGCGTGCGCTTCTCGCCCGCGCGCGCGAGCGCCCGTTCGCGGTTCGCATCGAGACGGTCCGCCCACTCGCGGCAGGTGCGGGCGTAATGGCGCCGCAGCGATTCGACGTCGAGCGCCTCCAGGCCCGCTTCCGCCAGCGCCTTGATCACGAACGACAGGTGCGGCAGCTCCCCGTCGGGAAACACGTAGCGGTCGATGAACTCCCCCGCGCCGAGCTGCATCCAGCCGTTGCCGGGATCGCTCGTGGTGATCCCGTGGTTCAGCACGAGCCCCCCGTCCTTCAGGAGCAAACGGATCTTCTCGAAATACGCGCGCAGGTTCTTCAGGCCCACGTGCTCGAACATGCCCACGCTCGCGATCCGGTCGAAGCCGCCGTCGTCCGGCAGGTCGCGATAGTCGAGCAGCGCCACGGTGCAGCGGTCTTCGAGCCCCTCGGCGCGGATCCGCTCGCGCGCGTGCTCGTACTGGTTCTTCGACAGCGTGACGCCGGTCGCGAGCGCGCCATAATCGCGCGCCGCCTGCCGGATCAGGGCGCCCCAGCCGCAGCCGATGTCGAGAAAGCGATGGCCGGGCCGCAATGCGAGCTTGCGCAGGATGTGATCGTGCTTCCGGGATTGCGCCGTCTCGAGCGTGTCCGCCTCGTCCCGGTAGTAGGCGCAGGAATAAACCATTTCGCGGTCCAGGAACAGCGAGTAGAACTCGTCCGAGACATCGTAGTGGTAGGCGATTGCCTTGCGGTCCTGGTCGCGATTGTGGCGCGCGGCACGGTGCGCGCCGTGGCGGACGGACGACGCCGCTCTGCGGGCAAGCGTCTCCGCCACCCGGAATACTTCGTGGATCGGCCCTTCGACGCGGATGCGCCCTTCGACGAACGCCTCGCCCAGCTTGCCGAGATCGGGAGAAATGAAGTAACGAAGCGCGGACGGCTCGGGTATGCCGATGGTCACGGTCGGCGCCGAAGAGAGGTCCACGCGGCGCCCGTTCCACAGTTCCAGCCGCAACGGAACCGCGGCGCTGCGGCACAATCGGTCGATCACCCGCTCGAGCTGGCTTTCCAGCAGCATGGCGTGCCCCCCGGCCTCGACGTCCAATAATTGTAAGCCTACGGAAACGGATGCGGCAGCCGCTTGATCTACGTCAATTCCCGCGGAGAGCCGGCCCGTAATATGGCCTTGTTTTTCCGGTCATTCCCGTCACCGGACAGAGATAGGACAGCCCATGCATATCGTGATCTGGAGATACGACATCATGGAAGGCAAGAGCCGGCAGGACCTGATGGAGTCGATCGAAGCCGACGCGCCCGATTACCTCGACGCGCCGGGACTGATCCGGCTCGATTACGGTTTCGCGCCCGATCTCAAGTCCGTGGTCCAGGTGTTCCTGTGGCAGTCGAAGGCGGCGGCCGACGCGTACTTCAACGCCGAGTGGGACGGGGCGACCAGCCGGCGCTGGGAATCCGCCCGCATGACGCGCGAGGACTACGAGGCGCCCGTGCTCATCGAGGGGCGCAATCCCGGAAACCAGCGGCCGCTTCGACGGTAGCCCCTGTCTCAAAAACCAAGAATGGACAGGATTCACAAGATTAAGGAACCTCTGCAAAAGTTTCGTCATTCCCGCGCAGGCGGGAACCCAGAGAAACAGGCGGTTACTGGATCCCCGCCTCCGCGGGGATGACTTTTGCAGGGCATCCTTAACAAGATTGGAACGAGCCACCAGCCCGATCGATCCAGTACTGGTTGAATCCTGTAAATTTTGTTAATCCTGTCTATTCGGTTTCCGCATTACAGCAGGCAGGTTCTCGTCAATTGTTTGTTTTGCTCGCGGCAAGGCGCGCCGCTTCCACCGCCGCCAGCGGGTCCACGTAGCGGTATCCCAGCGCTTCCGCCACCTCGCGCCGGGTAACCGCGCCCCGGCACACGTTGAGGCCGTTGCGCAGGTGCGCGTTCGCCGCAAGGGCAACCAGGACGCCGCGCTCCGCCAGCTCCATCACGAACGGATGCGTCGCGTAGTTGAGCGCGTAGGTCGCCGTGCGCGGCACCGCGCCCGGCATGTTCGCGACGCAGTAGTGCAGGATGCCGTCCACCGCGTACACCGGATCCGCGTGCGTCGTGGCATGCGACGTCTCGAAGCATCCGCCCTGGTCGATCGAGACATCCACCACGACCGATCCAGGCTGCAGCGCGGCAAGCATTTTCCGCGTCACCAGCTTCGGCGCGAGCGCGCCGGGCACGAGCGCCGCGCCGATGACGGCGTCGGCGCGATACAGCTGCTCCTCGATGTTCTGCGGCGAGGACGGAATGGTTTTCAGCCGCGAGCCGTGCTCGACGAAGAGGCGGCGCAGCGGCTCCGGCGAGCGGTCGAGCACCGTCACGTCGGCGCCCATGCCGAGCGCGATTTTCACCGCGTTGGCCCCGGCCGTGCCCGCCCCGAGGACCAGCACGCGCGCCGGCGGCACGCCGCCGGCGCCGGAAAGCAGCAGGCCGCGCCCGCCCTGCGGCCGCTCGAGGTAATGCGCGGCCACCTGGACCGCCATGCGCCCCGCGACCTGGGACATCGGCGCCAGCAGCGGCAATCCGCCCAGCGCGGAAGTGACCGTCTCGTAGGCGATCGCGATCGCGCCGCTCTCGACGAGCTCGCGCGCCTGCTCCGGGTCCGGCGCAAGGTGCAGGTAGGTGAAAAGCGCCTGCCCCGCCCGGAGCCGCACGCGCTCCGGCGCCTGCGGCTCCTTGACCTTCACGATCAGCTCCGCTTCGCCGAAGACCTCGTCCGCTGTCGGCGCGACGCTCGCGCCCGCCGCCCGATAGTCGGCGTCGGGCGCGCCGATGCCGTCCCCGGCGCCGCGCTCGACCATCACGCGATGGCCGCGCGCCGTCAGCTCATTGACGCTCTCCGGCGTCAGGCCCACGCGGTACTCGTGGACCTTCGTCTCCTTCGGCACCCCGATCAGCATGACTTTTGGCCTTACAACGACTTACACGGTAACGATTCGCCTCGCGCTGGGATTGATCCACGTCAACTCGACCGGTGACCCGTGACCAGTGACTAGTGACTGGTGGCTGACAGCCGGTGGCCAGTGGCTGGCGGTTAGATCCCTGCTTTCGTAAACATCAGTTCACCGCGTGTGATCCCTACAGATTTCAGGCCGAGTCACGAGTCACCAGTCACGAGTCACTGGTCACCGGTCACTGGTCACTGGTCACCGGTCACTGGTCACTGGTCACGCGTCTCTAAATCGTGGGGGTGCCTTCATGCACGTGCGTCCGCTCGTGCTGCGGCGCGCACCGGGCGCAGCGCGTGGCCGTCGGGTACGCGGCAAGCCGTTCGTACGCGATGGTGTCGCCGCAGTCCGCGCACATGCCGTAGCAGCCGGCTTTCATGCGCACGCGCGCCGCCTCGACCGTGCGCAATTCGTTCACGTGCCGGTCCACTATCGCGGCGTCGATGTCGGCGAGCAGGTTCGCCACGGACTCGTCGCCGGCGTCGCCGACGAGGCCCGCCAGGTCCCGGTGGTGCTGCTGGTCCGAACGCAGCAGCGCCTGCCGGATCTCGTCGCGCAATTCGAGCGCGCGCCGCTCCAGCAGGCTGTCGAGATGCGCGATCTGGGAATGCTTGAGGCGCTTCATGCGCTCCGCTCCTTGGCCGGGAATGGCCCCGATTCGGATATGCTAGTCGGTGGGGCGGGCGCTTCGTTGACGCAGATCAAGCGCAAGGCGCCTCGCCCGCGATGTAATGCGCTGAGAGTCCCCGCATGGCCGCCACCCCGGCACGCCGATCCCGTCCGAACGCGCGCCTGCTCGCCGCGTTCACCCGCCCGGAGTGCTATCCCCACCCGGTCGGCCGCGTGCGCCTGCTGGAGACGCACATCTCGTGGGTGCTGCTGACGGGGCAGTATGCGTACAAGATCAAGAAGCCGATCGACCTCGGCTTCGTCGACTTCACGACGCTCGGCCTGCGCCGCCACTACTGCGAGGAAGAGGTGCGGCTCAACCGCCGGCTCGCGCCGGAGCTGTACCTGGGAGTGGTCGAGGTGCACGGTACGCCGGAGGCGCCGCGCATCGGGGGCGAAGGGCCGCTCATCGAGTACGCCGTGCGCATGCGCGAGTTCCCGCAGGAGGCGCTCGCCGCCCGCCTGCTGGAGCGCGGGCATTTCGGCGCCGCCGAGGTCGACGCGCTCGCGGCGGTCGTGGCCGCTTTCCACGCGGCCGCCCCGCCCGCCCCGCCCGCGGGACGGCTCGGCTCGCCGGCCGCGGTGATCGAGCCGGCAATGCAGAATTTCCACCAGATGCTGTCGCTCGCCCTCCCGGCCGCAGACAAGGCCGCGCTGCACGCGCTCGAACGCTGGACCGAGCGCGAATTCGAGGCGCGGCGCGCGGCGTTCGCCGCGCGCCGCCGCGACGGCCGCGTGCGCGAGTGCCACGGCGACCTGCATCTCGGCAACATCGCGGTGATCGACGGGCGGCCGGTGCCGTTCGACTGCATCGAGTTCAACGATGACCTGCGCTGGATCGACGTCGCGAGCGAAACCGCGTTCGTATTCATGGATCTCGTCGACCGCAAGCACCCGGAGCTCGCGTGGCGCTTCCTGAACCGCTACCTCGAGGAGACCGGCGACTACGAGGGCCTCGCGGTCATGCGCTTCTACGTCATCTACCGCGCGCTGGTGCGCGCGAAGGTGCATCTGTTGCGGATGCGGCAGCCCGACGTGCTCGTGTCGGCGCGCTCGCGCCTGCAGCTCGCGTTCGGACGCTACCTGAGGCTCTCCGAGCGGCTGGCGCGCCTGCGCGTGCCGGCGCTCATCATCACGCACGGCGCATCGGGTTCCGGCAAGACCACGACGACCCAGAGGATCGTCGAGGAATACGGCGGCATCCGCGTGCGCTCGGACATCGAGCGCAAGCGGCTGCACGGGATGCGGCCGCTCGATCGCGACGCGTCCGCGGCGGCCGGGCTCTATGGCCCCGAGGCGACCGCGGCAACCTACGCGCGGCTGATGCAGGTCGCGGAGTACGCGCTCGATTCCGGCTGCCCCGCAGTCGTGGACGCGGCGTTCCTGCGGCGCGCCGAGCGCGAGGCGTTCCGCGCCGCCGCGGCGCGGCTGCGCGTTCCGTTCGTGATCCTGGATTTCGACGCGCCGGAGGCGCTGCTGCGCGAGCGGGTCGCGGCGCGAACGGCAAACGCCACGGACGCGTCGGACGCCGACCTGGCCGTGCTGGAGCGCCAGCTCGCTTCGCGGGAGCCGCTCGCGCCGGAGGAGGCGCAGGCGGCGATCCGGCTCGACGCCGCGCGGCTCCGGCACCGCCCCAACTGGCCGCAGGTAATGCGGGAAATCGCGCTCAGGGCCGGGACGGAGAAGCCGTAGCGCGGCTCAGGCAAAGAGGAACACGCCGGCGGCCATGCCGGCGACCGCGGCGGCGAACGCCGGCGCGCATTGCTTGAAGATCTCGCGCCCGCCGAGGAAACGCAGCAACGCCAGCTTGAACGCGG
>Ga0326597_10008892_pt1 | contig 13505 bp, 9 predicted proteins | sample RVTome_12_FD_203789 | JGI IMG/M metagenome (GOLD analysis project Ga0326597, IMG submission 203789) | Soil microbial communities from uranium-contaminated site in the Upper Colorado River Basin, Wyoming, United States - RVT100D185 | ecosystem: Environmental > Terrestrial > Soil > Contaminated >... | reverse complement strand
GATGCGTACGAAGTTCAACGATTGTGGTAGGCCATGAAAACGACGCATGAGTATCGAGGCATCGTTTTTACCATTACCTACGAGGCGAAGGACCCGGCCTACGTGGTCGATTTCCCGGACCTGCCGGACATCATCACCAGCGGCGAGACACTGGGCGAGGCATTCAGCAATGCCTGCGAAGCTCTCGACCTGCACCTGGAGAGTCTTCAGAAGCTCGGCAAACGTCTGCCCAAGTCGAAGCACCGCCTGGTGGTCGAGGAAGTGAAACGATGAGCCAGGACACGAAAGGAGAACGGTTAATGGCAACGACTGTCAGCATTGCTGAAGCCCAGGCAAAATTGGCGGACCTCATTCATCGGTTGGCCCTGGTCCGGCCACCTGCCAGCTTGTCTGGCAGGAGCCAATGTTTGGAAGGCTAGCACAATGCTCCCGAGCCAGTGCTCCTTCGTTTCCCTCCTCTTCCGCCGCCTCCGGCGGCGGAAGAGGAGGGAAACGAAGGGGTGTGTCGCTAGATCCCCTGTTAGCCATAGAAACTCCGGTTCCTGCCAGTCGAGCTGGCAGGGGACCAAACCTTAGAAAAACAAACGTTTACGGAACAAAGTGGCGCTGTCCAACTAACAACCACGAGTCACTCTATGAGACGGATAAACCGCATCGAGGTGGAGAACTTCAAATCGCTCGTCGATTTCCAGATCGACCTTGCGAAGTTTAGTTGCTTGATCGGCATGAATGGAGCCGGAAAGTCAACGGTGCTTCAGTTCTTCGACTTTCTTTCGCAGCTTGTACGCGGCGACATGAAGGGCTGGCTGTCTGAACGCAAATGGAAATCAACGGACTTGAAATCGAAACTGTCCAGGAAGGTCAACGTCGAAATCTGCGTGCGTTTCGTGGACGAACAAGGCGAGTCCGCTGGAAGGTGGAACGCTACATACAGTCCGTCGAAGAACCGTTGCACGAGTGAGAGGATTGATCTGCTCGATCACCTACTTGAAACCAGCAAGGAGAAAGTGGAAATCACGGATCTCGCTTCGGGGCAAGCCAAGCGATACGACATTACCTTCGACTACGAAGGGTCGATATTGTCCGCCTTGAAGGAAGAACTACTTCCGTCTTCCGTGTTGGAATGCAAGAAGTTGTTTGCTGGAGTGAAGTCGTTGGACTTGCTCGCTCCTGAACACTTGCGACAACGAACAAGGGAATCTTCTGGCACGCTTGGATTGGGCGGGCAGAACTTGTCCGCGTTTCTGCATGAGATGAGCGATCAAAAGCGGTTGGCTATGATCCAGCGGCTCAAGCAGGCATATCCTCACCTTCAAGGATTGCACGCGAAACCGCTCAAGGCCGGGTGGAAGCAACTTGAGATCAGTGAGAGTTACAAGGACGCCGGGCCGGGGTTCTTCCCCAAGATGACAACCGAGGCCAGACACATCAATGACGGAATGCTGCGGTTGATTGCAATTCTGGCCGAACTTCAATCGGAGTATCAGTTTCTGCTGTTTGACGAGATCGAGAACGGAATCAATCCCGAACTGGTTGAGTTCGTGCTGAATGAGTTGGTGACAAGTCCAAAGCAGATCATGGTGACTACGCACAGTCCCATGATCCTCAATTACCTGACCGACGATGTTGCCCGGAGCGGCGTTCTTTACCTCTACAAAACACGGGAGGGTCATACCAATTCGATTCCGTTTTTTTCGATTCCCTCGCTTGCCGAAAAGTTGACCGTGATGGGACCGGGCGAGGCGTTTGTGGACACGAATCTCACCGAACTCAGCGAAGAGATCGACTCGATCACGGAGGCCGAGTGACGTGTTCTTCCTATTCAGTGGTGAAGGCCCAACTGATCTTGGCATATGTGCGGATGGAGCCGAGCAATGCGACGGCGAGCGGTACCACTTTGGGCCCATGACAGTCATTGTCAGTCAAATCGTTGAGGAATGGCATGGGTATTCTTTACTAGACACAGGGTACTTTGGGTTCGTTCGCAAGTCAGTGTTAAAGAGTCGAGCTGACGAATTGAAAAATGTGTCGAGAAAGGCAATAAAGCTACCCGGCCCGAAACGAGGCAGGGAAACTCGGTACTTTTTTAACAATGCTAGAGTCCTTGGTCGCATTGCAATGGAACGAGAGACGGGGCTTGGCGACCAAGTTGTCGCGGTCTTGTTTCGGGACTCGGACGGCAGTGGCTCGGCAGGACGAGGGTTGTGGGCCGACAAATACAAGTCGATGCTCGATGGGTTTGGGGAAGATGGTTTCACTAGGGGCGTGGGCATGCTCCCCAAACCGAAGTCAGAGGCGTGGGTGATCTGTGCCGTCAAGCATCAATATCAGTCATGTGAACAGCTAGAGGATCGTTCCGGCAACGACAACTCTCCGAATTCACTGAAGGGAGAACTGTCAGATCACTTGGGCGAGTTGCCTGGGAGGGACGCTTTGTGCGAGATGGTCACCGACCGAACGATTGACATAAGCCAAATCAAGATGCCGAGCTTTGCCGCGTTCAAGGCTCGTCTGGAAGAAGTTATCTGATGGACACCAAGCAACTCACCGACGCCCTGGAGAAATTGTTCGTCGAAGAAGGCGAACGGGTTGTGTTCTGGAATGACCCGGACAAAGAGTTCCTGGGCTACATGAACCAGCAAATGTTCTCACCCATCGAGGACGTTGAGGTTCTGCGTCTGGACAAGACCAGTTCGCTGGAAGTCAAGCTGCACATCGAGCGTGACGATCCGCCGAAAAAGTATCTCGTTTACTCGCCGTCCGAAGAACCGGAATACGAAGACGACTGGCTGTTGGACGTTCGCCTTTACAGCCGCCCCTTCCGAGCCGACCGGGCTTCGATCCTGCTCGATGAGCTTGGACTCCGCAGCCAGCACCTTCGTACGCATATTGCCGCCCGCCGCAAGTTCTTCGACAACAAGGAACGGGTCGCCAAGCTGAAGACGCTGGTCACGCCAGACGACAATGACCGTGATCTCGACCGCAAAATGCTGGCCGTCGTCACGAAGACGGAACAGGCGGAACTCTTCAATATTATTCGCACGCTTTTCCACTCGTTCACCGAGGAACGGGAACTCGATATCGGGCAGCCGCCCGCCGTGTGGGAGCAAATCGAAAAGTTCGACCTTGATAAGCCGCTCTGGCAGATGGTGAAGACGGCCTTCGGATACGCGGAAGAAACGCCAACGCTCGGCAACTTTCTGATCCGGCTGTGCGTGACCGACTACGCCCAACACCTGAAGGCGGAACTTGCGGAGTCATTGACTCATCTGCAACTGCCTGCGGCGGGCCGATCCAACGCGGTCGTCTGCTTGGCTCAATGGCGAGACAGCCACAGTCGAGCCGCCAGCTATGACCTGCTGTCCGCCCAGGTCGCCAACACGATACGCCTGAGCGACCATCTCCACGACCTGGAGATCGACGACATGATGGACGTGATGACGTTCCTGGATGTCGAGAAGGCAATCTGCCGGAGCCTGCGGGACCGTGTGGAATCGACCGCCGATACCATGAACGCCGACGACGTGAAGGGTGTGGCGATTCGGCGGCAGGCAGGACATTGGGTGTCATCGCATGTGCCGGGAGCTTTGACCGTACCCCGCAAGGCGTTGAATGCGGTCTACCGGGCCTTGACCGCAGCCTCCGAGTTTTTCGACCTGAAGAACCAGCATCAGGACGGCTTCGAGTTTGATGATGCTGCCGCGATGTATCGGGCTTACGAGACGGACCTGTTCCGCTTCGATCAGTTGTACCGTCACTTTTGCGAAGCCGCTGATACCGCCGAGTCGCAGAATTGGGACGTGCTGAAGGCGTTGCGAGAACAGATCGAAGCCGCCTACGTCAACTGGTACATCACGCAAGAGTCGCTCGGTTGGGGCAAATTTGTTGATGGCCTGCTGTCGAAGTGGCAGATCACCGGCGTTCCCAATCAACAACGATTCTTCCACAAGCACGTCCGGCCCCGTTTGGAAGAAGCCGAGAACCGCAAAGCCTTCGTCATCATCAGTGACGCCTTCCGCTACGAAATCGCCGAGGAATTGACCCGCGAATTGAACGGCAAGTATCGCTTCGAGGCGGAACTGTCGTCACAGCTTGGCGTGCTGCCGTCGTACACTCGCCTGGGCATGGCAAGCCTGCTGCCGCATCAAACCCTCTCGTACAACGCCAAGGGCGAAACTTTCTGTGACGGCAAACCCACGATGTCGTCGGATCAGCGGGAAGAGATTCTCAAGCCGCTGGACGGCATGGTGCTGAACGCCGACAACCTGATCGGCATGAAAAAAGCCGAAGGCCGCGAACTCGTTGGCGGCAGGAAAGTCGTCTATATCTACCACGACCGAATCGACGCCACCGGGGATGATCGTAAGAGTGAAGGTCAAGCATTCGATGCAGTGCGGAAGACGGTGGATGAACTTGGTGACCTCGTTCGATTCGTCGTCAACAGCCTGAACGGGAATTACATCGTCATCACCGCCGACCACGGGTTCCTGTTTACGGAAAGCTCGCCCGGCGAGACGGACAAGAGCAAGCTGTCCGACAAGCCGCCCGGCACGGTCGAGGCCAAGAAACGATACCTGATCGGCCACGACCTCGGAGACTCCGGGGAAGCCTGGCACGGCAACACCAAGACGACTGCCGGTGCCGATGGCGGCATGGAGTTCTGGGTTCCCAAAGGTGCCAATCGCTTCCACTTCATGGGCGGGGCGAGGTTCTTTCACGGCGGGGCCATGCTTCAGGAAATCTGCGTCCCGGTCATCACCATCCGACATCGCAAGGACAAATCGTCCAGGGAGGAAACCAAGACGAAGCACGTCACGGTGCATGTCCTGGGAACGAAGCACAAGATCACCACGCCCCGGCACCGCTTTGAATTGATCCAGATGGAAGCGGTCAGTGAGCGGGTGAAACCGATCACGCTAAAGGTGGCCGTCTACGAAGGCCACCCAGAGGGTACCCGGCCGGTCACGAATATCGAGAAGATCACGTTCGACAGCACTTCCGAGAATATGGACGACCGGAAGAAGCAAGTGACGCTGACGCTTCAGGACCGCAAGTTCGACAAAAAAACAATTTATCGTCTCGTCCTGCGTGACGCCGACACTGGCGTTGAACAGCAGTCCGTGGACGTAAGCATCGACAGGGCGTTTACCGATGACTTCTGATAACGATACCAGCCTCGATGATCTGTTGAACCAACACTTCTCCGGGAAGGTCGTTCGGAAAGACCTGACCAAGCTGGTGAAGGAGGGAGCGAACGTCCCGGTCTACGTCCTGGAATATCTGCTCGGATCGTATTGCGCCTCCAACGACGAGGAGACGATTCAGGACGGCTTGAAGACAGTCAAGCAGATTCTCTCGGAGAATTACGTTCGGCCCGACGAAGCGGAAAAGGTCAAGTCGCTGATCCGCGAGCGTGGCAGCTACAAGATCATCGACAAAGTGACGGTGCGGCTGAACGAGAAGCGGGACGTTTATGAGGCCCTGTTGTCGAACCTGGGCGTCAAGGGAGCCGAGATCAGCACGTCGTTCGTGAAGAAGTTCGAGAAGCTGCTCGCCGGCGGCATCTGGTGCATCATCACGATGGAGTATTTCTTCGAGGAAGGTCAAAAGGGTTCGCCGTTCATCGTCAACGAACTAAAACCGATCCAGATGCCCGGCATGGACATGGAGGAGTTGTTCGAGGCGCGGCGACGATTCACCGAAGAGCAATGGATCGACGTGCTGCTGCGGTCTTGCGGCTACGAACCGACTCAGTTTGAAGAACGCGTGAAGTGGCACTTGCTTTGCCGCATGATTCCGTTGGCGGAGAACAACTTCAATGTTTGCGAGTTGGGACCGCGAGGCACGGGCAAGAGCCACATTTACAAAGAGATCAGTCCCAACAGCATCCTGATCTCCGGGGGCCAGACCACGGTTGCCAACCTGTTCTATAACCTCGCCAGCCGGTCGGTCGGATTGGTCGGTTTGTGGGACACCGTGGCCTTTGACGAAGTGGCAGGCATTTCGTTCAAGGACAAAGATGGCGTCCAGATCATGAAGGACTACATGGCGAGCGGCTCATTCGCCCGTGGCAAGGATTCCGTCGCCGCGTATGCCTCGATGGTCTTCGTCGGCAACATCAATCAGTCGGTCGACACGCTGGTGAAGACGAGCCATCTGCTCGCCCCGTTCCCCGACGCAATGATCGACTCGGCGTTCTTCGACCGCTTCCATGCCTACATTCCCGGTTGGGAAATCCCGAAGATGCGGCCTGAGTTCTTTACGAACCAGTACGGCTTGATCGTGGATTATCTGGCCGAATGGATGCGAGAGATGCGGAAGCGAAGTTTCGGCGATGCCATCGACAAGTTTTTCAAGTTTGGACGGGACTTGAATCAGCGGGATGTGATCGCCGTTCGCCACACGGTCTCTGGCCTGCTGAAGCTGCTCTATCCCAACGAGGAATATGATAAGGACGCCGTTTGCCGCTGCCTGGAATATGCCCTGGAAACTCGCCGTCGCGTGAAGGAACAGCTCAAGAAGATCGGCGGCATGGAGTTTTTCGACGTTCACTTCAGCTATCTCGACCAGGAGACACGCGAAGAGAAGTTCATCAGCGTGCCGGAGCAAGGTGGCGGTTCATTGATCCCCGATGGACCGCTCAATCCCGGCGTCCTGCACACGGTCGCCACCGGCAGCGGCGGTCACTTGGGCCTATACCGGATCGAAACCCAGGTTACGGCGGGCAACGGATCGCTGAAGTTGTCGGGCCTGGGGTCCAACACCCAGGCCAAGGAAGGTATCAAGGTCGGCTTCGACTTCTTCAAAGCCAACGCGTCGCGGGTAAGTGCCTCGATCAAGCCGGGAGAACACGACTACCACATCCACATCGTCGAACTGCACAACACGGGGCCGACGACGGCCATGACGCTCGCCACGTTCGTCGCGCTCTGCTCCGCAGTGTTGGGCAAGCCGCTCCAGTCGCAGATCGTGGTCCTGGGCAGCATGAGCCTCGGCGGGAACATCATCCCGGTGCAAAACCTCGCCGAATCACTCCAGGTCGCCTTTGACGCCGGAGCCAAACGCACCCTGCTCCCAATGGCCAGTGTGAGCGACATCCCCACGATCCCCGGCGAACTATTTGCAAAATTCCAAACCAGCTTTTACTCGGACCCATCCGACGCCGCGTTCAAGGCGTTGGGAGTGGAGTGAGCCATAACATACAAGAAACAAGACAGTCTCAACACAGCGAACTGGACAGCACTTGTGACTACACCCGCTTGCCCTAGGCGACAACGTGGTGTGTCTCGCCTGTGACTGCGAACGTCTCGGTCGGGTCTAAGACCAATCGCATGGACTTAGGCAGGGATGCGTGAGCGGCACGGCGCTTGCCGCCGGTGTTTCCCTGTGCGTTTCCAAGCTGACACCGGTGGCTAGCGCCATTCCGCTCACTAAGTCCACGCCATTCGGGGCAAGACGTCGGAGACCCAACCTACGGTTACGGGCTGTTGTGGCGGGTGAAGGCGGTCGGGTCGGAGACGTAACCTACGGCTACCGGCGGCGGCGGCGGGTGAGAGCGGTCGGGTCGGAGACCCAACCTACGGTTACGGGCTGTTGTGGCAGGTGAAGGCGGTCGGGTCCAGAGAACCTGACATGACAATGATAATCGGACAAGATCTGACGCACGCTGACGACATAAGTGACGCCATTATTACAGGTTAATAATGCTAGCTTTACTGCATTCGTTGTCCGACAGCAGTAACTTGGCAGCAATGACTCGCTAGCAGCGATTAGGTCTTGAAGAATAACACGTTATCTCACTCCCCCACCCGTTGGTCTGTCAGGTTCTCTGGGGTCGGAGACCCAACCTACTTCGTTGCTTAGGCTGGCGTCGGCCAGTAGCTCGGTTAAGGCGTGGTCAAAGTTGATGCAGGGTGTGGGAGTGCGATGCGATGGTAAGTGCTGCACAGCGCGGAGAAATGGCGAGTTGACTTGCTCGACGCTGTCAGCCAGCTTGTCGGTTGCCACGGAATGCCGCGGTGCTTGTGATGTGATCGGTAGAAGCAGTTGCTGATAAGGCATTTCCGTCTGCATCGGAAAGACCGTGCCGAGCAAGTCACGCCCCGCTCCCTCGCCTTCCAGATTGCTCGCCGGATCATTCAGGAAGTTAATGACCACCAATACGTCAATCGGCGCGACGAATCCATCTCGATTCGTGTCGATGTAGAAAAACTCCGTCAGACCTGTAACGGACGTGGGCGTGTCGAGAGCACCTGTCCCTCTTGATCAAGCTCTTGCCCGCTGCCAGTGAGACGCAGCGTGTCGTTACCCGCACCGGCATCGCCGCTGACCAGTCCAGCAAAGTTGGCGTCGAGGTCGGCCAGGTTGAACGTATCGTCGCCCGGCCTCCCGGCAATGTCGAGTCGCTGCAGCTTGTTGCCGGGCGCACGCAGCAGCTCGACTGTCCCCTTCGCTGCATGCACGTCACGGCAGGCATTCCAGGTCGGCTTGATCCTTGGCGCGACCGCTGGCCCCTTTGTAGCCGTAATAGATCACAGCGCAGCGCCAACTGCGTCTCGCGGTACAAAAATTAGCCGACCATGTGGGCATACACAACTACGGAGGGGTCCGCATCCATGGACAGATTCTCCTCACCCGGCTCCACGCAAACCGATTTTTGCGGCAATAAATCAAAGCCCAACTGCCAGGCATCGTGTAAACTGATGCTTAGCTTCCCAGGCGTCAAAGCACGTTCTTTACTCACAAATCTTTAGACACCCTTGGAGGTTCAAGAATTTCCGAGATTCACGAATAATCAGGGTTGAGGTGTCCATTGACGCAACCTGTTACACAGATTCTGGAGGCCGTGCAGAGGGGCGAGTTGAACGCGGCCGAGTCGTTGCTGCCGCTGGTCTACAATGAGCTGCGCCGGCTTGCGGCGCAGAGACTGGCCAAGGAGTCGCCGGGGCAGACGCTGCAGGCAACTGCCCTGGTTCACGAGGCCTACATACGGCTTGTGGGTTCGAGCCCGGATACGAACTGGGATCACCGTGGCCACTTCTTTGCCGCCGCGGCGGAGGCGATGCGAAGGATCTTGGTCGAGAATGCGCGTCGCAAGCAGAGTCTCAAGCGCGGCGGCGGTATCGAGCGAGTCGATCTCTCGGATGGCGACGTCGCGATCACGGTTCCGTTCGAGGAAGTGGTGGCGTTGAACGACGCCATTGATTGGTTGGAAAAGGATTCGCCGGTGGGGGCTCAGTTGGTCAAACTGCGATGCTTCGCCGGTTTGACGCTGGAAGAAGCCGCTTTGGCGCTCGACATTTCCCGTGCCACTGCCTCGAAGCATTGGGCATATGCCCGTGCGTGGCTGTATCGGCAGCTCCACAGCGTTGACGATACGCCCGATTCGTCAGGGCCGGGGGCTCGAGAGGCGTCGTCGTGAGCACCTGGATTCGGGCATTCTGTGATTTTTTCGCAGGCGCGCCGTCCCTGGAATTCGCATTGCTTTCTAGGGGAAGGAGGTAAGTTATGCGCACTCCCGACACTGCCGCGGCATCGAACGTCCAGAAGATCTTCTTCGAAGTCGTCGATATGCAGCCCGCCGAGCGGTCGAAATGGCTCGACCGCTCATGTCGTGACGATGCCGAGTTGCGGGCCCAGGTCGAGGAGTTGTTGACGGCGTTGGACGAGGCCGGAACGTTTTTGGAACAGCCCTTGGCGAGTTTCAACAGTTTCGAGACACAACACACCAGCGACACGTCGGTTGCGCCGCTCGAGGACGACTCGGAAGTCGATCTGAGTTTTCTCGACGCTTGTGACAAGCCTGATCGATTGGGAAAGCTCGCGGATTACGAAATCCTGGAAGTGGTCGGGCGCGGCGGCATGGGAGTTGTGCTGCGAGGGCTGGATGCCAGGCTCAATCGCTCGGTCTCGATCAAAGTCCTGGCCCCGGAGCTGGCCACGAACAGGAAGGCCAGGCAGCGGTTCGTGCGCGAAGCCCAGGCAGCGGCAGCGATCCGGCATCAGAATGTGGTGACCATTCACGCAGTGGACGAGTTCAACAAGTTACCCTACCTGGTGATGGAATTCGTTGCCGGCCACTCGCTACAGCAGGAAATCGACGAGCGAGGGCCGCTGGAGACCGGTCGGATTCTCGACATCAGCAGGCAAATCGCATCGGGTCTGGCAGCGGCTCACGCACAGAACCTGGTACATCGCGACATTAAGCCGTCCAACATCCTGTTGGAAGACGCTGCTCCAGACGTTACCTCTTCGGGCGATGTGGATTCTCATCGCGGAGCGTCGTACAGGGATCGAATCAAGATTACCGATTTCGGTCTGGCTCGTGCCGTCGACGACGTGAGGGTCACTCAATGCGGTGTGGTCGCGGGTACGCCCCAGTACATGTCGCCGGAACAAGCACTGGGGGAACGAGTTGATCAACGCTCGGATTTGTTCAGCTTGGGCAGCGTCATGTACGCGATATGTACCGGCGCGGCACCGTTTCCTGGAACGACAGCGCTGGCTGTGATGAAGCGGCTGTGCGAGCACGCTCCGCGGCCGATTCGCGAGTTGAACCCGGTGATCCCGGACTGGCTGGTCGAGATTGTTGAGAAACTGTTGGCGAAAGGGCCCGAACACCGTTGTCAATCGGCGCGGGAGGTGGTCCAGTTGCTTGACGAGCGGCTCGCCGGATGGCATGGCGAAGGCTGTGAGGCTTCCGGTCACGCGGGTGAAGCGTCTGGAATCGCCGCGGAATCAGCGCACCGTCAAAGCGGCAATCTAGCGCCGCGGTCCCACGCGCGCGAACCAGCTCGCCGCCGGGCTCGGAAATGGTGGGTGGCGATATCGCTGCTTGCGACTTTACTGCTTGCGGTTCTCCCGCTGGCCACGGTGATCTACTTGAATACCGGCAGCGGCATGCTGGAGATCGAGACACTTGATCCCGACGTCCAGGTACTGGTCGAGCGAGGCGGCGAGTTGGTCACGATCATCGACAAGAAAACCGGCAAGCAGATCGAGTTATCCAGTGGCCGCTACAAGCTGAAACTGGGAGAAGAATCCCCGGGGCTGGAGTTGAGTGCCGAACAGATCATGCTGCGCCGCGGCAGCCATGTAATTGTCGAAGTACGGACCGGGGCCTCAATGCCCGGCGGCCTGGCAAATCGTGCTTCTTCGGCCGACGAGCCAGGAGACGGGTCGGGCGACCCGCGCCTGAGCCCGCCACTGATGAAGCCGCGCGCCTTGACGTCTCTCGAACTCGGCGACGGACCGGTGAAGGTGTTTATCCTGGCCGGCGATTCGAACATGGGCGGGCGCGCCGCGGTGTCGCTGCTAAAGTACCAGGCAAGCCAGCCCGGAACCAAGGCGCGCTTTCAGCACCTGATCGAGGATGGCCAGTGGATTGTCCGCGACGATGTTTGGATCAAACATGGCGATCGAAAAGGGAAGCTGACGGTTGGCTTCGGACAAGAGGCTCCCAACCGCTTTGGCCCGGAACTCGAGTTCGGCAACTCGGTCGGAAACCACTTCGACGAGCCAGTGCTGATCATCAAGACGACACGTAGCGGGCCAGGGAGTCTGTTTTGCCAATACCGGCCACCCAGCGCGGGAACTCCGACCGACGAAGCGTTGGCACGAGCCCTTACGAAGTTAAGGATACAGTATCGAAACCTCACGCTCGACAAGCTAAAGCAGTCGTGCGGTGAACAGTTCCAGGAAATGCTCCAGGAGATTTCGAGCACGTTGGAGAATCTGGACGCGGAATTCCCCGAATACCAAGGACACGGGTACGAACTCGCCGGGTTCGTCTGGTTCCAGGGATGGAACGATTTGGTAATCCCAGAATTCGCGGCGGCCTACTCAGAGAATCTCACATGCCTTATCCGAGATGTCCGTGCGGGCCTCAATGCTCCCGACTTGCCGTTCATCATTGGTCAGATTGGCGTGGACGGCTACGAAGCGGATCTACAATCGAAAGTCCGCATGTTCAAGCAAGCGCAAGCTGCGCCGCTCCAGGCTCCCGAGTTCCACGGCAATGTTGCCCTGGTCAAAACGGATGTTTTCTGGGACAAGCAGGCCGATTCCGTCTACCAGAAGGGTTGGCAGAAACACCTGGACGAGTGGGAGAAAGTCGGCTCCGACTTTCCCTATCACTACCTGGGAAGCGCGAAGACGTTTTGCCAGATCGGAACGGCGTTCGGAAATGCAATGATCGAGCTTTGCGAGCGGAGGAAGGTCGCACAGGGGGAAGTCACGACGACCACGCCCATCATCGAACTGCGGTACGACATTGGGCTGAGCCCCACCGAAATCCTCACGGCGGACGATTGGGAGTGGACCGAGCCGGTGAACTTGGGGGCGCGCATCAACAGCAGTGAAATCGACGAAAGTCCATGCCTTTCCACGGACGGTCTGACCTTGCTGTTCAGCTCGACGCGTCGGCAAGGAAATCGCTTCTTCGAGATCTGGCAATCCCGCCGGGAGGTGGCGAGCGATCCGTTCCCTCCGCCGACTCGGCTCGCCGCGCCCATCAATGCTTCCGGACGCAATACGGGTCCGTGCCTCAGCGCCGACGCGCGAACACTGGTGTTTGTGTCGGACCGCGACGGAGGCAAAGGCCTGCTGGACTTGTGGATGAGCACGCGGGCGTCGCCCGAAGAGGCCTGGTCGGAGCCAACGAATCTAGGACCGACGATCAATACCCCCGATTATGAAGCGCACGCGTGCCTGAGCGGCGACGGCCTGACCTTGTTGTACGCGCACTCCACGCCAACGGGCGCGGTGCGCCGAGTGTTCGAGCTGAGAATGAGTTCGCGCCCGTCGACGGACGAATCGTGGGGCGAGCCGGTTGCGCTGTGGTCGCGAGCAGTGGAACCGGAAGCGACGGGTGCCGACCTCTCACAATTCCTGCCGTGCCAATGTGCGCTTTCCAGCGATGGGCTGGCGCTCGTCTTTTCGTACCAGCGGGAGCCTGGCAGCGGAGCTGGGAGCCATGACTTGGGCATGATGACGCGGTCCACCAAAGACGCCCCGTGGTCCGAACCCCGGAATCTTGGTCCCCTAGTCAACAGTTCGCGGAGCGAACAGTTCCCGGCACTCTCGGCCGATGGCTGTACCTTGCTGTTTGCATCGGACCGTGGCAGTCCCTCGGACAAGCCGCGAGATGATCTGTGGATGAGCCGCCGCGCGCGGAAGGAAGCAGAGTAGGCGCTGCATTTCGGATTCTTTTCCGTAAATCCGCAAATTGCGTAGGCGCGCGGTAAGTCGTTTTCGCATTGTCCTATTGGAGAGTCCCATCGACAGGACAAGTACCGTGCGTGTCAACCATCCTCGGCGGCCATCGACTCGTCAAAGGCGCCGCTATCGATTCTTGAAACGCCTGAATCCCCGCGGCATCGCAAATCGAGGAACCCACCGGTGCAAAACCGAAAATCCATGCTCGGCCGATTGGACATTTTGCTGAGGAAGCGTCGGCGGCAGCGCAGGCGTCGCTTCGGCAGCGAACAATCACGGCCATTTTGGCT
>Ga0326597_10008891_pt1 | contig 13506 bp, 7 predicted proteins | sample RVTome_12_FD_203789 | JGI IMG/M metagenome (GOLD analysis project Ga0326597, IMG submission 203789) | Soil microbial communities from uranium-contaminated site in the Upper Colorado River Basin, Wyoming, United States - RVT100D185 | ecosystem: Environmental > Terrestrial > Soil > Contaminated >... | reverse complement strand
GTGGTCGTCGGTGCCGCTTCCTTCTTGCTGCACACGTACACACACGCAGGAGTCATCGCCGTCGACACTCCGCCACTGTCGGGGACCGGCCCTGGCGACGGCACGCGCGAACTCGTTCCGTTGATCGCGTCGATCGACCCGACCGAGACGGCTCGTGACTTCATGAAGCGGATTGGCGAGATGGTGGCCGGCAGCTATTCGTATCATCCGTTTCCAGTTAGCCTGGTCGCGGACCGCCTCTTGAAGAGGCGGCGGCCAACGACCAACGTCCTGGTCACCGTTGCCGGGTTGCACGACGCTGCTCCGAGCGGCGACGACCACGATCTTCGGATCATCGTCTCCAGAACGCCGTCACTGGGCATCAGAATCGAAGGCCGCGCGCCGGCGTTCTCCCCCGAGTACCTGCACACGTTCGCCCGGCATCTGTCTCGCGTGCTCGCGTCGTTTACTGACCTGTCGCGCCCGCTCGACCAGATCGACATCATGGGCGACGACGAGCGGCACCGAGTGCTGGTCGAGTACAACGCGACAGGCGAAGGAGCCACACCGGACCAGGCCATTCACACGTTGTTCGAACGTCAGGTTCGTCGCGCGGGGTCGAGCGTCGCGATCCAGCTGAATGATGTGACGCTCACATACGACGCCCTGAACCGGACCGCCAACCAGCTCGCCCGCTCTCTGCAGTCCGAGTACAGCGTGGAACCAGGCGACGTCATCGGCGTCGTGACCCACCGATCGCCACACGTCATCGCCGGACTCCTTGGGGTCTTGAAGGCGGGTGCCGTGTATTTGCCGATCGACCCGGACTATCCGGAGGAGCGCCTGCGGTTCATGGTCGCGGACGCCGGCGTCAAGGTCCTACTGGTCCACTCCGAGCACTTCGAGCGGCTGGCTGCACTGTACGAAACACCGATGTTCGCGCTCGACATCCAGCTGGAGACGTTGGATACCGCGGACACGGACCTTGATCTCGCGGCCGTCTCCACGCAGCTGGCCTACATCATCTACACCTCGGGTTCGACCGGCCACCCCAAGGCGGTCCTGCTCGAGCACCGTGGTTTCGTCAACATGGTGCGGCATCACATCGACTTCTTTGGCGTGGGTCCATCCGACCGGCTGCTGCAATTCTACGCACACAGCTTCGACTCGTCGCTGTTTGAAATCTTCGTGTCGCTGCTTTCTGGAGCGACGCTGGTCATGGTCGCGCAGGACACGATCAATGATCCCGAACAGCTGTCGGCCTACGTGGCGGCTCAGCAGATCACGACTCTGACACTCCCGCCGGTGTATCTGAGCACGCTGAACCGAGCCCATCTCACCGCAGTGCGCCGGTTCATCAGCGCTGGCGATCACTGTCGTGTCGAAGACGCGCTGCTCTTCGCGGGCACCAGCGACTACTACAACTCATACGGGCCGACCGAAACATCGGTGTGCGTCACGCATTACACAGTCGACCCGCAGCGGCGGTACGGCTCCAGAATTCCCGTCGGCACGCCGATCACCGGCACGTCGATTTATCTGCTCGACGATCGCCTCCAGCCCGTGCCTGAAGGTGTAGTCGGCGAGATTTGTGTCGAGGGCGTCAGCCTCGCCCGCGGCTACCTGAATCGCGACGAGCTGACTGCAGAGAAGTTTGTCCCGAGTCCGTTCAAGACCGGCGAGAGGCTCTATCTGACGGGCGATGTCGGCGTCTGGCTGCCTGACGGCAACCTGGAGGTCATCGGGAGAAAAGACACGCAAGTCAAAATTCGCGGCTACCGTGTGGAGCTCGGCGAAATCGAGTCGGTGCTCGATCAGCATCCTCTCGTCCAGGCATCTGCGGTCATTGCATCGGAGGACGACGCGGGCCACAAGCGGCTGATCGCGTACGTCACCGGCACCGCTGACCACGCCGGATCGATCGACGTCGCCGGTATCAAGTCGCTGCTTCGCTCGAGGCTCCCCGAGTTCATGATCCCCTCGGTCGTCATAGTGCTCGACCGGATGCCACTGACTGCGAACGGGAAGATCGATCGCAAGGCACTGCCGTCGTCCGTCGAGCCAGCGGCCCCACTGGATCCGTCAGCCGGACAACCGCAGAGTCCCACGCAGGAGACACTCGTCGGGATCTGGCGGGACGTGCTCAGCGTGCCGCACGTGGGCATTCACGACAACCTATTCGATTTGGGTGGGGATTCGATTCTCATCATCCAGATCGTGTCCCGGGCCCGCGAGGCCGGCCTGAAACTGACGCCCAATCAGCTCTTTGATCACCAGACGGTCGCCGCGTTGGCGAAGGTCGCCGCTGTCGCTCAGCCGGCAGTAGCACCATCCGCTGAACAGGGCCTGATCGAGGGGCCGGCGCCCCTCACCCCGATGCAGGCCTGGTTCTTCGCGCAACACTTCGCCGAGCCGCATCACTTCAACCAATCGGTGTGCTTCGACGTGCCGGCCGGTGAGCTCGACCACGTATCAGCGGCCGCGGCCACCCAGGCGCTACTCGCGCATCACGACGCGCTGCGACTGTGTTTCGCGGAGGCCGATGGCGGCTGGACGGCGCACTATGCGCCGCTTGGCGCCAACGCGCCGTTCGACATCGTGGACTTGTCCGGCGTCCCCACCGACCAGCGCGACGCGAGCCTGCGTGACGCGGTACTCGCCCGCCAGGCGAGCTTCGATCTCTCAACCGGCCCGCTACTCCACGTCACGGCGTTTCAGTTCGACGACCGCTGGCCGTCTCGACTGCTTTTCGCAGCACACCACCTCGCCGTTGACGGTGTCTCCTGGCGCATCCTGTTGGCTGATTTCTTCACCGCATACGCGCAGATCGGCCGCGGAGACTCCGTGGAGTTACCAGACAAGACAACGTCGTATCGTACGTGGGCCACGCAGTTGGCGCCGATGGCCGCCCAGCTCGCGGGCGACCTGCCTTCGTCGCTCGAGGAGGTCTACTGGTTCTCCGATCACGGCGCCGTTGTGTCGCTGCCCACCGACCACGCACATGCACCCGCGGCCAACACCATCGCGTCCGCGCGCGAGGTCACGCGCGCCCTCGACGCGGAGGTGACGACGGCACTTCTGCAGGATGTGCCACGTGCGTACACGACAGAGATCAACGATGTACTGCTCTCAGGGCTCGCCCTCACGTTCCAGTCGTGGACGGGACGCGACCACATCCTGTTCGATCTCGAAGGTCACGGCCGCGAAGACCTGCTCGACGAAGCGGATACGTCTCGTACCGTCGGCTGGTGCACATCACAGTTTCCCGTGCTCTTACGACTCGACCGTGGCGCCTCGCCTGGAGATGTCATCAAGTCGGTGAAGGAACAACTCCGCGCCGTGCCGCGCAGAGGCGCCGACTACGGCCTGCTCCGCTACCTCTCGGGGGACCGACCGATGATCGAACGCCTGGAGGCCCAACCGGCACCTGAGGTGCTCTTCAACTATTTCGGCCAGGCCGGGCGGGTGCTGGCCCCCGAGCTTGAGTGGGCACTCGTGCCAGGCTCGGTCGGTTCCGACGTCAGCCCGCGCGCAACTCGTTCGCACCTGCTCGAGATCAATGCCATCGTTGAGAACGGCCGGCTCGCGATCACGTGGACATATAGCGACGCGGTTCACCAGCGGAGCACGATTGAAACGCTCGCGGTCCGCTACGAAGAAACACTGCAGCAACTCGTTGACCATTGCCGGACGGTCACGACCACACAGTACACACCGTCCGACTTTCCAGCGGCAGGGCTGGATCAGGGGGCGCTGGACGCACTCATCGCGAAAATCAGTCACTGAGCGTGCGATGAACAAGGGCGACTATCAGATTCTCGCGACGAGCGAGAGCCACCGCTACGTCGCTGACTTTTGGCGTCGCCAGCTCGCCTCGGTTGAGGCTGCCGCCGCCTCCCCATGTGCTGCCGAGAGCCGCGACGGTGAGTCGCGATCGACGATCTCGGTCCCCCTGAGCGCGACGGCAGTGCGGGCGCTCGACAGGTTGGCCCACGATCCCCTCAGTCGCCTCACGGTGATCGCTGCCGGCATCGCGCTTGGGACCGGACGGTACTTCAACAAGACAACCACGCTGGTTCGCACGCCTCTTCTCCTGGCTGCGGGTGATGCCGGGTTCAACTCCGAGGGCGTGGTGCCCCTGGTCTTCTCGATGGCAGGCGACCAGACGCTCAGCCAGGTCCTGCAGGAGGCCGCCTCCATCGTCGAACAGAGCTACGGCGCCCAGGACTATCCCTTGGGCATGCTGTGCGAAGACCTTCGGGGCGTCCCGCTCGCCGATCTCACGACGTGCAGCCTCTCGAGCGCCGCCCTCCACAGCCCTGCGGATGGGTTACGCGCGCCGCTGCACTTCGAATGCCACGGCCTCGACCGCGGTTTCGAGCAGGCCCGGATCACGATTGAGTACGACCCGGCGGCGGTCGAAGGGTGGCTCATACCAGGGCTCGCCGCGGTAGTCGGGGCAACCCTCGAGCGCTTCGAGACACGCTCGCTGACTGTGCGCGAGAGTAACAGGGCGCCGTCGGAACAGGCCGCGCAGGTGGCGGCGTGGAACCGCACGGAGACGGCGACTCCCTTCCAGAGCGTGGTCGAGCGGTTCGAGGCCGGCGTGGCACGCACACCGGACGCGCCGGCGCTCCTCTACGAGGGCACCACCGTGACCTACGGTGAGGTGAACCAGCGGGCCAACCAGCTGGCGCATCACCTCCTGGCCACCGGCGGCGCGGGCACCGGCCCCGCCATCGGCCTCTGGATGGCCCGCTCACCCGGGATGGTCGTCGCAGTCTGGGCCGTGCTCAAAGCCGGGCTCGCCTATCTGCCCATCGACGCGGAGTGCCCACCCGGCCGCCTCGCTGCCATGCTGACCGACGCCGGGGTGCGGCGCCTGCTCGTCGACGCCACCACCGCCGACGCCGCCGTCGCCCTCGACTGCGACCCGGTCCGCGCCGACCGCGAGTGGCCCGGCGACCCGGCCAATCCGGGCGTGCCGATCCACCCCACCGATCTGGCCTACCTCATCTACACCTCGGGCTCCACCGGGATGCCCAAGGGCTGCGCGATCGAGCACCACAGCCTGGCCAACTACCTCCACTGGGCCACGGCCTACTACTGGCCCGCGCCCGACACCGGCACCATGGCGCTCTTCACCCCGCTCTCCTTCGACCTCACGGTGCCCAGCCTCTTTTGTCCGTTGCTGCGCGGGCGGCCGCTGGTCATCTACCCCCAGCATCTGCCCATCGACGTGATCCTGCGCGACCAGCTCGCCCCGGGCTCTCCGGTCGATACCATCAAGCTCACGCCCTCCCACATCGGCCTGCTGGACGCGGGGCCCCAGCCGGGCACCCCCCTGCGCCTGGCCATCGTCGGCGGCGAAGCACTGCGGCCCCATCACGTCGCCCGCCTCACCGCGCTCAACCCGCGCATCCGCATCATCAACGAATACGGCCCGACGGAAACGACCGTCGGCTGCACCGTCAAGGACATCGTGCCGGGCGAGCCGGTCACCATCGGGCGGCCCATCGCCAATACGCGCATCGCTGTCCTCGACGCCGACCTGCACCCCGTGCCCATCGGCGTCCGCGGCGAGATCTGTGTCGGTGGGGCCGGCCTCGCCCGCGGCTACCACGGGCGCCCCGCCCTCACCGCCGACCGCTTTCCCCCCGACCCGGCCGTGCCCGGCGCGCGCCTCTATCGCACCGGCGACATCGGCCGCTGGCTGCCCGCCGGCGAGCTCGAGTGTTTCGGCCGCCTCGACCACCAGGTCAAGATTCGCGGCTATCGCATCGAACCCGCCGAGGTCGAGGCCGCCCTGCGCCGCTGCCCCGGTATCCGCGACGCCCTCGTCCTCCCCCAGGACGACCACGACGGTATTGCGTCGCTGGTCGCCTACGTGATCAGCAGCGATCCTCCCGTACTCACGACCCTCCGCCGCTCCCTCGGGGACACGCTCCCCGCCTACATGGTGCCCACTGCTTTTATCCGCATCGCCGAGATGCCTCTCACGTCCAACGGAAAACTCGACCGCGGCCGCCTCCCCAAGGTTGCCATGGCTACCGTGGCCCGGCCACCCTACTTCCCGCCGCGCAACCACGTCGAACGCCGTCTCACACGCGTGTGGGAGGAGGTGCTCGGCAGGACACCCATCGGGGTGACTGAGGACTTCTTCGACCTGGGCGGGCACTCGATTCTGGCGGTGAAACTGATGGGCCGGGTCCAGCAGGAGTTCGAACGGTCCCTGCCACTGGCGCTGCTCCTGTCTCACTCGACCATCGAGCGCCTTGGCGGCGCGATTCAGGGTGAGGCCGATGCGCAGGACTGGAGGCCGCTGGTCGAGATCAGGAGAGGACACGCTGGGCCCCCGCTGTTCTTGTTGCCTGGCGCCGGTGGGAACGTCATCTATTTCCACAAGCTGGCGCACAACCTCATGGTCAATCGACCGGTGTACGGCCTGCAGGCCGTCGGGCTCGATGGCGCGGCGCCGCCGCTGACGACGGTTGAGGCAATCGCCGCAGTGAACATCGAGGAGATCCGCCGGGTCTGGCCGACGGGACCGTACTACCTCGCGGGGCACTCCTTCGGAGGACAGGTCGCGCTCGAGATGGCGCAGCAGCTACGACGGCAGGGTCACGGAGTTGGGCTTCTCGCGTTGCTCGATACAGCAGCGCCCACCTTCGATCCCGTTCCGACCGGAGTCGGCTGGCAGGATGCGCACTGGCTGGCGAAGATCGCGCGGGAGATCGAGGAGTTCTTCGGTATCCGCCTTGATCTCACTCTTGAAGATCTGCTCCCGCTTCCGGTGGACGCCCAGCTGGTGCGCGTCGTCGAACGGATGCAGCATGCCGGCGCGTGGGCACCGGGCGCCGACCCCGCCCAGCTTCGCGGGTACTTGCAGGTATACAAGGCGAACAGCCAGGCCGCGCAGGTGCGCTACGACACGACCGCACGCGTGCCGGTGACGCTCTTCAAGGCGCTCGCCAAGGATCCCGATATCGATCCGACGCCAGCCAGTCTCGTGGAGCTGACCAGGCAGCGCGACTGGGGGTGGGAGCGATTCGCCTCCGATAGTGTCAGGGTCTTCGACGTACCAGGTGCTCACCTGTCGATGCTGGCGGATCCGCACGTGCAAGTGCTGGCACGGGCGATGGACGATGCGCTCGCCGCCACCGATGCTGCGATCGGGCTTGTCGGAGCTGCGCCGTCGGTGTGAACGGCCTCCCAGCGAACACGGCTGCGAGCCATACCGAAGTGCAGACACCGATGGCACGGGGACGTGCCCCGGCGGATTCGTTTGCCCGGTTCACTGGCGTGCGGCCCTCACCAGTCGGATGTCCGCAGCGGCACCGCGCTCGTGTCGTCACCGGTCACATCGGTGGTCCGCACGACCGCGGACGGCGCGTGGACCGCGACCGCCAATCGGTGGCGCACTGAGGGCGCCAGCAGTGCAAATGTCCACGGTGTCGCGGGCACGCCTGGCGGCGGCATGAAACGGATGCCGCGCTCGCCGTCGAACGCGAATCCGAAACAGTCCAGCGGATGGCTCAACCCACGCCCGATCGCCTTGATATAGGCCTCCTTCAGCGTCCACAGCTCGATGAATCGCGCCGGGCGATCGGCGACATCGCAGGCCTCGAGCAGTCGGACCTCACCTGGAGAGAAGTAGCGCGCCACGATGTCACGACCGTCGACCGTACGGTCGATGGATTCGACGTCAAGTCCGATGTCAACGTCGCGCCCGATCGCGCACGCCACCAGGCCGCGCGTGTGGGACAGGTTGAAGGCGAGGCCCTGGTGGATGAGGCGGTCGGACAGGCATGGTTTGCCTTCCGGCGTGGCGTCGAACGTCCACGCGTGCGGCGGCACGTCGGCGTGCATCGACAGCTGGCGGCGGAGCAGCGCGTGGGCCGCGGCGAAGTCGCGGCGGTCCTGCGCGAATACGAAACGGGCATGGCGGGCGCGCTCGCCGACCGACAGCAGCGAGACGTCGGCTTCGAGGGACATCTCGTCGAGCGATTCGGTGTCGCGATACGTCACACCCACGACGGAGGAGTTGGGAGAAGGGAGCGTCACCAGAAACAACAATGCCGGACCGCGTGATGACGCGGTCCGGCATGAATACGGTCGAGACGGGGGTCGTTGAAACGGCGCCTAGGCGGCCTCGGCGGCCTTGCTGGACGAGAAGAATCCCCTCACCTTTTCTGGATCAAAATCGAGGAACGTGCCACCTGATGCAAAGTGCTGGATGAACACTTTTCCAATGGCCCACGTCAAACCAGACGCGAACGCCGGAACGGCCAGCGCGCCGAGCACCGTGCCGACGACCGGCACACCCTTCAGCAGCGTCGCGCCCACTCCCTGGCCCAGTTTCGTCGAGGTATAGCCGCCGATGAGGGCCGCAACGATCGGCCGCACCCGGTCGGCCTCGAACGGCACGTCGTACACCTTCCCGAGGTCGGCCAGCATCTTGACTTCGAGGCCCGCAATTGCGGCCATGTCTACCAACGGGACCGGGATCAAGCCCGCACCCGCCGTGTAGAGCGCGTACTTCTTGACAACTTCGGTTGCCAGCAGATCCTTGTCACTCATCGGTTCGCCTCCATGTACTTCGAGTGCATCACTGAACTCAATCGAGCAGTCGCGTCGAGCATACACGAGGTCTTCTCCCCTGGCAATCTGTATTGACCGGCGCAGAGCACGCGCCCAGGGATTGGCGACTTTGCGGTCAGATCCGTGTGCTTCTCATGCGAACGCTCCAGATAGCACAGCCACATACGCCCGTGCACTTGCCTGAAGGACGAGGAGACCGTCCCCCGGACGGGTCTGGGCCGTGACTTCGAAGATGCCGAGATGGGAGCCAAGTGTCAGGGCAAATCAAGGGGACTGTACGGGCGGATCGACAACAGCAGCGGGCTGGCGTCACGCGGCGCTTTCTGGCACCATGCACCGCACTGGACTACGTCATGCGCCCCCTCACCGCAGTTGTGGTCGTTGCGCTCATGTGCACGGCCGGGTCGGCCTCCGCCCAGGAGTGGACGGAGTTCGTCAGCACCAGGGACGGCTTCCGGGTGAATTTCCCTGGACCGCCAAAGGTGCAGGACACGACGTATCCGTCCGAGTTCGGCTACACGCTGCCCGCACGCGTCTTCAGCGCCGAGCGGGGCCGCGAGCGTTACGTGATGACCGTCGTCGACTACAACGGCATCGAGGCAATGGGCAGGGAGCGTATCAAGACCTGCATGCCAGGCGATGAGCGGTGCAGGGGTTCGATGAACACCGGCGAGGGCTACTGGAAGCTGGACCTCGGTGGAGCCATCGTCCATGCCGCGTGGACGTTTCTGCAGCGTGACGTGACGCTGAGCCACATGAACTGGGCCTGGAACGACCTGGTGGAAGGGCAATCGCTCCAGCTCACCAGCAACGCCGACAAGTCCCATACGTTCGTGCACATTGCCCTGCACACGAACAAGCTGTACATCCTGGAGGCCACCGTGCCGGCCGGCTATCCCGCGCCAGGGTTGTTTCAGCAGTCGATGGGCTACGTCGATGCGGACGGCAGGAACATCCGTTATCAGTACGTCTACAGCAACCGGTTTCCGGCGCCTCCCCGGATTGACGCCGACTCCGGCGTCGACCCTCCAGTCTCGGGCACAGCCGGAGGCAGATAGCTCACATCCCGCTGGAGTCAACGATGAAGCAATTACGTGCGGTAGCTGTCCTGGTGGCAACGCTTGCTGCGGTGTCGATATCCGCGCATCACGGGTCAGGGATTTCCTATGACCTCAACGCACCACTCATGACGATCGAGGGCAGCGTCACGGAGCTCGCATGGCGCAACCCGCACGTGTCTGTGTTCATCGACGTCACGGACGACAAGGGCACCGTCGTCAACTGGGGTCTCGAACACAACAACGTGGCCACGCTCGCGAGGCAGGGGTACAACAGAAACTCGCTACGGGTGGGCGAGCCGGTGACGGCGGTGTTCCATCCATCGCGATCGGGCGCCCCCATCGGCTTGATCGTGAAGATCGTCCTGGCTGACGGCAAGGAGATCCTTCAGCGTCAGCAGGCGGGCGCGCCTCCCAATCCCAGCTAGACAGTCTCTTGTCGGTCAAAGGTCATAAGGTCAAAGGTCAAGAGGCAAAGGTGCACAGACATTCCCTCACTCTCATCGCCGGATGCGTCGTGCTGCTCGCCTGGTCTGGCGCCGCGGCCGCACAAGCGGGAGCGTCCCCTCAGCCCCCCACGCAGGTAAGGGCGGCGGCGTTCAACGCGCGAGACCTGTCGGGTGTGTGGCTGCGCGAGGGCGGGCATCGGAGCATCAATGAGTCGATTCCCCCGATGACGCCTGAGGGCGAGGCCAGGCTCAAGCAGCACATTCCCGCCCGGGGACGGGCGCTTGGCGAGCCGTTGAACGGCGAGCACTGGGGACGCGTAAGGGCCGTCATTCCGGCGACGTCGAACGATCCGACGATGTCCTGCAACCCACCTGGCTTCCCGCGTCTGCTGCTCGATCCGGAAGACGTCGAATTCGTCCAGACAGAAGAACGGATCCTGCAGTTGTTCCAGTGGACCCGCACGTTGCGCGAGTTATGGATCGACGGCCGGGCCGTGCCCTCCGGCGAGGACCTCTCGAATCTCGGCCCCGCGTGGTACGGGCACACGGCCGGGGGCTGGGAGGGCAATACGCTGGTCCTGCAGACGGTCGGCCTTGACGACCGTGCGTGGATCGACATCTTCGGTTTTCCCAAGAGTGTCGATGCGCGTGTCGAGGAGCGGTACACGCGGGTTGACGCCGACACGATCGAGCTTCGGATGACGATGTGGGATACGACGTACTACAGGGAACCCTGGGTCTCGGACCTGAAAACCTTCAAGCGCGTTCCGAGAGAGGACGTCACCTACTACCAGTGGTACGGCTTGTTTGGCGGGATCACCGACGCCATCTGCGCGCCGATGAACGAGGTCGATGACTTCAACCGGCGCATCAGGGATCCCGCGGGGCTCGGCGTCCAGGCCCAGCCGTAGCGCCGACAAGACGCGATAAGAAAAGAGCCGGCGAGCGCGAGGATCCTGATCACACTCGGATTCGCGGCCCGTGCCGCTTCCCGCAGGACAGGGCACAAACCGGTGAGCGCCCCGGCCGACCGGTCTACTGCGTCCCCCCCACCATTCGCTTCAGGAAGTCCTCGTGCGTCCCCGGCTCGCCGTGGATTGGCACGTGCTCCACCACGTCGAGCTTCAGCCTCCGGATGTTCTCGAGCAGGTTCGTCATCGTCGGACTGGGGGGGCCGGCCGGCGCGTTCGGCGCGGGTGGCGAATACAGGTCGGCGTTCACGAGAATCTTCTCAGTTGGAAGATAGGCCATCAGCATACCCACCGCGTGCGAGTTCCTGGCCACCGGGTGCAGCTCCAGCGTACGGACACCATCGCTGATGACATATTGCTGGTTCACCGGTTCCATCAGAAACGGGCTGCGGTTGTGGGTATTCATCGGCGAGAACGTCGCCATCCTGTCAGGCTGCAGCGTGCGCGGCATCGGGTAGAACATCACGGTGCGGTAGAGCTCCAGGTTCGCGGGCGTGCCCACGACGATCGTCCCCTGCGACACGTACGTGCGCAGACCGCCTGAGTGGTCGAAATGGTGATGGGTGTTCACCACGTAGCGGATCTCTTTGTTCGGCGCGAGCGTCTGCACGGTGTCGATGACCGCCAGCGAGCGCTCCTCGTCCAGAGGCGCTTCAATCACGGTGACGAAGTTCTTGAACTCGACGGCAACGCTGTTGTGCGAGCCGCCGCCAAGGAGCCACACGCCTTCAGCCAGCTTCCGGGTCGCGACCCGAACGGGCGGCACGGTCGCCGCGCGCACGGCGTCGGGGACGGTCATCGGGGGCACTGCCACGTTCGCCCTGACATCGGTAACGTGGAGATCCAGGTAGTTGTGCGCCTGGTTGAAGATCGGATCCCCGACGTGCACGTGCACCAGCCCCGGGAATCTGATCCCGCCGAAATCCTTGTACTCAACATACCGGAGGTCGTAGATCGTGTCCCCGTAGAACGGCGTGGGGATCCAGGTCGTCACCAGCTCCACCTCATGCCGGTCGTTGATGGTGCCAACGACGCGGTATTTACCCAGAACCGTGATGGAGACGACGGTCGCCTTCCGTCCATCGCCGGTGGTGCCGTCGGTCACCGATCCGTTATAGGACTGTGTGATCCCTTTCAGGTCGTTGCTGGCCAGCGCCGCCTTGAGGAATCCATGCGGCGTCAAGGCGATTTCAAGCTGGCGGAGCTCTGACACCGGCATGCCGGCCAGAAACTTCCCAGGCTGCGGCACCACGGTGGTCCCGTCCATGTTCCAGGCGTAGGTACCGCTCAGAAGCGCGAGGGTCCGCGGTTCGCCTTGGAGCGGGGTAAAACCGCCACCCTGCGGCGGATAGTTGCCCTGCCGGCGCGTGTATTCCTCCCGCGACGTCCCGGCGTCGTAGTCGATGACCTTCGTGTAGGTCGGCACCTCGAACCGCGGAAATTCACCCGTCACGGCGTAACTCTGACCGATCGCCGACGTAGAGCCGACGCCGGAAATCTGGATCGTCTTGAGATTCGTGGCGCCCATGGCGGTCGCCGCGGCTTGCACGACGCTCCGGGCGTCCTGTGCGGAGGCGGTTCCCCACGTCAGACCCAGCAGCACAAGAAACACGTGTAACCAAAGCTTCATACGATTCCTCCTCGGGGCAGGGCGATTGAAAGCCACAGAACGGGAGCGCCTGGATGCAATTCTACAAGGCGTCGTGTCTGAGCCACTCACGTTCGTTGACCCGCGAGTTGCTTCCCACTTACTATCTCGCGAGGTCTTCTTGTTCGTTAGAAGCGACCCCACCATGAAGCAGCAAAGATTCATCGCCGTCGCCATCTTGCTCGTCCTCAGCTCTTTCACGATCGGCCTGTTTGCCCGGCCCCAGCAGGCTCGGTCCGAAACTCCCGATCTGGCCGGAATCTTTACCGGCCGAAGGTGCATGCCGGGGAGTTCCGATGTCTGTCCCGAGATGAGCCGTGAAGCCTCCGCCAAGCTGCTGACGGCCCGGGCCAAGGCGTTTTCCGAAGCGTTCGACGAACTGGCCGTTCCGAAATACGATTGCGCGCCCACGTCGATACCGACGATGTTCGGCGATCCGTACGCGTTCCAGGTGGAGCAGCTGTCGGACCGGTTGACGTTCACGTATGAGAAAGACGACATCGTGCGCACGATCTGGCTCGAGGGCAATGGGCATCCGGAGCCCCGCGTCGGCGCGTTCTTCTCCCATGGGTACTCGACGGGTCGTTACGAGGGAAACGAGTTGGTCGTCGAGACGACGAAGTTCGCGTTCGATCCGACGGGAATCGCGGGTGACTTCATCATGGCGCCCTCGTCGACGCAGAAACGCCTGATCGAACGTTATTCGCGTGAAGGTGACCGCTTGACAATGAACTTGACGGTTGAAGATCCGATCTTTCTTCTCGAGCCGATCGGGTACGTCATGGAGTGGCGGCCGAGCG
>Ga0326597_10008890_pt1 | contig 13506 bp, 14 predicted proteins | sample RVTome_12_FD_203789 | JGI IMG/M metagenome (GOLD analysis project Ga0326597, IMG submission 203789) | Soil microbial communities from uranium-contaminated site in the Upper Colorado River Basin, Wyoming, United States - RVT100D185 | ecosystem: Environmental > Terrestrial > Soil > Contaminated >... | reverse complement strand
CTGTCGCTGGTCGACCTGGGGCGCGACCTGGTCGCGATCTACGACGCGGGCGCGAGCCGGGCGAGGAAGTAGATGCCCGAGCTGCGCCGGCCGCCGCCCCGGGCGTGCGCTTCCGCTACGACACCGGTATCCGTTTTTGCGGGTCGACGAACGGCTGGGGAACGACCCTGGCGGTGCGCCGGCCCCACTCGCTGGCCACGTCCACCGTGGTGCCGGGGGCGGCAAGGTGGGTCGGGAGCCAGCAGTACCCGATGTTCTTCTTGAGCCTCGGCGAGTAGATCGCCGAGGTCACCTTGCCGACCCGCTGGCCCCCCACGTGGGCCGGCCACTTGGTGAAGTTGAGCGCCGGGAACGGGTCGCCGTCCAGCTCGATGCCCGCGATCCGGCGCTGCACGCCCCGGTCCCGAATCCGCCTGAGCGCCTCCATCGCCAGGCATTCGCCCGCCATCTGGAAGTCCACCAGCCGTTCGAGCCCCAGCTCGAACGGGTTGTTCTCGTACGTCATGTCGGCGCCCCAGTTGAAGATGCCGCCCTCGATCCGGCGAACGTCGCTGGGGCCGGTGGGCCGGATATCGTACGGCGTGCCGGCCTTGAGAATCCGCTCCCACAACTCGGTCCCCCGCGAGCGATCGAGCAGGTACACCTCGTAGCCGATCTCGGAGGTCCAGCCGGTCCGGGTCACGATGACCGGGATACCGTCCACCTGAGTCTCGCGGAAGAAGTAGTACTTGAGGTCGAGGATCTCCTTGCCGAAGAGCGCGTGCACCACGTCCCGGGACTTCGGCCCCTGGATCTGCAGAGGGTAGGCCTCCGCCTCCCGGACCGTGACGTCGAGTCCGATCGCGGCCGCGAGCCCCTTGGCGTAGAACAGGGCATCGCTCGACGCCAGCGCGAACCAGAACCGGTTCTCGTCCATCCGGGTCATCACCGGATCGTTGAGGATGCCGCCGTCGGCCGCGCAGAGGAGGACGTACTTCGCCTGCCCCACCGCGCAGGCGGACAGGTCCCGAGGAGTCATCAGTTGGGCCAGCCGGAGCCCGTCCTTGCCGGATATCTCCAGGCACCGCTCCACCGCCACATCCCACAGGGTCACGTGGTTCAGGAGGTGCCAGTACTCGGCCTCGAAGTCATCGTAGTTGGTGGGGAACAGCATGTGGTTGTACACGGTGTATCCCCGGGGGCCGTGGCGCTGCTCGGCCTCGTAGAACGGGGAGCGGCGCAGGCGGGCGCCACGCTGGACCAGGCTCATGTCGAACGGCGGCATCAGGAAGCTCCTTCAGCATGTGGGGTCCCCATCATCGCGAGCTGCGCGCCACGAGCCTACGGGGTGCCTTCCAGCGTAAAGCCAATCTTGACGGTCACCTGCCAGTGAGCCACCTGACTCCCCTCGATGTGGCCCCGGGTCTCGACCACCTCGAACCAGCGCAGGTTCCGGAGAGTCTGAGACGCCTTCGCCACGGCGCTCCGGATGGCGTCCTCGACGCCGGTGGTGGAGGACCCAACGAGTTCGATGGTCTTGTAGACATGGTCCGGCATTCGACCTCCGGAAGAAGCGGGTGGTTGGTCGTGCGGGCCACCTACCGATTGAGCATCCGCGGCAAGCGACTGGCCCGCCTACACTATCACCGTATTGACCCGCGCCGCCAGGCTGATGTGAGCGGCAATCGGATCTCTTCCGTCGGGATTCACGCTGTCTTCACAGTTTCTCGGGTAAGGTGCTCCAGCATGAGCACACCCGCGAGGTTCCTCCTCCCCGTCGTTCTTGTCGCCGGCGTCGCCGCCTGCGCGGCGGAGCGGTCGCCCCGGTCGGCCTCGACTCGACTGGTGACCGACCAGGTCCTCCGCGCCGCTCCAACCACGCGGGAAGGGTGGCACACCAACGGCCGCGACTGGAGCAATCAGCGCTACGCCCCGCTCGGGGAGATCAACCCCGGGACGGTCGCTTCCCTCGAGCCGGTCTGGCAACACGACCTTGGTCTCTACTTCAGGCGCTCGACCCGGAACGAGAGCACCCCGCTCGTGGTGGACGACCAGCTGATCTACACCGACCTCAAGGACCTCGTCATCGCCGTGGATGCGAGGAACGGCCGGGAGCGCTGGCGGTACCAGCCCATCCTGGGTCCCGTCGCCCTCTGCTGCGGCATGGTGAATCGCGGGGTTGCCGTCTATGGCGACAAGGTCTACATCGCGACACTCGACGCGCGGGTGATCGCCCTCCACCGGAGCGACGGGTCGGTAGCGTGGGACGTGCAGGCGGCGGAGCCGGGTCAAGGCTACTCGTTCACGATGGCGCCGCTGGCGGCGGCGGGGAAGATCATCGTGGGGGTCAGCGGCGGCGAGTTCCAGATCCGGGGATTCGTGGACGCGTATGATCCCGACACCGGCCGTCGGCTCTGGCGATTCTGGACGACCCCCTCACCGGAGCAAGGGGGCTGGTACGGCCGCTGGAGCCGGACGACGCCCGAAGGGGAGCGGCTCCCCCGGGACATCGCCGCGGAGAAGCGGGACAGCGCCCGGTTCGCGGATGCGTGGCGGAAGGGGGGCGCTCCGGTCTGGTCCACCCCCGCCTACGACCCCGAGCTGGGGCTGCTCGTCGTGGGGACCGGCGAGCCATCCGCGGTCGACGGGGTGGTGCCGCCGGGCGACAACCTCTACAGCACGTCGCTGATCGCGATCGACATCGCCACGGGGCGGATGCGGTGGTACTACCAGATGGTGCCGCACAATCTGTGGAACCTCGACGCGTCCAGCCCGCCGGTGCTGTTCGACGTCACCGTCGGGGACAGCACGATCCCCGCGGTGGGGCACGCGGGCAAGACCGGCTGGGTCTACATCCTCGACCGCCGCACCGGCCGCCTGATCCGGCGCAGCGATCCCCTCATTCCGCTGGAGAACATCTTCCCCCTGCCGACCCGGGAGGGCACCAGGGCCTCGCCGGCGATGCGCGGCGGGAGCAGCTGGCCGCCTCCGGCCTACTCCCCGCGCACCGGGCTGCTCTACGTGCTGGCGAGCTACATTCCCATGCGCTTCGTCATCGACTCGGCGCACGCCTCCGGGGGCGACCGGAATCCCTTCACCCACGCGCACTTCGAGAAGCTGCCGGACAGCCTGCAGTTCGGGACCTTCTCGGCGATCGACGTGAACACGGGACGCATCCGGTGGCAGAAGAAAGTCCGCAGGCACCTGATGTACGGGGGCGCGCTCGCCACCGAGGGGGGGCTCGTCTTCTTCGGCGACCCCCAGGGCTGGCTCAATGCGCTGGACGCCGAGACGGGCCGGACGCTCTGGCGGGGACAGGCGGGGCGCGCCGCCGTCGGGCCGCCCATCTCCTTCCTGGTCGATGGTCACCAGCGGATCGCGATCACCTCGCAGCGTGGCCTCATGGTGTTCGGGCTGCCGGCGCCGCGCGGGCGCTTCTGAAGCGGGCTGAGGGTGCCGGCGGCCGGCGCCGGGGCTATGCCGCGCCAGGCCGCGTCCGCAAAAAGCTCGCGTACCCCACCAGCAGCAGGCCATAGATCGCCACTGTGGACCAGCCCAAAGCGTTGACGAGGCCACTGAGTTGACCCATCAGCGCAACGGCCAGGCCCGCGACGGATCCGACCACTCCCCCAAGGACCAGCGCCCGCTGGGCCGCGGCCTCGCGCACGTCCCGGACGAGGTAAACCGCGAGACCCAGGTTGACGAGGGCGGCTCCGAAGAAGCGAGCCATCAGCATCGTGGTCGGGGCTGGCTCGATACCGTAAAGGGGGAGGAGTGTCCCGGGCACGAGCAAGAAGCCCAGGCCGAAAATGAGGGCGAGCAGGCCAGCGATGAGAAGGAGGGTATTGAGTCGCATGATGGGTCTCCTGGCTGAGGGCCAAGCAGGATGAACGCGACTATCAACCACAATATCGCGGGGCTCCTCAGGACAGGTCGGCGACTGAGCTATCCTTTACTCGCCCGTCGATGATGCGTTGTGCGAACTCACAACACCCCGTGATCGCCGCTTCTTCCGTGGAGTACGTGATCGGGCCGCTGAAGGCCCGCAGGCCGCTGCGGCGGCCAATCAACAGATCCAGGGTCCAGCGTCCGGAGCCACGTATCTGAAACGTGCGCGCCGTGATGGCAAATCCCTTGTAGCAGAACGGAATCATGGGCAGCCCCCGAGGGAGGCTTGGAGTATACGCAGTTACACCGATGGATGGGGTGAGGCCGAACGAATGGGGACGGAGCGCCCCAGCGCCAGCACTAACCGCTCGGCGGGAAGAGGCGGCAGACGGGAGGACCTGCCCGGCACCAACCCGCAGTGCCAGCCAGGCCCCCACGAGTCCGCCGACGCCAACGTTCAGCGGACTCTGATGCGTCCCTTCATGTCCTTGTGGAGCGAGCAGTAGTAGTCGTAGTCACCCGAGTTGGTGAACGTACGCCTGACCGTCGCCCCCGGCGCCTGGGTGGGAATACTGCCCCCGGACGGGCTCTCGTCCTTGAAGGTGACGTTGTAGGTCCCGCCGACGAACGTCCAGGCCACCGTAGACCCGCGCGCGATCTCGATCTCCTCCGGCGCGAAGGTGGCATCCGTGGTGGTGCTCACCACGATGTCGTCCGTCGGGGGCGAGCTCGGCGGCGGTGGGGGCGGCGATCCGGGTGGCGGCGCCGCGCCGTCCTGCACCGTGATCGTGCCGTTCATCCCGGAGTGGTTGGTGCAGTTGTAGCTGTAGGTGCCCGCCGTGGTGAAGGTGCGGGAGACCGCGTTGCCGGAGGACTGGTCCGGGATGTTGCCGCCCGTGGGGGCCCCACCGGAGAAAGTCACGTTGTGGGTACCGTCGCTGAACTGCCAGGTCACCCTGGTCCCGACAGGCGCCGTCACGCTCCTGGGGCTGAAGGTCCGGTTGGGCGTGGCAATGCTCACGTCGTTCGCCTGCGGCGAGCTGACCGTCACCGTGGAAGTTGCCGTCTTGGTGACGCCGCCGGCGGTGACCGAGGCGGTGATGGTCGCCGAGCCGGCCGCCACACCGGTGACCAGGCCGGCGCCGCTCGCCGTGGCGATGCCGCTGTTGCTGGAGCTGAAACTGGCCGCGGGCGCCCCGCTCAGCGCGGTGCCGAACTGATCCAGTGCCACGGCAGTGAGCTGTACCGTCCCGTTCACCGCGATCGCGGGCGAGGCGGGGGTGACCGTCACCGAGGTGAAGACCGGGGCCGCGCCCCCCTGCACCACCACCGTGCCGGTCATGTTGCTGTGGTTGGTGCACTCGTAGGTATAGGTCCCCGGCGTGGCGAAGGTGCGGGAGACCGCGTTCCCCACCGTCTGATCCGGGATGTTGCCACCGGTCGGCTTGTTGGCGCCGAAGCTCACGTTGTGCAGCGCCCCGGAGAACTGCCAGGTGACGGTGCCTCCGGCGGCGACGGTCACGCTGGCCGGGCTGAAGGTCAGGTTGGGCGTGGTCACCGTGGTCCCGCCCGACTGGGGCGAGGTGACCGTAACCGTCGCGGTGGCGCTCTTGGTGACGCCGCCGGCGGTGACCGAGGCGGTGATGGTCGCCGAGCCGGCGACCTTGCCGGTCACCAGGCCGGCGCCGCTCACCGTGGCGGTGGCGCTGTTGCTGGAGCTGAAGCTCGGAGCCGGGGCGCCGCTCAGCGCGGTGCCGAACTGATCCAGGGCCGCGGCGGTGAGCTGCACCGTCCCGTTCACCGCGATCGAGGGTAAGGTGGGGGTGACCGTCACCGAAGTGAAAACCGGGGCCGCGCCGCCCTGGACCACCACGGCGCCGGTCATGCCGCTGTGCCGGGTGCACTGGTAGTTGTAGGTACCCGGGGTGGCAAAGGTGCGGGAGACGGCGTTGCCCGGTGAGGTATCCGGGATGTTGCCGCTGGCCGGCGCGGCACCGGTGAAGGTGACATTGTGGGTGAGTTCGCTGAACTGCCAGGTAACCGCACCCCCGGCGGCGATCGTCACGCTGGCCGGGCTGAAGGTCAGGTTGGGCGTGGTCACCGTGGTGCCGCCCGACTGGGCCGAGGTGACCGTGACCGTCGCGGTGGCGCTCTTGGTGACGCCGCCGGCGGTGACCGCGGCGGTGATGGTCGCCGAGCCGGCCGCCACACCGGTGACCAGGCCGGTCCCGCTCGCCGTGGCGATGCCGCTGTTGCTGGAGGTGAAGCTGGCGGCGGACGCCCCGCTCATCGCGGTGCCGAACTGATCCAGTCCCGCGGCGACGAGCTGCACCGTCCCGTTCACCGCGAGCGAGGGCGAGTTGGGCGTGACCGTCACCGCGGTGAAGACCGGGACGCCCGCGCCCTGGACCACCACCGTGCCGGTCATGTTGCTGTGGTTGGTGCACTCGTAGGCGTAGGTGCCGGGCGTATCGAAGGTGCGCGAGACGGCGGTGCCCGGAGTCTGGTTCGGGATGTTGCCGCCGGCCGGCGCCGCGGCCGAGAAGGTCACGTTGTGCACCGCCCCGGCAAAGTGCCAGTTCACGCTGTCGTTCACCGCGATGCTGATCGTCGGGGGGGAGAACGAGGTCCCCACCATGTTGACGTCATTGGCGCCGCCGACCGGAGCGGCGGTGATGGTGACCACGCAGTCGGCGGTGTGGGTGACACCATCGTAGGTCACCGAGGCGGTGATCGTCGCGGTGCCTTCACCCACGGCAGTCACCATGCCGGCAGGAGTTACGGTCGCCTTGGACGGATCGCTGGAGGTGAAGGTGGCGGCCGGCATCCCCGCCAGATGGCTCCCCTGGACGTCCACCGGTATGGCGCTGACCGGGTAATTGCCGCCCACGGCCATCGTGGCGGTGGTCGGAGTGATTTGCAGCGATTCGAAGGTCTGCTGAGATGGCCCCCCCAGATCCCCGGCCCCGCCGCCGCCGCAGCCGACGAGGTGGCCGCCGCCGATGAGAAGGGCGCAGAGCGCCGACAGTCTAAGGAGAAGACCCCGCATGTGCTGCCTCCGTCCGTCGCCCAACTGACCTGCTATCCGGGCAAAGAGAATAGGCTTGTGAATCAGTGATACAAAGTTAGGAAGGCATCAACGAAGGAGGGGTGAGGTCTGAGTGAAGATGTCTTCACAGTCGGGGTGGGGCGGAGCCGGGTGGGTGATCTGGTTCTATGACCGCGGTGGGATTCCTGGGCCGTCTCTTTCGAAGTGCGGGTGTGAGCCACGAAGCGCACGCACGAGGCTCACCCGACCCTCGATGCCGCTGACGCTTCTCGCATCAGCGACGTCGGGGGTGTTGATGGGGTCAGAACAGGCCCGATTTCGCCGCCGCCCAGAGCCGAGTGAGGCGCTCGAAACCGTCCTGGAGGATCTCGACCTGTTGCGGACTGGGGCTGGCCTGAGCCGCCGCCTCCAGCTCGGCGGCGATCCGGCCCATCTCGCGCCGGTTCTGGTTTGCCGCCTCGGCTTTGATCTCGGCGAGCAGGCCCACGATTTTCCGCCGCGCCTCGGCATCGTTCGGCACCTGCCAGAGATACTCGGCTGACTCCTTGCCGTCGCGGCACAACTCGCCGAGCCGATCCATCAGTGGGGTGAAGGGTCGCCGCGGAGCTGGGGGGGGTTGGTCGGTCATCCGTGGTCCTCTCGCCGACCGCGTCGGCATGCTTGGGTATGGCGGACCATTCGTGTCCGCCGAACGATTTCGCATCAGCCGATCACCACTCGCCCCGATGGCGCCCCACCAAAGAACGCCGGCCGCGCTCCTCAGCTCAAGTGCTTGTCAGGCTGCCCGCCGCATGGCGGCCCTGACAGTGACGACTGAACCGATCATGCAAACGGCTGAGGCCGTTTTCTCGCGAGTCCCGCTCATCGTCCAACCATCTGATCCGCGGGGTTGCCTTTGTAGACGACACCTCCCTTCATCACGAACCCGACCCGTTCCAATACGGTTATGTCCTGCAATGGGTCGCCGTCGACGGCGATGAGGTCGGCGAACAACCCTGGTGCAACCGACCCCACCTTGTCGCCCCACCCCAACAAATCCGCCGCATTGCCGGTCGCGGCCTGGATTGCCTGCATGGGCGTCAGCCCCCAGCGAACCATATGGGCAAACTGCTTTCCGTTCCATCCGTGCGGATAGACCCCGGCATCGGTGCCGAAAGCGATCTTCACGCCCGCTCGTGCCGCTCGCTGGAAGTTCTCTCGCTGCAGGCGACCGATCTGCCTTTCCTTTTCCAGGATCTTCTCGGGGTAGTGAAGCCGCGCGAACTCAGCCATGATGTAGTCGTCGTTGTAGATATCGGCGACCAGGTAGGTACCCCGCTCCTTCATCAGCCGAATGCCTTCGTCGTCGAGCAGACTCCCGTGTTCGATGGAGGCCACCCCTGCCCGTACCGCCCGCTTGATGCCCTCGGCGCCGTGGGCATGCGCGGCCACTTTCTTGCCCCACATCGCGGCTTCGGCGACGAGCGCGTTCAGTTCCTCCTGGCTGTACTGGGGAGCCCCGACCGTGGCCTCCTCGGTCAGGACCCCGGCGGTGGCGATGACCTTGATGAGGTCCGCTCCGTTCTTGACCCGGAACCGCACCGCCTTTCGGATCTCATCGATGCCATCGGCTATGCCGGAGAACGCCTTGAATTCGATGTACGGGGAGAAGCCGGTCAAGTCGGCGTGGCTCGCCGTGGCACCTATCGCAAGAGTGGCGACCTGCATCCGCGGGCCTTCAATCAAGCCTGCGTCGATCGCCTTGCGGAGAGCGACGTCGACAAACTCATCCGAGCCGACGTCTCGCACGCTGGTGAACCCGGCTTCCAGCGTGCGTCGGGCGTACACGTGAGCGGCCACGGCGTAGTCGATCGGGCTCAGGCGAAAAATGCTCTCGTAGTAATTCCGGGGATCGCCGCCCGTCAGGTGGGTGTGACAGTCGATGAGGCCCGGGAGCAGGGTTGCCGACCCCAGATCGATCACCCTCGTCCCATCGGGGATCGCCAGGTTGGAGCCGACCCCGGTAATCCTGTCTCCTTCGATCAACACGACGGGGTTCTGCATCGGCGGCCGGCCCCGGCCGTCGATCAGTCGCGCGGATCGTACGGCAACTCGAACTCTCGCCGTCGAATCCGCAGCCGCCCGCTCCTGCGCCAGGATCGGCCGGCAAAACACGACCAGCGCGAGGACAATACTGAGGTCACGCAAGTGGTCTCCCCTGAACGTCACTCGCCCGATCGGCCGATCGGCTGCATCCGCGGGTCCTGGCATCGCGCGCGGCTCAGAGCCACCGGCGCACCCGCGCTCGGTAAACCCGATACGCCTCGCCGAACTTCGCCTCCAGATACCGTTCCTCACGCCGAATGACGCCCCATTCGAGCACCACCAGCATCGGCGGCAGGAGCGGGAGCGGCCAGAGTGTGTTGACGAGCAGCGTGACCGCCACATACAAACCGGAGGCGGCCAGGTACAAGGGGTTGCGCGTGTAGCGGAACGGCCCGTCCGTCACGATCGCCAGCGTCGGCTGATCGGGCCGGACATTGGTGCCGGCCCGCTTCATGGCCGCCTCGGCCGAGCGCGCCAGTAGGCCGCTGAGGGCGAGGAGCACGATCCCGAGGAGTCGGGCACCCAGGGGCGGCAGCAGCGCCACGGGCCAGATCCAGTGGAGGATCAGACCGAGAACGAGAGTGCCCCCGAACAGCAGCGGCGGGAACACCACGACGCCCGGCGAGTCGGCCGACCCCTGCACTCTTTCTCCTCCTATGTGATGCCACCTGACGACAGGCTGATCAAGCGGCTGTCCTACGAGTCCGTCGGGACGAGTGTGAAGCGCGACCTGCGTCCCGCAGAGGCAATAAGAAATACCGAGTTCATGAAGGACAAGCATCAACTCTTAACGATAGAACAGGTTACGCTGCTACCTGACCAGGCACCAGAATTGCCTGCCGAGGTCTTGTCGCGATCAGCGCGAAGGGGGCCGCCGTCTTCACACAATGAGGGAGTTGACATGCAAACGTTCCGCGCTCGCCTGCTCTCGCTGGTCGGGTTCACCGGCCTCCTCCTCGCGTGTGGGGACGGGCCCACGGGTCCGGGGATCCAGCCACAGATCATCAACGCGACCGACAACTTCCAGTACCAGGTGTCCAACGTCCTGGACTATACGGGAACGCTTTCGTATACCTGGCAGAACACCGGGGTGCAGGCGACTATCAACCAATCGACCACGGTGACCTCCGGCAGCATCACCCTGGTCATTCTCGACGCCAATGACACGCAAGTCTACTCGCGGTCCCTCCCGGACAACGGCACCTTCACCACCGCGGTCGGCGTGGCAGGGGCCTGGACCATTCGGATCGAGTACAACGGCGCCGACGCGACGGTGAATTTCCGAGCCGACAAGACCACCTGAGCCTTCGCCCCCCGCTGGTGCCCCTGTGTCACGCGTGCAAGGGCACAGCTCCCGGACATCACCCGAACGGCTTCTCGTCCGCGCTCCGCCCGTACACCGCGGGGACGGGCACATCCAGGCAGCGGAAGTAGACGACCAGCTGGCCTCGGTGGTGGTACCAGTGATTCAGCATGAGGGATCGGATGAGGGCGGCCTTGGGAATGGTGAAGACCTCCTTGCCGTGCGAGCTCAGGCGCCATGGCGTGGCTGCCGCCTCGGAGCTGAAGCCGCGGAAGAACGCACGCGCGTCCTCCAGCGCCGCGTCGAAGGCCGGAAGCAGCTCCTCGACGCCGGCCGGCATCCGCGGCTCGAAGTTCACGGTTGCGGCATCGATCCCGTCCAGACGGGCCAGCCCGGCGATGTTGCCGGGAATGGTGGCCACGTGCCAGGCAAGCTGGCCCAGCGCCATCGCCTTCGGATTGGGGCGCCACGCGAGGTGCCGACCCGGCACCCGTTCGAGCACACGTCGCGTGGCGCCGGCTTCCTGCTCGAGTTCGGCCAGCAGAGCGTCTGCACCCATACATCCCCCGGGAGAATTGGGTCGACCTGCCCGTGCGGAGGCCGGCCACGCCGCATGCCTCACTCCTCTTGGCGCCCGGGCCACCACCGCTGGACCCGCTCGCAGTAACGCACGTAAGCAGCGCCAAAAGCGGCCCGCAGGGTGGGTTCCTCGTACAGCACGACGAACAGGTGGGTCACGAGCGCGAAGGCGGCACAGTACCCAAGAAGCGCCCAGGACTCATAGAACATGGCCGCCCCGGCCAAGGCGAGGCCCGCACCAATGTACATCGGGTTGCGAACCAGTCGATACGGGCCGACAACGACCAGGCGCCGCGGCGGGTCGAATGGCGCCGGCGTCCCCCGGCCGATCACGATGAAGGTGACGACGCACCACAGCGCCAGGACGGCACCGCTCGCCCCAACCGCGACGCCGGCTACTTGCCCGGCGCCGATGCCGGCGGGCCGGACGATCCCGGACCCCGAGAGAATTCGGGCCGGCAGGAACACCAGCAGGAAGCCGACAAAGAGGGTGGCGTAGGTGATCGCGCGAATGAGAACGAACGTGGCAGCCTCCCGGATACTCGAATGAGAAGCCGAAATCTGCTATGGAAGCAACCTCTCCGTCGAGAAGTCCTGGAGATCTCCAGCGGCATCAGAAACGGCCACCCGACGACGATGAGCCGAGCGCGTTCTCACCAACCGCAAGGAGTCGTGGGGATCAGGGCCGAGACGACGATGAGCATGGGACGCATGTTGGAGCGTGCGGTGACTTTTCGAGACATGCGGGAGTCAGTGGCCGTTGCGGCAGATGAGGTCCTAAGGTACCAGTGGGCTCAGTCGGTCCGCCTCCGCGACCCGCGCCGCGAGCTCCTCGATCATCGGACCCAAGGCCTCTGCCGTCAGCGGGGTATTGCCGTAGGTCCGACCGGTGCGGGTGTAAAGCACCTGGGCGTCGGAGAGCATCTGGATGGCAATCCGCAGTTTGTGGCGGGCCTGTTGTTCGAGTGACGATGCCGACATGGGGCATCTCCGGACAGAGGATGAACCGATCGACGAATACCGACGCCTCGGTACTCTTCATAGGCATCACTCGTGCCAACCGACACTCCACCGCGGGCGACTGCCGGCCCGGGTATGATCGCGTGTCGCGGGAGCCGGAGCGGGACGAACGTTCCAGGGCCCAGGCGCTCGCCCCGCCCCGCTTTCACGTTGTGGCGAGCCTAGTTGCGACATCGCGCCCAGCGACGGTGTGCGCCGGGAATCTCGGGACGGGACCTTGGCCGGCGATCTCTGACGACCAGCATCGGAATTGGACTCAGTGCACTGAAAGGAGGCAGCTGCACGTGCGGTTGGGGCGGAACGATGCAGGACTCCGGGTCGGGGCGGGTTCGCCCTCCAACGGTGACGTCCTCGCGCGCGATGCGGAAAGTGGCGAAATCAAAGGAGGGCGATCGGCGACTTGATCTGAGCCACTAGGATCCCACCTTCACGCCCCAGTTCAACGGGATGCGGTCGCGCTCGCGCACGAGCATGAGGTCCAGCCCCGCGCAGATTGCACGGCGCTCTCTTGAAACCCCCGCCCCGTCCGTCTCCATCGAGTGTACCCGGGGGCCTGGCACCCTTCCATAAGACATGCGCCGGTGACTGGTGCCTCCTCCCTAAGCAACTACCACGGCTGTGCTTAGCCGCTGAATGTCCCTCCATCGCGAGTGCTTCCGGCTCCAACCGCCCCCTCCCCGCCGCCGTGGACCGGGATTCCCAGTTGTTCCTCCGTCCCCCTGGCCATCCGATTCGGAGGACCAATGCGTGCCGCGCTCCCGGTTTCCCTCTCCATCGTAGGCCTCGCCGCCTGCGGCCTCGTGGCCTGCAGCGGCGACAGCACCACCCCCGGCAGTGCCGATCCCTCGACGGTCCGCGTCGAGATCACCAACTCCAGTGCGCCCCCGGGGCTGGTGGCGTCGGCCGGAAGACTCGGCGCCGCGGTCGCCGGCGCACCGGCGGCCGGCGTCGGTGAGGCCGCGCCCGATCATCTCGAGTACTTCCTGACCAGCCTCCAGCTCTGCGCCGACGTCACCACCAACGGAACCGGATTCAGCGGCACCAGCGGTTGCGTCGAGCTCTACGGCAACCAGTCGGTGGACTACGACAGTTACGGGTACGCCGAAGCGAGGGCGGACAATACGCCGGGCAACTATTTCGATCTGATGGATCCGGCGACGCTCACCGCGCTCAACCAGAGTGTACCCATCGAGGCGGGGACCTATCAATGGGCGCTGGCCAACTGGAACAGGCCGGTGAAGGTGCAGGCGACCATCCCGCTCTCGGGCGGCGGATCGCTCTACACCCAGGACGGCGACCCGGCGCTCAGCGGATTCTCCTTCACCCAGACGACCGCCGATCTGACCACCGGCCCGTCCGCGCTCGCCGTGACCGACCTCAACAACGGGGGAACCTGGTTCAGGCTGCAGTCGCCGGTGGTGATCCCCGAGAACGGCGGCAGCTACACCCTCTCACTGGTCTTCAACCCCGACCGGCTGATCAAGGCGTCCGCGTCGGGCGCCAGCAACGCCTCCATTCAGGATACCAGCACCGTCGTCCGGGGGATCTACGTCCCCATGCTCGATCTGACGCCTGTGCTCCACCAGACGGGCAACGCCGTACA
>Ga0326597_10008889_pt1 | contig 13507 bp, 7 predicted proteins | sample RVTome_12_FD_203789 | JGI IMG/M metagenome (GOLD analysis project Ga0326597, IMG submission 203789) | Soil microbial communities from uranium-contaminated site in the Upper Colorado River Basin, Wyoming, United States - RVT100D185 | ecosystem: Environmental > Terrestrial > Soil > Contaminated >... | reverse complement strand
CCCCGGCTGGTGACGGCGGTGGTGCCGGGCGCCTTGGGATAGTTGAAGATCGGCAGGGTGTAGGTCTTCGGAAAACCTTCCAGCTTGCCGTAGGCGGGAAACGGCAGGTCGTCGAGCTCGAGTTTATGTTGCTGCAGGCCGTTGAAGCGGACCTCTTCGCCGTCGCGATGGAGCAGCCCGGGGATCGCGCCGGGGCCCTCTCCGTTCGATTCGATCAGCGCCCGGAACGGTTCCTCGCCCTCGCCGACCACGCCGTAGTCGACCTCGGGAAACTGCCGCATCAGCCCCTCCCGTAGGGCCGAGATGTGCACTCCCCCGAAGACCGTCTTCACGCGGGGATGAGCCGCCTTGATCCGCCGGGCGATGCGGGCCGCGTCCGGGAAGGAGGAGGTGGTCGTCGAGAAGCCGGCGAATTCCGGCGACTCGGTGCGCAGGACCTCGTCGATCCGATCCTCGCGCCCGGGATGCGCGTAGCAGTCGTGCAGCTCGACCTGGTGGCCGTGCTTCTCGAGCCAGGAGGTCAGGCTCAGCAGGCCGATCGGCGGCAGGATGTTCGCGATCCGCGACATGTCGGTCTGCCCCGGCATCCAGTTGTCGCCGAGCGGATGGATCAGCAGGATCTTCTTCTTCGAACCGGTCTTCACGATCGGCCTGCCTTGCGCAGTTTCGTGGTCAGCAGCAGGTCCCAGATCGGCCCCTTGTAACCCATGCGATGCAGGGCGGCCACCTTCTCGCCGCCCTTGTCCGGCGGATAGAGCCGGTCGGCGCGCGCACCAAAGGATCGCAGCACGGCCTGGTGGATGTAGTCGCTGCTGACTCCCTTCGAATAATAGAAGAGCGGCTCGAGCAGGTCGGTGTCGCCGGTCACCACGCCTTCGTCGAGCGCGATCTTGTGCATCGCGGTCCCGGGCAGGACGCGCACCCCCCGGAAGATGAAGACCACCGACTCCGGCAGCCGCTCGATGTTTTCAAGCCCTTCCTCGACGGTCTGCTCGGTTTCGCCCGGCCCGCCGAAGATGATGAAGTGCGCGTTCTTGACGCCGGCCTCGGCGAACAGGCGGTTGCTCTCCTCGACCTCCGCCCAGGAGAAGCTCTTGCGCATCGCTTTCAGCGTCGTGTCGGTCGAGCAGTCCGAACCCCACTCCACGCTCGTCAAGCCCGCCCGCCGGAGCAGCTCCACCTGTTCCGGCTCGAAGCGATCCGGCCGGAAGAAGGCCATGAAGCGGATCTTGACGTCGCGGCGGAGCAGTTCCTCGGCGATCTCGAGGTATCTTCCCCGCGCGTCGTTGAAGGTCGAGTCGGTGAAGGCGACGTAGTCCGCGCCGAAGCGGGTCTGCATCATCTCGATCTCGGTGACCACGTCGGCCGCCTCCCGGTGGCGGTAGGTCCGGCCCTCGAGCAGCGGATAGGTGCAGTAGGCGCAGCGCAGCGGGCAGCCGCGTTTCGACTGGACGTTCAGCATGCCGCCGTACTTGAAGTAGTGGTCGGCCACCTCCGGATCCCGTTCGGTCGGCGTGATCTCGGAGCCCAGCAGCGGTGGCCGCGCGACCCAGACCTTCTGTTCGGGCCGCTCCCCTTCGGTCAGCCGCTCGATGAGCTCCAGGAAAGCCTGCTCGCCCTCGCCGGCCACGCCGTAGTCGGCCCCGAGCCGTTCGAGGAGCTGCTCCGGAAACAGCGAGTAACCGGAGCCGCCCAGGACCAGCGGGCGATCGCTCAGGCTCCGAAGCTCCGAGAGAACCTCCCGGTACCAGCCGGTGTATGACTGGAGATTGGCCGAATTGGTGTTGTCGATGTTGCGCAAGGAAACGCCGATCACGTCGGGCTGCTGCCGGTCGATCGCCGCGGCCAGCGTCCCGCCCCGCGCGTTCTCGTGCAGGTAGTCCCAGACCCGCACCTCGTGCCCCCGCTCCCTCGCGGCATGCGCCACCATCGAGGCGCCCAGCGGATAGACCGGGTACGGCTCACAGGTGTCGTTCGGAACCACGAGGAGGATCTTCGCCATCAATGTCGGCTCGGGGGGATGCGTCGGGCGCCAGCATAGGTCCGGCACGTTCCTCCGGCCAGCCCGAGCAGGATTCGCCTGGACAGCGACCTGAGGAAGATCGAGACTGCCGACTCCAGAATGACCACACGACGTCGAGGGCTGGTGTCATGAGGACCGAGATCTGGTTCCTGGCGACGTACCTGACCGCCGTGGCGCCCGCCTCGACCGGCGAGCTTCCCGAGCCCTTCGTGCCGCAGGGCCTCGGCGTCAATATCCACTTCACCTCCGGCCACGCCGCCGATCTCGACCTGCTGGCGGCCGGCGGGTGCATGTTCATCCGGATGGACCTCTTCTGGGACCAGACCGAGTCGAAACAGGGCGAGTACGACTGGGCACCCTACGACGCGCTGACCGCGGATCTCGAGCAACGTGGGATCCGTCCCATGTACATCCTCGACTATTCCAACGCCCTGTATGAGGAGTCGGTCGTCTCGACGGACGCCTGGACGGGCAAGCCGCGCCGCGATCCGGGCTCGCCGGCACATCCGGAAAGCGTCCGGGCCTTCGCGGCCTTCGCCGGCGCCGCCGCGGCCCACTTCCGGGACCGCCGCGTGATCTGGGAAATCTGGAACGAACCGAACGGATTCTGGCGGCCGCGCCCAGACGCTGCCGCCTATGCCACCCTGGCGCTCGCCGCGGCCCAGGCCATCCGCCGCGCGGATCCGGCGGCCACGATCGTTGCGCCCGCGACCTCGGGGTTTCCCTGGGAGTTCCTGGAGACGGTCTTCGCCGCCGGCCTGCTCGAGGAGATCGACGCGGTGACGGTCCACCCCTACCGCTCGGGCGCACCCGAGTCGGCCGCTGCCGACTACCGGAAGCTTCGCGCCTTGATCGCCCGTCACGCCAAGGAGGAGAAGCGCAACCTCCCGATCCTCTCGGGCGAGTGGGGCTACCCGACCCACACTGACGGAATCAGCCCCGCGCTGCAGGCGGCCTACCTGGTGCGCCAGCAGCTCGTGAACCTGCTCGAAGGCGTGCCGCTGTCCATCTGGTACGACTGGAAGGATGATTGCCCCGACCCCGCGGTGAACGAATGCCGGTTCGGAACCGTCACGACGGCGCTCGAACCCAAGCCGAGCTACCTTGCGATGCAGACGCTCGCGCGCGTCTTGAAAGGCTTCCGCGTGGCGCTGAGGCTCTCCGCGTTGCGCGAGGAAGACTACCTGCTGCTCTGCACCGGCCCGGACGGTCAGCAGACCCTGGTCGCCTGGACGACGGGGCCGGCTCACGACATCGACGTGAACCTGAGCGGCGCGGTCGATCAGGAGGTGGGCGTTCTCGATCTCTTTGGCCGCGCCATGCCGGCGGCGCGCATCGAGCAGGGATCGCTCAATCTCGGCCTCGCGCCGGCACCCTGCTACCTGCCGCTGCCGCAGGCTGCGCCCGGCCTGGCCGCTGAGGCCGCCTGGCACGCGAGCACCTCGCCCGGCGTCCCGGTCGAGGCCGGGCGCGAAGGAGCCGTGCGCATTGCGGTGCACGCGCGGAATCCGTTCGACCTGCCCGCGCGGCTGCTCTTCACCCTCGCTGGAGTGGAACCGGAGGATTCGACTGCATCGTTCGTGGAACTCGCCCCCGGCGCAGAGGGAACGGTCGAGCTGGTCGGGACGTTCTATCGCCGCGACGAAGAGCCTCGCGTCCTGGTGCGGGCGGAAGTCCAGACTCGCCAGGAGCCGGGCGACTGGCGTCTGGTCAGCTCGTCGAGCCGTCCGGTCTGGCTGGCGCTTTCGAACCCGCTGGAGCTCGCCGCCTTGCCGGCCAGGGACGCCGTTCGGCTCGAGATCCGAAACCCGAGCGGCGCGGCGCTCGACGCGACGGTCCGTTGGGGCGGCGAAGCTCACCCGGTGGTCCTCCCCGCGAAAACGCGCCGAATCGTCCTCGAGCTCGAGGCGTCCGATCCAGAGAACACTCAGGAACGGTTCTCCGGGGCGGAACTCATCGACGCCGCCGGCCACCTGCTCGCCAGGGCGCCGGCGGCTTCCTTCTCGCGGCTGCCCGCGCAAAGTTACGCCGCGGTCCTGGACGGCGACGAAGCGGTGCCCGCGCGCGCCGTCGTGAGCGCAGCGGACGCGCCGTCTTTGCCCGGAGAGAGGCCGCCCGCCCCGCGCGCCTGGCAACTGGACTACGAGCTCGAGGCGGGTTGGAGGTTCGTGCGGCTGGTCCCGCGGGTCGAGCACCCGATCCCGCTCCCGGAACAGGCCCGGGCCGTCGGGGCCTGGATCTTCGGCGATGCTTCCGACTTCACGCTGCGGACGCGGGTCGTGGACACGACCGGGCAGACCTTCCAGACCACCGGGCCCCGGGTGGACTGGACCGGCTGGCGCTGGGTCGAGATCCCGCTCGAGGACCTCGAGGGCGTCGAGCACTGGGGAGGTGCGCAGGACGGCGTCCCCCACTGGCCCCTGCACGTCGACTGTCCGCTGCTCCTGGACGGCCCCAGGACCAAGGTCTCGGGGACGCTGTACGTTGCACTCCTCACGCTGATCGTCAGACCCGATTGATCGCCAGGCGGTCCAACCTCTCATGAGCGATCCTGCAGACACGCAGGAGCGCTCTCATCCGGTCTTCGCCCGCCTGCTCAGGCGGCCCGTCAGCGCACTGATGGCCTTCGTGCTGGTGGTCGTGCTGGGCTTCGTCTCCTATCGGCGCATCCCGATCATGCTGATGCCGCGGGGGATCTCGAATTCCGAGTTGACGGTTCACGCGTCCTACCCCAATGCGAGCCCGCAGGAAGTCCTGGACCGAGTCACCCGGCCGCTGGAAGACACGATCCAGAGCTTGCCGGACATCCTCCAGGTCTCCTCCGATTCGTCCGCCTCGAGCTGCCGGATCCACATCCTCTGCGCCAGGAACGCCGACCTGGACCTGACCTACAACGAGTTGAGCGACCGGCTGGAGCACACCAAGGCGAGCCTGCCGAACGAAGTCCGGGACCTGCGGGTCTACCGGCACAACCCGGAAATGGAAACGCCGATCTTCTGGCTGGGGTTCAACTACGACCAGGCCGTCGAGGATCCCTCCGGCACCGTCGACGACCTGATCCAGTCCCGCCTGGAGGCGGTCGACGGCGTGGCGCAGGTCCGCGTCTTCGGAATCGTGCTCGAGTCGGTGCGGCTGTTCGTAAAGCCCCGGGCCCTGCGTTCCCACGGTCTGTCGCTCTACGAGCTGGTCCAGATGCTGCGCAAGGACAACTTCGTGCTGCCCGCCGGAGGAGTCCGGGATGGAGAGCGCGAGTATCTGCTGCGCATCGACGCCCGCTTCCGGTCGCTGAAGGAGATCCGCGAGTACCCGCTGAAAGGCAACCTCCAGCTGCAGGACGTGGCCGACGTCGTGGTGAGCAACGCCTACCGCGACCAGGTCAGCCGGACCAACGGCAAAAACTCGATGATGGCCATCATCCTGAAGGAATCGGACGAGAACACGGTCGACGTGTCCAGGCGCGTCCTGTCCCAAATCCGCCGCTTGAAAGACGACCCGCGTCTGCGCGGGTTCACCATTGAGGTCTACTTCAATCAAGCCAACCTGATACTCTCCGCCCTCGACAACCTGAAGGGTTCGATGGGCTGGGGCGCGCTGTTCGCCGTCGTGATTCTCTATCTCTTCGTGCGGCGGGCGTTGGTGACTCTGCTGGTGGCGCTGGCCATCCCCGTGTCGCTGCTCACGGCCCTGGTGGCGATTTACTTCAGCGGCTTCTCATTCAACCTGCTCTCGCTGGCCGGCTTCACGCTGGCCATCGGAATGCTGGTCGACAACTCGGTCGTGGTGGCCGAGAACATCGCCCGCTGCCGGGCGGGCGGGGCCAGCCTGTTCGAGGCGGCCGCCACCGGGGCCGGTCAGGTGGGGCTGGCCATCATGCTCTCCACTCTGACGACGATCATCGTCTTCACGCCGCTGCTCTTCATGGCCGAGGGGCAGAACACGCGCGTCCTCCTGAGGGAGCTGGCCGCGCCCATCACCTATTCCCTGCTGGCGTCGCTCGTCACCGCGCTGGTCCTGCTGCCGATCGCCATCGTCCAGTTCGGGGGCGGGCGAGTCCGAGCAAGTCCGCCCACGGGCGACTTCCGCGGCGGCCGGTTGATCGGCGCCTATCAGCGACTGCTCTCGTTCTCGCTCAGGCACCGCTTCGGCATGGTCCTGATCACGCTGTTCATCGTCGCGCTCGGGCTGGAGGCCGCCCGGCGCCTCGAGGTTTCCTTCGCGCAGGGAGGCGGCGACACCAGCCTGCAGATCGACGTGACTCTGCCCAGGCGCTTCACGCTTCCGGAAGCCTCCGGCGTGTTCGTGAAACTCGAGAGTTTCCTGCTGTCGCGAACGGCGGACTACGGCTTCCGCAACCTCAGCGTGAACTTCGACCGCCGGGGCGGCCAGGTCTACTTGTGGTCTTCCCCCGAGGACGAACAGCTGGACAAGCCGGAGATGGCCCGCCGCCTCGAGCAGGAGCTGCCGGAGATTCCAGGAGTGCGCTACCAGATCGGGTTCGACCGGAGCGACACGCAGGAGGGATCGATTCACCTTCAACTGGAAGGGCCGGACAGCGAGAACCTGGCGCGGATCGCCGAGGACGTCGTGCGCGAACTGGAGCGGCTCCCGGACCTCGCCCATGTTCGCTCCGACCTGGATGCGGGCAACGATGAACTCCGGGTGAGCATCCTCTCCGAGCGCGCCCGGCGCTACGGCATCTCCCACGAGACCCTGCAGGGCTTGATCTCCTGGGGCGTCGGCGGGCAGGAACTCTCCGGGTACCTTGGAGGGCCCCGCGAGATCCCGATCATCATCGAATACGAAAAGTCGGAAGCCGGCGACCTGAACTACGTCCGCGAACTCGACGTTCCGGTGGACGGGCGCAGCGGCTCGGTGCCGCTGGGTGCGCTGGCCCGCTTCGAGTTCAACCGCTCCCTCGGATCGATTCGCCGCCTGAACGGGGTGACGTCGCTGGGCGTGCAAGCCGAAACGTATGACCGGAATTCCTATCGCATCAACCGCGCGGTGCGAGACGTCCTGTCGAACTTCCCATTCCCGGAAGGGTACCGCTGGCGTGACAGCGGCGGCCGGGAGCAGTTCGAGAAGGGCTCCGAGGAGATCCTGACCGGGTTGATCGTGGGCGTGATCTTCGTCTTCCTGCTGATGGGCATGCTGTTCGAAGCGGTGCTTCTGCCGCTGGCGGTGATCCTGGCCATTCCGCTGGCTCTCGCCGGCGCGAACCTCGCGCTGTTCGTCACCGGCACGCCGCTCGACGGCATGGCCCAGCTGGCCTTCATCCTGTTGGCCGGAGTGGTGGTCAACAACGGCATCGTGCTGGTCGACCGCATCCGGCAGATCCGCGACTCCGGGCGCCCCCGGCTCGAGGCGATCCTCACCGGCTGCGGCCAGCGCCTGCGCCCCGTCCTGATGACGGCGCTCACCACCATGTCCGGTCTGCTGCCGATGGCGCTCCCGCGGATCTTCGCCGCCGGCGCAAGCAGCGGCCTGAACTACCAGTCGCTGGCCATCGCCACGCTGGGGGGCCTGACGGTCTCCACCTTGATGACCGTGTTCGTCGTCCCGCTGTTCTACACGCTGTTCGACGATCTCGGCCGGATCCTGGCCCGGCTTTTCGGCGGAACAGGATTCGGCTGGACAGAAACCTCCCGAGGTTCGAGACTTCCTCCTCCCGCATGACAGCCGAACCTCGAGACAACCACGCATGACGAACCCGCACGATCGGCAAGCGGCCACGGCGCCATTCGGGGGGCGCCGGAACGAGTTGCTGGTGATCCTCGGGCTGGGTCTCCTGGCCTTCGTCCTGCGCCTGATCTACGTGCTCGGCATGCGGGAGAGTCCGTACTTCGATCAACCGATCATGGACGCGGCGTATCACGTGGAGTGGGCGCGGGCGCTCGCCGCGGGCGTCGACTTCCAACCCGGTCCATTCTTCCGCGCGCCGCTCTACCCCTGGTTCCTGGCGCTCACCCAATGGTTGTTCGGCGAGAACCTGATGGCGCCGCGCATCCTCCAGTGCCTGTTCGGGGCGGCCGGCGCGATGCTCGCCTACCTGGTGGGCAAGCGCGCCTTCGACGCGCGGGTCGGCCTGCTGGCCGGGCTGTTCGCCGCCACCTACTGGGTGCTGCTCTACTTCGACGCGGAACTGCTGCTCCCCACCCTGATCGTGCCGTTGAACCTGTACGCGCTCTACCTCACGCTCGGACTTCGGGAGCAAGCCGCGCCGGCGCGCTCCGCGGGGGCCGGACTCGTGTGGGGAGTCTCCGCCCTCGTCCGACCGAACGTGCTGGCGTTCATGCCGCTGCTCGCGCTCTGGCTGCTGTTCCGTCCCCGCCCGCCGTCCGGCTCGCTGCGGCCGGGGCTGTCGTCGGCGCTCTGCTTTTCCGCCGGCCTGCTGGCGCCGATCCTGCCTGTTGCGGCCTACAACTATTTCGTGGGCCATGACAGGGTGCTGATCTCCACGCAAGCCGGAGTGAATTTCTGGATCGGCAACAATCCCGATTCGGACGGCAGCACCGCGATCGTCCCCGGAACCCGGGCCGGATGGTGGGAAGGGTATCACGACGCGATCCTGCTGGCCGAGCAGGCGGAGGGTCGGCCGCTCGAGCCGTCCGAGGTCTCGGCGCATTATTCACGCAAGGCCTGGAACTGGATCGCCGAGCACCCGGGCGACGCCGCCCGGCATCTGCTCTGGAAGGCGCGGCTGTTCTTCACGAGCTACGAGCTGGGCAACAACCAGGAGGTGCGCTTCTTCGCCGAGCGCTACAACCCGTTCGTGGCCTGGCTGCCGGTGCGCCTCTGGTTCCTGTTCGGCTTCGGTCTGCTCGGCCTGCTGATCGCATTGAAGCGGCCGTACGCGACCTTTCCGTTGACCGGCTTCCTGGTGGTCTACTGCCTGGGCGTGATCGCGTTCTTCATCTGCTCCCGCTTCCGCGTGCCGGTCCTGCCGGTGCTGATGCTGTTCAGCGCGCACGCCTGCTGCTGGCTGTTCGACCGGTTCCGGGCCCGCGACTGGCTGCGGCCCTCGGCGGGGCTCGCGCTGGCGCTGTTCGTCTCGTTCCTGACGACGCGCCTGCCGGCGGCGATCATCACGACCGACGACAACGGCCAGGCGCAACTGGCGGCGGCGCTGATGGAGGCCGGGCGCCTCGACGAGGCGGAGGCAAATTACCGCCGGGCGCTCGAGCTGAATCCCCGCAACCGGTACGCGCCGGTCGGGCTGGCGCACTGCTTGATCGCACAGGGCCGGCCGGAGGAGGCGGAGCAGACGTTGGTCCGCGTGCTCTCGATCTGGCCGTTCCTCCCGGAGGCGGTCGAAGCGCTGCTGAACCTGCGCATCAACGCGGACCGGATCGAGGCGGCGGAGCACCTGGCCGAGCAGGCCGAGCGGCACGATCCGGATCTGCCGCACCTGGACTATCAACTCGGCCGGATCCGCGCGGCGCAGGGCCGGCTGGACGAGGCGGCGGCCTACTTCGAGAACGCGGTGCGGCGCGAACCGGCGGCGTTCAACGCCAACTTCTCCCTGGCCATGGTCCTGGCCAGGACCGCGCCCGAGCAAGCCATCCCGTACTTCGAGCAGGCGCTGCGGTCCGCCACGGAGGAAGACCAGGAGTTCGCGGCGCAGGCCCGCGCCCTCCTGGCCGAACTCTACCGCCTGACCGGACAGGAGCAGAAGGCCGGGGCACTGGAGCGGCCCTGATCCTCCGTCGGGGCAGCCGTGTGGAATCGGCACGGATTGTTCCTCCCTTCGGGCATCGAGGGTCGGAGTCCGCTCGTTCGGCGACAACTGGTGCGGGGCCGGTCGTTCTCTCGCGGGCTCGGAGGCCTCCCGCCCGCCACCCTTGGATCCGGCGCTCCAGCGTCCGCCTTCCCCCCAAATCCTCGAACAGCGCCAGCTCCGCCGCATCCCCGGCCCCAACGCGCAGCATCAGCGGCGGCGGCGCGCAGCGACGCCAGCCGCTGCATGCCATCGTCAGGCGCCCCGCTTCCCTGCAACCCGAAGGTCGGCCGTCACGGGAAGCTCGAAGAGCTCATTTCGTAGAAGCCGCGTCGAGAAGAAGAGCACTTCCAGGTTCTCGACCTCATCCGTGGTCGGATTGATCCTCGCGATGACTTCGTCGCCGAGCTCTTCCGACTCCTGCGCCGCGTAGGGTGCGCACCTGTCGATGTGGAGAATGTCGGCCTCGCGGTCGTATCTGAACGTCAGTCTCGTTTCCATTCGACATCTCCTTCGGCCAGCTTTCGCGCCATGTAGGCCGTGATGATCCAGTGACGTTCGGCCGGGCCCAGCTCGCTGACGACAACGACGACGACGTGCTTGCCCTGGCGAACATCAGTGTACCACCGAGAGAACAGTCTGGCGCTCCCGAACCGAGCGCTCCTCCGCACTTGATCGGGCTCGGCCAAGGTTCCAGCAATCCGGTCTCGGTGCTCCGGGAGAAGATCGGGATGCCGGCCCGCGATGTGCCGCTCCCGCTCCTCCGTCAGCTCGACCTCACCCTTCAAGTAGGGACAAGCGTATCGGTTCACCGTGTTCCTCCATTCCACGTTCTCAGCTTGCCGTGCAGCGAACGTCATACCGATCAGCGGTCGGCCGAAGGCCGGTCCGCCGCATCGGCTTGTTGGCCGGCGTCCCCCTGGCCCTCGCCGCTCTCTGTTCCCAGGCCGGTCGAGGCCGCTTTCTCACGGATGTAGCACATCCGCTCTTCGGGTGTCATTTGCCCCATTTCTCGACTGAGCCTGTCGCGGAGTTCACGCATCAGCCTCACCGCGTCAAACGTCTTCGTCGTCATCTTTCCAGACCTCCAGGGGCGATCGGATCTCCAGCATCGGATAGTCGATGGGCCACCCACGAGGCCGAGGTGACTGCCCGCGAGACGCACTGCTGCTCCGCTGAGCTTCGCAAAGGGGCTCCGCTCCGCGCACTCCATCGCCAGTTCACGTCGACTCGACACCACTCTCCAGGCTGGAGGTCGTCAAAACCATGTTGACATAGAGGGCACACCCATCGCGAGCAGGAGGAACCAGCCCCACCAGCGAAACCGTCTCTCGCGGTGAAGGGCGGCGTCGAAATCCTCATCCGACGTGGAAGCGACCTCGCCCGGGAACAGCGCCGCGCGCGCTTCCTCGTGGTCCTTCGGGTGGACCCAGAGCCGCACTTCTCCGGGACCACCCGTCCACCCCACGAACCCGGCGAGGTACTCGCCCTCCAGCCAGGACGGGATTCCGGCGGCCAGGAGCCGCAGCCGGGCGAGGTGCGCCTCGATCGAGGAGAAGTAGCGTGCGATGGGAGCCATGCTGAGATCCGAAATCGTGCCCGCGCCACGTCCCACTCTACCGCGTGCCACGCCCACTCAGTGGGTCGCACCCGGCCTCAGGTTCCGAAAAGGTGCAGCTTCCCCCCGCTCGCCTCGCCCTCCACCACCCGGCCGCCCGGAGCGTGCAGGCGAAACGACACGTCCCAGTCGGGCGGCCAGGCGGGCAGCAGCCGGAGCTGATCGCGGTCGCTCTGCAGCAGCATCAACTGCAGCGTCCGGACGAGCACGCCGCCGTGGTCCTGATCCGGCACCCAGTCGTAGTTCGGGCCGAAGAAGCCCGGGAAGCGCGACCCGGGGTCGGTCGTGCGCGCCCGCTCGACCAGGTTCTTCCGGGCCGCTTCCGCCAGACCCAGCGTGGCCATGAACAGGTCGTCCTGGCGCCATCCGCTGCTGCCCCGATCCAGCCGGTGCTCGAGCGCCGCCAGACCGAGCTCGAGGCGCGGCTTGCCGACCGCGATCCGCCGGAACGGAAAGACCGCGTACAGCTCCGGGTTCTCGATGTTGCGCTTGTCCCGAAACGCCGCGGCGGGCGCGAGCATCTCCACGCCGTCCACCGTCCGGGTCGGCAGCTCCGGAAGCTTCGTCCAGAACGCGTTCCAGAAGCTTCGCTCATCAGGCTCCGTCAGCGCGTCCGGCAGCGCGAGCAGCCCTTCGGTCACGGCCCGCAGGCCGGCCACCTCCGGCATCGGATTCGTGCAGTCCCACCAGGTCTCGAGCGCCTGGGCCGGATGCAATTCGAGCCGGCCGTCCGTTCCCACGGCGTAGTGCTGATCGAAGAAGGTCAGGATCTCGTGGGCCGCCGGCAAGAGCGTATCCCGCAGGAACGCGCGGTCGCGGGTGTGGTCGTAATACTCGAGCATCATCCAGACCAGCTCCGGGCCCGAGACCCACTCCCACTTGTGCCAGCCGCTCTCCTGCAGTTTGTCGGCGCGCTCCAAAAACGGCGTGCTGCCATACGTCTCGGTGAACACGTCGCCCCAGAAGTAGATGCACTCCGGAATGAAGGCGCCCTCGTGGCCGAAGTACGCCATCGTGCGGTAGCGGAAGAGCGGCAGCAGCTCGTCCGCATACATCCGGAACAGCGGGCGCAGCAGGTCGTAGTCGCCGGCCGTGCAGAGACCGAGGTAGGGCAAGCGCGTGTTCTGCCACCAGTAGCCCGGACCCCACCGGCGATAGTCCGCGTCGCCCGGGGCTCCCGGGTGCGGCACCGTCAGGGTCGATCCGTTGAACTTGATCGGATAGCGGCCGCGGCCCGCGCAGGCGGTCAGGAAGCGCTGGAGCGCATACGCCCGGCTGACCACGAAGGCATCGTCCAGACCGTCTTGCTCGAGCGAGTGCTCGGCGATCTTGCGGCCGTCCTGATAGAGCCGCAGCGAGCGCGCGTCGATCGATAGCGCCACGTGCGTCCAGGCGTCCGCCGGAATGCTCGCCGCCTCGCTCGCCAGCGTGTGCTTCCCGCAGATCGCGCGCAGGTGGCCGGCTGGATGCAAGTCGAACAGCAGGCCGTCCTGGCCTCCCGGCTGGATCCGATCGAAGATCCGGCCGGTGCGCGCCCCGGACTTGATCCAGGCCTCGACGGTCAGGCCCTGTCCGATCGCCTCGCTGTCGATCCCCGCCGGCCGATCGCCCGGACGCGGCACTCCGCTGTAGAGCGCCGGGTCGCTCGCGGGCGCCAGCACGCCGCGCTCGCCGGCCAGTTCGAGGATCCGTTCGTCGGACAGGCCGCCATTGAAGATGCTGACCCGACCGAACTCCCCGGCGAATCGATTGTGACCCTGCTGGTCCTCGCCGATGCGGGCCGGGTGGTCGTTCTCGGGAACCAGCGGCGAACGCGATCGCGGCCGGCCTTCCGTGACGTGGATCCAGCTCCGCTCCCAGAACGCGCGCCACCAGTTCGCGTGATCGGCGCGCCGGCGTTCAATCGGAAGCTTCTCGGTCGTCTCGATCAACCGGTCGGCCGCGGCGAGCCACTGCTCCGGAGAACTCTGTTCCTGCGTCAGCACATGCAGCGCCAGCCGGTGACGGGTGGAGCGCTCGCTCTTCAGATGCGCGGCGTCCATGCGGATGGCGCGCTCCGCGGTCAACACCGCTCCGAAGGTGCGATGCAGCAGCGGGTCGGGACGCGGATATCCCTGCGTGCCTTGTGCGCGGGCGGTCAGCGCCGGCC
>Ga0326597_10008888_pt1 | contig 13507 bp, 7 predicted proteins | sample RVTome_12_FD_203789 | JGI IMG/M metagenome (GOLD analysis project Ga0326597, IMG submission 203789) | Soil microbial communities from uranium-contaminated site in the Upper Colorado River Basin, Wyoming, United States - RVT100D185 | ecosystem: Environmental > Terrestrial > Soil > Contaminated >... | reverse complement strand
AAGTGCGGCTGTCGCCGGCGAATCGAGCGGAGTTCCTGATCAAGGCGTCGGCGGCTCCCGGCACGTACCGCATCCTGCAACTGGCGCAGAGGGATCAGTTTCTCGAAAGCGCGGCCAAGGTCATCGCGGAGCTCGTCGTGAGCGGACCGGCGAAAGACATGGCCCTTCCGACGAGGCTGCCGCTGCAGAAGCGCTACTTCCCGGTCGATCCGGATCCGCCCATCGCCAACGTCCGCAACATCCAGTTTTCCGGCACGTTTCCACCCGTTGTGAATCCGTACGTCGGCATCGACTTCACCATCAACAACAACGCGTACGATGAAGAAGCGGTGCCGCAGGTGACGGCCCTGGGCAGCACGGAGATATGGCACCTGGAGGTCTTCGGCCAGCACCACGGCGGCTCGGAGGGGCATCCGTTCCACATCCACGTCAATCACTTCGAGCCTCTGACGTTGACCGACAACACGGACCCGAAGAATCCGAAGGCGACGAGCTACCCGCCAGGCACGCTGCTGGACACGGTTTGGGTTCCGGCGAGGAGCGTGGTGACGATTCGCATGCGCTTCAAGGAGTGGACGGGGAAGGCCGTGTACCACTGCCACATCCTGCCGCACGAAGACACGGGCATGATGCAGAACTTCCTGATCACGTAGCGCCGGACGAGCTCCCCCCTGAGTTGCCCATGAGTTATCGATGACCCGCACCGCCAACGTCGTCTCGTTCTTCCTCAATGGACAGCCGGTCACCGTCGAGGACCCGGCGCCCGATCTGCTGCTGATTGATTACCTGCGCTCACCACGCGTGGCGCTCGTCGGCCCGAAGAAGCCGTGCGGGCAGGGCGGCTGCGGCGGCTGCACGGTCATCCTCTCGCGGTGGAACCTGGAGAAGAAGCAGCCGGAGCACCGCGCCATCAACTCGTGCCTGCGGCCGGTGTGCGCGCTCGGCGGACTCGTCGTCACGACCGTCGAGGGCACTGGCGCGGTGCGCAAGCCGGACCCGGCGTACCTGATGCACGCATTGACCGCCTCCCGCTCGGCGGCGCCGATTGGCGCGGCGGCGGCGCCCGCGCACGTGGCGGCGACCGCGGCCGCGTCCGCCAAGCGCGCATCGGTCGGCGCGGCGGTCAAGGCCGCGCGCGCGATGAAGCGCGTGCCCGCGGCTCTGAGGATCGTCTCGGATGTCGCCGATCACCCATCGGAGCATTCGCACGCGGGCGTGAACCCGGTCGCCCATCGGCTGGCGCTCAACAACGGCAGCCAGTGCGGCTATTGCAGCGTCGGCTTCGTGATGAACATGTCGGAGTTCATCACGAACCATCCGAAGGCGACGAAGAAAGAGATCGAGGATGCGTTCGACGGCAATCTCTGTCGATGCACCGGCTACCGCGCGATTCTGACCGGCATGAAGACGTTCGCGTCGGACTGGAGCGAGGAGGACGAGCGGAACCGGATGAAGTGCCTCGAGGACGAGGGCTGCGCGGCGCAGCTCCCCGCCGATGTCGTGATTCCGTTTCCGCCCGACGCGCGCGGCCCCGCCGAACCCGTGTCGACGCAGGGGGACGGCCAGGCGTGGCGCACGCCGACGACGCTCGCCGAGCTCGCGGAGATCCTGCATGCCAACCGCGACCGGACGATCCGGCTGGTCCACGGCAATACCTCGTACGGGATCTACAAGGACGAATATCCGGCGACCCGACTCTTCGTCGACATTCGGTTGATCCCCGAACTGGCCGGCGCGGGCGAACGGCGGGGCGACGAGCTGGTCGTCGCCTCGGGCACGACCTACAGCGACTTCATCGACCTGCTCGCCGCGGAACTGAAGGCTCGGAAGCTCGACGAGACCTCGCCGCTCGGCGCGCTCGAGTTCATGGCGCGGCGGACCGCCGGCCGCGTCGTCCGCAATGCCGCCTCGCTGGCCGGCAACACGATGCTGGTCCTCAAGCACATCGCCGCGGGGACCGGCGAGCCGTTTCCGTCCGATCTGTTCACCGCGCTCGTCGCCGTCGACGCCAGGCTCACGTACCTCGTCCTGCAGCCCGCCGGCACGTTCGAGCCGCACACCGCGACGGCCGCAGAGCTCGTCGATGCCGTGGTGAAGGACACGGCGCTCGCCGACCGCATCGTGATCGCCTCCTACGCGCTGCCCCTGGGCGGCGCGCACGACGCCGTGCTGGCGCAGAAGGTCGCCCTCCGCGAAGTCAACGCGCACAGCATCGTCAACGCGACGACGCGGCTCACGTTCGCCGGCCGGCTGGCCGTCAAGAGCGCCAGGCTCGTGTTCGGCGGCATCGCGCCCTACCCGTGGCGCGCCCGCGAGACCGAGGCGGCGATGCAGGGGAAGCCGCTGGCGCTCGCGCAGGCCGGCGCGCTGTCGGAGCTGCTCGCCCGGGAGGTCGGCGACGAGCTGGATCGCTGGAACGAACGCATGGCGGAGGTGCCCGACGAGGGCTTCACCCGGGAGTACCGCACGCAGCTCGCGGTGGCCTTCCTCTACAAGGCGATCGTCAACGCGCTCGTCCGCGAGGACGGCGCGGTGCCGGCCGGGGTGAAGTCGAGCGGCGAGATTACCTGGGGCCGCTGGCCGGTGAGCGACGGCGCGCAGCATTACCAGACGCAGGCGTTCAAGGCGCCGGTCGCGCAGCCGTACGTCAAGGTCACCGCGATGTATCAGACGTCCGGCCAGCTCCACTACACGCATGAGCTGACGGTTCCGCCGCTCACGGCGAACGGCGCGTTCGTGCAGAGCCGGCGCGCACTCGCCAGGTACCGGTTCGTGATCCCGGGCACTGACGAAGGTGTGTGCTCGTCGGCGTTGCGCCGGCACCTGAGTGGCTACGCGCGCTCCTTCATCGATCTCGTCACGCACGAGAACATCAAGGACGGCGGCATCAACAAGCAGGGCATGGGGCTCGACCAGCCGCTCTTCGCCGTCGACATGGTCAACTATGTCGGCCAGTCGATTGCGATGGTGCTCGCGACGACCGAGCAGGAGGCGATTCGGATTGCGGGCTATGTGTCGGTGCACTGCGTCGCGTACGCGAAGATGGACGAGAAGCCGTGGATCGGACCGTGGAGCGAGCCGATCGTCAACCTCTTCGACGCGATCGAGGCCAACAGCGTCTTCCCGGATGCGCCGGCCGCGGCGCCGTACATTTCGCATATCTGGCAGGTCACGCGGCCCGGCAGCCGGTTCGACTGGGCGACCGAGAAGGCCCCGCTCGACCGGGACATCGTCCGCCGCCAGGCGGTCGTCGGCAACGCGCCCTGCCTCGTCGTCGAGGCCTCGCAGATCACCGGCGGCCAGGTGCACTTCTACATGGAGCCGCAGGCGTGCGTCGCCGTGCCGGTCGACGAGGGCCGGATCTGCGTGCGCCCGTCGACGCAGAGCCCGATGGAGATGCACCAGACGACCGCGATGGCGCTCGGCCTCCAGTATCACCAGGTCGAAGTCGACGTGCCGCCGGTCGGCGGCGGCTTCGGCGGCAAGACCGAGCAGGCCCGCTTCGTCACCGGCCCGACGGCCGTCGCCGCGAAGGCGACCAAGCGCCCCGTGCGCGTGGCCGTCCCGCGCGACGAGGACTCCGCGATGATCGGCAAGCGCCACGCCTACTACGGCCAGTATCAGATTGCCGTCGATCGCGGCGACGTGCGGCCGGAGGACAAGGGCATCATCCACGGCTTCCAGCTCCGGATGTGGGGCGACGGCGGCGCCTTCTACGACTGCTCGTTCATCGTCTCCAACTGCATCCAGCTCCGCACCGACAACGCGTATCGCGTCTCGAACTTCCAGAGCCAGATCGACGTGTGCCGCACGAACACCGCGCCGAGCACGGCGTTCCGCTCCTTCGGCGACGTGCAGGGGAAGAACATCGTCGAAAACGCGATCGACGACGCCGCGTTTGCGCTGGGGATGCGGCCCGAGGAGCTGCGCGAGCGGAATCTGTACGATCGCGGCGACGTCACGCCGTTCGGGCAGGCGCTCTCCTACTGCTACATGAAGCAGGTCTGGGCCTACGTGAAAGAGGTGGCCAGGTACGACGAGAAGCGCGACGCGGTCGACGACTTCAACCGCAAGAACAAGTGGCGCAAGCGCGGCGTCGCCATCATCCCGGTGAAATACGGCTCCGGCTACAACCTGCTGCAGCTCGAGCAGGCCGCCGCGATCGTCGTCGTCAACCAGGCCGACGGCACGATCGTGGTCCATCAGGGCGGCGTCGAGATGGGCCAGGGCCTCGCCACGCAGGCGCAGCAGGTCGCCGCGTATGTGCTCGGCGTCCCGATGAGCATGGTCTTCATCGACAATGCCAAGACGGGCATCACCCCGAACCCGACGAGCACCGGCGCGTCGACCGGCACGCCGTACGCCTGCGAGGCGGTGAAGCAGACCTGCCAGCAGCTGCGCGCCCGCCTCATGGAGTTCGGCTGCCAGATGCGCGAGGAGATGGGCGACGCGTGGTGCACGAGCCAGGGGATCGACTTCTGGAATTACAGCCCGGCGCAGGGCGGATGGGCCGCGACGACCGAGGCCAACGGACGCACGGCCATGGTCTGGCAGTTCCTCGTCCAGCTCGCGTTCGCGAAGCGGGTCAGCCTCGTCGCCTCCTTCACTGCGAAGATCCGCGGCGGGGAGGTGCAGGTGCCCGCGATGACGTTCAAGCCCGAGGCGCTGCAGCCCGACCTGCCCGGCGTCGATCGCGTCCGGAACGCGGCGCTCGGCGGCGGCGTCGATTCCTTCGTCGGCTTCACGTATTCCGCGGCCTGCTCGGTCGCCGAGGTCGACGTGCTCACCGGCGAGGTGAAGGTCATCAGCGCCGACATCGTCTACGACATGGGCTGGAGCATGAACCCCGCGATCGACATCGGGCAGGTCGAGGGAGCGTTCGTTCAGGGCCTCGGCTACCTCCTGACGGAGAAGCTGGTGTTCGAGCCCGACGGCGCAGACCGGGGGCGGCTCAACACCACCAACACGTGGCGCTACAAGATTCCCGCGGTCACGACGATTCCCCTCGAGATGAACAGCTACCTCTTCCCACGGAATCTGCTTTCGGTCGCGGATATCCCGGAGGACTCGAACGAGATCTTTTCCGCGAAGGAGGTCGGCGAGCCGCCGCTGGTGCTCGCAAACAGCGTGTTCTTCGCGATCAAGGCGGCGATTCGCGCGTCGCGGCTCGAGCGCAAGCTCGACGGCCTGTTCCGCCTCGACGCGCCCGCGACCGTGCAGGAGGTCCGGCGCGCGTGCGAGGTCTCCACGGCCGAACTGGCTTGATCTCGATGAGCGCACCCAGGGGGATTGTGATGAGAAGCGTCCGTGGCCGTTGGCTGGTTCTCCTCGCGCCTGTTGCTGTCGTCCTGGCCGGCTGCTCGAGCCCCGCGGGGCCGCCGCCGGCCCCGGGCCCTGCCGAGCTCGCGTTCCGCAGTTCGGTCGACCGGCCACCGCCGGGCTGGACCGGACCGGTCTTCGCGCTGAGCCACGACTACCCGAGACAGACGCCCGAGTGCGACTCCCCGTGGCTCAGACGGAGCGTCGATTTCAACGACCCTCGGCCGACGTGGCCAGGCGCGAACAACGAGTGGAGCGGCTACGTTGACGACATCGTCAACTACGTGAAGGAGGGGCAGGATCCGGACCTGCGCGACGAGATCGGCTGGCGCAGTGAGGTCGGCGGCAGCGCTCGATGGTTCCACGTTCCCTGGATGGCCTTCGACGGCGAGCGCGGGCGCGAGTTCGTGCACGGCTTGACGAACGAGCTCTCGACGGCGGCGTCCACCTTCAATGGGCCCGGACGCGGCACCGGCCTGCACAACCTGCCGGGGGCGGCGCCAAACGGCGGCGTCGACCCGCTGTTCGAAACGTGGTCGGTGGGGTTCTACAACCCGTGCGGCGCGGCGACCCTCGGCCATGGTTGGCCCGCGAGCGGTGAGCCCGCCACCTACACGGACGATCGGGGGCGGCTGCTGGCCAGGGGGATGCCGTTTCCCGAGGGGACGGTCGTGGTCAAGATACTCAACACGACGGCCGACGAATCGGATGTCCCGTACCTCAAGGGCTCGACGAGCTGGCAGGCCAACGCCCACCAGCAGACCGGTTCGACGTACGCGACGTGCGAGCGTGCAGTGCGACGCGTCCACCTCGTGCAGATCGACCTCGCCGTGGTCGATGCGCGTTCGCCTACCCGTTGGGTCTACAGCACGCTGGGCTACGACGGCAACCTCCCAGGTGAGACGGTCTGGGACCGCATGAGGCCGCTCGGCGTGCAGTGGGGCAACGATCACGGCAGCTTCCCCGCGGTGCCGCAGGCGCAAAGCCGGCCGCTGCGCGAGACGCTGCTCAGCCCGATGAACATTCCCGAGCACTACGGCTGCGGCGGGCGGCTGGCCGGGGTCGTCGACCAGCCGAACTCGAGCTGCGTCTCGTGCCATATCGGAGCCTACGCGGCGCCGCCCGGCGTCCTGCAGGTACAAGGCACGAACGTCCCGGCGATCTTCGGCTTCCCCGGGCCTCCATCGCAAGGGCTCTGCAGCGAGTTCAACCAGGCCAATTCGAACTACTTCTCCAACTATGCGTACCCATCGCCCTTCCCCGGGAGCACGGGCGAGGTGGCCGCCGCGATCCCGCTCGACTCTTCGCTTCAGGTGCAGGTCGCATTCGCGCAGTACGCGGTCTACAAGAACCCGCAGGTGCCGCGAGCCTGTCCGGATGCGGGGCCCTGAGCCGGCGGCGCCGCCCCCGTCGGGGGCGCGGGGCTGCGTCGGGGCGATCCGCGTCGCCACCACTGACCAGAGCCAAGGAGAACCGCATGACGGCAGCTCGCCACAGAAACACAGCACGAGCCCTCGCCCTGGCGCTCTCGATGGGCGGCGCGGGCCACGCTGCTTCGTGCGCGCGGAGCGCCCCCGACCCTCAGAGCGCGCCGGCCCTCACCGGGCTGACGAGCGCCCAGATGGCCTCCGCCAACGTGCTCGACGCACGGAATCAGAAGGGTTCCGGCGTTCCCGACTTCGGATTCATGGTGACGCCGGCGGAATACGCCGCCACTTACTCCGATGAGCCGGTGTTCCGCCTGAAGATTGATTTCCCGAAGGTGAAGCCCGCCCAGCTCCCCGCCTTCATCGAGCGCATCGACTTCAAGACGAACCCGCTCGAGTACCTGCTGGCGGCGCGCGACTACTCGTTCGACGGAAACCTGCCCCACTGGAACCCGTTCGAGAACCAGACGGCGCAGTGGTATCACATCCCGTGGCTGCACCCGACCACCACCGGCCCCAACGCCTATCCGCCCAACGGCGGCACCGAAGGATTCCGGGGGCTCATCAAGGAGGCTCCGCTGTCCCCGCTACAGCTTGGCGCAGGACAGCAGGGCAAGGAGGGGGGCTATTCGGTCTACGCGATCACGCTGGTCAACGACTTTGCCGGCTACACGCTCGGGCGAATGTGGGCCGACCCCGACAATCCCGACCCGCGCGTCACCGATATCCGCTACGGCGGAGGCTTTCCGCACGGCACCGTGTTCGCAAAACTGCTGTTCACCGACGCGCCGCAGGGGCAGGACGAGCTGCCGTGGCTCGAGAACCCGCTGCAGTGGAAGGCCTACATCACCGAGAACTTCTGGACATCGTCCACCCGCCAGGTGACGGCCGTCAACCTGCTGCAGATGGACATCGCCGTGCGCGACGCGCGCGCGGATGGTCCGGGTCAGACGGGCTGGGTGTTCGGCACCTTCGCGTACAACGGCCAGGTGAACAATCCCAACAAGTTCCTGAACCTGGTTCCCGTCGGCGTCATGTGGGGCAACGATCCGGACGACACTACGAACACCACCAATCCCTTCCCGCCGACGGAGACCAAGGTCAATCCCAATCTGAAGGAGACGGTCATCTTTCCGTCGAAGGAGCTGCCGCCGCAGCACCTGGGTTGGAACGGCCGTCTGAACGGCCCCGCCGATCTCAACACCACCTCGTGCCTCTCCTGCCACATCACGGCGCAGTACCCGTCGGTGACGAGTCTCGTTCCGGTCGGCGCGGTGCCCGACGGTGGACCGACCCCCCCGGCGCAGGGCGGATCAGCGGAGTGGATGCGCTGGTTCCAGAATGTGCCGGCCGCGACCTCGTTCGACGACCGGACCTACTCGACGGACTACTCGTTCCAGGTGGCGATCAGCCTGCAGAATTTCTTCGATGTGAATGCCGCGCGGCTGCAGGGGGCGTGGGCGATCGATTATGTGCTGCCTCCGCGGGTGCCGATCGCGCGGGGACGGAAGGAGCGGTAGTCCCCGCCCGGGCCCTCATTGGACGATGCCGACGACGGCGTCGGCCAGCCTCGCGAGGTACTCCCGGCGCGGAATGGCGACCGCGCCGAGCGACGCGAGATGATCGGTGCACCACTGCACGTCGAGCAACGGCATCCCGCTCGCTTTCATCAAGTCGGCGAGCGCCATCAGCGCGACCTTCGAGGCATCCCGCTTGACGTGAAACATCGATTCGCCGGCGAACAGCCCGTCGATGCGGACGCCGTACAGCCCTCCGGCCAGCCGGCCGTCACGGTCGAACACCTCGACGCTGTGCGCCCAGCCGAGCTCGTGCAGCCTGGTGTAAGCCGCGATGAACTGATCGTTGATCCAGCCGTCTTCGCGCGACGGATCGGCGCACCCGCGGATGACCCGCGCGAAGCAGGTGTCCACGCGCACGTCGTACCGCCTGGCGCTCTGCCGCATCGACCGCGTGACGCGCAGCCGATCGAGCGGCAGAATGCCGCGCGGGTCCGGAGACCACCAGCCGAGGACGCCCGGCAGGCCGGTCACCTCCATCGGGAAGATGCCGCGGCGGTAGGCGTCGATGAGCGTCGAGGGCTGGAGATCGCCCCCCACGTTCACCAGGTCCCCGTCCAGCCACTCGGACGGCGGCGGAAAGCGCCATCGCCTTTCCCCGACCGGCTGTGGTTTCGTCGCCCAGTCCGTCACACTCGCTCTCGCCTCGATCTTAACGCACGGACGGACATGCGCTACTCTGTGGTATGGCCGACAGGGTGGATCGCGAGGACCAGACCGGCGGAGCGGTCAAAGAACGCGTCCGTCAGAAAGCCAAGGAGCCGGCGCTGTACAGCGTCGTGCTGCTCAACGACGACTATACGCCCCAGCAGTTCGTCGTCGACGTCCTGGAGGCGCTGTTCCGGAAATCGCCGGCCGAGGCGTACCGCATCATGATGCAGGTGCACCTCGACGGCCGCGGCGTGGCCGGTGTCTACCCGTGGGAAGTGGCGGAAACGAAGGTGGACGCGCTCTTGTCGCACGCGCGCGAGGCCGGGCACCCGCTGCAGGCGACCATCGAAGATGCATGAAGTGATTGGACCCTGTGTTTTCACCCGCTCTTGAAATCGTCCTCACCATCGCGTTCCGCGAAGCGGTCTCGCGGCGGCACGCGTATCTCACGCTCGAGCACCTGCTCTACGCGCTGGCGCACGATCCCGACGGCGAGCGGATTCTCGCGGCCTGCGGCGCGGACCTCCCGGCGCTGCGTCGCGCGCTCAACACCTACTTCGACGAATCGATCGAGCGCCAGCGCCGCGGGTCGGAGCGGGAGCCCGAGCAGACGATGGCGTTTCGACGCGTGCTGCAGACGGCGATCCTGCACGTCCAGAGCGCGCAGCGGGACGAAGCGAACGCCGGCGACATCCTCGCGGCGATCCTCCAGCAGCCGAAGAGCCACGCGGCGCAGCTCCTGGCCGAGCAGCGCATCACGCGCCTGGACATTCTCAACTACATCTCGCACGGCATCTCGAAGACGCCGCTGGCCCCAGCCGGCTTGCCCACGCCCGGAGGCCAGTGGAGCGACGGCGACGCCGGCGCGCCCCCCGCGCCGGCCGATGCGCTCCAGGCCTACTGCGTGAACCTGACCGAGCGGGCGCGCCAGAAGCGGCTCGATCCGCTGATTGGACGCACCGAGGAGCTCCAGCGGACGATCGAGGTGCTCTGCCGCCGCCGCAAGAACAACCCGGTGTTCGTGGGCGACCCGGGCGTCGGCAAGACCGCCATGGCCGAGGGGCTCGCCGCGCGGCTCCTGCACGACGATGTGCAGGGGGCGCTGAAGGATGCGGAAGTCTTCGCGCTCGATACCGGCGCGCTCCTGGCGGGCACGCGGTATCGCGGCGACTTCGAGGAGCGCTTCAAGGCGGTCGTCGCCGCGCTCGGCGCCCGGCCGAAGCCCATTCTCTTCATCGACGAAATGCACTCCACCGTCGGCGCCGGCGCGGTCACCGGCGGCACGATGGATCTGGCGACCTTGCTCAAGCCGCTTCTCACGGCGGGCGATCTGCGGGTGATTGGATCGACGACGTTCGAGGAGTTCAAGCACATCGAGAAGGATCGCGCGCTCGCCAGGCGCCTGCAGAAGATTGCCATCGAGGAGCCCTCGATCGGCGAAACGGTGAAGATCCTCTCCGGGCTGCGGGGCCGGTACGAAGAGCATCACAGCGTCCGCTACACCGACGCGGCGCTCGAGGCGGCCGCGAAGCTGGCGTCGCGGCATCTTCGCGATTACCGGCTGCCGGACAGCGCCATCGACCTCGTCGACGAAGCCGGAGCCGTCACGCGAATCCAGACACTCGCCGCCCAGGCGGCGGCGGACACCGCCGGCGCGGGCGGCGATGCTCCAACGGCGCCCGCCGTCCCGCCGGTCGTGGACGCGCGCGAGATCGAGCGCGTGGCGGCCCGCGCCGCGCGCATCCCCGATCAACAGGCCACCTCGTCGGATCGCGAGCGCCTTCGGACGCTCGAGCAGTCGCTCAGGCGTGTCGTCTTCGGGCAGGACGAGGCCGTGCATGCCGTGGCGCAGGCGACCAAGCGCTCACGCGCCGGCCTCGCTCAGCCGGACAGGCCCGCGGGCTGCTTCCTGTTCACGGGGCCCACGGGCGTCGGCAAGACCGAGCTCGCGAAACAGCTCGCCATCCTGCTCGGCAACGAGTTCACCCGCTTCGACATGAGCGAGTACATGGAGAAGCACGCGGTGGCGCGGCTGATCGGGGCCCCGCCGGGATACGTCGGGTTCGAGCAGGGCGGATTGCTCGTCGACGCCGTTCGCACGCACCCCTACAGCGTCGTGCTGCTCGACGAGATCGAAAAGGCGCATCCGGACATCTTCAACGTCCTGCTGCAGGTGATGGATCACGCGACGCTGACCGACAACACCGGGCGGAAGGCCGACTTTCGCAACACCGTGCTCATCATGACCTCCAACGCCGGCTCGCGGGAGATGAGCGCGGCGTCCATCGGGTTCGGCGACAGCGACGAGGCGCGCGGCCGCGAAGCGGTCGGGAAGGCGAAAACCGCCGTCGAGCGCGTCTTCAGCCCGGAGTTCCGCAACCGGCTCGACGCCATCGTCACCTTCAAGGCGCTGACGCCGGAGGCGATGGAGACAATCGTCGACAAGTTCATCCTGCAGCTCGAGAGCCAGCTCTCCGACCGCCACGTCGCAATCGCGCTGACGCCGGCGGCGCGCAGCTGGCTGGCGACCGCCGGGTACGATCGGGTGTTCGGCGCGCGCCCGCTCGGACGAGTCATCCAGAAGGAAGTGCGCGACGTGCTGACCGAGCAGATTCTCTTCGGCGCGCTGGAGCACGGCGGCACGGTTACGATTGACGTCGCGGACAATCGCCCGACGTTCGTCTACGAGTCGCGGCAGCAGGGGCCGCCCTGAAGCCTTCACGCCGTGCGCCGTCCCCACCCGTCGGTTCGCCATCAGGTCGCCTACGCGGCGAGGCCGTGATTCGCGGCTGACCGATGGCGTGGCGACGTGTCTCGTTGGGGCTTCTGGAAGCTACTTGACCGGCCTGATATTTCACGCGAGCTCCGGCCGGGTGCTGAGAAGTCCCGGCTGGAGCCGTGAGGCCGCCCGTTACGTGGAGGTGCGCCGGACGTTCTCGGCCCGGGGGCCTTTCGGGCCGGCTTGGCCAAGCTCGAATTCGACGCTGTCGCCCTCGCGCAACATGTCAATCCCCTCGCCATAGATCGCGCTCTGATGGAAGAAGAACTCCTTCCCCGTGCCGTCATTGATGAATCCGAATCCCTTTTCCGCTCGTAACGTCTTGATCGTCCCTGTCATCATTCGCCTCTGCCTCTCCGGCCGATTCGCCGAGACCGCCAGCGTCCCCTGTGGGGACCTAACCCCGGACTCCTAGCTTCTCACTTTCCGGCCCGGAGTGCCGTCAGTTCTTTCCTCCCCGCCTCAATGGCTTCCCGCCAAAGGTGGCTTTGGGAGGGTTGACGAGCGCGAAGACCCCGTCTGTCGTGGAATCGAACCTCGTGGACGCGCTGCTGTGAAGTGGCGGTTACCGCGCGGGGCCGGACATTCGCTCACTCAGGCGCTGCAGGCCTCTGTGGAGCCGCGCTCTCGGTCAGCGGTATCGAGCGCTGAAACACTGCATAGGAGATCGGCTCTCGATTCTCGTAGCCGATTCGCCTCCTGCGGGCCTCGTCGAGCAGGTGATAGCGAACCATGATGTCCAGTGTGATCGGTGGCGGGTCAGCGGCCATATCGACGGCAAACGTGTAGGTCCGTGGCGTCTCTTTTGGCAGGCGGGTGTCCCAGAGATCGACGATGAAGGGACGCCACATGATCGTCCGCTTCAGGCGGTGGATCGCTTCTTCGAAGACGCGCCCTCCTTCGCCCTTCAGTCTGAATTCGACGGTCAAGTGGCGATCCGGCGTGCCGGTGGGGAGGTCGTGATCCGCACCCGTGTTTGTCAGGCGGACGGTGGCGGCCCGCCGGCCACGTCCCGTGTTCCTCATCTCCACATCGACCGCAATCGCCCGTCGAACGGTTTCCCGATCGTGCCCGCCTCGGAACAGATGCATGCGGCTCGACCGTGTGGTGCCTCCCGCGACCAGGGGGCGCTCTGTGGCCGGCATGTGGCAGCTCTTGCAGTCGGGAGAGCTCTCGCCGCCCTCCATGATCTCGGCGACCGTTCCACACGGCGGAATCCGGTAGAAGGTATCCCACCGTCGGCCCGTCGCCACATGGCATTTCCTGCAGACACCGATGCCGTCCTGCATGTCACGGTCGCGACGGGTGGCGTGTGGGGCGGCGGTGTCACCAAATGGGCCGATGATGACCCCATCGCGGACGTGGCAGACCGCGCACGTCACACCCTCGTCCCGGAGCGTCTCATCGAAGGACTCGTTCGGGGCCAGAATGGGCTGGAACTTCTCGCGATCCTGGAACCCCAGCACGAGATTCGCCTGTTGGTCCCGCAACGGCGTGTGGCAGTTCAGACAGGTTTGCTGGGAGCGGTCAAACTCGAAGTCAACCTGAAAGTAGGGATCGGTCCAGGCGCGAGCATGTATGCTGCCCGCCCATTCTCGGTACGCATCCTGGTGACAGGCCCCGCACTCGCGCGCCGAGAGAGACGTCAGACCGGATGGAACGGCAACGGCCATCGGGCGTTCGAACTCTTCAGTCACCACGTAGATATTCATGGGTCTGACCATTCGATAGGCCATGAACGTGGTCAGGCCAAC
>Ga0326597_10008887_pt1 | contig 13507 bp, 14 predicted proteins | sample RVTome_12_FD_203789 | JGI IMG/M metagenome (GOLD analysis project Ga0326597, IMG submission 203789) | Soil microbial communities from uranium-contaminated site in the Upper Colorado River Basin, Wyoming, United States - RVT100D185 | ecosystem: Environmental > Terrestrial > Soil > Contaminated >... | reverse complement strand
GCAAAAATGAAAGCCAACAGAAGGATCAACGATACCGTGGTGACCATGGCCACGGCGACGAAAGGATCGGGGATGATTTTCAGCGCCTGCTTGCGCAGAGTTTGGGAAATGGTGGAGATCAATGCCGCGCCGATCGGGAAGGCCGTGTCGATGAGCCGCCATTTGATTTCGCCTTCCTGTTTGCCGGAAATCAGCCAGAGGCTGCCGGCAATCAAAGTGGAGCCGAGGTAGACCAGGATGCCGGGCTCCTCGTTTAAAAACGTGACTGCGACAACCGCGGCGAACAGCGGCTCGACGCCGCGCAGCGGTCCGGCGCGGGCGACGCCGATGCGGATGATGCCCTCGTAAAAAAGCGCGCGGGCAAAGAGCGGCTGCATGCAGCCGCTGATGACGTAATAGATCATCGCCGGCGATTTTAGAAATTCGAGCGAGGTGGTGGCGATGAGATAAGTCCACATGCAGGTGGTGGAGACAGCGAAGCTCATGAGCATTGCCGCGAAGATGTTGGACTTGCGCAGACCGAAGCGGACCAACAGCGAGTCACCGGCCCAACCTACGGCGGAAAAGATGGCTATGATCTCAGCGAACAATGGCGCGGCGCTTTCTGATGGCCCTTCGACTTGAGCCCCGGACTTAGCCGGCGGCCCCTTGCTCAGGATTCCGCCCCACGGGCGTGCTGGAAGGTGCCACGGGCTTGCCCGTGGGGATCTGGTGAAGCTTCAGATAAGCTTAGCGGGGGTTTGTTTGCAACCCTGGTTATCTGGCGTGTGCCGCTCGTGGGTGAAACGTAGCTAAGGCACGCGCGCTGGCTCTGACCAGGCGGACCAGCCTCTCAATCCGGATGGCGCGGCGAACCCGCCCTGTCCCACGAACGGGGCGCGGCGCAGCCAGTGCGGATCGAGGGGGCGTTTTTTGCACAAGCAAAGGGCGGAACAAGAAGGCACAAGTTGATTCCGCGATGGGCTTTGCGCGCGGAGTCAGGGCGCAGGGAGGGCTGACGCTGCGGTAGCGTTAACCGTATTGCGCGAAGTCGCGCATATGGGTCACGGTCTGCCGTAGTTTACTCAGTTCCAGCTTCAACCAGTGCTCGCGTTTTCGGTGGCGGGTTAGGTGAGGCTTGAGCAGCGACGTTGGATACATTTTGGCGCCGCACTTTCCGCATTTGACCGCTCGGAAGCGCATTCTATCAATTGAAATAACCTTTGGATCGTTGCGCAGAGCTGTTTGCATGGCTTCCCTCCTTCGGCCTGTCGAGGCGGAGGGGAGCAACGGACATGCCAGAAGGGCTTACTGGGTATTTACCTGAGAAGGGCGAAAAATTAACGATTTTGAATTGGGAGGTCGCCGCGGTTCTTGCATTATGACGGGCTTGCCATGCCCGCGCTATGACAGAGGTGACAATTTAAGGGGCAGGTTGCCGTATTTTGGTAACGAAAAACGCGCTCAAATCAGGTTTGTCCGGTCCAGCTCGCTTGGGCGACCTCGCGCCAACGAGCCCTAATTTTATCGAAATCGTCTTTCGGCAATGGCCCGGCTGCCAGCACTGCGGCATTCCCGGAATATCTTCCCAGCTTGGCGGTTCCGACGATCGCCGTGTGGACACCGGGAACGCTGAGAGTAAAGCGGAGGGCGGTGGCGACGGTCACTTTGAGATCCTTTTCGAGAAACGGGTATTTCAGCTTTTGCAGCCGCTCCCAATAAACGCGGCCGTAGAAATCATCGGGCGGACGGCCGCCGTTGTGCCAGGCGATGTTGGCGAGGGGGCGTTTGGCGATGACGCCCATGTTGCGCGCCAGCGCCAAAGGTAAAATCCGCTCCAGGGCCTCTTGGTCGGCTACGCTCACGGAGATTTGCAGCGTGTCAAAGTCGCCGCATTCAACCGCGTACAGAGCGGCCGCGCTGTCGCCGCTGTAGCCGATGTAGCGCGTAGCGCCGCGCTCGCGAGCGCGCTTCAGCGCATCGATCACGCCGCCCTCGCGCAGTTCGACTTCGGAGCAACTGTGCAATTGGACCAAGTCAACGTAATCGGTTTTCAGCCGTTGGAGGCTCCGCTCGATGCTTCTAAGCAGCGACTCGGGACGCCAATCGGGCTGGGCCCAGCCGCGCTCGTGACCGCACTTGGTAAAGAGGTAAAAGTCGCCGCGCCGCGCGCCGACCGCCGCGCCGATCAGTACTTCGCTGGTCACGTAACACTCCGCGGTATCGATGACGTTGAGGCCGGCGTCGAGGGCCTGGTTCAGCAGCTTTTTGACGGTCGCTGAGGATGCTCGTTCATAACCGATTTCGGAGCCGCCGAAGCCGAGAACGCTGACCAGCATGTCAGTTTTACCGAGCCTGCGCTTTTCCATCTTTCTCTTCCGGCTGCGCTCGACGAAGCGCAATTTATGCGGAACTTAGGCGTAGATTCTTACCTCCGAAATATTGGACAAAACGACTGTAAGAAAATTTATCCCGCCAAGGCGCCAAGGCGCAAAGTTAAAAATATTTTCCGAATTCTCTGAACTTCGCGTCTTTGCGTCTTTGCGGGAAACATGGTTTTTCCGATCTCTTCTTCGTTTCCGAATTTCAAATACTTTTGGCTAGTCTTTGCCCAGGAGTTTCCGTGCTGCCCGGATGATCTGGTCCTTGGCCGGCAAATAAATTTTCTCAAGGACGGGGCTGGCGGGAACGGGAGCGAAGGGCGCGGCGACGCGCAGAATCGGGCTGTCGAGATAATAGAAGACTTCTTGTTGGACGCGCGCGACGATTTCCGCGCCGATGCCGCCTTGCTCCACGGCTTCGTGGACGACGATTACGCGGCCGGTTTTTTTTGCCGAGTTGACGATGGTCTCCATATCAAGCGGCGAAACCGTGCGCGGATCGATCACTTCGACGCCGGCGCCATCGGCGGCAAGCTCTTGCGCCGCCGCCAAAGCGGGTCCAACCATGTTGGCAATGGCAACTAGGGTCACCTGATCGCCGGAGCGCACAATCGACGCGCGGCCCAGCGGCACGACGTGTTCGCCATCCGGAACCGGTGCTTTCGTCCAGTAGAGACCGCGATGCTCGATGAAGACCACCGGGCTGTCGTCGCGAACCGCGGACTTAAGCAGCCCCTTGGCGTCGGCGGGGTTGGACGGCATAACCACTTTCAGCCCCGGCACGTGGGCCAGCCAGGCTTCGAGGCTTTGCGAGTGATGCGCGCCCATGGCGCCGCTGATGCCGCACTGGACGCGGACCGTGAGCGGAATCTTGAGCTGTCCGCCGGACATATAGTGCAGCTTGGCGGCGTGGTTGGCGAGTTGGTCCAGCGCCAAAGTAATGAAGTCGATGAACATGATCTCGACAACCGGTCTGAGACCGGCGGTTGCCGCGCCGATGGCGAGACCCATGACGGTCGCTTCGCTGATCGGCGTGTTGACGACGCGGTTGGCGCCGAACTCTTCCGCGAGTCCCTTGGTCACGCCGAAGGGACCGCCGAGGGCGACGTCTTCGCCGAAAATATAGACCGATGAGTCGCGGCGCATTTCTTCGCGGAGTCCGGCTCGGATGGCGTCGAGGTAGGTCTGTTCTGCCATGATTGCTCTAAGCGGTTACCTGGCTACAGACGTCCTCTGGGGCGGGCACAGGGGACGCCAGCGCGAATTCGGCCGCCTTTTCGACCGACGCGCGCGCTTCGCCCTCGATGCTTTCAATCTCTTTGTCGCCGATCAATTTTCTTGCCTTCAACACCTTGGCGGCGCGGGCGAGCGGATCTTTCTTTTTCCATTCGGCGAGCTGAGACAGCTCACGGTACTTGGCCGGGTCGCCTTCGTAATGGCCGCGCATGCGGTGGGTGAGACACTCGATGAAAATCGGGCCCTTCCCCGCGCGCGCTTGCTCGACGGCTTTCCGCGCAGCTTGGCGCACGGCGAAAAGGTCGTTGCCATCGATGGTGCTGTTCGGAATACCGTAAGTCTTGGCATGTTGCGCGAGGCGTTCGATTTTCGTGTGCGCCGACAGCGGTGTGAACTCGGCGTAACCGTTGTTCTCGCAGACAAAGATCACCGGCAGTTTCCAGAGACTGGCGATGTTGAGCGACTCATGAAACGGTCCGGCCTGACCGGCGCCGTCGCCGAAAAAGACCATGGCGAGTTGGCCTTTCTTTCTTTCCTTCGCCGCGAATGCGGCGCCGAGGGCCAATGGGATGGTGCCGCCGACGACGCCGGTGGCGGTGATGAATCCACATTCTTTGGCGGCGATGTGCATCGAGCCGCCCTTGCCGGCGCAGTAGCCGGTGGCGCGGCCGGCGATTTCCGCCATCAAGCGATTGATATCCGCGCCCTTGGCGATGGCATGGCCGTGGGAACGATGGCCGCCAAAAACATAGTCATCGGGATTGAGTCGCGAGCAAGTACCGACAGCGGTGGCCTCTTGGCCGATGCCCAGATGAAGCAGGCCTTGGATCTCGCGGGCGGCGTAGAGCGCAGAAACTTTTTCCTCAAACGCGCGGATGAGCCACATCCGGCGCAAAAGATCGACAAGTTCCTTTGACTGCTCTTTCCTTTGCAGCATGGGTGCGCGATGAGCGAAAGAAGAGGGCGGTGAAACTCGAAGTTAAGCTACAGCGGCCCGGACCGCGTCCATGATGCGCGACTCCGATGGGCCGATATGCGCTTCCAGGGGCGGGCTGTAAGACACCGGCACGTCCAGCGTCGAGACACGGCGAATGCGCGTTTTTAGTTTGTCGAAACCGGTCTCGGCGATGCGCGCGGCGATCTCGGCGGCGACGCCGCAGCTCTGGTGGGTCTCGTCGGCGATGATGACACGGCCGGTCTTTTCCAAGGAAGCGAGAATCGTCGCCAGATCGAACGGCACCAGCGTGCGCGGATCGATGACTTCGACGTTGATTTTTTCTTTGGCGAGTTTCTCGGCGGCTCCGAGACAGACCTGGACGGTGTACGAAGTCGCGATCAGCGTGACATCGCTGCCCGCGCGCTTGATATCGGCGACGCCGAAAGGGATCGGCTTGTCGTTTTCCGGCACTTCGCCGCGGAGATCCAGCAGCTTGACGTGATCGACAAATATCGTCGGGTTGTCGCTGGCAACCGCCGTCTTGAGCAGCCCTTTGACATCCCGCGGTGAGGACGGAATCACAATCTCCAATCCAGGGCAATTCCACAGCATCGCCTGCGGGCTGCCGGAGTGCTGCGCCGCGCCACCGCCGCGCAGACCGTGAAAGAGATGAAAGACCACCGGCACGCGGGTTTGGCCACCGGACATGGAATAGGCATTGGCCGCTTCATTGGCGACCTGCGGCCAGGCTTCGTAGATGAAACTACCGGTGCTTAGATCGACGATCGGTCTTAACCCCGCCATCGCCGCGCCGGTGGCGAGACCGCAGAAGCCAAGCTCCGAGATCGGCGGCGACATCATGCGGTCGCCGTATTTCTTTGCGAGGTTTTGAAAGACATGGCGGTAGGGGCTCAGGCTCAGAAAGGTGCCGTTGATAAGATGCACTCTCTGATCGGCGGCCATGATCTCGTCTAGCGCCTCGAACTTAGCTTCGTAGTAGGCAAGCTCTCTCATAATCGGCTCTCAGGCTGCTGAAAAAGACTCATATGCTTCGTTGCGCTCAATCGCCTCGCTCCAACGTACTGCGTAAGTACGCCTGCGCTCAGCCTGTCCTGAGCGAAGCCGAAGGATCGATTGTTCGCGCGCCTCGCCTCTGAGATCTTTTTGAGCAGCCTGTAAACAAAATTTCTCAGCACTCTCCTTAAGCGAAAAAATTTGTCTCGGCTTCTTCCGGTTTCGGATAGGGGCTGGCGACCGCGAACTCCACCGCCGCGGCGATCTCAGTCTTTACTTGCCGCTCGATGGCGGCGATTTCATCCTTGGTCGCTTGATTCGCTTCCACCAGCTCGCGGACGAAGACCAATAGCGGATCGCAGGAGTGGTACCACTCGCGCGCCTTTTCCTGGACACCGCTCACGTCCCAGGCGAGGGAGGTATCGGTGAGATGCGGCACGGAGGGCCAGTTGGTTTCGCTGCCCGGCCAGCGCACGGTCTGCGCTTCGATAAACTGCGGCCCCTCGCCGCCACGGATTTTTTCCACCGCCTCGGAAGCCGTTGCGTGGACCAGGCCGGCGTCGATGCCATCGATCTGCTGTGCCGGAATTTTGTACGCTTTCGGCAGGTCGGTCAGCGGGTAGGCGGCCATCGACGATGACTGTCCCGCGGCCACGGCACGGCCCGCGCCGTACTTGCCGTTGTTTTCGCAAAGAAATAGCACTGGCAGCTTATTAAGCGAGGCGAGGTTAAAAGCTTCCGGCGCCGCGCCTTCCTCTAGAGACCCGTCGCCAAAGAGGCAAACCGTGATGCGGCCGTTTTTAAGCGCCTTCGCCGCATACGCAGTGCCCGTGGACAACGGGATAATCCCCGCCACGACGCCAGAGCTATGGAGAAAGCCCAACGAAGGAGCGACCGAATGAAACGATCCGCCCTTACCTTTGTTCAATCCGTCGGCCCGCCCCAGGATTTCCGCGAGCAGCCGTTTCGGTTCGGCGCCGCGCGCGAGCAAGTGGCCGTGGTTTCTGTGCGTGGTGAAGAGATAATCATCCGAGCGGAGGCAAGAAATGGCCGGGACGCCGGTGGCCTCCTGGCCGATGTAAAGGTGGTAGTGGCCGCCGAACACGCCCTTATCGTGCAGCGGCACCAGACTCTCTTCGAAGTGGCGGATCACGAACATCCGCCGGCACAGTTCCAGCAAATTATCGCGCGGCTGTTTGGGCAACATGATATTTGTGACTTAATCAAAAGGAGAGGGTTTGTCAACGACCGGCGTTGGAATTGACATTGGCCAGGCGCTGGAACTACATTCGATGTGAATCGACATCGCGTTATGAGGGAGGGCACAAAGATGTTTAACCGACCGTTACCGATGCTTTGGCTGCTGGCGTTCTTGGTCATGTTGCCGCTTTCTGTTTCGGCGCAGAGCCGCGGGCTCAAGAAAATTCAAGTCGGCGTGCCTGCCGTCAGCATGGGCAACATCATCATTTTCTTTTCCAAAGAAGCGAAGATTTATGAGAAGCACGGTCTCGATGCCGAACCCGTGGTGATGTCGGGCTCCGGTATCGCTTCGCGGGCCTTGATCGCCGGCAGCGTGACCATATCGCCGATCACCACGCCCGCGGTGATGAGCGCGGTGCTGGCCGGATCGGATATGGTAATTTTGGCCCATACGATGCCCGGGGTGATTCAATCGTTGATGGTTCGACCAGACATAAAACGGGCGGAGGATCTCAAAGGAAAAACCATCGGCGTGACCACCTTCGGTTCCCTCGGCGATTTCCTGGTGCGTTACCTCGCCAAGCAAAAGGGACTCAATCCGGATAAGGATTTTGCGCTCCGTCAGATTGGCGCCGACCCCGAGCGGTTCATTTCTCTGCGCCAGGGGAGCATCCAGGGGGCGACTTTGTCTCATCCGTCGTTCATCCTCGCGCAGCGGGCCGGGTTCCAGGTGTTATGGGATTTTTTCAAAGATGTCGAGTATCCCTGGAGCGAGATCGCGACCACCCGCACTCTGATCAAGCAAGACCGCGATCTCGTCATGCGTTACATGCGCGCGCACTTGGAAGGCATCGCCCGTTTTAAGCAAGAGCCGGACCTAGCAAAGAAGGTCATCAAGAAAATGCTCCGCCTGGACGACGATTCCCTCGTTCAGGAGTCCTGGGAGCTTTTCGCCAAGCATCGCATTGCGGCGCCGTATCCGAATATCAAAGGAATGAAAACGAGCTACGAATACGTCTCGCAGATGCGCCCCGACGTGTGGAAGCACAAACCGGAAGAGTTCACCGACTCCAGCTTCGTCGAAGAGCTGGACAAGAGCGGGTTTATCAAGAAGCTGTACGAGAAATAGAGTAACTCGCGCTAGGGTCCTGTCTCAGAAGTTCGCAAAAGAAGTCGGTGGCCTCCCCGCCGTCATGCCCGCGAAAGCGGGCATCCAGAAGTCTTCGAATTTCCTAGATTCCCGCTTGCGCGGGAATGACGCAATTGCGCTGCCGATTTTGTCAGCGAATCTCTAACTCAAGACACTAGCCGAAGTCACCAACACTGCGGCGCTTTTAATCCTGCCATTGCGAAGGCGAGCTAACGCTTCGTTTGCTTCTTCCAGCGAAAAAATTTGCACCTCAGTGCGCACTGGAATCTTTGGCGCAAGAGCGAGCAATTCCTCGCCGTCGCGACGCGTCAGGTTGGCGACCGAGCAGATGGAGCGTTCTTCCCAGAGGATGGAATAGGGAAACGAAGGGATATCGCTCATGTGGATGCCGCCGCATACGACGATGCCGCCCTTGCCGACGGCTTTGAGCGCCTGGGGCACAAGTTCTCCGGCGGGAGCAAAGATGATCGCGGCATCCAGCTTCACCGGGGGCATTTCGTTCGAGCCGCCGGCCCAAACGGCGCCGAGGCTCATGGCGAATTGTTTTGCCGGTTCGTCGCCGGGGCGGACAAACGCGTAAATGTCCCGCTGCTGATACTTCGCTATCTGTGTGACAATATGCGCCGCCGCGCCGAAACCGTAGATGCCGAGCCGCCTGGCGTCGCCGGCTTTGACCAGGCTGCGGTATCCAATCAATCCCGCGCATAAGAGCGGCGCGGCCTCGATGTCGCTATAGGAATCCGGGATCGGAAAACAGAACCGCTGATCGGCGACGCTGTATTCGGCATAGCCGCCGTCGAGCGTGTAGCCGGTGAAGCGCGCCTGATCACAGAGATTTTCCTGGCCGTTCCGGCAATAGGCGCACTCACCGCAGGTCCAGCCTAGCCACGGCACACCGACGCGGTCACCGATCTTGAAGCCCTCAACGCCTTCGCCCAACTTTTCCACCGTGCCGACGATTTCATGTCCCGGAATGAGCGGCAGTTTCGGTTGCGTCAACTCGCCGTCGACGACATGCAGATCTGTCCGGCACACCGCGCAGGCGCGAACGCGAATCAAGAGCTGCCCGGCGCCAGGTTTTGGGGTTGGAACATCGGCTTGACGCAACGGCTGGCCGATTTTCTCAAAAAGCATTGCGCGCATGAGACAGATTCTTTCCTATGCAAGATCTTTTAGCAACTCAATTTTCTTGTCTTTCAAATCCAAGCGGATGCTCGTGATATGTCGTTCATCCCAAATGAATCCGCGCATCTTGTCGTTACCTCGCCCCCCTACTGGAATCTTAAGCGCTACAACGAAAATGAAGATCAACTTGGGCACATCAATGACTATGAGACGTTTCTGTCGGAGTTACTCAAGGTCATCAAGGAATGCTTTCGCGTCTTGGTACCTGGCGGTCGACTCGTCTGCGTGGTTGGCGACGTGTGCCTGTCGCGCCGAAACTTCGGTCGCCATGTTGTCTTCCCTCTCCATGCTGACATTTGCGTGATGTCGCGCCGTCTCGGCTTCGATAATCTCAATCCGATCATTTGGCACAAGATTGCCAACGCAAACTACGAAGTCCAGAATGGCTCGAAGTTCCTCGGCAAGCCTTACGAACCGAACGCCATTATCAAAAACGATATAGAGTTCATACTTATGCAACGAAAGCCGGGCGGTTATCGGCAACCGACACCAAAGCAGCGTCAATTGTCGATGATCGATAAAAAGGAGTATGACGCCTGGTTCCGGCAGTTCTGGAACATTACAGGCGCTTCCACCCGGCAGCACCCGGCACCCTTCCCGCTTGAACTTGCGTCACGGCTCGTGCGGATGTTTTCTTTCTGGGGTGACACAGTTCTTGATCCCTTCTGCGGCAGCGGAACAACCATGCTCGCCGCTATGAAGTGGCATCGAAACAGCATCGGTCTAGAAATCGATAGCGAATATTGCCGCTTGATCAGCAGGCGGTTAATTCAGGAAAACAATGATCTTTTCTCTGAGGCAGAATTGGAAATTGTGAAGCCTTCTAAAGAAACGGAACATTGCCCCGTAGTCTCCGAACCGAAAGTGCTTTATGGTAGCGGAAAAAAACGCAGAAACAGGTCGGTACGAGCTGACAATGCGGTTTGACGGGGTTGCGCGATTTCGGGAATTATTCGCCTGCGAAATCAGTCCAGATCGATATCCTTCAGCGGCTTGGTGATCGGTTCTTCCTTCGCTTTCTTGAAAAGCTCCTGGAACTTCGCTTCGAGCACTTTGGAATTATTCTTTTCCGCTTCCGCGATCTGCTGGTACTTCTCGTCGCGGCTTTTGGTATCATTGTACTTCGTAGGTAGGGTCGTAACGGGAAGCGGATGGGTAAATGGAGCGTAACGTTATTTTCGTACGCGATCGAAGACGGCTCCCCCTTAGCTTATTTGTTGTCTTGGGCACGCTTAGCTTGGTCGCGGCCTGCGTGTTTCAGACATCAGCACAGCGTGATACGGCCGAACGTGTCCAATGGATCGACGTTCACGCTCACCCGATTGGCGGGCGCGGCACGTACACGGATTATGAAAGTGCAGTAAAAGCGGCCGTCTCCGTGATGGAAGGAGCCGGTATCGCGAAAATGGTACTTATGCCGCCGCCCCAACCTCCTGGTACTCCCCCGCCCTTCGACTTCGAGAGTTTCGTTGCGGTTGCCAAGCGGTACGGTTCACGCTTTGCATTTCTTGGCGGCGGGGGAAGCTTGAACCCCATGATCCAACAAGCGGGCCGCCATGCGACGATCGACGATCACTTGCGCAAACGCTTCGAGGAACGGGCGGCGGAGATTCTTCAGGCCGGCGCGGTGGGATTCGGCGAGATCACAGCTCACCACCTCTCTCTTCTTTCCGGCCATCCCTATGAATCGGTTCCAGCCGACCATCCGCTCTTGCTGCTACTTGTCGATACCGCGGCTCGCCATGAGGTGGTTATCGACTTTCATTTCGATGCGGTTGTGGAAGAAATGAAAGCGCCGGATTGGCTCGCAAGCCCTCCCAACCCGGCGGTGTTTCACGCTAATCTAGCGGCGTTTGAGCGCCTGCTTGAGCATAATCGCCGTGCGAAGATTGTTTGGGCCCACGCTGGCTCGGATCAGTTAGGGCAGTGGAACGTACCTCTCAGTCGGAACTTGCTGGAAAAGCATCCGAATCTCTACATGAGCCTGCGGATGGCGCCCGCCCGGGCGCCACAGAATCATCCGCTAACCCCTGACGGACAAGTCAAGTCAGAATGGCTCCAGTTGTTGAGCGATTTTTCAGACCGCTTCGTCATCGGCGGCGATCAGTTTTTCGCAGGGGGGGGTATCAGACAAGGACCGGGAACAAACTTTGCCCAGCGCGCGAGAGGGATACGGCAGCGCACAAACATGTTTCTCGCTGCGTTGCCAGAAAGTCTAGCGCGCAAGATTGGATACGAAAACGCGATGCGTCTTTATAAGCTCAAAGAATAAATGGGATGGCCGAAATCGGGCATCAACTGGAAAGCGCGGAGGAGCAGCGCGCTAATCCAAGTCGATATCTTTCAGTGGCTTTGTGATCGGTTCTTCTTTCGCCTTCTTGAGCAGCTCTTGAAACTTCGCTTCGAGCACTTTGGATTTGTTCTTCTCCGCTTCTGCGATCTGCTGATACTTCTCGTCGCGGCTGGCGGCTGGTAGCCGCAAATCCATGAATGTGACCAACTTGACCGCTCAGGGCAGGAAATGGGGACATTGTGGTTTTGAGGGCTACGCGATTTCAGAGTCGCGGCCGAATTGAGCGAAATGCCTGGCATGGCCTTTACCGTTGAATCGCTCGTTGGGTCGGATTCGTCCACATACCCAGCAGTAGTGACCAGGATCGCGTTTTTTTGGCCCTTTCAGTTACCAGTCGGGTTCAAAGAGATACTGAACCCTCACCCTGTGCTTCTGGTGCGAATATAATTTTTGCAAGGTGACGCTAGTGGAGTTATTCCAAATCTTCTTCAACCCAAAATAAAGCGTCAGCCTGATTTCTTCCTTGCAGTCCCGACATTGAAAGACGAAACCTACTCTTCCCTTTCTTGCCATCGCAAAACTGCCCCCTTTCGGCAGTCATTCCCGTGGAATTTCTAGCGTGAATTTTTAGGGACAGTATACTTCATTCGACTGAGTTGTGACTGCCTAACCGTTTCGTCTGTGGTTGCTGCACCGCCCTCGCAACGCAGGTTTTTGTTGCACCGTCAAACTTAACTCTCCTCTTCTTCCCAAGGCATCGTGGGGAGCTTATTGAGACCTTTCAGGAAACGGTCAAGGTTGAAGGGTTCATTTTTCTTCAGCACGTCAAAAATCTCCGCCGATACGACGGATCCGATCAAGTGCTTTGCCTCCTCTTCAGAATGACCGGCTTGAATTAGACGCTCGAAGGTTTGCCGGGTCTGCGGAGGATCGTTACTGCGGAGTTGGTTTTCCACCACTTTCATGATCGCGGCGTGTAATTCGGGATTGCTTTCTGATTTTTGCATATTTTGATCTCCGTCTATTCACAGCGCCGGCGCGAACAGGTTATCCGGCAGGCCGCGGATGTAGTCGATCGCTTCCTTGAGCGGGATCACATCGGCGTATTTCATCGCCATGTCGAAGAGGTTGATCTTGTGCGATGCTTGGCCGCGGTCGAAGACGCATTCCTCGACCACCGAGACTTTGAGATTGTAAGAAAACGCGTCGATCACGCTGGCGCGCACGCAGCCGCTGGTGGTGGTGCCGGTGACCAGTAAGGTATCCGCATGCACTTCCGTGAGCATGCTCATGAGCGGCGTGCCGAAAAAGGCGCTGGGTTTTTGCTTGTGGACAAGGATGTCGCCGGTCTGCGGCGCGATTTCCGCGACGATGGCGTTGGTTTTTCCCCACGCATCGGTCATGTCTTCGTGGGTGCGGCTACTCTTGGCCTGCCAACCGCCGATCGTTACCGTATTGGAGCGATTTTCCTCAGCGGTCGTGTAGAAGGTTGGCAGGTGCTTCTTGCGGGCTTCAATAAGCAACTCGCGGATATGATGAACTCCTTGCCAGCCTTCCTCGCCACAGCTGGTGCGAAAACGTTTGACGGATTCAAGAATGGGCTCCGGCTTGTCGCCGACAAAATTGTAATTAACGTCGATGATCAATAACGCCGGTCGTTGGCCAAAGCCGGCACGCTTGCCGAAACCGGATAAGGCAAAAACCTCTTTGTCGCGGGGGGTCAGAATATCGTCCCAAGTAGCCATGGGTGCTTCTCCTTCAATTGAGTTGATTTCTACGAATGTTCATAACAAACCTTTCGCCTTGTCAAGTTGCGCTGAAAATCGGCATCAATTGACGGCTAGACCAAAATTGCTTAATTAAGGACCAGGTTCCAGATTAGTTGCCGGGAGTTGTAACGGACAATGAAGAAATCTTTGCGCCAAATTGTGATGAGCTTAATTCTTCTCGGCGCCGGCGGCTGCGGGTCGATTCCCGTTTGGACCGACGGCGAAGTGCCGTTTGTGCCGACAACCCCGGAGGTCATCGACCGCATGCTGGAGTTGGCAAGGGCCAAACCCGGCGACGTCGTTTACGATATCGGGAGCGGCGACGGTGCGATCATTATTAGAGCGGCGAAGAAATATGGCGTG
>Ga0326597_10008886_pt1 | contig 13508 bp, 9 predicted proteins | sample RVTome_12_FD_203789 | JGI IMG/M metagenome (GOLD analysis project Ga0326597, IMG submission 203789) | Soil microbial communities from uranium-contaminated site in the Upper Colorado River Basin, Wyoming, United States - RVT100D185 | ecosystem: Environmental > Terrestrial > Soil > Contaminated >... | reverse complement strand
GTTCGGACGACGGCGGCGACAGCTTCAAGAAGGTGAGCGACAAGGCCGAGATCGTCTCGCGCGGCCTCTACTACACCGACATGCGCGTGCACCCGACGAACCCCGAGGTGGTGTTCGCGGTGGCGAGCCTGCTGCAGAAGTCGATCGACGGCGGCAAGAGCTTCGAGCGTATCTCGCGGAACACCCACATCGACTTCCACGCGCTCTGGATCGACCCGCTCGACCCGGGCCGCATGTGGCAGGGCCAGGACGGCGGCGTCGCGGTGAGCTACGACGCGGGCAAGGCCTGGGAGCCCGTGCGCAACCTGCCGCTCGCGCAGTTCTACCAGGTGCAGGTGGACAACCGGGAACCTTTCTACTACCTGGGCGGCGGGCTGCAGGACAACGGCACCTGGTGGGGGCCGAGCCGAACGCGCGAACCCGCGGGGATCCTCGAGGACGACTGGCGTATGCCGAGCTTCGGCGACGCCTACTACGCCGTGATCCACCCCGACGACCCCGACCTCATGATCAGCGAGTCGCAGGGCGGCAACATCATGCGCACCGACCTCAGGACCCGCCAGCAGCTGGACATCAGCCCCCAGCCGAAGCGGAACGACGGTGGGCCCGTCGGGGAGCTGCAGTACCGCTTCAACTGGAACACACCGATCGTGGCCTCGCCTCACGACGGCAAGACCGTCTACTTCACGGGCAACGTGGTGTTCCGCACTCGGGACTTCGGCGACACCTGGCAGGCGATCAGCCCGGACCTCACGACCAACGACAAGGAAAAGCAGAAGGAAGCGGGCGGGCCGGTCTGGAAGGAGAACACCACCGCCGAGTACCACTGCACGATCATCAGCTTCGCGGAGTCGGCCGCGCAGAAGGGCGTGCTGTGGGCCGGCACCGACGACGGAAACCTGCAGTTGTCTCGCGACGACGGAGCCAGTTGGACCAACGTCGTCGCGAACCTCCCGGGCGTTCCAGCGCACTCCCCTGTCTCCCACGTCGAGCCTTCGCGCACGGATCCGGGAACTGCCTGGGTGGCGTTCGATCGCCACATGTTCGACGACCCCGCACCCCACGTCTTCAAGACCGCCGACTTCGGCAAGACCTGGACCCGCCTCACGGCCGGCCTGCCGCCGCAGGGCTTCGTGTGGGTCGTGCGGCAGGACCCGAAGAACCCGCGCCTGCTCTGGGCCGGCACCGAGCTCGGGCTCTATGCCTCGCACGACGAGGGGAAGAGCTGGCGGCGCCTGCACCTCAAGAACCTGCCGACGGTGGCGGTGCACGACATCCTGGTCCACCCGCGTGAGAACGACCTGATCCTCGGCACCCACGGGCGCGCGCTCTTCGTGTTCGACGACGCGACGCCGCTGCAGCAGTGGGATCCCACAGCACCGCTCGAGGCGCGGCTCTTCGACGTGCGCCCCGCGCTCAGATTCCCGACGCGCTTCACGCGCTACGGCCTCGGCGACAAGGAGTTCCGCGCGCCCAACCCGCCGGCGGGCGCCCTCATCAGCTACGCGCTGCCCGAGAAGATGGGGCCGGAAGAGGGAGCCAAGGCCGAGGGGGCGGACGCGAAGAAGGCCGAGAAGAAACCCGAGCGCGTGAAGCTCGAGATCCTCGACGGGGCTGGCAAGCTGATCCGCAGCGTGAAGAAGCTCGGTCTCCAGAAGGGCCTGAACCGGGTCGCGTGGGACCTGCGCTACGACGCGCCCTTCCCGCGCAAGGAAGAAGAGGAGGGGCCGTCCGAGTTCGGCCCGCCGCCTGGGGGCGAGTACGCTTTGCCCGGGACATACACGGCGCGCCTCACAGTCGACGGCAAGCCGTACGAGAAGCCGGTCGTGGTGCGGGTGGACCCGCTGGTCCGGACCGCTCCCGCGGCGCTCCAGGCGCAGTTCGAGATGGCCGGAGCGCTCCTGTCGATGCGCTCCGAGGTCAACCGCGCGCTGCGCGGGCTGGACGCGCTCAAGGCCCAGCTCGACGAGCGGCGCCGGCTGGCGAAGCAGCTCGGGCGCGGCCCGGAGGGTGAGCTCGAGACCCAGCTCGCGAAGGCCGAGAGCCAGTTCAAGGACGTCGCCGGGATGCTGGCGCGCCCGGAGGGCGTCGCTCCCTATGCCACCGGGTCACGGCTTTCGGAGCAGCTGCAGGCGCTCTTCGGCGACGTGGACAGCGCGTTCGCGGCACCGACCGCGCCCCAGCAGGCCTACTTCCAGGAGCTACAGCAGCAGGTCCGGCAGGCGCTCGCGCGCGTGGAGGCGTTCCAGAAGGACGGGCTCGTGAGCCTCAACGAGACGCTCGCGAAGAGCGAGCTGCCGTCGGTCGTCGCGCGGAGCCCGAGGCCCTGACTCGGGGCGCGCGCCGACCGGTCATCCCCGGCTGGAGTAGTAGCCGAGCCGGTGTCGCACCTGCAAGTGCGCGCGCGCGGGCGTCCGCACCTCGATGCGGCGAAAGCGCCCGTCGCGCTGGTCGTTGCGTGGCACGTACCCCACCATGTACTGGTTGCGGAGCTCCCCGGCGACCCGCTCGTAGACCGAGTTGAGCTGCGAGAGGGAGCTCGGGAAGTAGGCCTCACCACCGCTCTCGCGCGCGAGCACGCGCAAGAAGTGGGTGGCCTCGCGGGAGGCGAGCCGCTCGCGATCCTGCTTCGCGGCCCCCAGCAGCGCGATCGCGTAGACGGCGACGTCGGCCTTGCGGGCCAGCTCGAGCACCCGGTCTTCGTCAACCAGCGAGGTCGTGTCCTCGCCGTCCGAGAGCAGCACGATGGCGCGCCGCCGCGGCGCCTCAGCGCTGCCCTGGCGACGCAGCTCCCTCAGGATGACGTAAAGCGCGTTGTGAAGCGCGGTGGAGCCAGATGCCTGCGTGCTGCGGAGCGCGGCCTGGAGCGCCGCCTGGTCGGCTGTGAAGTCCTCCAGGACGGTCAGTCGCTGGTTGAACTGCGCGACCAGTCCGACGTCCTCCGGGCGCAGCGCGGCGACGAACCGTGACCCCGCCGCCTGGGCCACCTTCAGCTTGTCTTCCATCGAGGACGAGCAGTCGATCAGCAGCGAGACGGACAAGGGCGCCGGCTCGCGCGCGAAGAACGCGAGGTTCTGTCGCACGCCGTCCTCGAAAACGGCGAAGTCGTCCGCCGCGAGCCCGGTAACGAGCCGATCCTCGCTGTCGGTCACCGACAGGCTGAGGCGGATGACCTCGACGCCTGCCTGGAAGGTGACGGCATGCCGGGGCGCAAGTGTCTGCCCCAGGCCCACGACGGGCAGGCTCACCAGAGCGGCGACGGCACACTTGTGGAAGAGGGAGGGCCGGCACGCCATCCTCACGCCCGCCCCGGCGGACCGCACAACCAGGAGCGGTGAGCGCCGAAAAGATCGACGCGCCGATGACTCATGGAACCCCCCACCGAACGCGGAAACATCTTGAACGGGTCGAAGTTGGCGGGAGGCTACCAGACCGCCGGCCATCGAAGAAGTGCGCGGCCTCACACGTCGCTCGCAGACGCACGCCGCCTCGGCGACGCGGCCGCCCGAAGACGGCGTCCCACTCCGCGAGAGCGGGCCTGGGCACCAGCTCAGCAGAGTCGGAACGGGTGCCTGACGCTCATTCCGGCAGGCCGAGGTACCAGGTCGCGCCGAGGCCGATCACCCGGCTGTGGTGGGCGTCGCGCCCCCAGACGTACTTCGTGTACGACGCGAAGATGTCGACCGGACCTCGCCCATGCCTCCCTCGCCGAGCAGGGACTGGATGGAGTAGGGGCCGAGGCGGTCGCCGGGGTGGAGCGGCATGATGAGGAGCGTGCGCATGATCTCACCTCTCGTGCGCTCTTGACGAGCTTCTAGCCGTTGCCGAGCGCGTGTCATCCGGCGGAGACTGTCGCCGTATGAACCTGCTCGCCCCGGTGTTCGCCGTCGTCGCAGCCGCGCCTTCTCCCGCCTCCCCGACCGACGCCGTCGGCTACCGGGTCGAGCTAGCCCGCGCCGGCGACACGTCCGTCGCCGTGTCGCTGACGCTGCCGGCCTCCGCCGAGGGTCCCGTCACGCTCGTGGTCCCACGCGCCGTGCCGATGGGCTACTCGCAGCAGCTTTACGACCGCTACGTGACCGACGTGACCGGCCGCGGCGGGGACGACGCGGCCGTGCCGGTCGCGCGCGAGGAGGGGCCTCGCTGGCGCATCGGCGCGCCGGGCGGAAGCGTCCGCCGCGTGGCGTACCGCGTCGACCTCGCGCGCATGGAGCGCGAGGTCCTGGGCGCCGCGGACTCCTCGCGCGCACGCCCCGGGTACGTGGGCCTTCTCGGTTACTCGGTCTTCGGCCACCTCGAGGGATGGGAGTCACGGCCCGTGGCGCTCGAGGTCGTGGCGCCGGCGGCGTGGCCGGTCTTCACGACGCTCGCCCCGCAGGCGCCCCCGCCGCGAGCGCGGACGTCGGCCGAGGCCTCGGACTTCTACGCGCTCGCCGACTCGCAGGTCGCGATGGGTCCTGCACTCGAGGTCTTGCGCCTGGAGAGCCGCGTGCCGCTCTACCTGGCGGCGTATCCCGAGGGACCCGTCGACCTGGCCTTCACCGGGAGCCTCGTCGCGCGGGCGCTCGACGCGCTCGTGGCCTATTTCGGAAGCGCCCCGTTCCCGCAATACACCGCGCTCGTCGAGCTGCTCACGCCGCTCTCGCCCGACCACGGCTACGGCTTCAGCATGGAGCACCTCGCGAGCAGCCACTACTTCCTCGCCGCCGAGGCCGGCGTCACTCCCCTCTCACCGGAGCCGCTGCGCCGCCGCGTGCTGTTCAACTTCGCGCACCACGTGGCCCACGCCTGGATCCCGAAGCGCGCGTACGGCGAGGGCTACTTTCCCTTCTCGTGGGAGCTCGCGCCGCTCATCGACACGATCTGGCTGAGCGAGGGCTTCGCGCGCTACGTCGCGACAGAGGCGCTCGCCGATGCGATGCCCGAGCCCGAGGGCCTCGCGTACAAGAAGGCCATGCTCGATTCGCTGCGCGGGACGCTCGCCGGGATGCCGGTGTTCATCCGCGAGATGCCGCTCGTGCCGCTGTCACGGATCGCCTCCACTCGCTACTCGGAGGACTTCCGCACCGGGCGGACGCTCTTCGCGCGCGGCGCGCTGCTTGCGGCGGAGCTCGACGAGCAGATCCGCGCGGCGAGCGGCGGCAAGAAGCGCCTTCGCGACTTCTTCCGCCAGCTGATGGACTGGAGCGCCGCGAATCGCCGCGGCTTCCGCATCTCCGAGCTGCCCGGCCTCGTTCGTGACGCGACGGGCGTCGAGACGAGCGAGATCTGGGAACGCTGGCTGTCGCAGTGAGGCCCTTTCCCGACCGGCGGCGGACCGCTAGACTCGGGCATCCGCTTCCACAGGAGGGCACGATGGGCCCAGGCCTCGGACGGCGCGCTTTTCTCGAGGGTTCGCTCGGTGCCGCGGCCGCGCTTGCCGCTTCGTCACCGCGCCGGGCGGGGGCGGCCGAGGCCGCAGCACCCGAATGGCGCAATCGACAGGCCGGCATGCGGTACCGGCGGCTCGGCCGGACCGGGTTCATGGTGTCCGAGATCGTCTTGGGCGGCGATCCCGTGGCGCCTGACAACCGGCGACACGTCGAGGTGGCCTTCGAGCGCGGCCTCAACTACTTCGACACCGCCCCGGCCTACGGACGGGGGAAGAGCGAGGAAGGCTACGCCCATGCCCTGCGAGCGGTCGGGCGCGACAGGGTCTTCCTGACCACGAAGGTGAGCCCGCTGGGAGGAGCGCGGAACCAGGCCTACCAGGCGCTGTTTGCCGGACTGACCCGCGGGGAGCAGGAGTCGGCGCTCAAGGAGCTGGCCGAGGACATCCGGGTGCGCGGTGCGACCCTGCCCACCTACATGGGCAACTACTTCGGAGGACAGCTCCGGGAGATCGAGCAGGATGCACTCTGCGACGTCCTCGAGCGGCGTTACCGGGCGAAGGTCGACGCGCGGGCAACCTACTCGGAGACGATGATCCGCTCGGTGGAGGAGAGCCTGCGTCGCCTCGGGACCGACCACGTCGACGTCCTCATGTGCCCGCACGGAGCCTCCTCGTACGCCGAGACCCAGATCCCCGAGGTGCACGAGACCTTCGAGAAGCTCCGGAAGGAAGGCAAGGTGCGCGCACTCGGCGTTTCCGCCCACAACGACCCCGCCGGTGTGCTGCGCGGCGCCATCGCCACCGGTGTCTACTCGCTGGCCATGGTCGCCTTCAATGTCGCGAACCGCGCGTTCGTCGAGCCCGCTCTCGAGGAGGCCAAGCGAGCCGACTTCGGCGTCATCGCGATGAAGCTCGCGCAGGCAGTCTTCGACCCGGACCGCTCCACCAACCCGCGGCCCGAGCGGGTCGCCCTGCTCGACCAGATCATTCCGGGCAACGCTCTCAACACGCACCAGAAGGCCTACAGTTTCGGGCTCGCGAACCCGAATCTCTCCGCCGTGATCTCCAACATGGCGGACGAAAAGCAGGTGAGCGAGAACCTGTCGGTCGTGACCGGATAGGTCTTCGCGGCCGCAGCCTCGCGGGTATGATCTCGCCCGTCGGCGGGTCGCTGATCTCCCCTTGACATTCGACAGGAGGGAACTATATTCCCCTGTAGAACGTCTAGGAGAGAGACCATGGCCGAACCCAGGGACTCCCGCAGCGACCTGCTGCAGGGCACGCTCGACCTCTTGATCCTGAGGACGCTTTCCTCCGGTCCGATGCACGGCTGGGGCATCTCGCAGCGGATCCAGGCGGCGAGCGAGAGTGTCCTCGTCGTCAACCAGGGCTCGCTCTACCCGGCGCTCTACCGGCTGGAGGAGGAAGGCTGGATCGCCTCCGAGTGGGGCGCCTCCGAGAACAACCGGCGCGCGAAGTTCTATCGGCTGACGCGCTCCGGCGAGCGCCAGCTCGCGCGCGAGCAGCAGAACTGGCAGCGCCTGGCCGCGGCCGTCTTCCGCGTGCTGGAGACGGCGTAGCCGTGGCGGCCGCGCGCAGGCTGTGGTTCCGGCTGCGGTCGCTGCGCAGCCAGGGGCGCCTCGAGAGCGAGCTCGACGCGGAGCTCGGCCTGCACCTCGAGCTCGAGACCGAGAAGAACGTGCGGGCCGGAATGGACCCGGACGCGGCGCGCCGCGCTGCGCGCATCAGCCTGGGCGGAGTCGACCAGATCAAGGAGCAGCTTCGCGACGCCTGGGGCGCCGGAACACTCGAAAGCCTGCGCCAGGACGTTCGCTACGGGCTCCGCAGCATCCGCCAGAACCCCGCGTTCACGGCGGCCGTGGTGCTGACCTTGGGGCTCGGCATCGGCGCCAACACCGCGATCTTCAGCGTCGTGAACGGCGTGCTGCTGCGCCCGCTCCCCTACGGCGAGCCCGAGCGGCTGGTGGTGGTGCGCCAGAGCCTGTCGGCGCCCGCGACGCCGAGCCTGGGCTTCTCGGAGGGTGAGCTCCTCGACTACCGCGCCGCGAGCCGCACGCTCGAGGACCTGGTCGAGTACCACACGATGTCCTTCACCCTGCTCGGCGGCCACGAGGCCGAGCGCGTCCAGACCGGTGTCGTGTCGCCCGGCTTCTTCGACTTCCTGGGCGTGGCGCCGCTTCTCGGCCGCATGTTCCGCGCCGAGGATGACGCGCCGGGCGCCGACGCGGTGCTGGTGCTGAGCTACGACTACTGGAAGCGGCGCCACGGCGGCGACGCGGGCGTCGTCGGGCGTGTGTTCCAGATGAACAACCGTCCGCACGCCGTGGTCGGTGTGCTGCCCAACGTGCCCCAGTTCCCCAACGAGAACGACGTCTACATGCCGAGCTCGGCGTGCCCGTTCCGCTCGAGCGCCCAGACGCGCGAGAACCGGGGCGCCCGCATGCTGAGCGTCTACGGACGCCTCAAGCCCGGCGCCACGCTCGAGCAGGCCCGGGCCGACGTCGCCTCGGTCGCCGGCCGCTTGCAGACCGACCACGCGGGCTTCTACCCGTCCGGCTCGGGCTTCACGGCCGGCGCGGTTGGGCTCGCCGACGAGCTGACCTTGCGCGCGCGGCCGACGCTCCTGGTGCTGCTGGGCGCCGTCGGCTGCGTGCTGCTGATCGCCTGCGCCAACGTCGCCAACCTGATGCTGTCGCGCATGCTGCGACGCAGCCGCGAGCTGGCGATGCGCGCGGCACTCGGGGCCGGCCGCGGGCGGCTGGTGCGCCAGCTGCTGACCGAGAGCACGCTGCTCGCGCTCTTCGGAGGTGTGCTGGGCCTTGGGCTCGCTGCCGCGGGCCTCGACCTGCTGGTGGCGTTCACGGCGCGCTTCACCACGCGCGCAAGCGAGGTCGGGATCGACGCCACGGTGCTCGCTTTCACGCTCGTGGCGTCGCTGCTGACGGGGATTCTCTTCGGCGCGCTGCCCGCGCTCACGGCCCGGCCCGAGCTTGCCGAGGTGATGAAAGAAGAGAGCGCCCGCGCGGGCGGCGGGGGCGGTCCGCGGCGCGCGCGCGGCCTGCTGGTGGTCTCACAGGTGGCCTTCTCCTTCATGCTGCTGATCGCGGCGGGGCTGATGCTGCGCAGCTTCTGGAAGCTGCAGCAGGTCGACGCCGGCTTCCGCCCCGAGAACGTGCTGACCGCTCGCCTCTCGCTCAACTGGTCCAAGTACGACGAGGACGGCAAGGTGCGGCGCTTCGGCGAGGAGCTGATCCGCAAGCTCGAGGCGGATCCCGACGTGCGCTCGGCCGCGCTCAGCTTCTCCGTGCCGCTCGCGCAGACGCAGCCCTTCAACCGGCGCTTCCAGATCGAGGGCCGGCCGGTCGAGCGCGACGCGCGCCCCTCGCTCGACTTCCGCGTCGTGAGCCCTCGTTACTTCGAGACGATCGGCCAGCGCCTGGTGCGCGGGCGCGCGTTCGAGGACCGCGACGAGCCGCGCGCCCAGCCCGTGGCCGTCGTCAACCAGGCGTTCGCGCGCCACTACTGGGGCGACGCCGACCCGATCGGCCAGCGCGTGAGCTTCGGCGACGACGAGCAGCCGTGGGTGACGATCGTTGGCGTCGTGGGCGACGTCCGGCAGTACGGTCTCGACCGCGAGCCCGGGCTGGAGCTGTACCGGCCGTTCGCACAGAACCCCGGGTGGGGCGCGGTGCTCGTCCGCACGCGCGTGGAGCCGACCCAGCTGGCCTCGCTCGTGGGCCGCGCGGTGCACGAGCTCGATCCGGAGCAGCCGGTCGACCGGATCCGGACGCTCGCCGAGGTGCGCCGGGACTCGGTGGCCTCTCCGCGCCTGACGGCGATGCTGCTCGGCATCTTCGCGCTCGTGGCGCTCCTGATCACGGCCGCGGGGATCGGCGGGGTGCTGGCGCTCTCGGTCAGCCAGCGCACGGTCGAGATCGGCGTGCGCATGGCGATGGGCGCCGAGCGCGGCGCGGTGATGCGCATGATCCTCGGTCAGGGCCTGGGCCTGGTGCTGGCCGGGCTCGCGCTCGGACTCCTGGGAGCCACCCTGCTCTCGCGCCTGATCGAGCGGCTGCTCTTCGGCGTGCCCCCGACCGATCCTCTGACCTACGCCGCCGTGGCGATTCTGCTGCTTGCCGTGGCGGCGGCCGCCTGCCTGCTCCCGGCGCGACGCGCGGCCTCGGTCGATCCGCTGGTGGCGCTCAGACATGCCTGATCGGAGGACCTCGATGGATCGCAGACTCTTCCTGGGCGCCGCCGCCCTGCCCACGCTCGCCGCGCTCGAGCTCCGGCAGCCGAAAGCGGCCGAGACCCACGCGCTGCGCGCCCCCGCCAAAGGTGCGATCGACGTGGCGTTCCTGATCTCGGACGGCGCGACATTGATCGACTTCGCCGGGCCGTGGGAGGTGTTCCAGGACGTGATGCTGCCCGAGCGCGGCCCGGCGCACGAGGACCAGATGCCGTTCCGCCTGTTCACGGTCGCCGACGGCCGCGAGGCGGTGCGCGTCACCGGCGGCATGCGCATCGTGCCCGACTTCTCGGTCGCTGACGCTCCGAAGCCCCGCGTCGTGGTGGTGCCGGCGATGCGGCGTTCGCCCGCCGTGCTCGAGTGGCTGCGCCAGACGAGCGCCACGGCCGACCTGGTCATGTCGGTGTGCTCGGGCGCCTTCGTGCTCGGGCACGCGGGCCTGCTCTCGGGAAAGCGCGCCACTACCCACCACGACTTCCACGACCGCCTCGCCGAGCAGTTCCCCGACGTGAAGCTCGAGCGCGGCGCGCGCTTCGTCGAGAGCGCGCCCAACCTCGCCACGGCGGGCGGCCTCACCTCGGGCATCGACCTCGCGCTGCGCGTGGTCGAGCGCTACTTCGGACGCGCCGCGGCCGAGCGCACGGCCGCGTACATGGAGTACCAGGGCAAAGGCTGGATCACACCCGCGGCCTGAGGAGAGACGGATGAGCATGCGAAGCGTTCTGCTGTTGCTGCTTGTGGCAGGCGCGAGCGCCGGCGCGCAGGAGGCGGCACCCGAGATCGCCGTCGAGGGACTCGACCCCGTGCTGCTCGTGCAGGGCCAGGAAGCCCAGGGCCAGAACGAGATCCGCGCCGTCCACGGCGGCTTCGCGTACCTGTTTGCCTCGACCGAGAGCAAGGCGCGCTTCGAGGCCGAGCCCGGCCGCTACGCGGTCCAGCTCGAAGGCGCGTGCGCGCGCATGGGGGCGCCGACGCTCGGCAATCCCGACCTGTACGCGGTGCACGAGGGGCGCATCTACCTGTTCGGCTCCGGCGAATGCCTGCGCGCGTTCCAGGCGGCGCCGGCGAAATACCTCGAGGTGGAGCAGCCGCCGCTCGCACGCAACGCCGAGGCGGAGCGTCGTGCGAGCGAGCTCCTCGACAAGGCCGTCGCCTGGGTGGGCGGCGAGGAGCGGTTGCGGCAGCTGGCCGGCTACGAGCTGCGCACGCGACTCGTCGAGACGCGGCCCGCTCGCGAGATCCAGATCTCCCGCCACACGACGGCGCTCTTCCCGGCGTGCATCCGGGACGAAGCCGTGACGCCGTGGGGCGAGATGACGCAGGTGGTGGCGCCCGACGACGCGTTCCGGCTCACGCCTGGCGGCGCACGGCCGCTGCATCCCTTGCAGCGGCAGGGGCTCGAGGCGGCGCAGCGCCGCCTGCCGCTCGTGATCCTGCGCTCGCGCCACGAGCCCGGCTTCGTCGCGGTCCACGCAGGACCCGGGCGCACGGGCGAGGCCGCGGTGGAGGAGATCGAGCTGGAGCTCGCCAGTCTGCGCATGCGGCTCGGGATCGAGGCCGCGAGCGGGCGCGTCTTGAGCCTCGCCTACCGCGGCCGCCACCCCGGCGGCGAGGTGGGAGACGTCGTCGAGCTCTTCTCCGACTTCCGCAGCAGCGGGGGGTTGATGCTGCCCTACCGCAGCATCGCCACGGTCGACGGCGCTCCGCTGCGGGTCACGAGTGTCGAAGCGGTGTCGCTCGACCCGGTGCTGGACAAGGCCCTCTTCACGCGGCCGGGCACACGCTGAAGATGAAGCGCCTGGTGCCGGTGCTCGCGCTCGCGCTCGTGGGCGCCGACTGGCCCCAGTTTGGCGGACCCCGGCAGAACTTCGCCGCGACAGAGGTGACCCTGGCCGCGACGTGGCCCGCCGGGGGTCCGCGCGCCCTGTGGCGGCGACCGCTCGGCGAGGGTTACTCGGCGATCTCCGTCGCGTCCTCCCGGCTCTTCACGATGTACCGGCGCGGCGAGCAGGAGGTCGTCGTGGCGCTCGACGCGTCCACTGGTGCCACCGCGTGGGAGCACGCCTACGAGGCCGCGTTCTCGTCTGAGTACGACATGCAGCACGGCCCCGGCCCGCACGCGACGCCGCTCGTCGCCGGGGGGCGCGTGTTCGCCGTGGGCGCGACGGGCGTGCTGCACGCGCTCGATCAGGCGACCGGACGGCCGCTGTGGCGGCACGACCTCGTCCGGGAGTACGGCGGCACCCTGCGCCCCAACGGCTACGCCTGCAGCCCGGTCGCCTACGGCGACACGGTGATTGTGTTCGTCGGCGGGAAGGGCCACGCGGTCATGGCGTTCCAGCAGAGCGATGGCCGGGTCGCCTGGCAGAACGGCGACTTCCAGAACTCCGCCTCCTCGCCGTTGCTGATCGACGTCTCGGGCGAGCCGCAGCTCGTGGCCTTCCTCTACGAGGAGGTGACGGGCTTCGACCCGCGCGACGGCCGGCTGCTGTGGCGGCACCCGCACGTCACCGAGCACGGCCTCAACGTCAGCTTGCCGGTGTGGGGCGACGACGGGCTGCTGTTCGTCTCGGCCGCCTACGGAGGCGGCAGCCGAGTGCTGCGCGTCACGCGCGAGGGCGGGCGGCCGAGCGTCGAGGAGCTGTGGCACAGCTCGCTGATGCGGATCCACTTCGGCAACGCCATCCGTCTCGGGGACTTCGTCGTTGGCTCGAGCGGTGACTTCGGGCCCGCGCCGCTCACCGCGATCGACGTGCGCACCGGCCAGGTGCTCTGGCGCAACCGCAGCCTGGCCCGCGCGTCGTTGCTGCGAGCCGGCGAGCGGCTGATCCTGCTCGACGAGGACGGCCAGCTCGCGCTCGCGAGCGCCACGCGCGCGGGGCTGCAGATCCATGCGAAAGCACTGCTCTTCGACGGGCTTTCGTGGACCGTTCCCACGCTCGATGGCACGCTGCTCTACGCCCGCGACCGCAAGGCGATCGTCGCCCTGGACCTGAAGTAGGCGACGCGACGCAGCGTCCCATACGAGCAGCGGGCTGCGAGCGAAGCCCGATTGACTCGGGCGAAGCGAGCGGGGGGTGAGAGGGGGGATGCGACGCAGCATCCCCCCTACGATAAAGTCCCGGAAATGACCGGCTGGGCTCTCGATCTCGGCACGACGAACTCCGGGATCGCGCGCTGCGACGAGACCGGCCAGCCGCAGCTTGTCGAGCTCCTGGCCGTGTGCCGCGACCCGGAGCGCGACGACCCGCTCGAGGCACCGCGCATGGTGCCGTCGGCGGTTCACGTCCTCAGCCGACCGCGGCTCATCGACCGGATCGGCAGCTGGCCTCCCGTCGCGCAGCGCGTCTTCCTCGGGCGGCGCGCGCTCATCGGCCAGCGCGCGCTCGAGCGCAACCGCGACGAGCTGCACGCGGCCTTCGTGCCGACCTTCAAGGCCGCGCTCTCGAGCGAGGCGACTCGGCCACTCGCCCGCGTCAGCCGTCGCGCCGTGACCGCGCGTCAGGCGGCCGGCCTCTTCTTGCGCGAGCTGCTGGCGGAGACGAAGCGCGCGACCGGCGTGCGGATCCGGGACCTGGTCGTCACTTCCCCGGTCTCGGCCTTCGAGACCTACCGCGCCGAGGTGCAGCGCCTGCTCCAGGAGCTGGGCGTGCGGCGGGTCCGCTTCGTGGACGAGCCGGTCGCCGCCGCGCTCGGCTACGGACTGAGCCTCTCGCACGAGCGCACGGCGCTGGTCGTCGACATCGGCGGCGGCACCATGCACGTGGTGCTCGTGCAGCTGTCACCGCGCGGCTCGCTGGGCGGCGAGGCGCGCGTGATCGCGAAGCAGGGACGCCCGCTCGGCGGCAACGCCGTCGACGGCTGGCT
>Ga0326597_10008885_pt1 | contig 13508 bp, 8 predicted proteins | sample RVTome_12_FD_203789 | JGI IMG/M metagenome (GOLD analysis project Ga0326597, IMG submission 203789) | Soil microbial communities from uranium-contaminated site in the Upper Colorado River Basin, Wyoming, United States - RVT100D185 | ecosystem: Environmental > Terrestrial > Soil > Contaminated >... | reverse complement strand
AGCTGCGCCCCGGCACGGGGCCGGGGCGCAAGGGCGGTGTCAGCAGATCAGTTGCAGGGCGCCGGGCCCGCAGTCACGCCTTGGCAAAGCGTTTCCTTGCTGATCCAGCCGGCATCGACAACCGCCGACAGGTTGTCTTTGGTGATCGGCATCGGCGCCAGGAACAGCGCGTGCATCGTGGTGCCCGCAGGCGAGGTCCATTCGGCAGCGCCTTCAACCATCGCGTTCATGTCGCCGGCCAGCGCCACGGCAATCTCGCCCGCCGCCTTGCCCAGATCGCGCGCGTCCTTCCAGACCGAGACGGTCTGCGTGCCAAGCGCCACACGGTTCAGCGCGGCGTGGTCGCCATCTTGCCCGGAAACCGGCACCACCATGCCCTGCGCGGTCAGCGCCGCCACGACGCCGCCGGCGGTGCCGTCGTTCGAGGCCACCACGGCGTCCACCGCGTTGTTCTGCGCGGTCAGAATCTGTTCCATGTTGCGCTGCGCGTTGGCGGGAAGCCAGCCGTCGGTATAGGCCTCGCCGACGATCTTGATCGCGCCAGAATCGATCGCGGCTTGCAGGATTTCTTGCTGACCGCCACGCAGGAAGTCAGAGTTCGGATCGGTCGGGGAGCCCTTGATCATGACATAATTGCCGGCGGGCGCCGCCTCGAAAACGGCGCGGGCCTGCATGCGGCCAACCTCGACGTTGTCGAAGGTAAGGTAAAATGCGCGCGGGTCTTCAATCAGGCGGTCATAGGCGATCACCGGAATGCCTTCGTCGGCCGCTGCCGAAACGGCGGGAATGATCGCCTGCGTGTCCTGCGCCAGCACGATCAGCGCATCGACGCCCTGCGCCATCAGGCTTTCGATATCGGCAAGTTGCTTGGCCGAGGACGATTGCGCGTCGGTCGAAACATAGGTGGCACCAGCGGCTTCCAGCGCCGCCTTGATCGCGGCTTCGTCGGTCTTCCAGCGCTCTTCCTGAAAGTTCGACCAGGAAACGCCAACGGTCATCTGCGCAAAGGCAGAGGTGGTAAAGCCGGCCGCCAGCACGGCAGCCAACAAAAGGGTCTTTTTCATGTCTTCCTCCCAAAGTAAGGCCAACTGGGCCCCGCCCGGCAGATTCGCCGGAATGCACCGATATTCCGGCCATTAATTTTAGTTGTCAAAATAAAAATGACAGGACACTGTAGGAATCTGGGTGCCGAACGCGCGATCATGCTGCGTAGCGGCGTGAGAATGGGCAAAAACGTGCTGCGATCGCAGTGTTTAGTTAGGAGGCAAAAGTAAAGTGGCAGTGCCGGGTGCCAACAGAATGCGGCTTGGTGGCGGTGCGCCGGGGTGTGGTCCGCTGATTCCGCCGCTGTCGGAAACCACCCGGCCACTGCGCCAGCAGATCTTCGACCGGGTCCGCGCCGCCGGGCTGATCGCCCGGGTGCAGTTGGCCAAGGAACTGTCGGTCAGCCCCGCCTCGGTCACCACGCTGACCTCGGAACTGATCGAACGCGGCTTTCTGGAAGAGGTTCAAGCGCCGCGCGAGGCCGATACCGGCCGCGGCCGCCCGGCGGTGGCGCTTGGCGTGCGCGCCGCGGCGCATTACGTCGCCGGCATCAAGCTGTCGGACCGCGAACATACCGCCGTTGTCGTCGATTTCGCCGGCAAGCTGATCGCCGGCGAGGCGATCGCGCGCGAACCGGGGGCCATGCAGCTTGCCGAGATCGTGCAGTCAACCGAAACCCTGTTGGACCGGGTCTGCTTGAAGGCCGGGCTGGAACGCGCGGCGCTTTCGGCGGTGGGACTGGGGGTTCCGGGGTTCGTCGATTGCCCGACCGGGGTGGTGCACTGGTCGCCGGTGTTGACCGATCGCCATGTGCCCTTGGCTGCCGCGGTTGCCGACCGGCTTGGCCTGGCGGTGCATATCGACAACGATGCCAACCTGGTCACGCTGGCCGAATTGTGGTTCGGGGCTGGCCGGCGGCTTTCCGATTTTGCCGTGGTCACCATCGAACACGGTGTCGGCATGGGCTTCGTGATCAACCATCGCATCTTTCGCGGCTCGCAAGGCATGGGGATGGAACTGGGCCACACCAAGGTGCAGCTTGACGGCGCGCTGTGCCGCTGTGGCCAGCGCGGCTGCCTTGAGGCCTATGTGGCCGATTACGCGCTGGTGCGCGAGGCGCAGACCGCGCTGAACATGACGCATCGCGAGAATCAAAGCGTCGGCGCGCTGCTGGAAAGTCTGTTTGACCACGCCAAGGCGGGCAATACCGCGGCGCGTTCAATCTTTCATCGCGCCGGGCGCTATCTGGCGCTGGGGCTTTCCAATGTGGTCAACCTGTTCGACCCGGAACTGATCATCCTGTCGGGCGAGCGGATGCGCTATGACTATCTTTATGCCAAGGAAACCCTTGCTGAAATGCAGGCGATGATGCTGAACACCGGCCGTCTGGCGCCGCGGATCGAAACGCATGCCTGGGGCGACCTGCTCTGGGCGCATGGCGCGGCGGCGCTGGCACTGCACGAGGTCAGCGACGGGCTGCTGTGCCCGCCGCGCGAACTGGCCGCGCAATGAAGTGGCTTGCTGCGCTGCTTTTGGCATTTCCGGCCCATGCAGAGCCGCTTTTTGTCAACGATGCCACACTGTCGCCGCCGCATGTCTATGACGGCGGCTGGGAACATTTCGTCGGCGGCGGTGTGGCAGTGTTTGACTGCAACGGCGACGCCCGCCCCGATCTGTTCGCGGCCGGGGGCGAAAACCTGGCGGCGCTATTGATCAACCGCTCCGCCTCCGGCGGCGAACTGCGCTTTGTGGCGGGCGAAATCGGGCCGCTGCGCGGTGTGACCGGCGCCTATCCGCTTGACATCGACGGCGACGGGCTGACCGACCTTGTGGTGCTGCGGGTGGGGCCAAACCTGCTGCTGCGCGGGCAGGGCGATTGCCGCTTTGCCGATGCCACTGCCGAATGGGGCCTGCCGGCGCGCGACGCCTGGACGACGGCCTTCACCGCGACCTGGGAAAAGGGGGCGGCACTGCCGACGCTGGTGTTCGGCAACTACGTCGACCGTGCCAATCCCAAAGGCCCGTTCGAAGCCTGCGACTTCAATGAGATTTATCGACCGACGGGCAACAAATATGCCGCCGCAGAGCCTATTTCCCCGGGCTACTGCGCGCTGTCGATGCTGATATCCGACTGGCAGCGCAGCGGCGTGCCCGAACTGCGCATTTCCAACGACCGGCATTACTACGTGCGCGGCGGCTATGAGCAGATGTTTCGCCTCACGCCGCTGGCCGAGCGCGACGACTGGCCGCGTATCTCGCTTTGGGGCATGGGCATCGCCAGCCGCGACATCACCGGCGACGGCCTGCCCGAGGTGATGCTGACCTCGATGGGCGACCAGCTTTTGCAGTTCAACCGCGGCAGCGGGTTCGAGAACGCGCCCTACAGCCTGGGCACCTATGCGCAACGCCCGTTTCTGGGCGACGACGGCCGCCCGGCAACTGGCTGGCACGCCGAATTCGGCGATATCGACAATGACGGGCGCCCCGATCTGTTCATCGCCAAGGGCAATGTCGATCAGATGCCCGCAAACGCCATCCACGACCCCAACAACCTGCTGATGCAGGGTGAGGACGGAGTATTTCGCGAAAGCGCCGAAAGCGCCGGGCTGGCCAGCACCGCGCGCGGCCGCGGCGCGGCGCTGGCCGACCTGAATGGCGACGCGCTGCTTGATGTGGTGGTGGTGAACCGTCGCGCGCCGCTGGAATTGTGGCGCAATGTCAGCACCGAAACCGGCAACTGGGCCGAAATAGAGCCCAATTCGCGGGGCCCGAACCGGCGCGCCGTGGGCGCCTGGGTGGAGCTGCGCGCCGGCGGGCAGGTGCAGGCGGCCGAGGTGACGGTGGGCGGCGGTCACGCTGGTGGTCAGGCGCTGGCGCTGCATTTCGGGCTGGGCGCGGTTGCGCAGGCCGAGGCGCGGGTGATCTGGCCCGATGGCATCAAGGGCGATTGGCAGGCGGTGGCGGTGAACGGGCTGACGCGGATCAGCCGATGACAGGGGGGCTATGCGCCCCCCAGACCCCCCGCAGGATATTTTTCAAGGAAGAAACTAGCGATCGATTGCCAGGCCCGAGGGCACGGCCAGCGGGATGCCGAGGCGACCCTGCAGCGCTGCGGGGTCGGTGAGACTGTCGAGAAAGGCAAGGATAGAGCCGATTTCGCCCGGGGAAATCGGCCGCAATGCAGTGGCGGCGGCGGCGATGGCGGCGGCGTCGGCAGGGCTGTCGGCGATCGCCCAATCGGGCTTGGTGTCGGGCAGATCGGGCAGCAGCGCAGTGCGGTTGTAGGTGGCAAGCGCATCGGGCTGGCCGTGCTGCGCAAGGAAATCGGCAAGCGTCAGATGCGCGCCGGCATGGCCCCAGGGGCCGGTTGCGGTGACATTGCGCAGCGAGGGGGTGCGGAAGGCATAAAGATCCTGTGGCTGGCCGGTGACGCGAAAGCGGCCATCGTCGCGGCTGTGCTGCTCGAACCGCTCCGCCTTGCCGGGGCCAAGCTGCGGCGCCGCGGTGGCGTGAAAGGCGTGGTCGGTCTGAAACGGGCCGCTGTGGCAGGCAGCGCAGCCCGCAGTGCCATAGAACAGATCCAGGCCAGCCGCGGCCTGGGGCGAAAGCGTGCCGGTGCCGCGCAGAAAGGCATCGAAGGGGCTGCTGTCGGAGCGCCATTCGAAGGCAATGAAAGCGGCAATAGCGTTGGCGATATCGGTGAAGGCGATCGCCCGTCCGCCGGCGATTTCGGCGTAAACAGAGCCGAAATCAGCGCGGTATTCGGCAATGCCCGCGACCCGCGCCGCGATGATTTCCCAAGCACCGCCGGGACCGGTAATGCGCCCCGAACGCACCGCCTGCGCCACGTCGTTCTCGCTGTAATGCCCGGCCATCTCGTCGGCGGAAAGCACCGGAAACATCGCTTGCGCCGACAGCACCGAGGCAAAACCGCTGACCATTTCGTCATCCATCGGGGTGCGGATGCCGGAGGGCCGGGCAGGGTCGGCTTCGATGCGGCCATCATGGAACAGCCGGGTAAATTCGCGCGCGCCCAGGTTGAACAGCGCCGGGGAGTTGCGCGGAATGCGCAGTTCGGGGACGTTTTCGCCGCTGATGCGTCTGTCAGTTCCGACGCCGATTGCGCCTTCGCCAAGCCCCAGGGACAGCCCGTCTGAGGTGCCGAACCGCAGATGATGGCAACTGGCGCAGGCGATGTTGCGGTTGCCCGACAGCAGCGGGTCATAGAACAGTTTCCAGCCCAGCCGCACTTCGGCCGGGATCAACGGCGGGTAATCGTCGTCTGACACCGGCGCCGGCAGTTCGGCCAGCGCCGGAGTGGCGGCGAGCAGCAGGGCGGACAGCAGTCTCACATCTGCTCCTCGGACGATTGCGACCACAGGTTGACCGCCTCATCCTGCGCGTGAAGGTCGATCTGGGCAAGCTCTTCGGCGCTGAAGTCCAGCCGCGCCAGCGCGCCGACACAATCGTGCACCTGTTCGGGGCGCGAGGCGCCGATCAGCGCCGTGGTGATGCCGCCGCCGCGCAGCACCCAGGCGATGGCCATTTGCGCCAGCGTCTGGCCGCGCGACTCGGCAAGGCGGTTCAACGCGCGGATCTTTTCAACCGCAGCCTCGGTCAACATGCCGGGGTCGAGGCTTTTGCCCTGTGCGGCGCGGCTGCCCTGGGGCACGCCCTGCAGGTATTTGCCGGTCAGCATACCCTGCGCCAGCGGCGTGAAGGCGATGGAACCGATGCCCAGTTCGGCCAGCGTTTCGCGCAGCTTGTCGCGTTCCACCCAGCGGTTGAGCATGTTGTAGCTGGGCTGATGGATCACGCAAGGCGTGCCGAGGTCTTTAAGAATTGCGACCGCCTGCCGGGTGCGCGCGGAATTGTAGCTGGAAATCCCGGCGTAAAGCGCGCGCCCCGAACGCACGATCTGGTCCAGCGCACCCATGGTTTCTTCCAGCGGGGTGTTGGGGTCGAACCGGTGCGAATAAAAGATATCGACATAGTCGAGCCCAAGCCGTTTCAGCGAGGCGTCGCAGGAGGAAAGCAGATACTTGCGGCTGCCCCATTCGCCGTAGGGGCCGGACCACATCAGGTAACCGGCCTTCGAGGAAATGATCAGCTCATCCCGGTAACCGGCGAAATCCTTGCGCAAAATCTCGCCAAAAGCCTCTTCGGCGCTGCCGGGCGGAGGGCCGTAATTGTTGGCAAGGTCGAAATGCGTGATGCCCAGGTCAAACGCGGTCTGACAGAGGGCGCGTTTGGTGGCATGCGGCGTGTCATGGCCAAAATTGTGCCATAGCCCAAGCGATATGGCGGGCAACTGCAGGCCCGAGGCGCCGCAGCGGTTGTAGATCATGCGCTCGTAACGGTCTGCGGCGGGGGTATATCGCATTCTGGCCTCCGGATTGGTTAGCGCTAGCAGAGCACAAGGGCGTGCGGGGCACAAGTTGCACCCGCCAGCGGCGGCAGCAAACTGGCACGCGAAACTGGGGTGTGATGCGTGGGTTCTGGCGGTTCGGCACGGCGCCGCCTTCAATGTCGAACTGGCTTTGCGCCGTCAGTAGTCGCGTTCCCAGAACAGGCCAAGCGCGCTGTTACCCGCGTTGTCAAGCGTGCCGCGCGCGGTGAGGCTGGTGCTGAGGTCGAGGTTCAGGTTAATCTCGCTGCTGCCCTGGCTGGTGACCGCGACATCGGCATAGATGTTCTCGGCCACGTATTTGCCGGCGCGCAGTGTTGCGGTGCCGGCGATGTCGGTGGTGATATCCAGATCATCCAGCCCGATGGCGTTGCGCAGCCGGGCAACCAGCCCCTCGCCGCCACGCCCGGCAAGCGTGGCCACCGCCTGCGCCAGCTGCGCCGCCTGGAACGGCGAAAGATTCTCGATACCCCGGGCGAACAGCAGCTGCGCCAGAACCTCTTCTTCCGGCAGATCCGGGGACGAGGCAAAGCTGAGCACCGGGGCGTTTGCGGCGCCCTCAAGCGTGATCGTGGCAGTCAGGCCGTCCTGCGCGCTGGCGGCGACAAACCGCAGCCATGGTGTGAATTCACCCTGCAGCTGCACCTGCCCTTCGGTCAGGCTGAACCGTTTGCCCAGAATATCCAGCCTGCCGCGGATCAGGTCGAACTGCCCGATCGGGATGATGTTGGCACTGCTGCCGCTCAGTCGCAGCGCGCCGCCCAGTTCGGCATCAAGCCCGCGGCCACGCACGAAAATGGCGCGCGGGGCCGAAACGCCGATGTCCAACCGGTAGGCCTTGCCGGGCGCCTGCCTTGCCTTTGTCTGCAGCAGCCCGGCGCGTCGGCGGGTGGCATTGACCGCGGCCGGTTCGCCCAGATGTGTGATTTCGGGTATCAGCACCAGCGCACCCAGCGTGTCGGGCACGCGCAATTCCGCCTCTGCCAGTGCAAGTTCGCCCGTGACCAGCGCCCCCCCGCCAAGCGGGCCGGTGATGTTCAGCGCGCCCGACAGCGTTGCCGCATACAGATCCGGGTCGCGCAGCCGAATCCGCTCCAGCATCAGGGCAAGGTCGGCGGCAAAGGGCGCGCTCAGCGACACCCGCCCCGCCCCGCGCAGCGCGCCGCCTGATGCCGGCGCCGCGATTGCTGAAAGCTGTGCGGCACCGTCGGATATATTTGCAACCGCCGAAATGTCCTGCAGCGCCAGCCCAAGTGTGGCATCGGCATAGCGCAGACCGGCCCCCGACAGCCGCCCCGACAGCGCCGCAAGCGCGGGGGCGCCGATCAGCCGAAGGTTGAACTCCAGAGGGCCCTGCAGGCTGCGCGGCGCGATCAGAACATTGGCCAGCGCCGCCTCGGCCCGTCCTGTCACCGCCAGATCGAGCGACGCAAGATCGGCCGAAACCGAGCCTGTTATCGCCGCATCTGTGCCGCCCGGGCCGGCTGCCGCAAGCGACAGCGCGTAGCGCCCCGCCTGTGGCTGCACGGTTCCGTCAAGCCGCAGCGGGCCGCTGATGCCGGGCGCCAGCAACGCCACATTGGCCAGCGTGGCCGCCACGTCGTAACCGGTGCCCGCAGCACCCGCCACCGCCAGCGACAGCTGCGGGTTAGCCAGATCAAACGTGTTCAGCGCCAGACCGTCGGCTGTTTCACGCGCCTTCAGGCGCAGCACCGTGTCGCCTGCCAGCAGCCTGTCAGGCTGCGGCTGGCCCAGGGCAAGCGCGGTGCCGGTGCCTTCCACGCGCACCTCACGCGCGCCTGGGCTGCCTGAAACGCTGGTGGTTGCGCGCAACCCGCCGTTCCAGCCGCGCCCCAGAACCGCCAGATCGGGCAGATCCAGTTGCGCCGAAAGCGTGGTCATGGTGCTGCGAAACGTGCCGCTGGCGCTTGCCGTCAGTCCCGGCGCCACCAGATCGAATGCTTCAAGCGTCAGCCCTCCGGCATCGCGCCGTGCGCTGGTGTTCAACATGGCGCTGCCCTGCAACAGCCGATCCAGTTCGGTCTGGCCGGTGCCAAGATCGATGGTGCGCAGCACGGCCTGCAGATCGAAGCCGCCGCTGAGCGGGTGGTAGCTGCCGCGCAAAGTGCCGCTGGCGCCGCCCGCCAACGGGCGACCGGCAAGCGCTGAAAACCGCGCCAGATCGTCGAATTGCGCCTGCACAGAGCCAGAAATTTCCAGATCAGCGCCGGGCTGGCTAACTGCGATCTGGCCTTGCAGCGCGCCGCCGCCACCGGTGACGTGCAGCTGTGAAAGTTGCAGCGGTTGCCCCCGTGTCCAGGAAAATGTCGTGCTGCCCGCCACAGCTTCGCCCAGGGCCTGGGCCAGCGCGGGGTCGGCGAGCGCTATCCTTTCGGCGTCAAAGCGCAGCGTGCCGCCAAGCCCCGGCGTCACATCGTGGCGCACCCGGCCCGAGCCCTTGACTGCAACCGTGCCGATCTGCGCCGCACCGCGCCGCAGCCCCGCAATCTGCCCGGCAAGCAACCAGCCTTCACCCTGCGCCCGCGCGTAATCCAGCGTCAGGCTGGCGCCGCGCACCCAAGTCGGCGCCCCGGCAAGCGGCAGCAGCACCTCGGCGCCATCGTCCAGCCCCAGCGTGACTTCCAGCGCGGCGCTTTCGGGCAGGCCCGAGGTCGCCAACACCGCCGAACCGGCCACCCGCAACGCCCGCGTTGTGACGACAAACGTAGAAAGCTCCAACTGCCCGCCGGCGCCGCGCCGCCCCTCGGCCAGCAACTGCACCTCGGCGCCGAAAAAGTCGCGGTATGCCGGGGCCAGAAGCGGCGCGATATCGCCGCCAAACGCGGCGCGAAACCGCCCGGTGCCCGCCCCGGAAGCGCCCAGCGTCACGCCGCCCGCCAGCCGCCGCACGCCGTCGGTCGAAAGCACGATATCTGCGGAAAAACTGTCCAGCGGGCCGGAACCGGCGGCGGCAAGGGTCAGCGCCGGGCGCCCGGGCAGGCCGATCAGGCCGGCGGCGATTCCGTCGGCGCCCTCTTCAACCAGCAGGTCCAGTTCCAGCGCGCGCGTGGCATTGGCAAAGCTGGCCGACAGTGCCAGTTGCCCCCTGCGGCCATCGATGCGGGTGATCGTCAGCCGGGCGTTGCCTTCGCCGCCGGCCAGTTGCAGCGCGCCATCCAGCGCGACCACCGCCGCGCTGCCCAAAACCGCTGCGCCCAGTTCCACCCGCGCCGCCGCGACCGTGCCGATGCTGACCGAAACCGGCAATTCGGGCAGTGCAAAGGGCACCGCCTCAGGCGCTGTGGCCGCCGCCCCGGCCTGCGGCAGCCGGGGCAGCAGGATTTCGGCCGCGCGCATTTCGGCAATCTCGATGCGCCCCTGCAAAAGCGCGGCGCGATTCCACGCAATGGCGCCGCCGCGCAGGGTCAGCCAGGTTCCCAGGTCGTCGGCGATGGTGAGTTCAGCGAAAGTTGCGCGTGACGACAGCGCGCCGGCAAAACCTTCGATGCGCACGACGCGGCCGGCGCCGGACAGGTTGTCCTCCAACAGACGCTGCACAATGCCGCGGTCGCGTTCGGACTCGGCGTCCTGTGCCAGGCCCGGGAAAGGCAGCAGGCTTAGCGCCGCTATGGCCAGCAGCCGCCGCATCAGAACGCCTGCCCGATGCCAAGATACAGCTGCGGCCTGCCGACGCTGCCGCCCGAAACCGGCAACCCGAGGTCAAGCCGGATCGGGCCGATGCCGGTATCATAGCGCAGCCCCAGCCCGGCGCCGGAATGCCAGGCGCCGCCGCTGAAACCGGCGTCCGCCGCGACATAGCCGGCATCGACAAAGGCCACCACGCCAAAGGCGCCGCGCAGCGGGGCGCGAATTTCGGCCGAAAACGCGGCGAACGAAGCCCCGCCCATCGGCACCAGATCGCCCGCGCGCAGCACATTCACGCCAAGCGACTGGTAGGGCTGCCCGCGCACCGTGCCGCCGCCGCCGGAATAGAACAGATATTCACGCGGCGTCCGGGTGATACCGGCGCCCTGCACCGTGCCGATCTGCGCGCGCCCGGCCAACACCAAGCTGTCGCCAACTGCGCGATAGCTGCGCCCTTCGGCCCTGATCTGCACGCCCGAACCGGTGGATCCGAAGCCAAGGAAGGGCGTGACATGCGCGGCCAGATAAAGCCCGCGCGTCGCATCCAGCGCGACATCGCGGCCATCATGGGTCAGCGATGTGGGCAGCGACACCTGTCGGAATATCGTCGCCCCGAACGCGTCGGTGACGCGCGAGGCAGAAAAGGCCAGCGATGCCTCGGCCTGCAACGTGTCGCTGAAATAATGGCTGAGCCCAAAGCCGATATGTGCCGTGCTGGCGCCGTAGTCGGCCTGGTTCAGCCGCTCGACTCTGGCCAGCGCAAAGCCGGAGGTGTCGGGGGTGAAGGTCGCGGGCCGGTCGATGCGCGCGCCAAGCGAATAGTCCACCCCGCCCGCGTCCGTGCCGATACCGCTGATAGCGGCATCCAGCCGGAACCTTTCGCCGCCGCCGCGCAGATTGCGGTGCAGCCAGTAGCCGGTCAACGCAAACCCGTCGCGGCTGGAAAGTTCCGCCCCCAGCCCGAAGCGGCGCGGCTTGGCCTCGGCCACCAAAAGCGCGATGTCAAGTGTGCCATCGGGGTTCGGGGTTTCGGCCTCGGTCAGCGTGGCGGCGCTGAATATGCTGCTGCGGCGCAGGCGCGCGCGTATCTGGGCAAGCGCCGCGGGGCTGAACACCGCACCCGCGGGAAAGCCTGCGATCTCGGCCAACCGCTCGGGCCGCAGCCGGTCGATTCCCGCCAGCGACAGCGCGCCAAAGCGCAGCTGCGGGCCGGGGCGCAGCGTGATGCTGGCGACCAGCGTGGCGCTGCGGTGGTCGGCGGTCAGCTGCTGCGCCGCCACTACGGCCTTGGCATGGCCGAGGTCGCGCCAGCCATCCAGCGCCGCCCGCGTTGCCGCGACGATCTGGCCCGAAAGCGCGGGCTGCCCCGCGGCAAAGCCTTCGGGCAGCCCGGTGCCCGGCGCCAGCGGCGCCAGTGCCGCCTGCGAAAAGGCAAACCGCGGCCCGGGGGTGATGTGAATCGCCAGTCGCGCAAGCACCGCGGGCTGATCAAGCGGCGCGATGTCGGCAACCTCGCGCCCGTCGGCGGTAATGCGGATGACGCCGGAATAATGGCCCCGCGCATAAAGCGTGCCCAGCAGCCGGGCATAGTCGGCGCGCGCCGCCGCGAACAGATCCTGCGCGGTATCGCGCCCGTCACGCAGCGCCTGCGCGCTGAGCGATGCCGCCCGCAGCGCGCCCAGCAAATCGGCATCGGCGCCGGGCGCGGCAAGCGCAAAGCTGTCAAGCGCCTGCGCCACCGGAGCCGCCAGCGTCAGCGCGCCAACCAGCCAGCCCAGTCGGACGAACCGCATGCCCCAGACCATCGCACCCTCCGCCTCGAACTTCGTTTGTGCCGCATTGTGCGCCCGATGGCCAGACGCACGCGCCGCGGCGGGCAGGGATTTGCGCAGTCAGGGCTGAATCAGCGCCGCCTGCCATTCTTCCAGAAAGGCACGCCGTTTCAAGGCGTCAAGATAGACCAGCAAGCCGGGGTCAAGACGGATCGGGCGCAGATGTGGCTGCGCGGCCAACGCCGCTTCGTTGATCGGCGGCAGGCCTGCTTCGGTGGCAATCAAGCTGCGCCCCTCGGGGCCAAGCAGAAAATCAAGGAACGCGGCGCCAAGTTCGGGGGCGGGCGCATTGCGCGGCACCAGCGCGCTGCGCAACAGCGTCAACGTGTGGTCTTCCAGCTCGATCAGCGCCAGCGCGTCAGACCCGGCAATGCGCGGCGCGGCGTAGCTGCCCAGCACGTTATAGGCCAACACCAGCCGGCCTGATTGCAGATCGGCGATCATCGGCGCGCTGCTGTCGTAAAGCTGCGGCGCAAGCCCGCCCATCACCTCGGCCAGGCGCCAGAACGTATCTGAAAGCCGCGCGTCTTGCGTGACGAACAGATAGCCGGCACCCGAGGTTTCCGGATCATAGGTGCCGATGCGACCCATGAAGCGGTCGGGGGCGTCGCGCAGCAGCTGCGTCAGTTCGCGCCGGGTGCGCGGCGGCGGCTGCCCGTCAAGCGCCGCGCGCGCCATGATCAGCACCACGGGTTCCTGCGCAAAGGCAAACAGCAGATCCTGCCAGCGCGCCCATTTCGGCAGCGCGTCGGTCAGCGCCGACCGGTAGGGGCGGGCAAATCCGTCGTTGGCCAGCTTCATCTGCAGATCCATCGCCGAGGAAATCACCAGATCATAGGCCGCGCCATCGTCGGCAATAGCGGCAAAGACCTGTTGGCTGTTGGCCACCGTATAGCGCAGCGCGATGCCCGGATTGCGCGCCTGATAGGCCAGGATCACCGGGCGCAGCACCTCGGTGTCGGTGGTCGAAAGCACCGCCAGTTCCGCGGTCTGCGCGCCGCCGGTGGCCGCGAAGGCGGTGTCTTCCTCAACCTCGAAGGCTGCCGCCGCGGTGATCGTTCCCAGCATCAGGCCAAGGGCAAATAGAACTGCGCGCATGTGCCGCCCCCTTCACGTTCTGTCAGATCGAACCAGCCGCCATGCGCGGCCGCCACCTCTTCGACGATGGTCAGCCCGAGGCCCGAGCCGACAACGTCGCCCACATTCGCGCCCCGTGCGAAGCGGCGCGTCAGATCGGCCTGCTTGCTGCCCGAAAGCCCGCGCCCGCGGTCGGCCACGGTCACACAGGCGGCGCCTTCGGCTGCGGCAAGATCAAGGCTGACTTCGGTTTCCGGCGGCGAATACTTCACCGCGTTGTCCAGCAAATTGCGCAGCGCCGCCTCGATCAGCAGCGCATCGCCCGTCACCCTGACGGCAGCGCCGGTTCCGGCAACTTGCAAAGTCACATCCTTCAGCTCGGCGGTGGGGGCAACGCTTTGCGCCAGCCGCTCCAGCAGCGGCGCAAGGTCAACCGGTTCACGCGCAAGCCGGTCAGACCGATAGACGACGGTGGCGTGATCCAGCAACTGGCTGGCAGATCG
>Ga0326597_10008884_pt1 | contig 13508 bp, 12 predicted proteins | sample RVTome_12_FD_203789 | JGI IMG/M metagenome (GOLD analysis project Ga0326597, IMG submission 203789) | Soil microbial communities from uranium-contaminated site in the Upper Colorado River Basin, Wyoming, United States - RVT100D185 | ecosystem: Environmental > Terrestrial > Soil > Contaminated >... | reverse complement strand
CGGCCTCGGTGGCGAGGGACAACATCTTTCCCTTGTTGCGGATGGGCAGCTTCTCGTGGATCCACTGCAGGTTCGTGGTCTTCCCGCACAGCCCGGGGCCGTAGTACACGACCTTGGCGGTGAGCTCCTTCGTCGAGTAGTTGAACAGGACCATTGGGTTGGGGGCGGCACTCGCTGCCGCAGCCGCCGAGGGAGCGGTCTACAGGACGTGGCATTCTAAATGCCGCGGCGGGGGTGAAGCAACCCGAGGCCGTTTGTTACCATTGCTTCGAGGAGAACCGATGATCATCGCCACTGCCCTTCTGGCCGTCGCCTTCGCCGCCCCCCAGTCCCCCGCCGCTTCGCCCACCACCGCTGCCCCCGCCGCGAGCGGCCCCATCGTCGTGCTGGAGACCTCGATGGGCGACATCCGCATCGCCCTCGAGGAGCAGAAGGCGCCGGTCACGGTGAAGAACTTCCTGACCTACACCCGCGCCGGCCACTATGACGGGACGGTCTTCCATCGCGTCATCCCCAGGTTCATGGTCCAGGGGGGCGGCATGGACGCCACCATGAAGGAGAAGGCCACGCGCCCCCCCATCAAGAACGAGGCCGCCAACAAGCTCCGCAACGACCGCGGCACGGTGGCCATGGCCCGCACGGCGGAGCCCAACAGCGCCACCGCGCAGTTCTTCATCAACGTGAGGAACAACGCGAGCCTCGACTACGGCGTGGGCGGCCCCGGCTATGCGGTCTTCGGGACCGTCATCGAGGGGATGGACGTGGTGGACCGCATGGTCGCCGTCCGCACCACCAGCAAGGGCGGCCACCAGGACGTGCCGGTGACGCCGGTGGTCATCAAGCGTGCCCGCGTCGAGGCGGCGGCGCCGGCGGAATCGATCCCGAAGCCGGTCCCCCCTCGGCCGGCCTCGATGCCGCGAGAGAACTGACTAAAGCTCGGAAAACGCCTTGATGAGCTCGGCGGCCTTGGCGGGGTCGAGCTTCATCACGGCGGCGTCGCCTTCCCGCCGGGCGTAGAAGGCGCCGTCCTTCGCCCCCACCTCGAACCACGCCGGCGGACGCCCGCCCGCGTGACGCAGCGTGACCCGCAGCACGGGCGCGTCGAGGCCGTAGGCTTCGGGCGGCCTGGGAGCGTCGATGAACTCCAGCACCTCGAGGCCGCCCACGGCGAACAGCGCGTCCTGGACCTTGTTCGTGTCCAGGTCCTTCGCGTCGGGAGCGGTCCGCTTCCATTTGTGGACGTCGGCGCCCTGCTCGTCCTTGGATGACGTGCGGGCGTGGACCCGCTTCGTTCCTCCCGCCTCCACGTCGAGACCTTCGACCTCGTAGGTGGAGACCTCGAGGAGCCGCTTGGCCCGCAGCTCCCCCATCCCCTTGGCCAGGTCGCCCACCAGCGCCGCGGGGACGATGGCCACCAGCGGGCTGCCCGCGACGTGGACGTGGTGCCGCCCTTCCGACGGGCTGTTGCCGACCTCGAGGGTGAGCGTGGCGCCGCCGGCCAGGCCGATGGTGACGGTGCGGGCGGGCGGGGCGAGCCCGAACTTCCTGAGGTCCGTGGCGGCCTCGGCGGCGACCGCCTCCATCCGGAGGTTCTCCAGCGTGCCGACCAGCGCATCGACGGACCAGCGTCCGGCGCGGGTCCGGAGCGGGCGAACGAAGGACCATTCGCCCTTTTCGTCTTTCGCCAGCGCATAGGCGCCCTCGGGGCCCTTGATGTCGAGCGCCGTGACCGCGTCGCGCTGCACGTGAAGGACGCTGCGGTCGCGGAGATCGAAGGGCTTCTTCGTGAACGATCCCACGACGTACGCGGGGACGGTGAACACGCGAGGCGCTTTTGGCACGCGGGCGTACACGGCGCTGCCGTCGGGGGTCGTGTCGCCGACCAGGAGCACCAGCGGCTCGGTCGCGCCCTGGAGGCGGACGCGCACCGTGGAGCGAGGGGCGGCCAGTCCGTACTCGGCCAGGTCCGACGGCGACTCCGCGACCACCTCGTCCATCTCGAGGGTCTCGAGGCTGGACACGATGGCGTCGGCCTCGGCGGCATCGGCGGCGGCCGCCATCGGCGCGGTCATCCGCCAGCCGTCCTTGTCGCGAACGAGCTGGACCTCCTCCTGGCCTGCCGCGGACAGGTCCAGGCCAAGGACCTTCGCCTTGTCGAGGGCGAAGACCTTTTCCTTCGCCTTCTCCGGCTTGTCCTCGCGCTTGCTCTCGACGAAGTAGATGTACGCGCCGAGCGCGGCGAGCACCGCCATCGCGACCCAGGTGGCGAGGAACGGCGGGCGCTTCACCGTCGCTTCCACCAGGTCCACACCCCGAGGGCCACGAACAGCCCGGGGAGCAGGAGGAGGGCGACGAAGGCGACGCTCTGCTGCTGGGTCTGGGTCAGGAACATCCGCTGGTCCTCGGGCTCGCGGGGCCGGATCGAGATGAGGTCGGCGTCCTGGGCGAGCCAGGCCACGACGTTCAGGAGGAAGTCGCGGTTGCCCTGGAAGCCGAGCAGCGCGTTGCTGGCGAAGTCCGCGTCGCCGAACGCCACCACGCGGCCCTCGCGGGCGGGCGGCGCCGCTTCCGGGGAGGCTTCGGGTGAAGGCGATGATCCCGGAGACGGCAAGGGCGAAGGCGCGGTCGTGACCGGCACCGTCGCCACCGCGCCCAACGCGAGCGGCCCCTTCTTGTCCTGCTCGTCGGGCTGGACGGGCGCCTTCAGGCTGAGATCCGTCTCCCCCCACGAGGCGTCGGAGGTCTGCACCAGGTTCTGGGCCGTGATCCCGGGCGCCGGCGCCGTGCCGGCCTGCAGGCTCCGCGCCTCGTGGAAGACGGTCATGACGCGGAAGCCGCGCGTGATCTCGTGGTACGGGTACTCGACTGCCATCGGCGTCAGCTCGCCGGCGCCGAACATCTGCCCCACCCCCGAGACGTCCACCACGACGTCGTTCCCCGGCTCCAGGTTCCAGCCCTCGAGCATCCCGTCCAGGTTCGGGGTCGGCTTCCTGAGCGGCGGCTCCGCCATGACCAGCGCCTTGCCGCCCGCCGCCACGTAGCCGCGCACGGCTTCGACCACCGCCGGCAGCAGGTCGGCCTGCGGCCCGGCCACGACCAGCACCGCGCACTCCCCGGGCACGGTGCGCTCGCGGGCCAGCACGACCTTCTTCGTCGCGTACTGGCTCTTCGTGAGCGCCTCGCGGGCGCCGGTGAAGCCGAGGTCGCTGCCGTCGTCGATGTCGCGCTCGCCCTCGCCCTCCGCGAAGCAGACCGTCTTCTGTCCTTCGCGGGTGATCTTCACCACGGCGTTGGTGAGGTCCTGCTCGGAGTCGCTGGCCACGCGCTCGCGGCGCGCGCCGCGCTCGACCACGACGATCGGCCACGGCCCCTTGACGTCGTATTCGCGGGCGCGGGCCGGCTTGGTGTACGGATCGACGAACTCGGCCTTCACGTGGGGCGAAAGCGCCTGGTACTGCCTGATGCGCTCGTCGCCCCCCAGAAGCTCCGCCGCGCGCTGGAAATAGAGGATGCGGATGTCCTCCTGGAGCCCTCCCACCACCTTCGTCGTCTGGTCGGAGAGGCTGTAGCGCTGGCCCTTGGTGAAGTCCTTCTTCAGCGGCCGGCGATAGGCGATGTAGTTCACGCCGGCGAGGATCCCGAGCACGACCAGGATCAGCACCGCGCTGTTGCCGCCGTGACGGAGCTGGCGGCCGCCGACCGCCTTCGCCACCGACTCCCAGCGCAGGAGCAGGTGGATCAGCATCAGCAAGGCACCCGCGGCCAGCCAGGGATTGAGGCCGCCGGGCAGCATCACGCCGTAGCGGCCGGCGATGCCCGCTCCCGCCATCACCACGAGGCCGAGGGGGGCGAGGAGATCGACGGCGCGTCCCGCGCTCACGCCCGCCACCGCTGGCTCTCCACCGACTGGTGGGCCAGGAACAGCCCGAACACCGTGAAGCTCACGTAGAAGACGATGTCCTTCAGGTCGAGCACGCCCTTCATCAACTCCGAGAGATGCGTCAGCAGGCCGAGATAGGCGAAGACGCGCGTGATCGGGCCCGCGGACGGATCGTCCATCCAACCCAGGATCCACAGGCCCAGCAGCAGGCCGAAGGTCAGGGTGCCGGCCACGATCTGGTTCCGGGTCAGCGTGGAGACGAAGAGGCCGACGGCGATGAAGCAGGCGCCCAGGAGGAGAAGGGCCAGGGCGCCGGTGGCCACCGGCTTCCATTCCGGCGGGACCGTCGCGTATTGCCAGAGCAGGAGGAAGTTCAAGAGCCCGGCGGCGATCATCAGGGCGAAGAGCGAAAGCGCGCCCAGGAACTTGCCGAGGATGATCTGCATGCCGGTGATGGGCGCGGTGGCCAGCAGCTCCAGCGTCCCCTGGCGCTTCTCCTCCGCGAACAGCCGCATGGTGAGCATGGGGGTGATGAAAAGCGCCACCACCGCCATGTTCTGGAGGACGTGACCGATGACCATCTCGTTGAGCGAGAGCTTGGGCGCGCCGCCGAACTCCATCTGCTGGGCCGACCGCATCGAGTAGAGGAGGAACTGGCGGAAGATCAGCACGTGGAAGGCCCCGAACAGCAGCGTCCACATGGCCAGGGCGACGTAGGCGATCGGGCTTCCGAAGTAATGCCGCCACTCCTTCTCGACGAGGGCGGAGACGTTGCGCAGCGCGTTCACGCCGTCACCTCCTGCGCCTTTGGCGGGACGTCGGCGTGCACGGGCTCGGTGGTGGTGAGGTGCAGGAAGATCTCCTCCAGGCTCATGCCGGCCTGGGTGAGGCCGACCAGGTCCAGCCCCTTGCCGATCACCGCGCGCGCCACGTCCGCCCGCACGTCGGCCCCGGCCGCCGCTTCCACTTCGAAGGCGCCGCTTCCGACCGGGCCGGGCGGGCGCACCGCCAGCACGCCGGGCACGCCGCGGAGCGCGCTTTCCGCCGTCCCAAGGTCGCCGCGCACCTCCACCCGCAGGGTGGCCGCGCCCTTCAATCGATGCATCAGGTTGTCCGGCGTGTCCTCGGCTACGACCTTGCCCTTGTTGATGATCACCACCCGGCCGCAGGTCATCGAGACCTCGGGCAGGATGTGCGTGGACAGGATGATCGTGTGGTCGCCGCCCAGGCCCTTGATCAGCTCGCGGGTCTCGATGATCTGCTTGGGGTCGAGGCCGGCGGTGGGCTCGTCGAGGATCAACACCTCCGGGTTGGCGAGGATCGCCTGCGCGAGCCCGACGCGCTGCCGGTAGCCCTTCGACAGCCGGCCGATGAGCGTCCGGCGCACGTCGCCCACGCGGCACTTCTCCACCGCCTCGTCGATGCGCGCCTTGCGCTCGCCCGCGGGGATGCCCTTGATCTTCGCGCAGAAGTCCAGGAAGGTCTCCACGTCCATGTCCGGGTAGAGCGGCGGCGTCTCCGGGATGTAGCCCACGCGGCGCTTCACTTCCAGCGGCTGCTCGAACACGTCGAAACCCGCAACCCGCGCCGTGCCTTCGGTGGCGGGCAGGTAGCAGGTGAGGATCCGCATCGTGGTGGTCTTCCCCGCGCCGTTGGGGCCCAGGAAGCCCAGGATCTCGCCTCTGTTCACGCGGAACGAGATGCCGTCCACGGCGGTGTGCCGGCCGTAGCGCTTCGTCAGGTTCTCGACCTCGATCATGGCATCTCCTGGCCCGAACGCGTTTTGGATCCCTGACCCGGGAATCTAAGCGACGCGGGGTGTCGCTCCGCCCGCGGCCTCGATGGCCGCTCAGGGCAGGGAACCCGTATCATAGCGACGGCTTTTCTTGCGTGTCAACGATGCGGCGGGCGCCTCTCGCACTTCGCATGCCCTCGCACTGGGTCGGCTGGCGGACCGCGTGCTCGAAGCCACCGGCGCCGACGACGTCGCGCGCATCCTCACCCGCGAGCTGCCGGCCGCCCTCGACGTCTCCGGCGCCACGCTCCTCCTCTGGAACCGCAAGCTCGACAGCTTCGAGGCCCTCACGGGTACTGACACGCGCATCAGCCCCTTCCGGCCGGGGGCGGCGCCCGTTCCCGCGCCCGAGGCCGGGTTCCTGCTGAGCGAAGGCGAGATCCTCGAGACCCGGCAGGGGGCCGACGGGGTCCTGGTCCCTCTCATGGCGCGCTCGGGGCTGGTGGGCATGCTCGTCCTCGGGCCCCGGTCCCCACGGAAAAAGCCGCCGCTGCGCCCGGCCGAGGCGCGGCTTTTGTCGACCCTCGCCACGCGGTCCGCGCTCGTGATCGAGAACCACCTGTACCTCAAGGAGCTGGTGGCCACCGAACGGGTGGCCGCGCTGGGAACGATGGCGGGCATGCTGGCCCACGACCTCCGCACCCCGATGACCGTCATCCGCGGCTACGCGGAGATCCTCCGGGACGAAGCCACGACGGACACGGTGCGCGATCGCGCGCAGACCATCGTCGGCATGGTGGACCGCCTCGACCGGATGACCCGCGAGACCCTCGACTTCGCCCGCGCCGGGGGCCAGCTCACGCGACGCCCGGTGGACGTCGCCCTCCTGGTCGAGGAGATCTTCGGCAGCCTCGAGCGCGAGCTGCCGGGGCTCACCGTGCTGCGGCGCGTGGTCGTGCCGGCGGAGACGACGGCCGCCCTCGATACCGACAAGCTGCGCCGCGCCGTGTTCAACATCGCCGCCAATGCCCGCGACGCCATGAAGGGCGCGGGGCGGCTGCACGCCCAGGCCGCGATCGAGGACGACCGGAGGACGCCGCCATCACGCAGCGACACGGACGGGGTGCCATGGCTGGTGCTCACGCTGACCGATGAGGGTCCCGGAGTGCCCCCGTCGATCCGCGACACCGTGTTCGACCCTTTCGTCACCATGGGCAAGAAGGGCGGCACCGGCCTCGGGCTGGCGGTCACGCGACGCTTCGTCGAGGACCAGGGCGGCACCGTCGAGCTGCTGCCGCGCGCCCCGGCGGACGCGCTGGGGGCGTCCTTCCGCATCCGCCTTCCCCTTCCCGCACCGTAAGATGGTGGCGATGGGCCGGCGCGGGACGGGCGTGAACGGACCGATGGGCCGCGCGGCCTGCTGCGCCGCCCTGCTCCTCGCCTCGTGCCGCGCGCCGGACCCCGTCAAGATCGTGACCATCGGCGACATCGAGACGCACTGGGCGGTGGACAACTCCCAGGTGGACACGCAATACATCGCCCCCGTCGTGCGCTTCACACTCACCAACATCGGCCCCGAGCCCCAGGGGTCCATCGACGTCACGGCCACCTTCCGCCGCAAGGGCGAGACCGCGACCTGGGGAGGGGATTACCGCCAGGTGTCGACGCGCCGCGAGCCCCTCGGCGCCGGGCAAGGCAAGCCGCTCGTCCTGAAGTCGGACACCCGCTACTACTCGAACGGCCCGACGGAAGGCATGTTCGCGCACAAGGACTTCAAGGACGCGACGGTCGAGGTCTTCGTCCGGGTCGGCCGGAGTCGGTGGACGAGGTTCGGCGAGATGATCGACGTGGAGCGGCGCATCGGCGCCCGCAGCGTCCAGGACACGCTCCTTACGCCGTCGCCATCCGTTCCCGGAGTCCGCTGATGGCCATCCGGCTCGTCCCCCTGGCCGGAATGCCGGGAACCGGCCCGGTCGCGCTGCCACGGCTGCCGGCGTCGATCGGGTCCGCCGACGACACCGACGTCGTGATCCGGGACGCGGCGCCCCGTCACGCCGTCCTCTTCGAGCGCGACGGCGAGGTCGTGCTGGTGGACAGCGGATCGGCCGCGGGCACGCTGGTCTCGGGCCGCCGCGTGGGAGAGACGGTCCTCCGCGCCGGCGACGTGATCCGCCTCGGCGAGAACGGCCCCGAGCTCCGCTTCGAGCGCGAGCTCGACCGGCCCGTCGCCGCCCCCGCCCCGACGCCGGTGTCGCACACCATGATGCTGCGCGTCCTGGGGCAGACGCGGCGCTCGCTGCGCCAGGCGCTCGCCGCGGTCGTGATCACGGCCGCGGTGCTCCTGGGCTGGAGCCAGCTCCAGAACCGGAATCTGCAGAAGGAAATGGCCGGCCTGCGCGACGCCGTGCGGCAGGCCGACGTGGAGCGCGAGAGCCTCGAGCGGCGGGTGGCGGAGGAGCGCGCCCGCAACGAGGGCGCGCGGGCGGCGCTCGAGCGCCGCCTGGAAGACGACCGCGCGCGAGAAGACGCCCTGCGCGCCCGCATCGCGGAAGGCGACGCGGGCGAGGTTGCGGCGTTGAAAGCGGAGCTGGGGACCACGAGGGACCGGATCGCCACCCTCGAGACCGAGCGCGCGGCGGGCGAGCGCATCATTCGCGCCTACGGCAACGGTGTCTGCCTCGTCCAGGGCTCGTACGGATTCGCCGACGCCGCGGGACGGCCGCTGCGCTACGCCGGCGCCAACGAACGGGGAGAGCCCGACGGCCCACCTTCCGCGGACGGCAAGGGCGCGCCGTACACGGTCGACTACTACGGCACCGGGTTCCTCGTGGAGCGGGGCGGACTCGTGCTCACCAACCGCCACGTCGCCGAGCCGTGGTGGAACGACGCCACCGCCCAGGCATTGCAGGCTCAGGGGTTCCAGCCGCGGTCCGTCCGCCTGCGCGCGTTCTTCCCGCGCCAGCGAGAGGCGTTCGTGATGACCGCGGAACGGGTTTCCGATGCGGCCGACCTCGCGCTGCTGCGGGTGGCGCTCGCGGGCCGGCGCATCCCAGTGCTGCCCCTGGAGACGGAGCGCGCCCGCGCCGTTCCCGGACAGCCCGTCGTCGTCGTCGGCTATCCCACCGGCCTCGAAGCCATCCTGGCCAAGGCGGAGTCGGGGGTGGTCAAGGCGATCCTCGAATCCCACGGCGCGGACTCCGACCGCGTCACCGACGCCTTGAGCCGGCAGGGGCTGATCCGGCCCTCCACCACCCAGGGCCACATCGGCGACATCACCGCCACCGACATCGTGTTCGACGCGCCGAGCGCGCAGGGGGGCAGCGGCGGCCCCGTGTTCAACAAACACGGCCAGGTCATCGCCGTGGAGTACGCGGTGCTGCCGAAGTTCGGCGGCAACTCCTTCGGGGTGCCGATCTCCTACGCCCTCGAGCTGCTGCGTTCGGCGCGCAAGGCCAAGGCGCGCTGATCGGGCGGCGCGTGTTGCTTCCTGCCGCCGGTCCCGCCCGCGATCGCGCGATCGCCCTGCTCCTCGCCCTGGCCGCCGCCGCCTTCCGCCTGCCCCGCCTCGGCTTCCCGGCGGAGGAGATGTTCGACGAGGTCTACCACGCGAAGACCGCGCTCCAGTACCTGCAGGGCCAGAACCCCACGGAATGGGTGCATCCGCCCACCGCGAAGCTGCTGATCGCGGCCGGGGTCTGGATCTTCGGTTACGACGCGTGGGCGTGGCGGCTGATGCCGGTGCTCGCCGGCATCGCCTTGGCGCCCGTCTTCTACTACCTGGCCCGGACGGTGCTCGCGACGGAGCGGGCGGCGGTGCTGGCCTCGGTGATCCTGCTCGCGGACGGCGTGTACCTCGTCCAGAGCCGCACCGCGATGACCAACATCTTCGCGGTGTCCTTCCAGCTGGCCGCAGCGCTTTTCCTGGTGCGCGCGGTCCTGGCGCCGGTGCTGCCGGCCCGGGGAATGGCGCTGGCCGGACTGTTCCTGGGACTCGCGCTGTCGACGCGCTGGACGAGCCTTTGGGCCACGGGTTTCCTGGGGCTGGTGCTCCTCTGCGTGCGCCGCCGCCGCTTGTTCGCGCCGCGCGAGCTGGCCCTCGCGGCGATGACGTTCGCCGCGATCCCGGTCGCGGTGTACGTGCTCAGCTACCTCCCGTGGATGTGTCAGGTAGAGCCGTGGCACACACGACTCCGGGAGCTGCCCGAGCACACGCGCGCGGTATGGCGCTACCACGCGGACCTGCGCGCCGAACATCCCTACTTCAGCTCCTGGTACACCTGGCCGTGGCTGTACCGCCCGACCTGGTACTACTTCAACCAGACCGCGGAGACCCCGTCGATGGTGCGCGGCATCGTGGCCCTCGGCAATCCCTGGCTGTGGTGGGCGTCGGTGCCGGTGACCGTGTGGGCCCTGGTCACCGGGGTGCGGGCCCGCGACCCGCGCCGGATCTTCTCCGGGCTCGGCTTCGCGTGCCTGTACCTGCCTTGGGGGATCTCCCCGCGGACGCTCAACTACGGCCACTACCTGTTCGAGGCGATCCCCTACGCGTGCCTCAGTCTCGGGATGCTGCTCGACCGGTACTGGGACGCGGCGCGGCGCGATCTGGCCCGGGGGTACCTGGCGCTGGTCGTCGCCACGTTCCTTTTCTTCTATCCGTTCCTGGCCGCGATCCCCGTCCCCGCGTCCTGGTACTACTACAACCTCCTCGGCGTGCGGCCGTGGACTTGGTTCAGGACCTGGGTGTGACGGCGGGTATACTCGGGCGGGAGGCGTTTCGAGATGGCGCTCATCGCCGATGAGGTCGCCGCGCAGCTTCGGAAGGAGTTCCAGAAGCTGAAGGACCCGGTGCGGCTGGCGGTCTTCTCGGCCGCCCTCGCCGACCCGGAATCCGAGCAGGTGAAGCGCCTGGTCGAGGAGCTCGCGGCCCTCGAGCCGAAGATCACCGCCGAGTCGTACAACTTCGTGCTCGACACCGAGAAGGTCGCGGCGCTGAAGATCCAGCGCATCCCCGCCATCGCCATCCTCGGTGCTGCGAAGGACTACGGCATACGCATGTACGGCCTGCCCTCCGGCTATGAGTTCGGGTCGCTGGTGGACGCGATCCTCGACGTCAGCAGCGGCGACAGCGGGTTGAGCGCGCCGACTCGCGAGGCCCTGAAGGCGATCGAGCGCCCCGTCCACGTGCAGGTCTTCTCCACCCCGACCTGACCGTACTGCCCCCGGGCGGTCCGCCTGGCCTTCAAGTTCGCGATGGAAAGCGAGCACGTGAGCGCCGACGGCGTCGAGGTCACGGGTTATCCCGAGCTCGCCCAGCGGTACCACGTCTCATCGGTGCCGAAGACCGTGGTCGGAGAGACCCACGAGTTCGTCGGCGCCGGCCCCGAGTCCATGCTGCTGAAGCACGTGCAGCACGCAGCGGCGGCGGCGGCTCCCGCCGGCCTCATCGTCTAGTGTCTCGAAACCGAAGTCCTGTGACATTCGAGCGCCGATGCATCCCGGCTCGCTTCGTTCGCGGCGCCGAAATCAATCCGGCGCCGCTATTAATGCGGCGTCGCTCCGCGCCGCCGGGGGCTCCTCCCTTGAGTACCGCAAGGGTACGCGGCGGTCGTCGCGCCTCGCGATCCGGGCGCCTCGGCGCTCTCGGTGTCAACATGACTTCGGTTCCGAAACACTGAGCGCGCGCCATCGCGCCCGCCGGCCGCAACCGCGAGATCTACATCGACGCTTTCCGCGGCCTCATGGCGTTGGTGATGATGCAGGGGCACGTCTTCGACGCTTTGGTGTACCCGGCCACGCGGGCCGACCCGCTGTACCTGCTGCAGGCGGTGCTGCACGGCTCGACCGCGCCGGGTTTCCTGTTCGCCTCCGGGTTCGTGGCCGGGCTGCCGCGGGCGCCGCTTTCCTTCACCGCCAGCCTCCGCCGCGCAAAGCGCCTGCTGTTCGTGCTGGGCGTGGGTTATGCGATCCACCTGCCGTACTTCTCGCTGTGGAAGACGCTTGCGGCCACTCCCGCCGAGAAGGCGGCGCTTTACGCCTGCGACGCCCTGCAGGTCATCGCGGTCACGCAGCTCGCGGTGCTGGTCCTGCAGTGGATCTCCGGCCGGCACTGGGTCCCGGTGGCGGCCGCCCTCGCCGCGATCGTCCTCGCCGCCGGCCCCGGCGTCTGGGCTTCGGACGTCGCGCGCCGGCTCCCCACGCCGCTGGGCGCATACCTGGACATGAGCGTCGCTCCGTCGCAGTTCCCGATCTTTCCGTTCGCGTCGTTCGTGCTCGCGGGGACGGTGGCCGGCGCCGCGCTGGGACGCCAGGACCCGGCGACGAGACAAAGGCGCGGGCTCGTCTGGGGCTTCGGCCTGATCGCATCGGGAGTGCTCCTGTCCTCTCTCCTGCGCGGGGTGGTCGACTTCTGGGGCGTCTCGCCCGCGTACGCGCTCATCCGGATCGGCGCGCTGCTGCTCATCCTCCTGGGGGTGGAAGCGCTCTCGCGGCGCACGCAGGCGGTGCGGCCCCTGGCGCTGCTCGGCCATGAGACCCTGCTCGTCTACGTGCTGCACCTGCTGATGCTGTACGGCGGGGTGGTGGGGGCGTCGCCGCTGGCCCGGCATTTCGGTACGCTGGGGTTCGCACAGGCGGCCGGGGTGCTGCTGCTGATGCTGCCGGTCGTGTTTGCCGCCGCGTGGGGGTGGCATCGCTTCAAGGCGCGGGCGCCGCATGCGGCGAGCCTTGCGCTGCTGTTCCTCGGGGTGGCGTTCGTGTACGAGTTCCTGACCAGGCCATGGTGATGATGGATTGGCGCACGGGATGGCCATCGACGTCGCCCACGCCCGCGCCGCGATGACCGGCGGACCGCCCGCGGGCGGCCTGCGGTGGCTCGACCACATCCACGCCGGCGACCGGGCGGCGGTGGGGGGAAAGGCGTACGTGCTCGCCGTGCTGCGGCAGGCCGGGCTTCCGGTGCCGAACGGCTTCGTGGTCCCGCCTTCCTTTCGCGACGACGACGCGCTGGCCCGGGCCTGCGCCTCCCTGGGCGGGCCCTTCGCGGTGCGCTCGTCCGCGGCCTCGGAGGACGGCTCCGAAGCGAGCTTCGCCGGGCAGTTCCGGACCGAGCTCGACGTCGCGGGGGCGGACGCGGTGCGCGCGGCGGTGGAGCGCTGCCGCGCCGCCACCGGGGCGGCACGCGCCTATGCGCAGGCGGTGGGGACGGAGTCCGGCGACGCGGTCGCGGTGCTGGTCCAGCACTTCGTCGAGCCCATCGCCGCGGGCGTGACCTTCACTCGCCATCCCCTGGATCCCTCCGCGATGCTGGTCGAGGCGCACGCGGGCCGCGGCGACGCGCTGGTCTCGGGCCTGGTCTCCCCCGATCGGTACACCGTCGACTCCGCTACCTCTGCGGTGCGCGATGGCACCGGCGGATGTCTCAGGCCTGCGGAGGTGGCCGCGGTGGCCGCGCTCGCGCTGCGTGCCGAGGTGCACCTGGGCGCGCCGCAGGACGTGGAGTGGGCCATCGGCCCCGAGGGGCCGGTGCTGCTGCAGGCGCGGCCGATCACCGTGGCCGCGGAAGCGCCCGCCGATCCGCGGGTGCGGCACCTGACCCGCGCCAACGTGGGCGAGGTCCTGCCCGGGCCGGTGTCGCCGCTGACCGCGACCAGCGTCCTCGCCTTCCTCGAGCACGGCTTCCGGGCCGTGGCCCGCGACGCCGGTTTGCTGCCCGACGCCTCGCCGCCGTTCCTGATCGTGCACGATCAGCACCTGTACCTGAACCTGACCCTGTGCCGCGAGATCGTCGCGCGCCTCCCCGGCGTCTCCGCCGCGGACGCCGGGCGGCTCGTGTTCGGCGGCGGAGCGCCGCCGGCCCCGCAGGTCGTCACCCGGCGATGGCGCTCGCTGGTCGGG